>ERZ795058.468-NODE-468-length-64036-cov-20.913349_pt1 | contig 64036 bp, 58 predicted proteins | sample MGYA00375142_ERZ795058 | MGnify/ENA primary metagenome ERZ795058 (study PRJEB30187, sample SAMN05720210) | activated sludge metagenome | isolation source: anaerobic digester from wastewater treatment plant | place: Japan | collected 2015-04-20 ... | reverse complement strand
TGAGGTTGCCCCGGTTTGACGGACACGGGTTGGGCACAAGAAAGAGATATCAAAATGACCCAATCAAGTTCAGGTGGCGCGGTGCGCCGCCGCAAGTTCACGGAGCAATACCGGCAAGATGCGGTGGAGCTATGGCGCAGGAGCGGCCGCAGCGCGGCCGAGATAGCGAGGCAACTGGGAATCAGGGCCGAGCTGCTGTACGTCTGGGGGAACCGGACCCGGTCCCCGGGGGCCGGCGCGCCGGCAGGTTCGCCGGAGGAGTTGGCGAGCGAGAACGCGGCGTTGCGCGAAGAGGTGGAGCGGCTGCGAGAGCAGCGTGACATCCTAAAAAAATCGCTGGGCATCCTCTGCGAACCGCCGCTGAGAGGTTTGCCCAAATCAAAGTCTTGAGCGGTGAGCACGACGTGCGGCAGTTGTGCTGCGAGTTGAACGTCTCGCGCAGTGGCTACTATGCCTGGTGCCTGCGCCAGCAGCAGCCCAGCAGGCGCACCCAGGCCAATGAGCAACTTCGTGCCCAGATCGCCCGGGTGCATGCCGAGCATCATGGGGTGTACGGCAGCCCGCGGGTGCGGATGGCGTTGCGTGCGACGGGAGTGCGTTGTGGTCGTCATCGCGTTGCACGCCTCATGCGTGCGGCGGGCTTGTGCGGACGTCAGCGGCGTCGCTTTCGGGTGCGCACCACCGACAGCAACCACCCGCATCCGATTGCGCCAAACCGCTTGCTGCATGCCTGCGCCCCGTCGCACTGCGACAGGGTCTGGGTGACCGACATCACCTATGTCCAGACCGCCGCCGGTTGGTTGTATCTGGCCGCCGTCATGGATCTATGCAGCCGACGCGTGATCGGTTGGGCAACGGCCACCACCTTGGAAACCTCCCTGGTGTTGACCGCCCTCGAACGGGCCGTCGCGGTGCGTCGGCCCGGCCCTGGTGTCACGGTCCACTCCGATCGTGGCGTCCAGTATGCAAGCACTCCCTACCGCACCGCTCTGGCTCGGCATGGCTTGGTCCCCTCCATGAGCCGCCGGGCCAACTGCTACGACAACGCCGCCATGGAATCGTTTTGGAGCACCCTTAAACTCGAACACTTGTTCCACCTACGCCTCCTCGGCGCTGCCGACGCCCACCGCGCCATCTTCCTCTACATCGAGGGCTTCTATAACACTCGGCGCCTCCACTCCGCCCTCGGCTATCGAACTCCACTCGACTTCGAATCTGTCTGCAACTAACCACATCCAATCCGCCTTAACCCCTGTCCACTCAATCGGGGCAAACCCACTCGACTTGGGCACTTCTCGACTTGAGCTTCAAGGGTTGCCAGTGGGCTCTTTGCTCTTGTTTGCAGATTTGAGTTCCGTTGGAGCGGCGTCTGCAGGAGACGAGGCAAGCGGACCTTTCTCTAGTTTCTTTAGTCCGGCAAACGAGACCACCGGAAGCACGAAGATGGGCCAAGGACCACGAGCTGTGATTGTACAAATCATTTCCCGCGCCATTCCGAAAAGCAGCGTGGCACCATTGATAGCCGTCAAGCGTTCCCTATCCTCGGCAGGAATTTTTTCCGATATGCGAAACAATCCAACTAGCTCCACCTCCCCAAAGTAGCCGGCAGGGGGTTGAGAATCTGCAGCCAATGCAACGGTTAGAATGATTTGAACACGAAGAGGGTCGCTGGGGTTCTGGGCTGTCTTGATTTTGGTCTTAATGCTTTTTGGCGGAACGGCCCCTTTTTCCAGCGATGCCTGAATGGCAATTTTGCGGAAAAAGGCTCGTTCGAGAGTAAACGGAGAAGGGCCCATAGGATTGATTCTTGTTATTCGCTGATGAGGCCGGCTTCATCGCAGCCCTGCTGTTGGGCGCAATATTGCTCCCATTGTGCCAGTGCGGGATGAGAGAATTGGAGGTCCTTAAAAAGACCATATTCTGGTGTATCCGAGGATCCCACAATCAAGCCCTCTGGGCCGAGTGGATCCTGCACTTCATAGCTCATGCAACCTGAGTTGAACTCAAGTTCAAAGGTCTCACCTGTTTCGGCTCGCTCGAGTACTATCTTCCCATCGGCGGCCTGACGAATAGCGCGGTCGTAAATGGCCTCTTGGACCGTATGGGACTCCCAGCGAGGAATACTTGCCTCTCCAACTTTTAGGTGGGCTGCAAAGTCACGCTGGCTCATGCCAAGCTTACCTCGGATTGCGCGGATTTCATCCGACATGAGTAAGCCGTGTTTTGTACGGTAAGCATCAGCGGTTGCTACCCTAAGAGTATTCAGCTGGCCAGGGCCGATGGTTTCCCATCCGCAGTGGCTACACTTCATGACTTCTGTGCTGACGTTAAAAGTCTCACCACGAAACTCCTGCGTGACTTTACTAGTTACCTTAGCAAAGACCTCCTGGCTGCAGCTCAGGCATACTAATTTGCGTGGCTTACGGTCGGTCTTCATGACAATCGACATAAAAATATACGTCCTTTTTTAGGACAAATTTGAGATAAATATACTTGTTCAGCACGGTGCTGAAACAGACGAACGCCCAGAGTTCCTGGTTTAGAATTACCTGCTCATACGAGCGTTGAGGTGGATGCCCACCGCGGTAGCAGTCATCAGGGCTTTGCTTCAAAATATCATTCAAAAGCGAAAGAACCAAATCCATGAGCTCATCCTCGCTGCCGATTTGTAGGGCATCGAGATCACTGCTCAGGTGCTTAGTGATGGGAAATTGGTAGAGCCCTTCCTGCACCGCATTGATCGCGGCACAGACCTTTCCTCGAAGCTCCTTGGCACTTGGTCGATTCTGCATGAGGGATCCGTGTCATAACAGGTGCTATCTTATGATAGCACCTGCTGTTGGCAAGTGATATTTTTCAAATCAATAAGTAACTTGCTCATCTTCTTTAAAATAGCTCCGTCGCATTTCGGAAATCTGTGTGTCTTGAGTGCGAGTACGCCGATTTTGTCGGAGATCATTAGGTCAATGAGTCACAGGTGTATCCTTCCAGCCTCGCTAAGCGGTAGCTCGTTCAATTCATCCCGTGCAGGCCAGATGCCCCCCTCACTTCTTCCGCAGGAGTGCGGTGGGGCCGTTTTCTAGCTGGCCGCGGGTGACGCCGAGTTGGTTGAGGAGTTTTAGTTCCCGCCAGAGGGCGGCGCCGTCGATCTCGCCGCGCAGGAGCTGGCGGTAGCGCGTGACGGTCTGCGTGACTTCGTCGGCGGTCTCGCTGACGAACTCCACGCGGAAGGCGCGGGCGCCGAGCGCGAGGAAGCGCGGGAGAAACTCGGCTCCGGTCTGCGGGCGGCTGTTGAAAACGGTATTGCGGCAGCCGGCGTCGGCCTTGAGCGGGAGCGGCACGCCGAGGCGGTCGCGCAGCGCCACGCGGTGTTTTTCGCAGGGGCGGCCACAGTCGTGGTAGTCCTTGCCGGTGGAGAGAAACGCGCAAAACACGCAGTGCTCCATGTGAAAGAGCGGCATGCGCTGGTGCAGCGTGATCTCGAACCACGCGGGCGGCGCGGAGCCGAGGAGCGACTCGAGCTGCGCGACGTTGAGATCGTAGCTGGCGGTGACGCGCTCCAAGCCATGGCGGTGCAGGAAATGATCGGCGGCGAGCGCGTTGGCGACGTTGAGCGAGAAGTCGCCGCGGCGGCGGGCGTCGGCAAAGGCGCGCAGGTGGTCGTAGTTGCGCACGAGGTAGCCGTCGGCGCCGGCGGAGCGCACGAGCTGGAGAATCCATTCCTCGCCGGGTTTGAAGATGCGCGGCGGGGCCACCCAGATCGTCGCGGCGGAGGGCGCGCCGGTGGCGGCCGACTCGGCGGCCTGCAAGGCGCGGAAACGCGCGACGGCGTCGCGGTAGTGTTTTGGGTTTTCGAAATCGCAGTAGAGCGTGCGGGCGCCGGCGGTCCACGCGGCGTCGAGCTGGGCGAGGTCGCGCACGAGCACGATCAGCTCGGGCTCGGCGGGAGCCGGGGCGGCGGGCGCGGCGCGCAGATCGGGACGCGTGGCGGGCTGGAGCGTCCAGCGGCGTGGCGCGGCGCGGAGTTTGTCCAACTCAGCGAGGGCGTCGCGGCGCAGTTGGTTGAGCTCGCTGACGGGCAGGTGCAGGGCGCCTTCGAGGTGCGAGCGAAATTCGCCGAGATGAAACGGGGTGCCGCCGAGCCGGCCGAGCTGCGCGCGCAGGCGGGGCTCGTCGAGCGGCTGCTTTTGCGCGGCGACGAGCGGCGTGGTGCCGGCGACCTGCACGACGTGGCCCTCGCCATCGTCGGCGATGAGCGTGAGCGGCGCGCCGGCGTGCCCGTGGACTTCGAGGGCGAGCGGGCGCGTGTGGCGGATTTGTTCGCCGGCAAAGGTGGCGCGGACCTCGCGGTCGAGCGCGGGGTCGTTGGTTTTCCAGACGCGGTCGCCGACGTGCAGCCGGCGGAAATCGAGGTCGCCGCGGCCGAAGCGCAGGACGGTCTCGGCGCCGTGGGGCTCGACCTGATAAACGCGTCCGCCCTCCTCGCCGGCCTCGGGTGTGCCGGCGTCGAAGACCAGACCGTCGCCGGGCTTGAGCGGGGCGGTGAGGGCGAGGTGGACGGCGTCGCCGGCGATGCGGGTGACGCGGCCGAGGAAGACGCCGCGCTTGGTGCCGAAGCGGCCGTGGGCGAGCTCCTGGTTGTTGTTGCCGCGGAGCCAGCCGGTGTAGAGGCCGCGCGAGAACGACATCTCGAGCTCGTAGTGGTCGCGCGGGGGCGTGGCGGCGGGCGCCTCGGGGGCGGCGCAGGCGCGGTCGAGCGCCTGGCGGTACACGCGCGTGATGCTGGCGACGTACTCCGGGGCTTTGAGGCGGCCCTCGATCTTGAGCGAGGCGATGCCGAGGCGCACGAGCTCGGGCAGCAGGTCGATGCCGGCGAGGTCCTGCGGGCTGAGCAGGTACTTGCGGTCGCCGAGCGGGACGGGTTGCCCATCGCTGAGGAGCTCGTACGGCAGGCGGCAGGCCTGGGCGCACTCGCCGCGGTTGGCGGAGCGGCCGCCGAGGGCCTCGCTCGTGAGGCACTGGCCGGAGTAGGCCACGCAGAGGGCGCCGTGCACGAAGATCTCCAGCGGGAGCGGCGCGGCGGACTGGGCCGACTGGATGGCGGCGAGGTCGGCGAGGGAGTTTTCGCGGGCGAGCACGACGAGCTGCGCGCCGAGCTCGCGGGCAAACTCCACGCCGGCGGGGCTGGTGACCGTCATCTGCGTGGAGGTGTGGATCGGAAAATCGGGCGAGAGCGTGCGGATGAGGCGGGCGATGCCGACGTCTTGCACGATGGCGGCATCGACTCCGGCGGCGACGATGGCGCGCAGGTAGCTCTCGGCGTCGGCGAGTTCGTCGGGGAAGACGAGGGTGTTAAACGTGACGTAGCCGCGCACGCCGCGCTGGTGGAGGAAGGCCATGAGTCGGGGCAGGTCGGCGAGCGTGAGGTTGTGGGCGCGCATGCGGGCGTTGAAGCGCTCGAGGCCGAAGTAGATGGCATCGGCGCCGTTTTCGACGGCGGCGCGCACGCACTCCCAGTCGCCGGCGGGCGCGAGCAGCTCCGGTCGGCGCGGGCGGAGGGCGGACGCGGGCGAGTCGGAGTGTGCGGGAGCGGAGGCCATGGGAGGGCCCGGTGTAGGGGAGTGGTCGTGGCGGTGCAAGTGGGGCGATGGAAAAAGCGCGGCGGGGCGGCGCGGGGGTTGCGCCGGAGGGCGTTGTGCCGTTAGGGGAAAGGCGTATGGCACACGTCCCTGGTTTACGTTCCCCTTATGAGAAGGTCGGCCGGCTGGTGTACTTCGGCCGCATGCTCGACAAGATCCGCCTGCTCGCGGCGGGCCAGTTGCCCGCGGAATACGCGGCCAATGTCGGCGACAGCAACGCGTTGGTATTCGACGCCCGCGCGTGCCGGTTCCTCGGTGTGGCGCATGCCGAACTGACGGCGCGCACGCTGGCCGGCGGCGCCGACGAGGAAATTCTCGCCTGGGCGCACGCGCATGGCACGCCGCGCAGCGACGAGGAATGCACGATGTGGAACGCCTACCTGAGCAAGCTCGGCTGGCGCGACGAGGTGACGCCGCGGCTGCGCATGCGGCAGCGCGAGTACGGGTTGGAGGGGTTGCCCATCGAGACGTATTTCGACCTGTTCGACGTCGACGAAGGCCGCCCGCTGCGCACGGCGCCCTGAGTGGCGCACCGAGTTGACGGACGGCGGCGGCGTGCGCCCTTTTCGCGCATGAAACTCTACCGACTGCTCACGGGGCCGGACGATGCGACGTTTTGCCGGCGCGTCACGGAGGCGCTCAATCAGGGCTGGAAGTTACACGGCAGCCCGAGCGTGACGTTCAACGGCCAGACGGTGATCGCCGCGCAGGCGATCGTGAAGGCCAAGCCGGGGAAGTTTTCCGACAAGATCGATCTGAAGACGGCGTGATGTGCGCCGCTGCACGCGTGCGCCGGCAACGCGTCGGCCCGGGTCTGCGTTTCTGGCCGGCGTTGCCCGCTCAGGCGGCGGCTTCGGCGAGGTGGCTGCGGCCGGCGGGGAGCGCGGCGTGTGGGGCGGCTTTGCGCAACCACCACGCGAGCACGACGGTCGCGATGAAGGCGGCGAGCGAGAGATAGCCGGCGTGGGTGTAGCCGACGAGATGGCCGCTCGCATCGGTCGTCACGAGGAGCCCGGCGGCGATGTTGGCGAGCCCGCTGAAGATTTGCTGCACGGCCGAGTTGACGCTCATAAAGCCGCCGCGGTAGCGCGCTTCGACGGCGTTGGCGACCATCGCCATCGTCGGAGCGAACCGTCCCGACATGGTCATGAAGAGGACCGTGGTCGTGATGAGCGCCAGACCGATGGCGCCGTGTGGCAGGCGTGTGCAGACGATGACCGTCGTGGCCGCGAAGACCGAGATGATGGCGAGGACGTGCAGCTTGTCGTAGCGGTCGGTCAGGCGTCCGATGATGAAGGTCGACAGGAAGGTCGCAGTGCCGCCGCACATGTAGATTTTGAAAAGTTGATCTTCGGCGAGGCCGACGTTGATGACCATCGACGGCGCCATGAAGGGCAGCACGCAGCCGCCGGCAAAGATGAGCACGCCGCTGAGCAGGAAGCAGCGTTGGTGGACGGGGTGTACGAGGATGGCGCGCATCTGCTCCCACGGGTGCGCTTTCGAGAGCGGCCGTTGCACGTGGGGCAGTGCACGCAGCGCCACGATGAGGATCACTGCGCTCACCGCCGCGAGCATGAAGAAGGTGGCATGCCACTCGAAGCGCCCGGCCAGCCAGAGCCCGCAGGGCACGCCGAGCACCGAGGCCAGCGGAAAGGCCGACATCACGGTCGCCATCGCGCGTCCGCGGCGCTCGGGCGGAATGACGTCGCCGACCATCGCGGTGACGACCGAGCCGGCGACGCCACCGCACGCGCCCGCGGCGAAGCGGGCGAAGAGCAGCACGTGGTAGTTGGGCGCGAGGGCGCAGGCGAGGGTGGCGAGGGCAAACCCGGTGTAGAGGGTGAGCAGGGCATGTTTGCGTTCAAAACGATCCAGGACGAATCCGCCGAGAAACCCGCAGAGTCCGGCAGCCAGTCCGTAGGTGGCGACGAGGTAGCTGAACTGGCCGGGTGTGATCGAGAAGACGCGCATGAGGTGCGACCCCAGCGGCATCATGATCATGAAATCCATGATGTGCGTGAACTGCACCAGCGCGAGGATCGTCAGGAGCAGGCGCTCGTTGACGGGCTTGGGCTGGGCGTGGAGGGCGTCGGGCATGTGCGGAACGGTCAGGTTGCTCTTTAACGGCCCAAAGCACAAACGCCATTGCGTGCCTGGTGGCGGCGCTCAGCGGGGCGGGCGTTTGCCGACGTGTTCGCGCAGGAGCGCGATGAACTGCTCGGCGCCCAGACTCTGGTAACGCTGCGTGTGGCGGATGACGCCGATGTCGCGCGTGGGCGTGCGGTCGGCGAGCGGCTTGATGATGATCGATGAGCGGTCCTCGGCGTTGAGGGCGATCTGCGGCATGATCGAGACGCCCACGCCGAGGGCGACCAGGGCTTTGACGGTCGCGACCTGGGCGCAGCGGAAGCCGATCTTGGGCTCAAAGTTGTGGTCGCCGAAGAAACGCTGCACCTGGTTCGACAGGCTGCTGCCGCTGCCGAGGAGCACGAAGGTTTCCTTCGCCAGATCGTCGAGCGTGATGTGGTGTTTCATCGCGAGCGGGTGCGGCTTGCCGACGACGAGCAGAAGCGGCTCGGCGAAGAGCGGCTCCACTGAGAGTCGCGGGTCCTTCACGGGAAGGGACACGATGGCGAGGTCGAGCTCGCCATCGATGACGCCGCGCGTGAGTTCGGGTCGTAGATCCTCGCGTACATTGACCTGCAAATGGGGGAGTCGCTTTTTGCAAAGCGCAAGCAGCTGGGGGAGCAGATAGGGGGCGAGCGTCGTGATGGCGCCGATGGTGATTTTGCGCTCCAGCGCCGGGCTGTCGTGGATCTCGCGGGTGGCGTCGTCGACTTCGAAAAGGATGCGGCGCGCGCGCTCGATGAAGACTGTGCCGGCTTCGGTAAGCACGGCTTTGCGGCCGAGCCGGTGGAAGAGTTTATGGCCTAACTCCTCTTCCAGGTTGATGATCTGTTGGCTGAGGGAGGGCTGGGTGATGTGGCAGCGTTCGGAGGCGCGGGTGAAGTTGCCGGTCTCGGCGACGGCGACGGCGTAGCGGAGTTGGTACAATTCCATAGTTAAAAGCTATGGTTTCGATAGAAAACAAATATTTCCCCTATTGGCAATGAGGGAGTATGATGGCGGCGTTCCCAGAACTGGGGACATTAAAACATATGAAAACCGAGGCACTCACCTATACGCTCATCGCAAGCGGTTTCGCTGGCATGGGTTGGCTGCTGACAAACGTTCGTGTGGACCTTTCGTTCACCACGGCGTTTGCCTGGGCCGCGGTTGTGGGTCTGCTCACCATGCTTCCGATCTCGTATCGGGGCCTGGCTAAGCGGATGCTCGGCCGGTAAGTAATAACTAGACAATAACTCGGGCCGGGGCTGCAAAGCCCCGGCCCTCTTATTTTATGGGGCGGGGATGCGGCGGAAGAAGCCGCGATCGCTGTTCTCCGGTATATGCAAAAAAGCGGCGCCTTGGGGGCGCCGCGGAGTGGACGGGTTGCGCGGGAGTTAGGCTGCAGCGGCGTCCAAAGGGGCGCGTTTGACGAAAATCCCGGTGATCAGGCTGGCGAGCAGGCCCATGAGAAGGCTGCCAAACAGGCTCATCGAGGCGATGATCCAAGGCTTTAGGAAAACTGCGGAGATCTCGACGATCTTGTCGATCTGGTCGGCGGGGATGTTGCCTTTTGCCTCCAGCTGGGTGCGCGTCATCTGGATCGCGTATTGCGCATACTCCGGGTTGATGAAGGTGAAGTGGAAGAAGCTGTAGAGCGCGCTGAAAAGCCCGGCGAAGAGGGTGATCATGAGGCCGGTGCCCAGCGCGCGCGGGTAGGAGAGCCCTTGATCGCCTCGGGCATCGCGGACTTCCCGCATGCCCAGCAGGATGAATAGCAGGAACATCGCGATGCCGACCCACTGGAAGTTTTGCCCGCTGGCGAGCTTCTCGGTCTGGTAGCCGGTAAAATAGAGCCCGAGGTTGAGCAGGGCGGTGACGATGGCGCTGTACGCACCGTAGGTCAGGTAGGTTTTCATGAGAGGTGGCAACACGTTGGAGGGTTTCGCCGCCTCAGGCAATCGCGGCGCTCAGCGATTGTCTCCATCGAGCAGTCGGCCCAAGCCCCCGAGCACCGATCCTTCCTCGCGTCCGCCACGGCCCGTCTTTGGGGCGGCGGCGACGATGCGGCCGGCCAGTCGGGAGAATGGCAGCGATTGCAGCCAGATCCGGCCGGGGCCGCGCAACGTGGCGAAAAACAGGCCTTCGCCGCCGAAAAGGGCGGTTTTTACGCTGCCGACAAACTGGATGTCGAACTGGACGCTCGGTTGAAACGCGACGACGCAGCCCGTGTCGACGCGCAGCGTTTCGCCGGGGGCGAGCGTGCGTTCGTAGAGCGTGCCGCCGGCGTGCATGAAGGCCCAGCCGTCGCCCTGGAGGCGTTGCAGGATGAAGCCTTCGCCGCCAAACAGTCCGGCGCCGAAGCGTTTTTGAAACGCGATCCCGAGGCTCACGCCCTTGGCCGCGCAGAGAAACGAGTCCTTTTGCGCGAGCAGCTCGCCGCCGAGCTCGGCCAGATGCACGGGCACGATCTTCCCCGGGTAGGGTGCGCCGAACGCCAGCCGGCGTTTCCCGGCGTCGCGATTCTGGAAGACCGTCATGAAGAGCGATTCGCCGGTGAGCAGGCGTTTGCCGGCGCCGAGCAGCGCGCCCATGAACCCGGCGTTTTGCGACGAGCCGTCGCCGAAGATCGTCTCCATCGCGATCCCGTCGTCCATGAACATCATGCCGCCGGCCTCGGCCACCACGGCCTCCTGCGGGTCGAGTTCGACTTCGACGAATTGCAGGTCGTCGCCGTGGATCTTGTAATCGATTTCGTGCATCGCGTTCATGGGCAAAAGTGCGTGGGGCTGGCGCGGGGGCGTCAATTGCGCGGGCATTCCAAGTTTGCGGGATTATTCCATCCCGGGAAGCGCGGCGGCCCCGTAGGATTCGCGGGCGAAAAGCGCCAGCCAGAGGACGATGGCGGCGACGAGAAACGGCAGTGCGAAGGTGCCGAGGAAGGCCGCGAGCGAAAGCCCGGCGGCAAATGTGATCCATGAGCTGGTTTTCATAGGCGTTTGCCTCCTAAAAACCCGGCTCGGATCGAAAAGTTACAGCGCACTCTCCCGCAGTTTGGCCAACACGCTCTGCTGCCGCGCGTAGTACCAGGCGAGTCCGCCTTGGTAGGCGAGCGAGAGCGTGGCCAGCAGCAGATAGGTGAGGCGGTGCGCAAATTCGAGCGCGGGCGCGAGGTCGTCCATCGTCAGAAACGCCTCTTCGAGCCGCGTGCGCACGAACGGCTCCACGAGCGCGGAGATCAACTGCGGATCGTAGTGCGTGTACCGCCACGCGGCGTAGAGCCACACCAGCCCGAGCAAAAACAGCTGGCTGGCGACGAGCCAGCGCAGGCTGCGCGGCTGGTGCGCTTTCAACAGTGTGCCGCCTCGCCACTCGCTCGCGCCGGCTCCGACTGCCCCGAAGCAGATCGCGGCGCCGGCCCAGTCGCGCATCGCGAGAGAAACCGTCGCAAAGCCCCCCGCCACGGCGAGCACCGTCAGTCCGTCGAAGCGCGCGAGTTTGCCCACCCGGTCGAGGGCGGTCGTGGGCAACAGCGGCGGGGGCGTCGGCGTCATGGCGCCAAATCAATGCGGAAGCGTCCTGAGAAATCCATCTGGATTCTTGGCCGCGCAATGGGTCTCATGGTCGCGTGCCGTCTTCGCCAAACACGTTTCGCTTCCGTCTGGATTTCCCACCCGAGCTGCCGATCAGCAGCCGGGCCGAGGAGATCGTGGCCGCGATCCAGCAAAACCAGGTGGTGATCCTGGCCGGCGAGACGGGCTCCGGCAAAACCACGCAGATTCCGAAAATGTGTCTCGCGGCGGGCGGCGGCCAGCGCGGACGCATCGCCTGCACGCAGCCGCGACGCGTGGCCGCGCTCTCGATCTCGCGCCGCGTGGCCGAGGAGCTCGGTGTCGAGTGGGGCCGCGAGGTCGGCTGCAAGGTCCGCTTCAGCGACCAGACCTCCGCCGACACGCGCATCAAGTTTCTCACCGACGGCATGCTGCTCGCCGAGGTGCAGGGCGACCCGCAACTGCGCGCGTACGACACCATCATCCTCGACGAGGCTCACGAACGCTCGCTCAACATCGACTTCCTGCTCGGCCATCTGCGCAACCTGCGTTTCCTGCGGCCCGAGCTGAAAATCATCGTCACCTCCGCGACGATCGACACGCAGGCCTTCAGCGAGGCCTTCGACGGCGCGCCCGTCATCCAGGTCTCCGGGCGCACGTACCCGGTCGAGACGATCTACTCGCCGCTCGACGAGATGGGCAACGACGCCGCCAGCGACGACGAGCCCGACGCGCGCGCCGAGGCGCTGCACTACGTCGACGGCGCGGTCGAGGCCGTGCTCCGCGTGCTCGACAACAGCGACACGGGCGACCTGCTCGTGTTTTTCCCGAGCGAGCGCGACATCCGCGAGGCGATGGACCTGCTCGACGGGCGCAAACTGGGCCGCTGCGAACTCGTGCCGCTCTTCGGCCGCCTCTCCAACACCGAGCAGCAGCGCGTGTTTGCCTCGTCTCAGCGCCGGAAAATCGTACTCGCGACCAACATCGCCGAGACGTCGCTCACCATCCCCGGCATCCGCTACGTGATCGACACCGGCCTCGCGCGCCTCAGCCGCTACTCGCCGCAGGCGCGCACGCGCCGCCTGCCGATCGAGCCGGTGGCGCAGTCGAGTGCCGACCAGCGCAAGGGCCGCGCCGGCCGCGTGGCCGAGGGCGTGTGCATCCGACTTTATTCGGAGAAGGATTATCTGGAGCGCCCGCGCTTCACTCAGCCGGAGATCCAGCGCGCCAACCTTGCCGACGTCATTCTGCGCCTGAAGGCCTACGGCCTCGGCGACATCGAGCGTTTTCCGTTCATCAATCCGCCTGCGACGAAAGCCATCCGCGCCGGCTACGCGCTGCTCGAAGAACTCGGCGCGCTCACGCCGCCGGCCAGCGAGGGCGACGTGCGCCAGTTGACGCCGCTCGGCCGCGAGCTCGCGCGCCTGCCCGTCGATCCCACCGTGGGCCGCATGATCCTCCAGGCGCGCACGGAGAAATGCCTGCGCGAGGCGCTCATCATCGCCGCGGGACTTTCGATTCAAGACCCGCGCGAGCGCCCGCTCGACAAGCAGCGCGAGGCCGACACGGCGCACCGCCGCTTCGCCCACCGCGACTCGGATTTTCTCACGTTGCTCAACATCTGGGAATCGTACCACGACGAGTTCGCCACGATGGCGCCCGGCAAACTCCGCAAATTCTGCCGCACGCATTTCCTGAGCTACGTGCGCATGCGCGAGTGGCGCGACATCCACGTGCAGTTGCTCGACGTGCTCGAATCGCGCGACGGCTTCAAGATGACGTCCGCCTACAACGGGCTGAAGACGGTGGACGAGAAGACGACGGCGTTTGGCACGCCGGCCTATCGTGCGATCCACCGCAGCGTGCTCTCCGGCTTGCTCGGCAATATCGCCGAGTACGACGAGGAAAACCGGCTCTACAAGGCGCCGCACGATCGCAAGGTCGTGCTGTTCCCCGGCTCCGTGCTCTTCTCGCGCGAGGAGCCGAAGAAGCGCCGCTCCGACGAACCGGGCCGGCCCGCGCCGCGCAAGGACAACAAGGTGCCGCGCTGGATCATGGCGTCGGAGATCGTGGAGACGACGCGCGTCTATGCGCGCACCTGCGCCCGCATTGATCCGGTCTGGGCGCTCGATCTCGGCGCGCATCTCGTGCGCGTGAGCCACAGCGAGCCGTTTTGGAATCCCGACTCTGGCCGCGTGATGGTGAAGAGTCGCACACGGCTTTACGGGCTGGAGATCGAGGTGCGCTCCGTCGGCTACGGCCGCGTGAATCCCGTGCACGCCACGGAGATTTTTATCCGCGAAGCGCTGGTCAACGACACCGTCACCTGGCCGTTCGACTTTCTCGCGCACAACCGCCGCGTGCGCGAAAAGATCGAGTTCTCGCTCACGCGCATGCGCGACAGCGGCTACCTCAACCTCGACGAGGCGCTCTACCGTTTCTACGCCGCGCGCCTGCTGCCGGAAAACGTGTCGGCGGAGCCGCAGAACGCGGACGCGGCGTCGGCTTTCGAAGGCGTTTCGAGCGTGCCGGAGCTGGTTGACCTCGTGCGCGACCGCCGCGCCAACGAACCCGATTTTCTGATGCTGGAGCCGGAGGATTTGCGCGACCCGGAATCGCTCGCGCACGATGCAACGGCGTTTCCCGAATCGCTGCCGCTGACCAACCGCGTGCTCGAGCTCAACTACGCCTACAAACCCGGCCAGACCGACGACGGTGTGACGCTCGATGTGCCCGTGCGCGACGTGCCGGCGCTCACGCCCGCCGCGCTCGACTGGGCCGTGCCCGGCTACACCGGCGAGAAGGTGACGCACTATCTGAAATCGCTGCCGAAGGATCTGCGGCGCGCCTTCGTGCCGCTCGCGGAGACGGCGGCGGGCGTCACGCAGGCCGTCGAGCAGTTGTCGCGGCTGCGCGGCGGGAAAAACACGCTCGTCGAGCTGCTGGCCGAGCACCTGCGCGACCGGTTCGGGCTGCGTTTCGATGCGCGCGTGTGGGACGACAAACCGCTGCCGGAGCATCTGGTGGTGCGCGTGCGCGTGGTCGATGCCGCCGGCAAGGAGATCTGCGCGAGCCGCAATCTGGCCGAGTTGCAGGCGTCGCTCGACGAAAAGACCCGCGAGGCTGGCGCGGTGACGACCCCGCGCGGGGAGCCGGAAATCTGGCGACGGGCGCGCGCGAAGTGGGAAAAGGCGGAGAGCGCGGAGTGGATTTTTGGCGACGTGCCGGCGAGCGTGCCGGTGGGCGATCAGGCGGGCGTGCCGGTGACGGCGTTTCCCGCGCTGGTGGCCGGCAAGGTCGGCGTGGCGCTGCGGCTCATGCACACGCCCGAGGAGGCGGCCAAGGCGACGCGCGCAGGCTTGCGCCGGATGTTCGAGCTGCAACTCGGACGCGACCTCGGCTGGTTCCAGCGCGACCTGAAATCGCTGCGCCAGCTCGGCGCGCTGACGGTGCTCGTGCGTCCGCTGGAGCTGTTGCAGGAGGACGCGTTTCTCTCGCTGCAATACTGGCTGTGCGGACCCGCGGTGTCGCCGCTCACGGAGGCGCGTTTCAAGGCGGCGCTTGACGAGCAGCGGTGCGAGTTGCGCGGGCTGCTGCCGAAGCTGCTGGAGTTGCTCCGCGAAATCCTCTCGCTGCGGCAATCGCTGGTGACGCACCCGACGCCGTACGACGGGCTGCCGCGCGAGCTGGAGGCGCTGGTGCCGGCGGACTTCGTGCGCACGACGCCGTACGCGCAGCTCGCGCATTTCGCCCGGTATCTACGCGCGATGAAGCTGCGGGCGGATCGCTGGAAGCAGCAGCCGGCCAAGGATGCGGAGCGGGCGAAACGGTTTGCGCCGTACGCACGGGCGACGGCGCGGCTGGAGCGCACGGACCGGCGGCGCTGGCTCGTGGAGGAGTTGCGCGTGAGCGTGTTTGCTCAGGAGCTGGGCACGGCGGAGTCGGTTTCCGAGGTGAAACTCGACCGGCTGCTGGCCGGCGGCGCGGTGCCGATGGACGAGGAGCCGTCGGCGGCACCGGTGGTGGCGAGGCCTGCACCGGCCGCGCCTGCGACTCCGCCTCCGGTGCAGTCCGAGCCTGCGCGAAAGGCGACCTCGTTGAAGAGTTTTGGCGCGTTGGGGAACCTCTTGCGCAAGTAGCAGCAGGTAGGCGTGTGGCGTAGCACACTAGCCATTGTGATTAGGGCGAAATACGCTGTTTCTCCATTGGACTCAGTGAGTTAAAGTGGTTAATTATCGGTATAAACCCCGATAAAAATCATGAACACTTCAATTGCTTCCATTCTTGAGTACAAGGGCTCGCATGTTTTCTCGGTGCCATCGGTGGCGAGTGTGGCCGGGGCGGTGCGCGAGATGAATCGTTATCGGACCGGCGCGATCCTGGTGATCGACGGCGGACGGTTGATGGGCATTTTCACGGCGCGCGATGTGTTGAAACGCGTGATCGCCGAGGAGCGCAATCCTGAGGCGACGCCGGTGCACGAGGTGATGACGACCGATGTCTGCGTGGGCACGCGGGAGACCACGATTGAGGAGACGATGGATATTTTCGAGCTGCGGCATTGCCGGCACCTGCCGGTGGTCGATGGCGACCGGGTGATCGGAGTGGTGTCCATCGGAGACATCTCCCGGTGGTGCGCGATGGCGCAGCGGGCGGAATCGGAATCGATGCGGGCATTCATTTCCACCGGACTGGCGACCTGAGCGTCGCGTGTCCATGAGGTGGAGTATCGGGGCTCCGCCGTCGGAGGTATCCGACGGCGGAGAGAGTGCTTTTGATTTTGCGCCAGGGGCGGGATTTGTATTCCTCAGCGCGATGAAACTTCCGACCGCCCGTTTTGTGATTGCACGGACCATGGAGCGCATGGCCGGGCTTTATGGACAACCGGTATTCGATGAGTGGGCGCTGCTGGTGCCCGGGGCGGGGATGGGCGGAGTGCCGGCGTACGAGGGGCCGCGGGCCGATGAGTTCCGGGCGCAGCTGCCGAAGGATGCGCAGCCGATCCTGGCGCGTCTGGCGGGGCAGAAGCTGGCGCTGGGCGGTTTCGAATTTGCGGCGCAGGGCGAGGGCACTCACCTCGATGCAATCATGCAGGTGGGTGAAGGCGCCTTTCTGGTCTGCAACAACACGCGAAAGTCGATGACGGAGATCCGTGCCGACGCGCGCTGGTTGAAGGCGCAGACGGCGTTTGTGGAGCTGAGCGAGCTGTTCCGCGTCGATCCGCTGCTGGGTTAACCGACCAGTCCGGCGCCGACGAAATAGGCGTACGCGGCGAGAAACGGCCAGCCGAGCCAGCGTGGCAGGCGGCCCAGTGTGGCGAGGCAGAGGAAGTGCGCCAATGCGGCGCCGATGAGCAGCAGGAGCCCGGTTTGCAGGTGTGAGGAGACGGGCAGCGGGCGGATGAGCGCGCTCAGTCCGAGGCAGAGCGGGATGCAGATGTGGCCGTCGCCGACCTGCGAGGCATAGACGATGTCGGCGCGGTGTTTGGCGGCGTAGTAGAAGGCGAGGGCGGCGTTGGGGACGACCATGAGCCAGCCGGTGAGCCAGCCGAGGTGTTGTGCGCTGAGCAGGCCGGTCTTTTGCTCGCCGAGCCAGGAGACGAGCCAGTCGAGGCTCGTGTAAAGAGCGTAGGAGGCGAGGAGGACGAGCAGCAGGTCGAGGTAGAAGGCGGGGCCGAAGGACTGCCGCTGGCGGACGTTGGTTTTGAGCACGTCGAAGATCTGAAAACACTGCCAGAAGAAGAACACGCCGATGAGCGCGACGCCGTCGTGTTCGTCGAGACGTCCATCGGCGGCGAGGGCCCAGGTGACGCCGCTGAAGAAGAGGACGGCGGCGAGGGTGAGCTGGAGTGAGAGGCGGTTGATGCGTTGGGCGGTTTTCGCCTCGGCGGCTTTTTTTGCGGCGAGCTTGCGCGGCTTTTTCTCACCGGCGAGGTCGAGTCCCCAGAGGATGGCGGGCAGGCCGAGGAGGAGCGTGAGGTTGGTGACGTTGTTGACGAGGCAGTTGGTGGCGACCTCCTGCGATGGCAGGTTTTTCGAGGCGACGAGGAAGACGAAGATGAGGTTTCCCAGGCCCGAGCAGTAGGGCATGACGAGCGTGCCGAGTGCGGTGCCTTCGAGCCCGTGTTCGAGGAGCGCTTCGAGTCGCCACACCGTGAAGAACGACGCCGCGAGAAAGAGCGCGAGGTACGTCCAGGGGTTGGCGAGTCCGAGCGACTCGATGAACTGGGCGAGGAAATCCACGGGTCAGGAGCAGGCGGCGGTGGTGTGGGCGGGCAGGCGGACGGCGAGGCGGTAGCGGCCTTGCAGGCGGCGCAGGCGTGCGGGAGCGCCGAAGGCCTGCGAGAGAATCGGGCCGGTGAGGGCTTTGGCCAGCGGGCCCGCGGCAAGCACGGCGCCCTGCCGCAGCACGAGTGCGTGGGTGAAGCACGGGACGATCTCTTCGACGTGGTGGGTGACGAGCACGAGCGTGGGCGTGCGCGGCGAGTGCGCGAGTGCGTTGAGGAAATGGAGGAAGGTCTCGCGGGCGACGGGGTCGAGGCCGGAGCAGGGCTCGTCAAGGATGAGCAGGCGCGGGCGGCCGGCGAGGGCGCGGGCGATCAGGATGCGCTGGCGCTCGCCCTGGGAGAGGAGTTGCCAGGGGCGGCCTGCGAGATGGGCGGCGCCGACCTCGCGCAGGAGTCGGCGCGCGGCGGTGGCATCGGCGCGGGTGACGGGCGCCCAGAGGTCGAGTTGCGCGTAGCGGCCGCTGACGACGGTTTCGAGGGCGGTTTCGTCGAGCGGGATGGAGGCGTGGATCGCGCTGGAGACGATGCCGAGGTGGCGGCGCAGTTCGCGCCAGTCGGAGGCGCCGTAGTGCTGGCCGAGCACGGCAAACTCGCCGGCGGAGGGCGGCAGGAATCCGGTGAGCGCCTTGAGAAGGGAGGTTTTGCCGCAGCCGTTGGGGCCGAGGATGGCCCAGTGTTCGCCGTGGCGCACGCGCCAGTCGAGGTCGTGCAGGATCGTGGTGCGATCCCGGGTGACGCGGAGGCCGGAGACTTCGAGGATGGACGCGGGCGTTTTCAAGGACCGTGAGTTGAAGGTCGAATCGGGGCGGATTGAAAGGCGGAAGTCTGCGATGGCGGGGTGAAGATTCCGGATGGCGTGGGGCGGCGCGGGGCGTTACTCGTGGGGCATGAAAATGCTCACCGTTTACACGTATGCGGGCTGCTCGACGTGCAAGAAGGCGACCGGCTGGCTGGGGGCGCATGGGATCGCGTTTCGGGAGAAGGCCATCCGCGAGACGCCGCCGAGCGTGGCCGAGTTGCGCACGATGCTCGCCGCCGTGGGGGGCGAGGTGAGGAAACTTTGCAACACGTCGGGGCGCGACTACCGGGAGCGCAAACTGGGCGAGCAGCTGGCGGCGTTGCCCGTCGATGAGGTGCTGGAGCTGTTGGCAGCCAACGGCAACTTGGTGAAGCGCCCGTTTGCGCTGGGCGATGGGGTGGCGCTGGTCGGTTTCAAGGAAGTCGAGTGGGCGGCGACGCTCGGGGACTGAGTTTCTTGTAACTTTGCGTGAGCGGCGGGTGTTCTCGGCATGAACGATGATCCTCCAGTGCAAAACTCAACCACGGGCCTGACCGCCTCGGAAGACTTCCCGTCCTTCATGTGCCGCTATCAAGACATGGTTTACACGACTGCCGCGCGGTTGCTTGGCAACGACGCGCAGGCCGAGGATATCGCGCAGGAGGTGTTCGTGAAGGCCTATGAACGCTGGGACGACCTCCGCGAGAGCCCGGCGGCTGGCGGCTGGCTGAAGACGGTGGCGACCAACATGTCGATCAACCATCTCCAGCGGTACCGGAACCGGTGGCGCTTTTTCTCGGAGTTTGCCCGGCCGGACGACGAGGGCGAGGAGGCACCGCCGGTCGATTTTGCCGCGCCGGAGCCGGAGCTCTCGGAGCTCGACCGGGCCGAGCGGCGCGAGTGGTTGGAGCGTGGGCTGGCGCAGCTGCCCGAGCGGCAGCGCGTGCCGCTGGTCCTTTATCACTTTGAAGAGCTTTCCTACGAGGAGATCGCCGCACGGCTCGGCGTCTCCCTGGCCAAGGTAAAAATCGACATCTGGCGCGGGCGCGCCGCGCTGGCAGGTTTGCTCGCGCGCGGTCCGGGCTGTGAACAAAACACTTTCTAAAACTCCCATGACTCCGCACGAAGATCCCCGATTGGAGCAATACGTCCACCGCGCGTTGCGCGAGCTGCCGGACCGCCGGGCGCCTCGCTCGCTGGAGGGGCGCGTGATGGCGGCGCTGGCGGCGCGCCAGGCGACGCCGTGGTGGCGCAGCTCCTTTGACCGGTGGCCGGTGGCGGCGCGCGGGGCGTTTCTCCTGCTGGCCGGCGGGCTCGTGGTCGCGCTCATGCAGCTGGGCTCCTCGGCCGGGTTGTCTGCGGACCGCGTCACGGAGTCGCCGGCCTGGCTCGATGGACTGCGCGTCGTGTGGAGTTCCCTCTGCTCGGCGGCCTCGACGGTGGAGCGCAACATCCCCCGCGCCTGGTGGTATGGGGCGGTGTCGGCGGTGCTCGTCGCCTACGTCGGGCTCTTTGGCCTGGGGGCCACCGCCTATCGCACCTTTGTCGTAAAACGCTAAAATTTAAGGACCAACATCATGAAGCTTTCTTTTTCAACCTGGGCTCGCGCCCGCATCGTGGGGACCACGTGGTTGGCCCTACTGGGCTGGGTGGCTGTTTCTCTCGCGGACGATGCCGCGCCGGCGCCGGACAATCCGCCGCCGCCTGCCGAGGCGGCTCCGGCGACTCCACCGCCCGCTCCGGCACCTGAGCCGGCTCCCGCGCCTGCCCCTGTGGCCGCGCCCGCACCCGAACCGGTTCCCGCTCCGGCACCGGTGAAGGGCCCGGAGCTGGAGGTATCGTTGCCGGTGCATGTGGAAGTGCATGCCCCGATGGGCGGGCACACGGTGGCGGCTGGTCAGGTGGCGCCCGAGGCGGTGTCGATTTTCGGGTCCACGTCTGTCGATGGCGAGGTGCGCGGTGATGCGGTGTCGGTGTTTGGCAACACGAGCGTGTCGGGCAAAGCCGGCGGCGACGTGGTGAGTGTTTTTGGAAATGCGCGCATGACGGGATCGTCGGGCGGGGATGTGGTTGCAGTGTTTGGCAACTGCACGATCGACGGGTCGGTGCGTGGCGATGTCGTGGCCGTGTTTGGCAATCTGGCCCTCGGACCCAAGGCGGCGGTGTCGGGCGAGATCGTGTCGGTGTTTGGCCAGGTGCATCGCGATCCGGCCGCGGTGGTGCGCGGACAATCGGTCTCGGTCGGCGCCGGGTTGCGCAATCTGGACTGGGACGTGCTCGGCTCGGCGGGAAGTTGGGCGGGCAACTGTCTGCTCAAGGGGCGGCTGCTCGCGTATCGCGGGAGCTGCGCGTGGGCCTGGCTGTGGGCGGGCGTGGTGCTGGTGTTTTATGCCCTGATTGCGTTGTTGCTACGCCGGGCGGTGGACCGCTGCGCGGAGACGCTGGAGCAGCGGCCGGGGCGGTCGATCCTGGCAGCCGTGCTGGCGTTGTTGCTCGCGCCGCTGGTGGTGATCGTGTTGTGCGCGACAGGGATCGGGGCCTTGTTGCTGCCTTTCCTGCTCGCGGCGCTTTTGCTGGCTTCGCTTTTCGGACGCGTGGCGATGATGGCTTGGTTTGGGCGGCGGTTGACGCTGGCTTTCGGGGCCGGCTGGTGGTCGCACGCGGCCGTTTCCGTGCTGGTGGGCGGCGTCCTGGTGGCGTTGCTCTACAGCGTGCCGTTTGTAGGCATCTTGCTGTGGCATTTGGTGGGTACGCTCGGACTGGGCGTCGTGCTGTACACGATCTCGCAGAGTGTGGTTCGTGAGGGCCCTGCGAAGCCCGCTCCGGCCGCCCCGGCGCCTGTCGCCGCGGTGGCGGTTCCTCCGGCGCCTGCGCCCTCGGGCGCGAGTGCGGCGGCGCCGCTGGTGGCTGGGCTGCCCGAGGTGTTGCCATTGGTCCCGCCGGTGCTGCCAGCGGATTTGCCCAAGGCTGGATTTGGGCTACGCATGGGGGCGCTCGCCATCGATGCGATGCTGTGCGGCATCCTGACGGGCGTGTTCAACGGCTTGCTGCCGTTTACCATCGTGGCCGGGCCGGGCGGATTCCTCCTGTTGACGGCGGCGTATGGTGCCGTGCTTTGGAAGCTTCGGGGGACGACGATCGGTGGCATCGTGTGCAACCTCCAGATCGTGCGCAGCGATGGGCGGCCGATGGATTGGACGACGGCGGTGGTGCGCGCGCTCGGGTGTTTCCTGTCGATCGCACCGGCGGGGCTGGGCTTTTTCTGGATTGTGAACGACGCCGACCGCCAGGGCTGGCACGACAAGATCGCCGGGACCGTCGTGGTCCGCGTGCCGCGGGGGCGCTCCCTAGTCTGAGCGCCGGAGTGGGGACGGGCATGCCGTTGTCCGTCGGCTGTTAAGGGCCGGCGCGCAGCGGTATGTGGAGGCGGGCGATTTCCGATTTGCCGCGGAAGCGCCAAGCAGTTCAATAAACGCACTCTTATGGAAATTCCTCTCGTCGGCATCATCATGGGTAGTACGTCGGACTGGGATGTGATGCAGCATGTGGCGCTCACCTTGGAGACGCTCGGCATCCCTTATGAAAAGCGCGTGATCAGCGCCCATCGTACGCCGGCTCTGGCGTTCGAGTATTGCTCCAGCGCGGAATCGCGCGGGCTCAAGGTCATCATCGCCGGGGCGGGTGGGGCGGCCCATCTGGCCGGTGTGGCGGCGGCGCTGACGCCGTTGCCGGTGCTCGGCGTGCCGATGGAATCGGCGGCGCTCAAAGGCATGGATTCGCTGCTCTCGATGGTGCAGATGCCCGGCGGCATCCCCGTCGCCACCTTTGCGATTGGCAAAGCTGGAGCCATCAATGCCGCGCTCTTTGCCGGGGCGATGCTGGCGTTGACCGATCCGAAGGTGAAGCAGGCCCTCACGGTGTTCCGCGATAGTCAGACGCGGAAGGTCACCGAGGCAAAACTGCCTTAATCACTGAAGCCGTTCTATATCCGTTTCAAATCTCGCCGGCTTGGGCACTTGTGTGCCCGATGCCGGTCAAAGGCGACCTTCGCTATTCTTTGAAGAGCGGCCCACTTCCATGGGCCCATGCTGATGCAGGACTGTTGCGTTTTTTTGATTTGAGGCGCCCCGTCTTTGTATCACAGGCTTCTGCCCACCAACCCCAGCCGCTTCCTTGGATTTATCACAACCCGTCCCAGCCATGAAATACCTCCGTGCATTCCTCGCCCTGCTTACGGCTTCCGTGAGCATTTTCGCCCAAACCACGACTGAGGTGGAGCGCTCTGTCTCCACCCAAGATCCGGTCGTCGAGACCCGTACCTACGAAAAGGACGGCAAGATGGTCACCGAGCGCGTCACCACGACCCGTGTCAAGGAGGTCGAGGCCGTCTCCGTCGTTCAGCCCAAGACCTATAAGGCCGCCATCTTCATCTCCAACCGCGCCGGCGCGGCCCTCGACGAGAAGATCATGGCGCTGGAAGACTTTATCACCGCCCGCATCACCGATCTCGGCTTCCAGGTGCTCAGCCGCGAGACGGTGGCCGATGCGCTCCGTGCCTTTGATCCCGCCACGGCCTCCGGCAACGCCCGCCCGGAGGGCAGCCTCGAAGCGAAACTCACCGAGCAGTCCTCGGCGCTTCGCCTCTCCCAGAACCTCGGTGCCGACTACCTGATCGTCGCCTCCATCGCCAGTTTCGGCACCAACAAGCGCGCGGTCGATGCCTACGGCGTCAAAGGCGTGTTTGCCGACAGCAATCTTCGCGTCACCTACAAGATCCTCGACGGCACGACCGGCGGCAGCCTGACAGCCGACACCATCAAGGTCACCTCTTCCAGCCGCCAGACCGAGAACGCCTCTGAAGATAAGGAAGACGCCCTCAACGAGCTCCTCGACCAGGCCTCCGAGCAACTCGCCGGCAGCCTCAAGACCCGCGTCGCTCAGCGCCGCATCACTCCGGCGACCAAGGCCGCCAGCTTCGTCACCATGACGATCAAGACCGAGGCTGCCGACATGATGATCCCCGATGTCCGCATCGGCGCCGAAAACACCGTCACCCTCTCTGAGAGCAAGTTCAAGGTCTCCCCCTTGTCCGTCGTGGTTGAGGTCGATGGCGTCGCCGTCGGTACCGCCCCCGGCGAGATTTCGCTCAAGCCCGGCTTCAGCAAGCTCCGCCTGACCCGCGAAGGCTTCAAGCCTTGGGAACGCACGATCAACGCCGTCAACGGCCAGACGCTCACCGTCGCCCTCGAAATGAGCGCCGAAGGCTATGCCCGCTGGCAGGAAAGCACCGCGTTCATCAACACGCTCAAGAACAACGCCAAACTGACCGACGCCGAGGCCCAAAAACTCCGCGGCCAGGCCAAGATGTTTGAGCAGAGCGGCTACAAGATGGACGTGACCGTGAAGACCGACAAAGCCCTCCAGATCAATAACACCACCAACTCCATCTTCGGTGGTCCCGTCAGCCAGTAAACGCCCCACGCCTCCTTTTTTACACAAGGACTCTCCATGAAACTCACTCGTTTCCTCCTCGCCTCCCTCGGAACGGCTGTGCTCGCCACAGGCCTCTTTGCCCAGCAGGCACCCGGCCTCAAAAAAATCGGCATCAGCGACGTGAAACCCACGCCCGCGATCGTCGAAAGCGTTAAGAAAGCCGGCCGCGCCAACTCGCTCGACCGCGTCGTCCAAGCCCTCGACAGCCAGCTGATCGACCGCGTGCAAAGCACCCGCAAGTTCGAGGTCATCGCCCGCTCCGACCTCGCCTCCATCCTCAAGGATGCCGACGTCACTGGCGGCGCCTTCAAGGTCAACGGCGTCGACTACCTCCTCGTCACCAGCATCGACGACTTCCAAGATTTCGAGGAGACGGCCACCTTCGCTGCCCTCGGCAAGACCGCGACCCGCCGCGTCGTCCGCTTCTCCGCCGTCGGTAAAATCTACGAGTCCGAGACTGGAAAACTGATCGAATCGACGAACTTCCAGATCAGCACCCGCGACTCCAACGAGAACATTGACTCCGCCAAGAACGGCGAACTCAGCGATGCCCTGCTCCTCGACATCACCCGCGGCATGGCCGACAAGATCGCCAACCGCGTCGCCGACGTCATCTTCCCCGCGAAGATCATTTCCCGCATCGACAAACAGGTGACGCTCAATCGCGGCGACGGCACCGGCATCGCCATCGGCCAGCTCTGGCAGGTCTTTGCCCTCGGTGAAGAACTCGTCGATCCCGACACCGGCGTTTCCCTCGGCCGCGAAGAATTGCCCGTCGGCAAGATCCGCGTGACGCGCGTCAACCCGAAGACCGCCACCGCCGACATCGTCGAAGACGCCGGCATCGACAAGGGCGCGATCGTCCGCCCGCCGCAGCTGTAATCTCTCTGCTCGCGCATCTCCCAGCTCAACCCACCCACCTCCACGATGTCCAAGTTTGCCACGTTCCTCCCCGCCCGGTCCCGCCTGTATCTACTGGCGGCGGGCGCCGTGGGCGCGCTCTTTCTGAGCGGCTGCCAAAACTACACCCAGCAATCCGCTGACATGACCGAAGCCTGGCGCACCGGCCAGCTCCAGGTCGCGGTTGATGAAGTGAACAAAAAAGCCTCTGACCGTTCCGACAGCCGCGATGCGCTCGTCTGGAAATTGGAACAGGGCTCGATCCTCCGGGCTGCGTCGCTCGCCGACCTGCCCGCCCCCGTCGGCGCCGCTCCTGCGATGGGTACTCCCGATGGCGAGCAGCCTCCGGCCCGCACGACAGTGCTGACCAAGGAGAGCTTGGCGGCATTGGATTTTGCCGAGGAAAAGGTCAATTACTGGGAAGAGCAGGCCAAGGTGAAGGTCGCTTCCGAAGCCGGCGCGCTGCTCACCAACCAGGCCACCCTGCCATATCGCGGCCACGCGTATGACAAGGTGATGATGAACACCTACAAGGCCCTCAACTACCTCGCACTCGGCGAGCGCGACAATGCCCGCGTCGAGTTGAACCGCGCCCTGCAACGCCAGAAGGATGCCGTCGCCGAAAATGCGAAGCGCCTCGAAGCCGCGCAGGAGGATGCGAAGGCCGCCAAGAAGGACGGCGCCAGCCAGAATGGTGCCACCGCGAGCTACGACGTCGAAAAGGCCCAGAAGGACCCGCAGACCTCCGCTGCGCTGGCCCAGGTCGAGAATGAGTTGTCCACCCAGCTCCGCGCCTATGGCGACTACGTGAATCCGTTCTCCGTCTTCCTCGACGGCCTGTTCTTCATGGCCCAGGGCGAGGGCGGCTCCGATCTCGAACGCGCGCGCAAGTCCATCGAGCGCGTCGCCGCCATGGTGCCGGACAACGCCTACCTGCAAACCGAGCACCAGATCGCCGAGGCCGCCGCCAACGGCAAGGCCCTCGAACCGACCACCTACGTCTTCTTCGAGACGGGCTCGGCTCCGCACCGTAAACAGATCCGCATCGATATCCCCACCTTTATCGTGACGGATCGCGTCTCCTACGTTGGCGCCGCCTTCCCCCGCCTCGAGTTCAACGACGATTTTGCGTCGAGCCTCTCCGTTTCCGCCGCCGGGCAGTCGCTCGATACGGCGCTGCTGTGCAGCATGGACAGTGTGATCGCGCAGGACTTCAAAAACGAGTGGCCCGCCATCATCACCAAGACCCTCATCACCACCGGTCTGAAGGCCACGCTTGATGCCGTCATTCAGAATCAGGTCAAAGATCAGGGCTGGCAGGCCCAGCTCGCCGCCAAGATCGCCATGGTCGCCTACCAGGCCTCCACCAACATCGCCGACACCCGCACGTGGACCACCCTGCCCAAGCAGTTCCAGTATTGCCGCCTCGCCACTCCGTCCGACCGCCAGCTCACGCTGACCTCCGGCACGCAGTCGCAGACGATCACGCTGGAGCCGGGTAAGATCAACGTGGTCTATGTGAAGAGCGTTTCCTCCACCTCTCCGCTTTGGGTCTCCCAATTTATCCTCCAATGAAAAACATCGCATTGTTTGCTCTCGCCGCCGGCTTTGCCGCGCTCACCGGTTGCACCACCAACGTCAACACCGTCGAGCGCGCCTCGCCCCAGGCCCAGCCCAACTACGTGGCCGACAAACGCGTGGTCACCGACGCCTCGCTCTCCGGAGCCCTCCGCGTCAACAGCGTCAACCAGGGTGTCGTCAGCGGCAACCTCCTCAAGGTCCAGGCGCAGCTCGAAAATCTGAAGAGCAGCGTGCGCGCCTTCAACTACCGCATCGAGTGGTACGACCAGGAAGGCATGCTCGTCTCCAGCCCGACCGAAGGCTGGAAACTCGTGCGCCTCCAGGGCCGTGAAACCACCTCGATCTCCGCCGTCGCCATCTCCCCGCGCGCCGTCGATTTCGTGCTCAAACTTCAGGAAGCCAACTAACCTTTCCCACACATGAAATATCCCCGTCTATCCTCCGCGCTCTTCGCCGCCGCCGTGCTGCCCGTCTCGCTCTTCTTCACGGGCTGCGAGAGCACCGATGCCAAATATGTCGACTCGAAGGGACCCGAGACCGTCGTCTCCCTCGACCAGATCAACATCCAGGACTGGACCAACGCGTCCGACCAGATGATCTCCTCGCTGCTCACCTCGGGCGTGCTTGAGCGCGCGCCGGAGCAGCCCGCCATCATGGCGGTTTCCCGCATCGTCAACAACACCCAGCAGCAGGTCGATACCGACATGCTCACCAAGAAGATCCGCGTGGCCCTCAATCAGAGCGGCAAGGTCGTCACGACCACCACGATCGGTCTCGGTGGCAAGGCGGAAGATCCGCTCGCCAAGGATGCCGCGGATATGAATGCCTTCATGTCCGGCGAGAAGCAGCAGACCAAGATGCCGTACTACACGCTTTCCGGTAAGCTCCTCGAAGATCGTGCGCGCGCTGGCAGCACCCGCCAGGTCACGTACACCTTCCAGCTTGCGCTGACCGAGGTGCGCTCCGGCCTCGCGGTCTGGGAAGACGAAAAGCAGATCACCAAGCAGGGCAAAAAAGCCTCGGTTGGCTGGTAAGCTCCTTCGTTCGTCAGTCCTTTTTTTCGATCCCGCCGCCTTCACAGGCCGGCGGGATTTTTTTGCTCACGCACCGATGGTCTGTGTGCGTGGGGGCGGTTGGCTACTCGAGCTCGATGAGCCCCCGTTTGACTCCGGCGAGGATGGCCTGGGTGCGCGCGGAGACGTTGAGTTTCGTCAGAATGTTCGTGATGTGGAGTTTCACGGTGCCTTCGACCAGGTGAAGTGCGTCGCTTATTTCTTTGTTGCTGAGCCCCTTTGCGACGAGTTTCAGCACCTCCAGTTCACGTGGAGTCAACGGGGACATGGTGCGTTGGTCCAGGCGCGCGGCGATTTCGGGCGGCAGGTATTGCTCGCCGCGATGGACGGCCCGGATCGCTTCGAGCAGGCGCTCCAGCGGCATATCTTTGACGACAAAGCCTTGGGCTCCGGCTTTGAAGGCCTGGTCGATCTCATCGCCGCTGGCATAATTGCTGAAGACCAGCACGCGCGCGGTGATGCCTTCTTCGCGCAACTCGCGGATGGTTTCGAACCCGTTTTTCTTCGGCATGCGCAGGTCGAGCACGATCACGTCCGGCGCGTGGCGGCGGCATGCTTCGATCGCCTCGTCGCCGTTCTCCACTTCGCCGACGACCTTCATGTCCGGCTCGCCGTTGGTTGCAGTGACCAGCCCCATCCTCATCAGGATGTGATCATCGACGAGGAGTATTCGGATCGTGGCAGGGCGCGGCGTCATGCGGCGTTGAAGCAGAAATCAAGGACTGGGGACAACGATCTTTATCGTGGTGCCGGGGTTTTCTGTGGTGCTGATAATTTGCAACACGCCGTCGATTTTCGCTGCGCGAGCCCGGATGCCACGCAACCCGAAATGGCCGAGGTCCCCCGCCATGGCGTTTGCAGGATTGAAGCCACAGCCGTCGTCGCGGACCGAGAGCGTCACGGAGGTCTCAGCATATTCGAGTCGGACGTCGATGTGCGTCGCATGAGCGTGGCGTATGGCGTTGGTGATCGCTTCCTGTGCGATGCGCAGGAGGTGGTGAGTCTGCTCTTGTGGCAGCGGGTGCGGGATGCCGGTGACGGTGGTGGTGATGTGGGGGCCGCCGACATCGACCAGGGCGGCGATTTTTTGCAGGCCGGCGCCCAGATCGCCGTTTTCCAGTAGGGGAGACGCGAGATCCCACACGGCTTGCTGCACCTCTTGGCGTGTAAACGAGACCATGTTGCGGGCGACATTCAGGCGGGACCGTACCTCGTGGGATATTTCGGAGAGGCGGAGAGTGGCGTCGATCTGGAGCATCAGCCCGCTCAGTCCCTGTTGGATACTGTCGTGGATCTCTCCGGCGAGGCGGTCCCGCTCGGCGAGGACGGCGGCGTGGCGTGTCTCTTCGTTGAGCTGCTGCATGGTGCGCCTGAGCTCGCTAGTGCGCGCTTGCACCAGTTTCTCGAGCATGACGGTCCGCGCGCGTTGGCGCTGGCCGATGAATGCGATGAGCGCCGCGATCGCGCCCAGCCCGAGGAGTGTCTCCACCACGTAGGTTGGCCAGGTGCGCCACCAGGGTGGGGCTATGCCGAAGGCGATTTGCAAAGGCGCGGTGGCTGTCGCGAGATTGTCTGCCAGGCGCACTTCGAGTGTGTAGTGGCCCTCGCGCAATTCGGGTAGCGCCAGTCGAAAGTTGCCCCGGATCACCGTCTGGGTATCTCCATCACGCGCGAGGCGAAATTCGTAACTTGGCCCGGAGATGTTGTAGCTCCCGGCGAAGACCTCGATGTCCAGGCTCCTTTGAGCATGGGATAACTGCGGGACCTTCTGTTTGGCGAAAGTTGGGGTGAGTGGCTGCCCACTCCGGGCATCCACCACCGATATGAGTACCGGGCTGGGAAGGTGTCGGTTGGCCGGCTGTGTCCTCGGCTCTGCGTGATAGAGGGCGGCGGCTGAGTACCACCAGATGTCGTCGGCGTCGACCTGGTGGATCGCGGGTGTGTTTTCCTGCACTAGGCTCAGGGATGTCGGAGCGAGCTGGTAGCCATCGCCGTGTTTGTCGAAGCGCAGCAGGCCGCGCGAGTGGCTGGCCCAGATGGTCCCATGGCTATCCTGTGCGATGCGGAGTACCGAGTACGGGGCTTGGTCGAGAAGGCGGTTGAGCGCCTCGGGACCGTCGACGAACGCCTCCGTGGCTTCGTCGAAGAAAATCCGTCGCTCACTTTTGGCGCGCATGACGACGATTTTGTCGATGACGCTGATGTTGACCCAGAATTTGCCCGGCCAGGGAAACTCGTCGAATAGCTGGGTGACCAGTGCGCCGTCTTTCAGGGCCAGGCGTGCCACGCGGTTTACGCCAAGCTCGATCCAGACGGCCTTACCGGCCGCATGCACGATCATGGGGTAACCGAGCCCTGGAATGCGCGGTGTAAACTCGTGCCAGCGTCCGCCCTCGAAGCGCAGAGCGGTGATTTGCTGGGAGGCGATCACAAAGCACAATTCTGGGTCGACCATCACGAGCCGCCCGACCTCGATGTTCTCGAGGATATGGTCGAATCCGCCCTGAGCGTTGGCGGCAAACACGCCTTGGAAATTACCCACGAGCAGATGAGGGCCGTTACTCGCGATGCCCCATAGCTCGCCTTGGGGCTGGTTGGGGACGAGCGTGAATTGCGAAATGGCTCCCGGCATTTTGGAGTTTGCCTCGTAGAGTTTGCCATTCGTGGTAATGAGCGTCTTCCCACCCCAGCGGGCCACTTGCGGCCATTTGATTGGGATGCCCATACGCTGGTCTACGATCGCGGCGTCGCACCCGTATGCGATGCGCAGGAGACCGGCGTCGGTGGTGGCCCAGAGTATCCCGGGCTCGTTAGTCGCCAGCTGCTGGATATTCTGATAGTCCAGAAGATCGTAAGCGGCGATCAACTCGCCCTGTGCGCTGAGGAGAAACAGCCCCTTGTTCTGGACTGCGATGGCGATGCCCCCTTCCTCGAGCGCCTGGATCGACGTGATCCCTTCTTCCCAGAGGAAATTAAGCTGCTTCGCCCAGGGAGAGAAGTGTGTGCCGTCAAAGGTGACGAGTGTGTTTTTGGCGGTCGAACCGATCAGACGGCCGTCTGACAGTGTCGCCGTGTCGACGATCACTTCTTTGCGCCAGTCGGGATCCGGTTGTTGCAGGACTCCGGCTTTTACGTCGAAGGTCTGCACGCCGACACGTCTTGAAGAGACGAATCCGCGCCCGCCAAAGGTGAAGATGTGGGCGACCTCTTTGATTTTGAAAAATGTGTGCCGGCCGCTGGCCGTTTCCCTCAGCGCGACGCCATTCCAGCCAGCGAAGTAGGTGGCCTCTGCGGTGATTGTGACCTTGTCGAAATTCGTCGCCGGCACCCATTCGGGGGTGATTTCCGGCCGGAGCGGGAGGGTGCGCCACCGGCCGTTGGGCGTGCGCTCGATTTCGCCCCAGGAGCCCAGGGCTCCGTAGTAGAGTGTACCGTCGGGGGCGTAGGCGAGTTGCCCGAAAACGTCGTGTCCCTCGCTTCGGTCGACCAGTTCCACCCACGCGTTGTCGTTGAGCACGATGGCGCCGCCATTTTGGATGACGGTGAGCCGCCCGAACGAATCGAAGCCAATCCGCGCCCCGCGGGACATGTTGGCGATTTCTTCAAACGCATAGTGGCGAGTGAGGGGCGCCCCCACCACATCGCTGGTGGCTCGAAGTGGGGCGACGCAGAGCAGTGCGAGGAGCATGGCGCCGGCCCAGAGCCGGGCGACGCGGAGGTGGGGCCACAGGCAGGAGGGGGCGATCGGTCGGGGCGGGATGCCTTCGATGTGCATTGGGTGGTGCGGTGATTCAGGCCGGAAATGTGCCTTGGGCAACCCTCATCGCCCGCGTGGCACAGGTCGGTCTTGCCTCGGTAGTTTTGCCATCGCTCCGGCGTTGCCCCCGGGACGTGAGGGCTCACGCTGCTCTGCCTCGCATGCCGGATACTCGCACCTCCCTGCTGGATCTGACGCGCGCCGAGCTCGCGGCGCGCCTGGCGGCGCACGGCCTGAGCCCGGTGCATGCCGCCCGTGTGTGGAGTTATCTTTATTGGGACTGTGCGGCCTCGTTCGAGGCGATGCCTGAGCTGCCTGCGAAAGTGCGCGCCTATCTGGAGGACGCGTTTTTCCTCCCGGTGCCGACTGCCGCCGACGAGCTGCACTCGGCCGACGGTTTCACGCGGAAATTTCTGCTGGCGCTGGCTGATGGCCGGCAGATCGAGACGGTGGCCATGCGCTTCACGGGGCGGATGACTGCGTGCGTCTCGACTCAGGTCGGGTGCGCGATGGGCTGCGTTTTCTGCGCCACGGGGCAACAGGGCTTTCAACGCCATCTGGCGCCAGGCGAGATCGTCGCGCAGGCGTTGCATATCCAACGCCTGCTGCGCGCCCGCGGGATCGCTCCCGGCCAGACGGCGTACGAGCGGCTCAGAAACCTCGTGCTGATGGGCATGGGCGAGCCGTTGCACAATTACGAGGCCGTGATGCAGGCGGTGGAGATCTTGCGTGCGTCGAGTGGGCTGGCGATCGCGGCTTCGCGCATCACGCTGAGCACGGTGGGCGTCGTGCCTGGGATCGTGCGCCTGGCCGACGAAGCCCGTCCGATGAGCCTGGCGGTGTCGCTGCATGCCGCGACGGCGGAGGAGCGTGCGGCGCTGATGCCGGCGGCCCGGCGCTGGCCGCTCGACGAGTTGATGAATGCTTGCCGGTATTACTGCGAGAAGTTGCAACGGCGCATCTTTTTCGAATGGACGCTGATCGATGGGCAGAACGACACGGAGGCGCAGGCGCACACCCTCGGGGCGCTGCTGCGCGGGTTGCCTGCACAGGTGAACCTGATCCCGCTCAATCCGACGACGGGCTTTGGCGGTCGCCCTGGCCAGGGCCTGGCGGCGAAACGGTTTCAGCAGATCCTCGATGAACACTACGGCCTGCCCAGTACGATCCGGCAGAGGCGGGGCGTGGATATCGCGGCGGGGTGTGGTCAGCTCGCCGGTGCGCCCCCAGGGGTGCGCTAAAAGTCGAGCCCGACCATGAAGCGCCAGAGAGTGTAGTTGCTCACATCGATTCCCGGTGTGTCCAGGCGCACCTCGTGGCGCATGCCGAGGCTCAGCGTCTCCGTGAGCTTCTTCGAAATTTCCAGCTGATTTTCCCAGCCCGTGCCCCCGTTGCCGAAGGAGTAGAACAGGGAGCCGCGGTCAGTGACCGCGATCCGGTAAGGCAGCGTGAGCTCGGCTTCGAAGAAGATGGATTCGGTGTTCGAGGCCGTGTGATCGCGGATTGGACTGAGCACCCACAGATCGAAAAGATTTTCGGCGACGCCCACACGGAGGCGCTGGTCGCCCCGGGTGATCAGATTGATACCGACACCGAGTTGTTGCTGGAGGAGCAGGTAGTCGACCTCCATGTCGGTGTCGGTCGTGTAGTCGCGGTCCCACTCGATGTTTGGACTGTAGAGCGTGAAGAAGCGGGGCGAGAGCTCGTGGCGCCAGTAGGAATCGCTTTTGAGGATGTCGCGGCTCACGTCGTCGTCATCGCTCGCGTAGTCGTAGCGGGCGCCGATGCGGACCTCGTCGCGTGCCCATTTCCGGGTGAGCTTGGTTTCTACGACGAAGCTCTTGTGCTCCTTGTCGTTGATGGTGGATGAGGAGGCGAAGGAAAGACGTCCGTGCCACTGCCCGAAAATATGCCGGATGGTTTCCGTGAGATTGGTCATGCGCCAGTCGGTGGGATCGAATAAATTGCGGTCGGCTATCTCCGCGGGCGAGTCCTTCGGACGAGAAACGGTGGTCGTGGTGACGCGGGATGCGGGGGCGACGGAGGTGAGCACACGGGCATCGGTGGCCGGGACCTTGAGCCTGCCGAAATGCTGGGATTCGAAGATGATGGTGTTGTTTTCCCGGGAGACGAATTTGCCATGTACGCGGTCGCCGTTGGTGTACACGAGCACATCCACGCCATCCTCCGCCGGGGCGGCGCGCAGGCAGGCGCAGGCGAGGATCACGAGCAGGGGCAGGCACTGGAGGATGGGGAGACGAAAACACCGCACGCCTGTTACGACGTGTGGCCCTCGAAACTGTTTCAAGAAAACTTCGCTTTTTCGCCTGTTCCGAGGCCGCTTTTTCCCCACGGTGGGCGCCATGCATCACTTTGCCGACCCCGTCGGGCCGGATGGCCCTGGCCTCCCGATGGAGGCGCTGGAGCGCTGGACGCGCGAGGCGCTCGAGCTCACGGGCGACGCCGTGGTGCTCGTGAACGACCGCGGTTGCACCGATCCCGGCTGCCCGATCTGGGAGGCGAACATTTCGGTGCTGGAGCCCGGGCGCACCCGGACGTGGCGCCTCGTGCACCCGCGCGGGGTTTTTACCAAGATCATGGTGCGGCAGGCCGTGCTTGCCGCACCATCGATCGAGGCGTGAGGCGCCCCGACGTGCTCAGGCGTACTGCGGGAGCACCGTCTCGGCGACGGTCGAGTCGAAGAGATCTCGGCGGCGCACGCGGTCGAAGGCGTGCATGAGGTCGTCGGTGCGCACGCGGGCCCGGCGCTCGCCGGAGTAGTCCTCCACGATGTTGCCGTGGTGCATCATGATGATGCGGTCGGGCAACTGCACGGCTTGCTGCATCGAGTGCGTGACCATGAGCGCGGTGAGTTTCTCGCGGGTGACGATCTCCTTGGTGAGCACGGCGACCTGCGCGGCGCTCTTCGGATCGAGCGCGGCGGTGTGCTCGTCGAGGAGGAGTAGCTTCGGGCGCAGCCAGGTGGCCATGAGCAACGTGAGCGCCTGCCGCTGGCCGCCGGAGAGCGTGCCGATGGGGTTTTCGAGGCGGTCCTCCAGGCCCATCTTCAGCGAGCGGATGCGGTCGGCGATCTCGTCGCGCGTCTTGTGCGAGAGGGCGAAACCGAGGCCGCGCGGCTGGCCGCGGCGCGTGGCGAGCACGATGTTCTCGGCGATGCTCATCTCGGCGGCGGTGCCGGCGAAGGGGTTTTGAAACACGCGGCCGACGAGCGTGGCGCGGCGGTGCTCGGGCCAGTCGGTGATCGTGTGGCCGTCGAGCTCCAGCGTGCCGGTGTCGGGCAGGAAGGTGCCGGCGACGGTGTTGAGCAGCGTGCTCTTGCCGGAGCCGTTGGTGCCGATGATCGCTGCGAAGCAGCCGTCGGCCAGATCGAGGTCGATGCCGCGCAGGGCGCGGACCTCGTTGGGTGTGCCGGGGAAGAACGTTTTGGTGAGCGAGCGGATCTTAAGCATGGCGGCCTCCGAAAATGCGGCGGCCGAGACGGCCGAACCAGTTGGGCAAAACGAGTGCGGCAAAGACGAACGCCGCGGTCACGAGCTTGAGGTCGTTGGGATCGAGCCCCCAGCGCAGCGCGATGGCGATGAGCAGGCGGAACAGGATCGTGCCCATGATCGCGCCGACGATCGCCATGCCGGGGCTGCATTTCCCGGTGAGCGCCTCGCCGATGATGATGCTGGCGAGGCCCCACACCATCATGCCGATGCCCATCTGCACGTCGGCGAAGCCCTGATACTGCGCGAGCATCGCGCCGGCGAGGGCGACGAGCGCGTTGGAGACGGCGAGGCCGAAGACGAGCATGCGCTTGTCGTCGGCACCCTGGGCGCGGGCCATCTGGGCGTTTTCACCGGCGGCGCGGATGATCGTGCCGAGGTGGGTGAGCAGGAAGAAACGCAGCGCAATCGCGACGGCGGCCACGGCGACGAAGACGGTGAGCAGCATCGCAAGGTCGCGTGTGGGCACGGCCCAGCCGGCGACGTTGAGCGCTTCCGCGCCTCCGGCGAGTTTGCGCAGCAACTTCTCGGGGCCGTCGGCGAGCGTGGGCACGTCGAGCAAGGGCACGTTGCTCCGGCCCATGACGCGCAGGTTGATCGAGTAGAGGGCCGTCATCGTGAGGATGCCCGAGAGCAGCTCCTGGATGCGGAACTTTGTGTGAAGCAACCCGGTGACGGCACCGGCGGCCGAGCCGGCGAGGCAGGCGACGAGCGTCGCCGCCCAGGGCGACCAGCCATGCACGAGGAGCACTGCGGCGGTCGACGCGCCGAGCGTGATCGAGCCGTCCACGGTGATGTCGCAGTAGCGCTGGATGCGGAAACTGATCAGCATGCCCAGCGCGAGCAGCGAGAGGATGAATCCGATGGTGAATGCGCCGATAACGAGCGTCATGAGAGTTCCTCCGCGGTGAATTGGATGGGGGCGCACCAGCAGGCGCCGCGGATGAAGGCACTGTGGCCGAGGCCGAGCGCGGGGCGGTCGTCTTCGACGAGGTGGAGCAGCGCCTGCGGGGCGGCGCCTGCGAAGAGCTGTTGCACGGTGGGGGCCATCTCGATGGGGCCGTTGGGCAGCGGGCGGAATGGGAACACCGCCGCATGCGCATGCACTCGCCAGTCTTTGCGCGAGGGCAGCGCGGGGATCGAGATGCCCTGCGGCAGCGCTTCCGTGGTCGCAAAGGCGACGACGAGGGCGAGATCGCCTCCGCATACGCGTTCGCCGGAGAACGAGAGCCATTCGCGCACCGCCGGAAACTCGGCGGGCTTGCTGCCGGCTGCGATCAGGCCGGGGGACTTGGCCCAGGCCATGCCGACGAGCCCATCGATTTCCGCGAGGATCACGGCGGCGACGCTGCGTGCGCCAGTCGTGGCGAAGGCCGCGTCGAGGAGCTGTTCAATGTTCAACGCTGATCCGGAGTCGTCGGGCTGAAAACGCACGACATGGGAAAACGGGCCGGTGGCGTGGAGGGCATCGGCCACGCAGAGTTTGGGGACGAACTGGCCGGTGCCGACGAGGTAGTCGGGCGCTTCACTGCCGTCGCCGGGGAGGTAGGCGGTGCAGCCGCCGACCGAAAGGAAGTCGCCGAGGTGGGCGGCGAGATCGTCGCCCTGTCCCGGAGTGCCGATGCCGAGTGCGGTGCGCTCGGCGCCCAGCTCGAGCTCGCGGCAGGCGGCGAGGTTGACCGGGCTCCACGTCTGCCAGTGCCCGAGATTGGCGGCGCGCAGTGGGGCCGATGCGCCGCCGAGCGGATGGATCTCGACGTCCATGCCGGGAGCGGTCCAGCCGCCGGCTTTCGCGTGCTTGGCCGGTGCCTTGGGCGCCGGGTTATCCGTGGCCACGGCGCCCTCGTCGAGGGCGAGCAGCGAGTCGAATCCGGACATGCGCAGGGTCTGCACGATGAAGTCGGCAGCGCGGATGATCTTGAAGGAGCCCTGGACGGCGGCGGCTTCGCGGTGCGTCTGCAACAGCGAGCGGATGCCGGCAGAGCTGAGATACTCGAGGCCGCTGGCGTCGAGGCGGAGTTGATGGTGGCCTTCGCGCACGGCGCGGCGCGTGGCCTCGAGGAAGTGCTCGGCCCAGGCGGCGTCGAGCCGGCCTTCGGCTTTTATCTCAAGCCGGTCCGGGTAGGCGGTGGTGGTGAGTTTCATTGAAGGAGGGAAATGAGGGACTGGTCAGCCGAGTTCGAATGAGGTGTTGCCAAAGATGCGATGGAGCGGGAGTGCGGGCGCGGGCCCCTTGTACATGCGCACGGTTTCGAAGACGCGCTGCAGCGAGTGGGCTTGGGCGAGTGCGAGGGCGGCCGGGTTGGCCTCGGGCACGTCCAGATAGAAGGTGCTCCCGGCGGGGAGTCCCGCAGTGAGCTGGGTAAACAGGCGAGCGGCCGTCGTGGGGGCGTCGGCGAACAGCGGTCCGATTTTCCAGCCGCGCAGGCAGGGACGGATGACTCCGAAACCGTGGAGCTGCGTGCCTTCGTATACGGCGAAGCCCTCGGTGCCAGGTTGGGCGAGCCAGGCCCGCAGGAAGGTGCCGCGAGCGGCGGGAAAGAGCGGGGCGTCGTAGGCTTCGACGGCGGCGAGCTCGGCGAGCCCGATGCGCCGCAGTCCGTGGTCGATTGGAAAGGTGGTGCCGGTGGCGCGCGTCTTGCCCTCGAAGCGGATGCTTCGGTAGGCGCGGCGGAATCCGCACCGGGTGTAGTTGGCCTCCTGGGCGAGCACGCCATCGAGGCCGATGACGCGGCCCTGGAGGGACTGGAGTGCATAGTCCCAGAGCATCCGGCCGAAGCGTTGCCCGCGGTATTCGGGGCGGACGATGTAGAATCCGAGGAACGCAAATCCCGGTTCGTAGCGCACGGCGGAGAGGCAGGCGACGGGTTCGTCGTCGAGAAACAGGCCCCAGAAGCCGGCTGGGTCGGCGGCGAGAAAACTGGCGTGGTCGGTGAGCCCGGGATTCCAGCCTTCGGCCGACGCCCAGGCGATGGGGATCGTGTGGATCTCCTCTTGCGTGAGGTTGCGGATGATGGGCGTGGCGCCGTTCATGGCTGGAGTGCGTCGGCGCGGTGCAGGTGGTCGCGCACGACTTTGAGGAACAGCCCGGGCTGTTCCAGATGGTGGAGGTGCGAGGCGTGGGGCAGGACGGCCATCGCGCCGCGAGGCAGGCGGTCGCGGAAGAGCTGCACGGAGGTGGGCGCAGCCTCGTCGTGCTCGCCGCAGACGAGCAGCGTGGGCTGCACGATCTCGTGGAGGCGCGGGAGCAGATCGTGGCCCTTGAGCGTGCCGGTGACGGTGAACTCGCTCGGGCCCCACATCGTGAGGTAGAGGTCGAGATTCATCTGGCCGAGCGATTGGCTGACGTTTTCCGGCCACGGATCGAGTCGGCAGAGATGGCGGTGGTAGTAGTCCATCATCGCCGACTGGTACGCCTCGCCGAAATCACCGGTGCGCTCGGCCTCGGCGACGACGGTTTGTTGGGCGGAGGGCAGTTCGGCGAGATGGGCGCGTTGGTCGGCCTCCCATCGCGGGGTGCTGAGCAGCGGGCCGCAGAGCGTGAGGCTGTGCACACCCGCCGGGCGCTCGCGCAAGAGATACTCGGCGGCGAGCATGCAGCCCCACGACTGGCCGAGCAGATGTATGTTTTGCAGGCCGAGCGCGGAGTGCAGGGCGGCCACCTCGGCGACATAGTGCTCGATGGTGTAGAGGGAGCTGTCGGCGGGGCGCTCGGAGCGTCCGCAGCCGAGCTGGTCGTAGAAGATGACCGGACGTTCGTCGGCGAGATCGGCGACGACATCGGGAACGCTCAGGAAGCCGGGCCCGCCGTGGACGACGAGCAGCGGGATGCCGGGGCGGTTTTCGCCGTGGATCGCGTACCAGAGGCGGCCGCCCGGGCCGTCGATGTGACCTTCTCGGACCATGGGACGCGGTCAGGGCTTGTGCGCGGCCTCGGGCAGCACGGTGGCGCGCTGGAGGAGGCTTTCCGGGAGGAGGAGACCGACCTTGGCGGCGGCGGCCGGGTTGACGGTGAGTTTTTCGCTCCGGGTATTGGCAAACGGGATGCCGGCCGGGCTTTCGCCGTGGAGAATGCGCACGGCCAGTTCGCCTGCTTCAAGGCCGGCGTCGTAGTAATCTCGCGCGAGGGCGAGGATGGCGCCGGCCTTTACCTGGTTGGTGTCGAAGGCGAAGATCGGCAGGCCGGCGTCGGAGACCTTGCGTGCAATCTGGCCGAAGGCCGGGCGCGTGGTGTTGTCGGAGATCTGGCAGACGAGGTCGATGTTCTCGCGGCAGAGCGCGGCGGTGGATTCGGCGGTCTCGGCGGTGGCGGTGACGGGGACGCACACCAACTCGAGGCCGAGGGGTTTGAGCGCCTGCTCGAAGCCCTGTTTGTAGACGAGGCTGTTGACCTCGGCGGGCGTGAAGAGGGTACCGACGCGGCGGGCGTTGGGGAGAAGCTCTCGGATGAGGGCCGCCATGCCTTCGAAGGGGGAACGGGTGGTGATGCCGGTGACGTTGGGTAAGTGGTCCGTCTCCGATTTTCCGGCACCGGCCTGGACGCCGTCAGCGACGCCGGTGAAGACGATGCGCACGTTGCCCGCCTGGCGGAGCGCCGCCTGGAGCGCGGGCGTGGTGATGGCCATCAGGAGGTCGGGCTGGTCGGACCGGACGGCGGACATGATGCTGGAGAGCGTGCTCATGTCGCCCTGGGCGTTGAGCGTCTTCAGTACAAAGTCGCGGCCTTCGACGAGGCCGCCGCGCACGAGTCCGTCCTTGAGGCCCTGGAGGCACTCTTCGCTGAGGGTGGTCTCGTTGTAGGCGACGATGCGCAACTGCCACGGCTTGGCGGGCGGCGTGGGGGCTTTGGCGGGTTTGGCCGTCGCGGCACGGGCGGCGGAGACGGTCGGCTCGGGGGCGATGGTGCGTTGCACGGCGGTCGGCTCGATGGGCAGCTCGGCGGGCGGGACGCCGGCAAGGACCTTGGCGGCGAGGCGGCCGGACTGCGCGCCCCACTCCTCGTAGTCGTCGCCCACGGCGCCGGTGGCGCCTTGCTCGACCTGCGCGGGCTCGGAAGTGAATACCGGCACGCCGGCATTGCGGGCGGTGCGCGCGAGCACGGGGAAGCCGGCCCCGACCAGATTATCGGCCGAGGTGAGGATCGCCTGCGCGCCGCGCTGCACGAGCGACTGCGTGGCCAGGGAGAGATCGGAGACGTTGGTCACCGTGGCCTCGTGGAGCACGATGTGTTGCGTGCGGCAGACGGCGCGGAGTTTCTCGACGGAGATGACGGAGTTGGGCTCGGCGGGATTAAAGACGGTGCCGATGGCGCTCAGGCCCGGATGATGGGCAGCGGCCATGGCGAGGAGTTTATCCATCGGCGGGTCGTCGTGGACGCCGGTGAGGTTGCCCGGCTGGCCTTTCTCGAAGAGGCCGAGCTTTTCGGGGTCGCTGGAGACGGTGAAGACGAGCGGAACCGATTTCACCTTGTGGACACCGGCGACGAGCGCGGGCGTGGTGATGGTGACGATGAGGTCGGGTTGGGTGGCGAGGGCGGCGTCGAAGAGTTGCGGGAGCTGGGCAATCTCGCCCTGGGCGTTGTAGCGCTGGAGGACAAAGTCGGTGCCCTCGACGAGGCCGGATTGGTCGAGCCCGTGTAGCAGGCCCTTTTCGGCGAGCTCAAGGTCGTGGGCCTGAACGAGGCTGACGAGGGCGATGCGTGCGGGGCGGCCGCCGAAGCGCGTGGCGACGTGGTGGAAGATGTTCGCCTCGCGAAGGATTTCCTGCGGAAACGTGAAGTTGAGCTGCTGGGCTGCGGCGAAGTCGAGCGAGAGGTCGGCGGCCGTGGAGGGCGTGAAGGGAATCGTGGCGGGATTTTCGCCGAGGAGCACGCGGGCGGCGATGAGGCCACCGAAGTGTCCGTTGCCCTCGGGGCTGACGCCGCAGGCCAGGAGCGCGCCGTTGCCCATGCCGGATTCGTCGTCGGCGAGCAGGGGGACGCCGTGTTTGCGGCAGGTGGAGACGACGAGCGACGAGGCGGCCATGATGGAGTTGTCGCCTTCGAGGAAGAATGCGTCGATGCCCTCGGCAAAGACGGCGGTGAGCGCCTCGGCGACCTCGCTGGGATTGTTGGCGGCGCGGCGGACGAGCTCGAAGCCGTACTTCTTGGCGAACTCCTCGGCGATGCGGACCTCCGTCATCACGTTGGGCTCGGAGGGCGTGTAGATCATGCCGATCTTTTTGATGTGCGGGTAGAGCTTGAGCAGCCAGGTGAAGCCGCCTTCGAGCGGGGCGGGCGCGACGGCGCCGGTGACGTTGGGCTGGTGATCGGTGAAGGATTTGCCAGCGCCGGCTCCGACGGGCTCGGTGACCTCGGCGAAGACGACGGGCTTGTCCTTCACGCGGCCGGCGACGGAGGCAAGGGCCGGCGTGGAGAGCGACATGATGAGGTCGGCATCGGTGGCGGAGACGTTGAGCGCGATCTGCTGCATCATGGACATGTCGCCATTGGCATGGGAGATCGAGAGCTGGAGGTTTTTGCCCTCGATGAAGCCCTTCTCGGCAAGCGCCTTTCGGGCGCCGATGATGGCCTCGTCGAAGAGCTTGTGGGGCGTCATGTAGACGAGGTTGATCTTGTAGGTGCGGCCGGGCTCAGGCTGGGCCTGTGCCTGCGCTTTGGCGGGGCTGGTGGTGGGGCCTTGGGCGCGGGCGAGGTGCTCGGGCGTGGCGGTCCAGTGGGAGGAAAACGCGGCGAGTACGTCGCGGTTGAGGGTGAGCAGCTCGGGCACGACGTTTTCGACGCCGATGGTGCGCGGGTCGGCGCCGCGGAGGAGTTTTGCGGAGAGCGCGCCGATGGTGCGTCCGACATCGGGATACGAGGCGCCGAGGCTGAAGAGTGCGCCGCGGGCGGTGTCGGTGGGGTCGTTGGTGAAGACGGGGACGCCGGCGGCTTTGGCGATGGAGATGATGGAGCCGGCGGAGGAGTTGACGACGGTGTCGCCGCCGATCCAGACGGCCTCGACGTCACGTGCGAGCACGGAGCGGAAGGCTTCGGGGACTTCGGAGGTGTTGCCGGCGTTGGCCTCGACGAGCTCGATGCCGAGCTCGGAGCAGATGGCGCGGGCCTTGAGCACGCAGGCTTCGGAGTTGTGCTCGGTGGGGTTCCAGACGGCGCCGACGCGGCGCAGCTTGGGGTTCATCTGCCGGGCGATGCGGAAGATGTTTGTGACGGGTTGAAAGGTGCCGACGCCGACGAGGTGGGCGGGATGCTGGTCGGGGGCGGGGCCGGTGATGCCGACGCCGGAGCCGTAGGGGTCGGTCACGGTGCCGAAGACGTGCGGGGTTTTACCGTCGCGGTTGGCGGAGGCCATGACCTGAAGGGCGGGGGTGCTGATGGTGACGATCTGGTCGTAGCCGCCGGCGGCGAGATCCTTGGCGATGGCGGTGGCGGTGGCGTAGTCGCCGGAGGCGTTGAAGCGGACCAGCTCGATGGTTTTCCCCTCGACGAAGCCGGCCTCGGCCAGGCCTTCGACGACGCCCTTGGTGGAGTCGTCGAGCAGGGCGGTGGAGGTGAACTGGAAGAGGGCGACGCGCGGGATGTGCGCGGGGGCCTGTGGCTTTTTCTGGCGTCGGCCGAGGTCGGAGCAGAGGAGGATGCCAGAGGCGGCGGCGATGAGCGCGAGGCCCAGCCAGAGGTGTTTGAGGCTGCGGAGCATGGTCTAGGAGAGAGGGTGCGAGTCGGGCGCGGAGAGGCGCGCGGTGAGGGTGAGGATGTTGCGGTCGCCCTGGCGGCGGTAGGTCATGCCGGCCATGGTGCGCCGGATGAAGTGGATGCCGAGGCCGCCGATTTTGCGCTGGTCGATGCCGGCGGTGGTGTCGGCGAGGGCCTGCGCGGTGGGATCGAAGGGGCGGCCGTCGTCCTCGATTTCGAGGCGGAGCAGCTCGCCCTCGTGCCAGAGGCGGAAGAGGATGGGGTGCTCGGCGGAGTCGGTGAACGCGTACGAGACGACGTTCACGAACCATTCTTCGAGGGCGAGGTTGAGATTGATGACGAAGGGGGCGGGCCAGCCGGAGCGTTCGCCGATGGTTTCGAGCCAGCCGACGAGGTGGGTGAGATCTTCGCGGCGGTTTTTGAGCGCGAGCTCGGCGTCGGGGGCCCGGGTGGGCGTGACGGATTGGGCGTCGGGGTAGTTGACGACGCGCATGGCGAGCAGGGTGATGTCGTCGGATTGCTCGGCGCCGTCGGCGTGGGTGTGGACGGCGGCGACGATCTTTTCGACGAGGGGTTTCATGCGCTGGGTGCGCTCGCGGCCGGCGAGGTCGACGAGGCGGGGCTCGTCGAACATGACGTTGGCGGGGTTCATGGCCTCGGTGACGCCGTCGGTGTAGAGGAGGAGGACGTCGCTGCCGGAGAGGCGGACGGCCTGGCTGATGTAGCGGCTGCCCGGCATGGCGGCGAGGGCGGGGCCGGGTTTACTGCGGAGGATGTCGACGGAGCCGGAGGCTCGGAGGATGAGGGGCGGGTTGTGGCCGGCGTTGGCGTAGGTGAGGTCTCCGGTGCGCAGGTTGAGCACGCCGCAGAAGGCGGTGATGAACATGCAGGTGTCGTTGTGTTCGGAGAGCTCGTTGTTGACCATGACGAGGGCGCGCGCGGGGTCGCGGACGGCCTGGATGGTGGACTTGAGGAGGGTTTTGCCGACTGCCATGAGGAGCGAGGCGGGCACGCCCTTGCCGGAGACATCGCCGATGGCGACGTAGAGGTGGTCGGGGTCGAGGAGGGCGAAGTCGTAGAGGTCGCCGCCGACTTCGCGTGCGGGCTCGAGGCAGGCGAAGAGGTCGAGGTCCTGGCGTTGGGGGAATGGGGGGAAGAGCTTGGGGACGATGCCGAGCTGGATCTGGTGGGCGATCGCGAGCTCGCTGGCGATTTTCTCCTTGGCGGCGGTGGTGGAGGTGAGGCGGGCGATGTAGTCGCGCAGCTCGGTGCGCATCGCGGCGAAGCTTTCGGTGAGGCGGCCGACCTCGTCGCGGCGGCGGACGGGCGGGAGCGGGGTGTCGAATTGGCCGGTGGCGAGCTGGTTGGCGGCGACGGCAAGGCGGCGCAGGGGCGAGGCGAGTGAGTAGGCGACGATGAGCGCGGCGATGAGCAGAAGCACGAGGCCGGTGGCGCCGACGATGAGGTTGATCTCGGTCTGCCGGCGCGAGGCGGCGAGCATCTGATCCTCGGGGACGATGACGCCCATGGCCCAGCCGATGGAGGGGACGGGGCGGTGATTGATGTAGGCGCGGGCGCCGTCGAGGGGGCGGCTGTAGAATCGCTGGCCGGGCTCGTTGCGAAGCATGCTCCAACCGAGGCTTTTCAACTCGGCAACGGCTTCGGGGGTGGCGAGGGTTTCGGCGAGGCTGAAGACGGTCTCGCGCATCTCGACCTTGGGGTCGGGGTGGTTGATGAAGATGCCCTGAGTGGAGAGGAGGACGACGGAGCTGCCCTTGTCGAGGGGGAGGTGCTGGATGAGCTGGCGGAGCCAGGCGAGGGGGAGGTCGCCGGTGATGACGGCGACGACGCGGCCTTCTTGGAGGATGGGGACCGCGTAGGTGATCATGCGGGCCTGGGCGACGGGGTCGTAGTAGGGCTCGCTCCAGACTGGGCGGCGGAGGTAGTAGGGGAGGTAGAACCAGTCTTCGATGTAGTCGAGCTCGGGGCGGTTGCGCTCGGTGACTTGGACGGCTCCGTTGCGGCGGAGTCCGTAGAGAGTGCGGTAGTCGGTGCTCGTCTCAGTCGTGGGGATGGCGACGGCCATGCCGAAGAGTTGGGGCTGGGCCTGGAGGGTGGCTTCGATGAGGGCGGTGACGGAGGCGCGGTTGTTGGGGCCGAGCGCCCAGGCGGTGGCGGTGGAGCGCACGGCGACTTCGGCGCGGCTGATTTCGGCGTCGATGTGGTTGGCGGCGGCGAGGGCGAGGGCGTCGCTGCGCGCGAGTTGTTGCTCAAGGATGAGGCGTCGCTGGGCGAAGTGGCTGAACGCGAGGATGGCGAGCAGGACGAGGCCGGCGCCGCCGAGGATCAGCGCGGTGAGGCGCCAGACGAGAGAGGTTTCACGGTGCGACATGGCGGGCCTCCGGGGTGGTGAATTCTTCGAAGGTGGGTTCGATGGGGAGGGAGCTGTGACGCTTGATGAGTTTCAGGGTCTCGGCGAAGGCCTGCGGGGAGAGTTTGCCGAGGCTCCAGGGGCTGTTTTCGGCGGGGAAGATCGAGTCGAGGATTTCGCCGAGCATCCAGCGCATGTGGGGGCGGTTGGTGGGGAGGTTGTCCTGCTCGACGTAGCGCATGACGACGTCGAGGGTTTCCTCGGGGTGCGCGCGGGCGTAACGCCAGCCTTCGAGGGAGGCTTTGACGAAGGCGGCGCATTTCTCGGGCTGTTCCTGCCAGGTGCGTTCGAGGGTGTAGAGGCCGTCTTCGGGGAGGGTGACGCCGTGCTCCCAGAGGTTGAAAATGACGATGTCGTCGGGGTGGACGCCGTGTTGGATGAGGCGGTGGTACTCGTTGTAGCGCATGACGGCGCAGGCATCGACGCCGTGGTGGAAGAATAGGGAGAGGGCGTAGTACTGGGGGATGATGTCGGGCTCGATCTTCTGGACGTCGAAGCAGGCGAGGTAGGGCAGGCGGAGATCGGCTTCCCAGATGCTGACGGGGTGGCCGTCGAGGTCGGAGAGTTGTTTGATGGTGGTGGAGGGCTCGCTGGGGGGGCGCTTCCAGGCGACGAGGGAGAAGTTGCTGCGGTTGACGATCTGGCTGAGGAGGACGAGGGGGCGGCCGTTGGCGCGTCGTTCGAGGGCCGAGGCGAGCATGGCGACGCAGAACTCGGTGCGGCCGCGGGCGAGCTCGTCGGCAGGGCGCACATCCGGCCCGCCGCGGCGGAGGGTGACGTCGAGGCCTTCGCGCCGGTAGAAGCCGCGTTCGAGGGCCATGTAGTATCCGGCGAACTGGGCTTGGTGGTGCCAGAGCAGGACGAGGGAGGTGGGCTTGAGCTCGGCGGGCGGCGTGTCTGCCGGAGGCTGAGTGGCGGGAGCCTCGGCGCGGAGGGTGAGGGCCAGCGCCAGTCCGCAACACGCGAGGCTGGCCCGGCTGAGCAGAGCGTGGAGCGGGCTCATGGGGTGTTAGTCTGCGACGGACGCCAGATCGTCGGTGAGGCCGAGGCAGGCATCGAGGCCGCTGTCGCAGAGGATGCGGCGGACGGTCGGCGTGGGCAGGGCGATGGCAAAGTGGCCGTCGGGGCTGCTACCGGTGCGTTTGGCGAGCACGAGCAGGACGCGTATGCCCGCGCTGCTGAGGTAGTCGACGCCGTGGAGGTCGAGGACGAGGTGTTTCTCGTCGCCGAGGTGGGTGAGCACGGTTTGCAGGGTCTCGTCGGCGGAGAGGGCATCGAGACGACCGTTGAGCGAGATGACGAGGGCGCGGGAATGGCGGACGGCTGAGATTTGCATGAGGAAAAGAGTGGGGCGGCGCGGGCGCGCGAGACGGGGCGGCGGAGATATCGGATCGCTTGGGGCGCTAAGACAGGCGCTCGGACCGGTTTTGGCAAGTGTTGCGCGGCGTCATCGCAAAGTCGTGACGAACGACTTGGCGATGGCGGCGTGGCCGGCCTGTTCAGGCCAGGTGGCGGGCGGCGCGCCGGTGGAGTGCGACAGCCAGCAGGAACATGCCTCCGCCGAGCGTCATCAAGGCGACCATGTTGACCGACATCGTGAAAGCCGAGCCCCAGACGAGGGGTGCGATGGAGGCGGTGACAACGGCATTGCCTGCGCTTTGCACAAAGCCCTGGCACGAGGCAGCGAGTCCGCGTCGCTGGGGCAGCAGGTCGAGCGCCATCAGGGTGAGGCTGGGCATCGCGAGCGAGGTGCCCACGCTGTAAATGGCCAGCGGCAGGACGCTCCATGGCGTCATCGGCGGGAAAAACGCATGGAAAAGGAGGTTGGCCAGCGCCGCGCCCGCCATGATTGCGTAGGAAAGCGCCACCGTTTTGCGGTTGCTCAGGTGCCCCGCGAGTCGGCTCGACAGATAGGCGCCGATCAGAAATCCGCACGTGATCGGGCCAAACAGCCACAGGAAACTCGTCTCGTTCAGGTGCAGTTGCCCGATCACAAAGGCCGGCGCCGAGACGATGTAGGTAAACGTGGCGGAAAAGTTGAGCGTGATCGCCAGGACTAGCGCCACAAATGGCCCCGAGCGGATCGCTTCCCAGTAGCCTTGTGCGAGTGGCTTCGGGTGAAAGGGCTGACGTTTTTCCGGCGGCAGCGTCTCCGGCAGCTCTTTGCAACACCACCAGCACAGCAGCGCGGAGAACAGCGTGAGAAATGCGAAGACCGACCGCCAGCCGAACCACACGTGTAGCCAGCCGCCCACCACCGGGCCGAGCGCCGGCGCGACCGCAAACATGATGGCCACCTGCCCCATCATCCGGCGCGCCTCCGTCCCGTCGAAGATATCGCGCACCACGGCGCGTCCGATGATCATGCCCGCGCCCGCTGACATGCCCTGCAATGCACGAAACAGCATGAGGGACTCGACGCTCCACGCGCACATGCAGCCCACCGAAGCGAGGGCAAACATCGCCAGCAGCACGATCGTCACCCGTCGCCGGCCGAGCGCGTCGGAGATCGCACCATGCCACAGCGTCATCGCGGCAAACGGCACCATGTAGGCCGTCAACGTCTGCTGCACGAGCAGCTGCGACGCCCCGAACTCGACCCCGATCTCTTGAAACGAGGGCAGGTAGGTATCGGTCGAAAACGGCCCGAGTGCCGCCAGTGCGGCGAGGAGGAGCGCCAGGTGCCCGTGATGGCGGGCCTGGGAGGGCGCGGGCGCCCCCGGAGATGATGAAGTCGCGTGCAAGACCCGCGAGTAAACCCACCCCCGTGCCCTCCGCGCAAGCCCGCACCCGCAATTCTCGGAGCTGGGTAAATGCAGCCTTGTCCCATGTGGTTTATATCTACACGTATGAAGGTGCCGCCACCTTTCCCCGCTTTTTATCCGTAGCCATTCGGTATGCCTTTACCTCACCTCCATATGAAGAAGAACTATGTCTTTGTTGACTATGAGAATGTTCAGGCGGTGTCGCTCGACTTGCTTGATAAGGTCTCCGTGGAGACATTCGTCTGGTTTCTGATGGGCGAGCATCAGGTTTCGGTGCCTACGGATCTTGTCGAGGCGATGCTTCGGCATGCGGCTCGGGTCCAGGTGATACGTGCCAAGTCTTCTGGGAAGAATGCTCTTGATTTTGTGTTGGCGTGCTCGGTTGGAGAACAGGTCGCGGCTGATGCAACTGGATACTTCCACATCGTATCTAAGGATAAGGGGTTCGATGCGGTTGTGGCGCACCTGAAACAGCGCAAAATTTGCGCTGCCAGACACGATGCTTTTGCACTACTGCCCATCTTTTTACCGGCCAAGGCTTCCTCGCCCAAGGAGCGCGCTGAGCTTTATCACCAGCATCTAGTGAAGATGTCGAAAAACAGACCGGCAAAAAGAAAGACGTTGGAGTCGGCGGTTCACGCCTTCTTCGGAAAGCAGCTCATGCCTGAAGCGGTCATTGAGGTGGTTGAATTGCTTCGGGCAAATGGAGCGATCTGCATCGATGTAGCCGATAAGGTAACATACGGCTCATGCGAGCCGATCTCCTTCTCGGTGGCTTCCGCTTAGTCGCTGGGCTAGTCACAGAGGCGTCGCTGTTTGTCAGTGGCGTCGCCGTGTTGCACGCGAGGTTGCTCCTCCAGAAACCTCCGTGTCCCCCCTCCGCTGGGTTTCCTCTCCCATTTGGCCGGGAAAATGTTTTTCTCGGTGCGATGTTACCCCGTGGTCTTCGCGTTTCGCCCGTCGTCGCGTGTGCCTGTCTGCTCTTTGCCGGCACCGTCGCCCTGTACCTGCGCTCGCTCGGCTGCGGGTTCAGCAACTACGACGACCCGCGGTACATCCTCGAAAACGCCGCGATCCAGTCCGGATTCAATGCCGAGAGCCTGCGCTGGGCTTTCACCCAACATGACGATTTTTGGAACCCGCTCGTGCGCCTCTCGCACATCCTCGATGTCGAGCTCTTCGGGATGCAGGCGTACGGACACCACCTCCAGAGCATCCTCTGGCACGCGCTCAACGCCGTGCTCGCCTTCCTGCTTCTCCGCCGTCTGACCGGGGCGCTGTGGACGAGTGCCTTTTGCGCGGCCCTTTTTGCCTGGCATCCGCTGCGTGTGGAGTCGGTCTCCTGGATCAGCGAGCGCAAGGATGTCGTGAGCGTGTGCTTCGGCCTGCTCACGCTGCTGGCGTACGCCGCCTATGCCGGACGGCGCGCCGCCAGCCTGACCGCGTGGCGCCACTACGCGCTGGCGCTGCTCGCGTTTGCCGGCGCACTGCTTTCGAAGTCCAGCATGGTGGCACTGCCGGGTCTGCTTTTCCTGCTCGATTACTGGCCGCTCCGGCGCTGGCCGTTTGCGCCGGCCCTGCCCGAGAACCTCAAGACACCGGCCGAGCCGACGGCGCGGCTCGTGGTGGAGAAGCTCCCGTTTGCGGCTCTGGCGGGCGTCTTCGTGTGGATCACCCTTTACGCGCAGCAGTCCTCGGAAAACTTCACGCTGGAGCTCCCGCTGGGCGCCCGTGTGGCCAACGCAGTCGTCTCGCTCCCGCGCTATGTCGGGAAATTCTTCTGGCCGTTCGATCTCTCCACGACCTACACGCATCCCGTCTGGTGGCCTGTCCCCGTGCTCGTAGGCGCGGTCTTCTGTGTAGGCGCGACCATCCTCGTCGCCTGGAAGTTGCGCCGCACGCAGCCATGGATCGCCGTCGGGTGTCTCTGGTTTGTCGGGATGTTGCTGCCCATGATCGGGCTGGTGCAGGTCGGCTTCCAGTCGATCGCCGAACGGTACACATACTTTGCGATCCTCGGCTGGCAGATCGCCCTGCTCTGGAGCCTGCGCGAAAGCCTCGCACCACGCCTGCCCCGCCGGCTGTGTGCGGTCGCGGCGGCGCTGGTGCTCATCGCCTGCGGTGTGCGCACATGGGATCAGCAGCGCCACTGGCACGACCCGATCTCGCTCAGCCGGCAGGCCGTGGCGGCCGATCCGGACAACGCCCTCGCACACGCGTTTCTCGCATACACGTATGCGACCAGTGGTCTGCGCGTGGAGGCCCGCGCAGAGTGCGAGCGCGCCCTCGCTCTCGATCCGAGGAACAAGGTTGCACTCCAGACGCTCGCCGGCATCGAGGCGGCCGAGAATCGGGTGGAGGCCGCGCTGGCCTGCTACCGCACCCTGATCTCGCAGGGCGGCGAACTCTCCGTGCAGACACTCGAATTTGCCAACTACCTGTATGCCCTCCGGCGTTTCGAGGAGGCTGAGCCGCTTTATCGCAACCTCGCCGGCCATCCGAAACAGGGGGGCCTTGCCGCACTCGGACTTGCCCTCGTCGCCGATGAGCTCGCCGGCGGAGATGGCCAGACTGCAATCGCGCCGCTGCTCGCCGCGCACGCACGGCACCCCGACTGCGTGCCCCTGCTCGAAAATCTCGCCGGGTTGCTCACCGTGAACGGCCGTCGCGAAGAGGCGTCTGCGCTCTTCGCCCGTGCCGTCGAGCGTAGCCCCAGTTCGGCGGAGCTCGCCAGGGCGCATGCCACATTCTTGCGGGCCAACGGACGCCTGGCCGAGGCGCTGGCCGAACTCGACCGCGCGATCCTGCGTCGCCCGTACGATTCGGCGCTGCGGCACACTCGCGCCAGCCTCTTGGCCGACATGGGGCGACGCGAAGAGGCGCTCGCGGCCTGCCTGGCCATCGTGAAGGAGAATCCCGGCTACGCGCCGGCGGCCCTTGAGGCCGGCGCACTTTACGAACAGCGTGGCGAGCCGGCGCAGGCTGCGTCGCTCTACCGGCAGGCGGTCGCCGCACGCGCCGCGTATGTCCCCGCGCAGCTCGCGCTCGCCCGCCTGGCGGAGAGCCAGGGACGCGTCGCCGAGGCGGATGCCGCCTTTGAAGCGGCGCTGGCGGCCGAGCCGTCCAATCCGAGCCTGCATCGCCGCTACGCCGAGGTGCTCGCGCGGCGACGGAGTTTTGCCGCCGCGTTGACGCACTATCGTCGCGCCGTGGAGCTGGCGCCCGACGATGCCGCCAGCCGCGCCGGCTATGGCTATATGCTGGTCGTGACCGGCAACCGTGCCGAGGCGGTGGCCCAGTGGGAGGCGGCCCTGCGCCTCCAGCCTGATTTTCCAGGCCTCCGCACCCAACTCCAGAAACTCCGCAGCCGCGCCCGCTGAGCTGCGGGTGCCGTCCAGCAAACCGAGGCAATCGGTGGCGAGACCGCTGAGATTTCGCGCGCAAGATGTTTGCTCGGGACGCGGGGGCCGGTATGTTTGTGCCGCTTCATCCCAGCGTTTCCCCATGAATGTCGATCTCGCCGCCCAAAGGGCAATGGACCATCTCGCCAAGGTTGGTTTCGACCACCTTTCCGAATCCGAGCGCATCCTCGCCGCCGTGTGGCAGTTTGCGGCAGGTGTTTCCAACAACGGCTTTGCCGGCTACTACACCAGCCGGTGGGCCGATCTCGCGTTCTACGTGCCGGCGGCCCTCCAGCAAATCGGCGCCGCAGGGCTGGCGGAAATCGACCGCCAGGCCAACGCCCTGTTTGGCCCCGACGGACCGTCGCCCGAGTGCAAGGTGCGCGCCAGCCAGCTCCAGCAGCTCGGCGAGGCGGTGCAGCGCAAGTTGGCCGCACTGGACGACCGCTATTTCGACATCAAAGAGGACGTGGACGAGCTCCTCGGGACGTGGTTCCGCCGCCTCTCTGCCGCCGGCTCGCGGTGATGTTTTGCGCTGCCGCGTGCGGCGTGTGCCGCCTCAGCCCGTGAGGGAAGTTCAGGCGGTATTTCACATTCTGCACCCTGCGTCAGGGGGATTAACTCTTTGGCGGATTTCGACTTCTTGCTCGTCACACGAGAGTGCCGGCGCTTTGTTCGCCGCATGATCGTGTGCTTCTCCAGCAAGCATTTGGCCAGCGGTTTAGCCTGCCCGCCGTCCGGCGCGGCTTGATTTGATCCATGTCCGCGCGTCGCCACAGGTCATCCGAAACCGCCGTTCCGCACCGCCGGGTCGCCGCGAAACGGACTCCTGTGGACGCCCCAGTAGGTGGCTACGATGCATTTGTCGCCGAGTTGAAGACCCGCATTGCCGCCGCCCGCGTCTCGGTCGCGCGGCACGTGAACTCGGAATTGGTTAACCTCTATTGGGACATCGGCCAATCCATCGTCGAAAAACAATCCGCCGAGGGATGGGGGGAGTCGGTTGTCGAACGCCTCTCTCTCGATTTGCGTCTAGCCTTTCCGCAGGCGCGGGGTTTTTCCGCCCGCAACCTCTGGGATATGCGCCGATTCTACGCCGCTTATTCCGACGCTCACTTTCTGCGACAACTTGCCGCAGAACCTTCGCGCCTACGGCAATGCACGTCCGAGGAACTTCTGCGGCAGCTTGTCGCAGAAATCCCCTGGGGGCATCACCTGCTCGTTCTCAACAAGGCCGAACACCCCGCTGCCCGTTTCTATTACCTCCAAGCCACGGCCCGCTTCGGCTGGAGCCGTGCCGTACTGCTCAACCAGATCAAAGCCCGCGCCTACGAGCGCACGCTGGCGGAAGGCAAAACCCACAACTTTCCGGCGACGTTGCCGACCGCCATCGCCGAGCAGGCCGAGGAAGCGCTCAAGTCCAGTTACAGCCTCGAATTTCTCGGCATTCATCGCGAGGTGAAGGAGCGCGAGTTGGAAAACCGCCTCATCGCGGAGGTGCAGCGCTTCATCTTGGAACTGGGTTACGGCTTTTGCTTCATCGGCCGCCAGCACCGCCTCGTCCTCGGCGAAAAGGAGTACTTCGTCGACTTGCTCTTCTACCACCGATTCCTCAAGGCGCTGGTCGCGATCGACCTCAAGGTGGGAGGCTTCACGCCGGAGCACGCGGGGAAGATGGATTTCTACCTCAACCTGCTCAACGAGCGCGAACGCGCGCCAGAGGATCGCCCTTCGATAGGGATCATCCTTTGCGCGGAGAAGGACGGCTTGGAAGTCGAGTTCGCGCTCAAAACCAAAGCCAATCCCATCGGTGTGGCCGAATACGAGCTGCAACCCAGCCTGCCCGCCGAGTTCCGCGGCAAGCTTCCGACCGTCCGCCAACTGACCGCCGCGCTCCGGCTGAAATGAGCGCCGTCGGCCTCACCACGCATGGGCAATCCATCCGGCCGATGTCAGCCAGAAAGCCGCTGTGCGGTGGAATTGGCTCGAGGTAATGTCGCCCGGTGAGAGCGCTGGTTCCTTCTGTCAAAGCGGGGCAAGCGCTGACGGAAACGCAGCGATTTTGCGTGCAGGTGGTTTGATCGGAAGGTTCTGGCGGCTATGATTCGGGCAACCTCAACCCCCGCGCCTCGCCATGAATGTCGATCTCGCCGCCCAACGGGCCATGGACCACTTCGAGAAGGTAGGTTTTGACCGGCTTTCGGAATCCGACCGCATCCTCGCCACCGTGTGGCAGTTTGCGGCGGGCGTCTCGAACAGCGGCTTCTCCGGTTACTACGTGAGCCGCCGGGCCGATCTCGCTTTTTTCGCGCCGGCGGCGTTGCAAAAGATCGGGGCGACGGAGCTGGCGGCGATTGCCACGGAGGCCAATGCCTTGTTTGGCGCGGACGGCCCGGCGCCGGATCACAAGGTGCGTGCCGAACAGTTGCGGCAGTTGGGGGACCCGGTTCGCCGCCAATTCACCGCGCTCGACGACCGCTATTTCGATGCCGAGGAAGACGTGGATGAACTCCTCGAAACGTGGTTCCTTAACCATCCGAAGAGCCTCTCGGCTGGATGATGGCTCCGCGATACGACGTGTGCCGCGTCAGCCGGTAACGGCGCGGTAGTCTTGCCAGACGTGGGGGCTACCGGTGGCGATTTGCGCGATCTCGGCGAAGTCGGGCTCGGTGAGGCCGGGCCAGCGGGTGGTGCGCAACTGGTGCTCGATGCCGGAGCTACGCAGGAGCGCGAGCGTCTCGGCGAGGGCGGCGAGATCCACGGGCGAACCGGTCGCCTCGGCGTAGCGCGACCAGGGCGCTTTCAGGTCCATGGCGACGTAGTCGAGCAGGCGGGCGTCGAGGAGGGCGCGGACGATTTCCGGGTGGCTACCGTTGGTGTCGAGTTTGGTGGCGAAACCGAGCGCGCGCACCTGGCGGAGGAAATCGGCGAGGCCGGCGTGCAGCGTGGGCTCACCGCCGGAGACGACGACGCCATCGAGTTTGCCGCGTCGGTTGGCGAGGCGCGCGAGGATGTCGCCGACGGGAATCGGCGGCGTGAACTGCTCGGGATAGACGAGTGCGGCGTTGTGGCACCACGGGCAGCGCCAGTTGCAGCCTTGCGTGAAGACGACGGCGGCGATGCGGCCGGGAAAGTCGCTGAGCGAACACGGCACGTAGCCGCCGATGCGCAGTGCGGCGGCGGTGGGCGTGGCGTGTGCGGAAGAGTTATCCACGAATGGACACGAATGAGGCACGAATGGAGGAGGCGTCGGAGCGGCGGCGACCAAGGTCGCGCCCTACGGAAATTTTCCAAGCGGTGGTTTCTACCGCGGTGGTGGCACGATTGAAACGCGCCACCGGAAAATCTCCGTGTCCTCCGTGTCTCTGTGGTTGGTTTTACGCGGCGGTCGTGGCGGGCTCGGGGGCCGGCACGGCTGCTGGTGCGGCGGTGGCGGCGGGCTCCACGCGGAAGGCGCGGCGGCGGGCGTACTCGGCCTGTTTGCCTTCGTTCCACTGCTGGACGGGGCGCAGGTAGCCGACGACGCGCGAATAGACTTCGCTGTCCTTGCCGCAGTTGGGGCACTTAAAGTGCTCGCCGGAGAGGTAGCCGTGCTCCGGGCACACGCTGAAGGTGGGCGTGAGCGAGAAGTAGGGCAGGCGGTAGCCGCTGGCGATGCGGCGCACGAGGTTCTTCACCGCCTGCGGATCGGCGATGCGTTCGCCGAGGAAGAGGTGGATGACGGTGCCGCCGGTGTAGCGCGTCTGCAGGTCGTCCTGGTGATCGAGCGCCTCGAAGAGGTCGTCGGTCTGGTTGACGGGCAGGTGCGTGGAGTTGGTGTAAAACGGTTTCGCGCCGCCGGGGACGTCCTCCTCGTTGGCGGCGAGGATGTCGGGGTAGTGCTCCTTGTCTTTTTTCGCGAGGCGGTAGCTGGTGCCCTCGGCGGGGGTGGCTTCGAGGTTGTAGTGGTTGCCGCTCTCCTTCTGGTAGCGCACGAGGCGCTCGCGCATGAAGTCGAGGGTGCGGGTGGCAAAGGCGTGGCCCTCGGGCGAGGCGATGCCGGGGAGGCCGAGATTGACGCAGGCTTCGTTCATGCCGACGAGGCCGATGGTGCTGAAATGGTTTTTCCAGTAGGCGCCGAAGCGCTGGTGCATGTTGCGCAGATAGTAGCTGGTGTACGGGTAGAGGCCGGCGCCGGTGAGGCGCTCGAGGAGCTTGCGTTTGAGCTCCAGGCTGTCGCGGGCGACGTCCATGAGGCGGGCGAGGCGCTCGCGGAAGGCGGTCTCGCGGGCGGAGAACGGGAGGTCGGCGGCGACGTCGCGGCGGGCGAGGTAGCCGAGGCGCGGGAGGTTGACGGTGACGACGCCGACGGAGCCGGTGAGCGGGTGCGCGCCGAAGAGGCCGCCGCCGCGCTTTTCGAGCTGGGTGTTGTCGATGCGGAGGCGGCAGCACATGGAGCGCGCATCCTCGGGCTTCATGTCGGAGTTGATGAAGTTGGAGAAATAGGGGACGCCGTAGCGGCCGGTCATCTCCCAGAGGCCCGCGAGGTTGGGGTTTTCCCAGTCGAAGTCGGGCGTGAGGTTGATGGTGGGGATGGGGAACGTCATCACGCGGCCGCGGGCGTCGCCCTCGGACATGACCTCGAAGAAGGCGCGGTTGAAGAGGTTCATCTCGGCCTGGAACTCGCCGTAGGTCTCGGTGCGGTACTCGCCGCCGATCACGACGGGCGAGGTGGCGAGGTGGCGCGGGCAGACGAGGTCGAGGGTGACGTTGGTGAACGGCGTCTGGAAACCGACGCGGGTGGGGACGTTGACGTTGAAGATGAACTCCTGGAGCGACTGTTTGACCTGCTCGTAGGTGAGGCCGTCGAAGCGGATGAAGGGGGCGAGCAGGGTGTCGAACGAGGAGAACGCCTGGGCGCCGGCAGCCTCGCCTTGGAGCGTGTAGAAGAAGTTGACGATCTGGCCGAGGGCGGTGCGCAGGTGGCGGGCGGGCTTGGACTCGATCTTGCCGGGCACGCCGCGGAAACCCTCGCCGAGCAGGTCGAGCAGATCCCAGCCCACGCAGTACACGGAGAGCTGGTTGAGGTCGTGCAGGTGGAAATCGCCGCTCTCGTGCGCGTGGCGGACCTCGGGCGGGTAGATGGCGTTCATCCAGTAGCTCTGCGAGACGGTGGACGAGATGTAGTTGTTCAGCCCTTGGAGCGAGTAGCTCATGTTGCTGTTTTCGCGGACCTGCCAGTCGAGCTGCTTGAGGTAGCCGTCGATCAGGGCGACGTCGGACTTGGCGGCGATCTCACGCAGGCGCTTGTGCTGGTCGCGGTAAACGATGAAGGCGCGCGCGGTGCGGCGGAAGGGGGATTCGAGCAACACCTCCTCGGCGATGTCCTGCACCTGCTCGACGGTGGGAATGGGGTCGGCGACGGTGTTGGCGAGGAGGTTGACGACGCGGATGGTGAGGCGCTGGGCGATGTCGCGGTTGTACTCGCCGGTGGAGGAGCCGGCGCGCTCCAAGGCGTGGGTGACGCGGGAGACGCTGAAGGGGACGATGCGCCCGTCGCGTTTGCGGATTTGGGCGGGCAGGCCGGCGGTGCTGGCGAGGTAGGCGTGAAGATCTTGTGCGGGTGTCGGAAGATGCATGGCGTCGGGGGAGTGAAAAGGGAAAGGCAGTGGCCAGAGGGAGGCGGACGGGTGTCGGGGGCGGCTGGTGGTGGTGTGCCGCAGTTAGCGAAGCGCGTGCCGGTGGAGGCGCGTGGCGGAGAGGTAAACGAAAGCGGAGGCGGCGCGCGCGAGGCGTGCCGGAGTGGACTTGCTGGGCGAGGGGAGACGCCCGATGGATGCGGAGGGCTTCATTCGTGCGATGAAGGATATTGTAGCCGGCTGTGGCGCAGCTGGCGAGGGGGAGGACGATTCCGGCGCAAGTGTTCGGACTCCAGGTTCTCCGGGGGCTGAAACGGCAGGGAAAACTCCCGTGCGTTCAGTACGCGGGCCGCCGCCCCCGTCTTCACCGGCGCGGAGCCGATTGACGATGTACGGCGCGTGTTCTCGACCGCAGCCGTTGGGGCGTTGTGACCTGTTACCGCAGCGCGACTGTGGCCGGTTTGCACGGCCTTCCTCGCACCGGAAGAAAAAGGGAAAGAACGAGGGGTTTCTTCGGCCCGGCTGGGCGGCGCGTCAATGCTTCGGCGTTCGGCCCTACTTCAATTAGCGGGTTATTAGCGTTTCTGAATCCGTGCATCGATTTTGCTTAAAACATCCCTCCTCTGGCGTCGGTGGAAGAGTGGGCTCGCGGCAGGGCTTTTTGCACTTGCGTGTGCGGGCGAAAATGCCGTGCCGGGGCGGGTCCGCATTGACGTCGGCCGGTGGGCTGCGCGGAATGCGCGCCATGCCGTCGAAACCCATCCCCGGTTCCACCGGAGAAGTGCTCACCTGTCTGCCGTCGCCGTACCTGCCGCACCCGGCGACGGGCCTGCTGTACCTGCCGCGTTTTCTGGCGAAGTGTCGCTACGTGAAGGCCCATGGCGCGCTGCCGGCCAGCTACGCGAAGAACTTCAAGCGCGGGCTCGACCGTTTCCTCTGCCTGCACCTCGGCATCGAGCCCGACGCCGTTGAGCGCATCGTGCGCGAGGAGAGCGACGACGCGGTCGTGGAGCGCCGCCTGATGGCGCTGTTGCCCGCCGATGTGCACGCGGCGAAGTGGAACCGCGACCTTGTGCAAAAGGGCATGACGCCCGCCGGGCAGGATTTCCTGCGCGAGGCGCTCACCGCGATGGGTTGCGCCGACCGCGTCGGCGAGATCAAGAGCGTGCCCGACCTGATCGATTTCGACGAAGGTCGCATCGAATGAACTGCTTGGCTGGCGCGTCCGGCGTGCGCGTTGCCTAAACTTCCGTTTTCCTCATCGTTTTCCCACATGGTCAAAGGTCAGAAAGTCGTCTGCATCAACGATAGCTTCCCGCAGTTTGTCCGGGCCATTTACAAGGACCTCCCGGTGAAGGGTAACGTGTACACGATCCGCGAGGTGTTCCTCGGTCGCGAGAAGATCGTGAAGGGCGGCGATTCGGCCACGGTCGGCCTGCTGCTCGAAGAGCTGCGCAACCCGCCCGATCCGTTTCACGCGGGCCAGCAGGAGCTCGGGTTTTCGTCGGAGCGTTTTGCTCCGCTGGAGGAGTTGCCGCCCGAGGAGGCCGAGGCGGAGCAGGAGCTCGTGATCGGTGCAGGTGTCGGCGCGGGGGCCGGCGTCGGCTGGAACTGATCCGCCAACAAAAACGGGACGCCTTTGCGGGCGTCCCGTGAGAAAGTGCTGCCGGCCGCTCGTGCGGCGGCGGGGCCTTACTTCAACGCGGCGGCGATGCGCTCCAGCGCCGTGACGACGTTTTCGCGGCTGTTGAAGGAGCTGATGCGCACGTGGCCCTGGCCGCAGCGGCCGAAGCCGGCGCCGGGCGTGCAGACGACCTGCGCCTTGTTGAGCAACAGGTCGAAGAACTCCCACGAATCGCGGCCGACGTTGACCCAGATGTACGGCGAGTTGTCGCCGCCCACACAGGACAGGCCGAGCTTTTCCATGGCGGCGCGGATGAGCTTCGCGTTGCCCAGGTAGTGGTCGACGAGCGCCTTGGTCTGCTGCTTGCCCTCGGGCGTGTAGATGGCGGCGGCGGCTTTCTGCACGGGGTAGGAGACGCCGTTGAACTTGGTCGTGTGGCGGCGATTCCACATGGCGTGCAGCGGGTGGGCCTGGCCCTGCGCATCGTAGGCGACGAGCGTCTTCGGGATCACGATGTAGGCGCAGCGCGTGCCGGTGAAGCCGGCGGTCTTGGAGAAGCTGCGGAACTCGATGGCGACGTCGCGCGCGCCCTCGATTTCATAGATCGAGTGCGGGATTTCCGGGTCGCGGATGAAGGCCTCGTAGGCGGCGTCGAAGAGGATGACGGCGCGGTTGCGCTTGGCGTAGGCGACCCACTCGGCGAGCTGGGCCTTGGTGGCGACGGCGCCGGTGGGGTTGTTGGGGAAGCAGAGGTAGATCAGGTCCGCCGGGGCCGTGGGCACGGAGGGCACGTAGCCGTTGGCGGCGTTGGAATCGAGGTAGAGGATGCCGTCGTAGCGGCCGTCGTGGTTGGCGCCCGTGCGGCCGGCCATGACGTTGGTGTCCACGTAAACGGGGTAAACGGGGTCGGGGATCGCGAGGCGGACATCGTTGGCGAAGAGCTCCTGGATGTTGCCGCAGTCGCACTTGGAGCCGTCGGAGACGAAGATCTCGTCGGGCGAGATCTGGCAGCCGCGCGCCTGGAAATCGTTTTGGGCGATCGCTTCGCGGAGGAACGCGTAGCCCTGCTCGGGACCGTAGCCCTTGAAGGTCGAGCGCTGGGAGAGTTCGTCGGCGCCGGAGTGGAGTGCCTCGATGCAAACAGGTGGCAGTGGCTCGGTGACGTCGCCGATTCCGAGGCGGATGACGGGCTTTTGCGGGTTGGCCTCCTGGAAGGCGGCGACGCGCTTGGCGATGTCGCTGAAAAGATACGACGCCTTTAGCTTGGTGAAGTTTTCGTTAATGCGGATCATGGCGGGAGACCGGAGGATTGATTTTACGAGTGAAAACTTGAAGTGAGCCGCGGGGACTGGCTTTGTTCAAGCACGGAGCCGTAGCGCTCCCAGACATCGCTTTCCCTTTCCCCGCATGAAAAAAATCGAGACCGTGGCCGAGATGCAACGTGAGTGCGCGGCCCTGCGCGCCGCCGGCAGGACAATCGCGTTGGTCGTGACGGGAGGCTCGATCCACGAAGGCCATCTGGCGCTCATCCGCGCGGCGCGCGAGAAGGCTGAGGTCGTCGTGGTCTCCCTTTTCCCCAACCCGCTTCAGTTCGGAGCCAGCGAGGGATTCGCCCACTATCCGCGCACGACCGAGGCCGACGTGGCCCGCTGCGAAGAGGCCGGTGTGGATCTCGTTTTTCTGCCGGCGCAGGAAGAGATGTACCCGCGCACCTTCTCGACCTTTGTGACCGAGGAGACGATTTCCAAACGCCTCTGCGGCATCTCGCGCCCCACTCATTTCCGGGGCGTGACAACCGTGATGGTCAAGCTGATCAACATCGTGCGCCCGGATGTGCTCGTGATGGGGCAGAAGGATGCCCAGCAGGTCGCCGTGATGCGCAAGGTGATCGCCGATCTGAATATGGGCGTGGAGGTGGTGAAGGTGCCGATCGTGCGCGATGCCGATGGTCTGGCGTGCCATGTGCGCAACGCCACCCTGACCCCGAGCGGCCGCAAGGAGGCCCAGGCAATTTCCCAGTCGCTCGTGCGCGCGCAGGAGATGGCCGCCTCCGGTGTGCGCAGTACCGATCGCATCATCGCCGAGGTCACCCACATCCTCGCGCAGCAGCGCCGGGTGCGCGTGATCTATGTCGCGATCGTCGACCGGACCACGATGGAAACGGTGCGCGAGGTCGTGCCGGGCGAGGCGCTCCTGATGATCGCGGCGTGGCTCGATGAGGTCCGTCTGACCGACAACGCCCTGCTCTGAGCGCGCACGGCGCGAGCGAGTACCGGACGCGGGAGATTTTGCGTTGCCCCCGGCGGGCGCGTACGGGCATTCGGAGGGGATGCGTTTGGAGAGAATCGCCATCGTCGGATCGGGCGCCATCGGATTGTACTACGGCACACAGCTCGCGCTCGCGGGCTCGGACGTGCGTTTCCTGCTGCGGCGGGATTTCGAAGCCGTGCGGGCGCATGGCATCACCGTGCGCGTCGGCGACCGTGTGCAGGCGATCCCGGCCGGACGCGTCGGCGCCTATGCCAGCACGGCCGACATCGGCCCGGTCGATCTCGTGATCGTGACGCTGAAGACGACGGCCAATGCGCAACTGGCCACGCTGATCCCGCCGCTGCTCGGGCCGGAGACGGCGGTGCTCACGTTGCAAAACGGACTCGGCTCCGACGAGCTGCTGGCGGGCATTTGTGGCGCCGAGCGCGTTTTCAGCGGGCTGTCCTTCATCGCGAGCAACCGCGTCGGCCCCGGCGAAGTTGCCTGTTTTTATCCGGGCACGATCACTCTCGGCGAGCTTGGCCGCGCGGCCTCGGAGCGCGCTCGGGCGCTCGGGGCGCTGTGGGCGCGTGCCGGCGTGAAATGTCAGGTCGTGGACAACGTGGCCGAGGCGCGCTGGAGGAAGCTGATCTGGAACGTGCCTTTCAACGGCCTGAGCATCGCGACCGGCGGGCTCACCACGGATCGCCTCCTCGCCGATGCCGGGCTGGCGGCCGAGGTGCGCGCGTTGATGGACGAGGTCGCCGTCGCGGCGCAAGCCATGGGCCTCGAAATCCCGGAGAGTTTCATCCGTGGACAGCTTGATGTGACGCCGTCGCTCGGTGCGTATAAACCGTCGAGCCTGCTCGACTGGCAGGCGGGGCGGGCGGTCGAGGTGGAGGCGATCTGGGGAGAACCGCTCCGGCGCGCGCAGGCCGTGGGCGCGACGACACCTCGGATGGCATTGCTTTACGCGCTATTGCGCCAGCTCACCTCGCGCGGGCCGGCGGCCTGAGGCGAATCGGTTGCGGGAGGTGTTTCCAAATCCCTGGTTTTGTGCATCCTAGCTTAATGCCCTTGGATTTTATCGAGCGCGAGATTGAGGATTTACCACCCCTGAATCAGGAGGAGGCCTCTCTGGTCGATATGCATAGTTTGCTCAATGTGCTGAATATACTGCACGGCGAGCTGGCCCTGATCGGCCTGACGCTTGCGCGGGATAGCGATGCATTGCGCGGGGCACTGGGCGTCTGCAGTCAATGGCTGGCGGATTTGCGTGATCCGGAGCGCCTGCGCCGGGCTGCTGACATGTTTCCCGCGTTGCGTTCACGGGTGATGAACGATGTCGCCAGGCTCATGGCCCAGCATCCGGACAAGGAGAATGATCTCGAGCTGTTGGAGTCGCGGGCCAATCTCGATTCGGTCTTCCTCGTGCTGGACCTTCGGATGCGGGAACTGCTGGCGAGATGGCGCAAGCCTGATGAATGGGTGCCAATGTCGCTGGCCCAGTTGCGGCTGAATCTGCTCCAGGTGTTTGCCGCCATCGGCAAGAACAGCAAGGGGCGCTATCGCATCATCTACAATCTGGCGATGCAGGCACCTTCGGACTACTACGTGCAGCTCGATTTCGATTCGACTGAGGGCGACTCCGCCACGATGCCGCCGGTCCTGCACGATGTGATCCGTGATCTCATCGCGAATGCCCGGAAATACACCAAGCCGGGTGGTGCGATCACCGCTGGTTTTTATGCCTCTCAGGACGAGTTGAAACTGGTCGTGCAAGATACGGGCCGCGGCATTCCTGAAAATGAGCTGACGGAGGTCGTGAAGTTTGGCCGCCGCGGCAGCAATGTCGGCGACGTGCGCACGATGGGTGCGGGCTTTGGGCTGACGAAGGCCTATTACGTCACCAAACAATTTGGCGGCCGGATGTGGATCGCCTCACGACTGGGCGTCGGCACGCGGATCACGCTCATCATTCCGCGTCCTCCTCTCGACTATTGCCCGAAGGATATGTTCCTCTGAGTCCGGTCGTGAGGTGTCTCATTCCATCGGCTTCACAGGCAGGTCGCCGTCGGCGAACTGGGCTGTAAGCGTCTGATTGGCCGGGACGGCGGCGCGGCGCTGGATGGGCCGGCCTTCGGCGTCGCGCAGGATGACGAAGCCGCGGTTGAGCACCGATTGCGGGCTGGCGGATTGGAGGCGTTTCCAGAGGTCGAGCAGGCGGTGCGAGGCAATCTGCACGCGCGTCTCCGGTGAACGCTGCGCGAGGAGGGCGCGTGTGCGGTCGAGGCGTTGCCGCTGGCGCAGCGTCGCATGCTGGCCGGCGGAGGCGAGGCGGTTGCGCAGGTCGTCGAGGCGCAGATGGCCGCGCTCGATCTGGGCTTCCGGCGTGAGCAGCCGCAGCCGGCTGCGCGCGTGGGCGAGCGACTGGCTGGCGTTTTGCAGACCGGTTTCGGCGTGTGCGGTGAGTGCTTCGGAGGCGCGTGCGGCGCGGCTGACGCCGTCGATGAAGCGGCTGGAGATGAGCTCGGCGGCGGCGCTGGGCGTCTCGGCGCGCACGTCGGCGGCGAAATCGCAGAGCGTGAAATCGATCTCGTGGCCGACGGCGGAGATGATCGGTAGCCGGCAGGCGGCGACGGCGCGCACCAGCGGTTCTTCGTTGAAGGCCCACAGGTCCTCGATGCTCCCGCCTCCGCGGCCGATCACGAGCAGGTCGAAAAATCCGAGCGCGTCCGCTTCGGCGAGCTGGGCGATCATGTCGGCGGCGGCGCCTTCGCCCTGGACCTTGGCGGGCAACACGACGAGCCGGCCGCGCCAGTCGCGACGCTGGAGGATGCGGATGAAATCCTGCACGGCGGCGCCCGTCGGCGAGGTGATGAAGCCGATGGTCGCGGGCATCGTCGGGAGCGGAAGCTTGTTCTCCGGGGCGAACAGACCCTCGGCGGCGAGGCGTTGCTTGAGCGCCTCGAACTCCCGCTGGAGGCGGCCGACGCCATCCTCGATCACGGCGCGGACGACGAGTTGGTACTGCCCGCGCGGCTCGTAGAGGCTGAGTCCGCCAAAGGCCACGATCTGCTGGCCGTCGCGCAGGCGCACGCTCTGCCGCGCGGCGTCGCCGCGAAACATCACCGCGCTGAGCTGCGCGCCGGCATCCTTGAGCGAAAAGTAAACGTGGCCGCTGGCCTGTGCGCGCAGATTGGAGACCTCGCCCTTGATCCAGCCGGGCTGGATGCCGCCTTCGAGCAGACGTTTCACGCGTCGCGTGAAGTCGGTGACCGTTTCCACGCGGTCACTGGCCTCGCCGAAAAGCGTGTCGTCGCGTGGACTCATGCGGCGGTCGAGGCGGCGCGTTGTTTCTTGGCGTAGTGTTTTCGGATGAGGTGCGTGAGCGCGCCGAGCGCCACGAGTCCGCCGAGCGCCATGAGGGCGATCTTGCCCTTGCCGTGGAGCAGCGCGTCGCCGAAGAGCACGAATGCCGTCTGGTAGGCCCAGACGATGGTGCAGGAGAGCACGAGGTAGGGACGCACCGGCGCATCGGCGAGGCCGAGCAGGTAGTTTTGCACGAAGAAGGGAAAGCCGGG
>ERZ795058.432-NODE-432-length-66666-cov-6.231974_pt1 | contig 66666 bp, 59 predicted proteins | sample MGYA00375142_ERZ795058 | MGnify/ENA primary metagenome ERZ795058 (study PRJEB30187, sample SAMN05720210) | activated sludge metagenome | isolation source: anaerobic digester from wastewater treatment plant | place: Japan | collected 2015-04-20 ... | reverse complement strand
ATGGCCGGTTTCATCATTATGATGATTCTCGATGTTGCTTTCGGATAAAAAAAAAATTTAAAGATTGTTTGGCAAATTTTGGTCGAACAATCTTTTTTTTCATAAACTTAATAGTTTTGTGGAAAAAAAACACCAAATAGTGTAAAATGTATGTACAAATATATTTTATCTATCAGATGGAGGATAATATGATTATTGGAATTCCAAAGGAAATCATGGAACATGAAAATCGTGTTGCAGCTACACCCACAACGGTAAAAAAGTATGTTCAAAACGGTCACCAAGTAATGGTTGAAGCCGGTGCCGGTGCGGCTTCTTATTTTTCGGACGAAGAGTATCAAGCAGCCGGGGCCAAACTTATTACGGATGTCGAAGAAATTTTCCAAACGGCCGATTTGATTTTGAAAGTTAAAGAACCGCTCTTCAATCATCAAAAAGGCAAACACGAAGTTGACATGATGAAGAAAGGACAATATTTAATTACTTTCTTGCACCCTGCTTCTCCGGTCAACCATCGCATGGTTACGAAGCTTGCGGAAAAGGGCGTTATCGGTTTAACCCTTGACGGTATTCCACGGATTTCCCGGGCCCAAAGCATGGATGCTTTGACTTCCATGAGTACCTGTGCCGGTTATAAAGGCATGATAATGGCGGTCAACGAACTGGCCAAATTTGTCCCGCAAATTTTCAGCGCGGTCGGAATGATTCGTCCGGCCAATGTTTTGGTCATCGGAACGGGCGTAGCGGGTCTTCAAGCCATCGCTACCGGAAAACGGCTCGGCGCCGTCGTTCACTCTCTTGACATCAGAGGCGAAGCCAACGAACAGGCCCAAAGTCTTGGTGCAAAAGTCATCGATCTGAAATTCCCGAAAGACGTGGTCGAAGGAAGAGGCGGTTATGCCAAAGATTTATCGGGCGAATGGCTCCAAAAAGAAAGAGATGCTCTGAAAGAAGTAATCGGAAAAATGGATATTATCTTCTTAAGCGCCTTGGTTCCTGGTCATGTCGCACCGATCCTGATTACCGATGAAATGTTGGAAATGATGAACCCGGGTTCGGTCATCGTCGATATTTCGATTGATCAAGGGGGAAACTGCTCTGGAACCGTTCCGGGCGAAATCGCCACGGTCAAAGGCGTCAAAATCATCGGTATCAAAAACATTCCGGGCTATTTGCCAAGCAGTTCGACCCAGATGTTTGCGGAAAACGTTTATAATCTCGTAAACTATTTGGTTAAAGATAACCGTGTCGTCCTTGACATGGATGATGAAATAACTTCCTCAATATTAGTAACGGATGGTAAACGCATCGTTCACGAAGGAACAATCGATGCGATGAAACGGTTCCACTAAGGAGTTGTCTATGCCACAGTGGGTTTACTTATTGCTCCTTTTTATCGCTTTTAGCGTCATCGGCTATTTAATCATCAAGCAGGTTCCGAGTTTGCTTCATACTCCGTTAATGTCGGGCATGAATGCCTTAAGCGGCATAACATTGCTGGGAGCCTTGTTAATAACCGACCTTTTGGTTCGCAATAACCAAATACTACTAAGCTATTTGTTTGGTGGTTTGGCGGTGATTTTGGCCATGATTAATATTGTGGGCGGTTTTTGCGTGACCGAACGGATGCTCAAGAAATTCAAGAAAGGAGATAATAAATAATGAGTGAAATTACTTATTATCTCCTTGGGGGAATAATCGCCGTTTTGGTGCTGGTCGGAATTTCTTTAATGCGTAAAGTCACGACCGCGCGCTTGGGAAATTTATTGAATGCTGTTGCGACGGTTTTTGCGGTTGTATTGGTCCTTGTTTATCACGGTATCATCAAAAGCGGTTTGCACGGTTTAATCATTATTTTCGGCGGCATGGCCATCGGCGCCGCAATCGGTCTTGTTTTAGCATACCGGGTAAAAATGATTCAGATGCCGGAAATGGTGGCTTTGCTTAACGGATTGGGCGGAGCAGCTTCGGCCTTAATCGGCGCTATCACCGTTTTCAATCTCTCCACCGCCTATCCAGTTTTCGAACTTACCACCGCCGTTTTGGCTTTGATGGTGGGAGTCGTGACTTTTGTGGGAAGTATGATTGCGGCGGGAAAACTTGCCAAAATCATCAGCGGCAAATCGATTATCTGGAAGAACCATTCGCTGATTACGACCTGCTCGCTCGTTTTGTTGATTATTGCCATCATTTTAAATATCGTATTACCTTCAATTATTACTACCATGTTGGTTACGGTAATCGGTATTTTCTTCAGCATCGTTTTTGTCATCCGGGTCGGCGGTGCCGATATGCCGGTAACGATATCGCTTCTTAACTCTTTAAGCGGCGTGGCCGGTGCGCTTGCGGGACTGGCCCTTGGGGATATTCCGTTAATTGCCCTTGGTTCGATTGTCGGTTCCAGCGGTTTGGTCTTGACGCAAATCATGAGCAAGGCGATGAACCGTCCGCTCAAAGATATTTTAATCGGCATTTCGCCAAGCCAGGAAACACCAACCGTTAAAGCGGAAGATGTGCCAAAAGAAGGAGACAGTCCGGAAGACGTAACCGATGAATTCCTGGAAAATCTTCTCAAGAATGCCAAACGCGTCATCATCGTTCCGGGTTACGGAATGGCTTTGGCTCAAGCCCAACACCTGGTGGAACGGCTTGCCCGGATGTTGGAAGATCGCGGATCGGAAGTAATCTTTGCCATTCACCCGGTCGCCGGAAGAATGCCGGGTCATATGAATATTTTGCTCGCCGAAGCAGGGGTCGATTACGATAAGCTGTATGAAATGGACGATGTCAATCCGATGTTTGAAACCTGCGATTGCGCGATTATCGTCGGCGCGAACGACGTCGTCAACCCGGCCGCGCGGGAAGCGGTCGGTACGCCGATTTACGGCATGCCGATTCTCAATGTCGATTATGCCAAACATGTCATTATTTGCAATTACGATAAGAAACCGGGTTATTCGGGGATTGATAACCCAATGTACCATAAAACAAATGGGATTTCCATGTTGCTTGGGGATGCCAAAGACTCCCTAAGCCGTTTAATCAATCTAATCAAATAAATAATCCATTTTTATGTTTATTGAATAATTTTTCGGGGGAAAGATGGTTTTTAGTGGGCCTTTTTCCCCTTTTTTACTGCTGGCCTTGCTTTTTGCTTTTTTAATAGGTCAAAAAGTGGTATAATATCCTATAAAAGGAGGAATTATGTCAGTGCTAAAATTATCTGAAAGAATTTATTCCGTGGGTGTTTTAAACCCCAACATGCGCATCTTTGATGTCATTATGGCTACCGAACACGGAACGACTTATAATGCTTATGTGGTTAAAGGGGATTCCCATACCGCTTTGATTGATGCAGTGCATGAAAATTTTTGGGATGACCATTTGGCCAATTTAAACGAAGTAGTTGACTTGTCAACCGTCGATTACCTTTTCTGCAACCACACCGAACCGGACCATTCCGGAAGCGTGAAGAAAATCCTGGCAATCAATCCCAATATTAAAATTGTGGCCAGTGCCGCGGGAATCAAAAATATTCAGGGAATCATCAACCAGGATTTTAACGGAATTGTCGCCAAAGACAATATGGTTTTCGATTTGGGCGGTGTGACGCTTAGGACCATTATTGCGCCGATGCTGCATTGGCCGGATTCGCTTTTTACCTGGTGCGAAGAAGAAAAAGTTCTCTTCTCTTGCGACTTTTTGTCCGCCCATTATTGCGAACCGCGGATGTTTGACGATTTGGTCACCTATCCGAAATACTACGAACAAGCGGTTAAAGTTTATTACGATGCGATTTTCTCGCCTTTTAAGCCTTTTGTGCTTGACGGTTTGAGAAAAATCAAAGATTTGGATATCAAGCTTGTGGCAACAAGCCACGGTCCGATTTTAAGAAGCAATATCAAAACCGTCATGGAAAAATACGAACAATGGAGTATGCCAAAAACCCATGAAGGAATCAAGGCATTGATTCTTTATGTCACTTCCTACGGATATACCCGCCAAATCGCGGATTTCATCAAAGACTATTTGACCGATAAATATCAGGCGGAAGTGGAAAGTTACAATGTAATTGAACACGAAATGGATATGTTCGCGAAAAAAATCGAAGAAGCGGATCTGCTATTGATTGGTTCGCCGACTATCAACCGGGATGCCTTAAAACCGATTTGGGATGTTACAGGATTAATTACCCCGTTTGCCAATAAAGGCAAGCCTGCCTTGGTCTTCGGTTCCTACGGCTGGAGCGGCGAAGGCGTACCGATGATTGTGGAACGCCTGAAAGGTTTGAAACTCAATGTTGTCGGCGACGGCGTCCGAGTGGTCTTTAAGCCAAATCAAAAAGAGTTTGAAGAAATCAAACTTGCCGTTGATGAATTGATGAAACAAGTCAAGAAATAAGCAGTTAGTTATTTAGATTTAAAGTTATATTTAATTAAATTACGAACAGCCAAAACAATAGTAATAGACGCATTCTTATTATTGTTAAAGGATTATTGATTGTTTTTGGGCTGGATCAACGATGTGAGGGTAAAATGGATACGAATACCTACAAAATTGTTGTTGACAAATCGCCCCGCGGTTATGCATGTATTAAGTCAATTTTCAATGAACAAGGCGATGTCATTGATTATTGCATTATCGATATCAACCCTTCCTTTGTGCAACTTACCAAAAAACCCGAAGCGGATTTGCTCAACCGTTCTTTGAGGGATGTGTTTTTAAGCAAAAACCCTTCCCATTGGATGAACAAAATCATCGAGCTAATGAAACAAGGGGGAAGCACCGAAGAAGTGCGTATCAGCGACGAAGCCGAGGGCATTTTTTTGAGCGCACATGTTTCCAAGGCTGATGAAGTGCATTATATTGTGCTTTTAAACGATTTAACCGACCTGATGCAAAAGGTGAAGGAAAGCGAAAGCAAGTATAGACTGATTATTGATTACATGAGCGACTTTGTCTGGGTCTTAAGCCTGGAACGCGAAATCCAATACATCAGTCCTTCGATCGAACGAATTCTCGGTTATGCTCCCGAAGAAATTATCGACCTGCAGTTGTCCGATTTTACGACTCCGGAATCAACCGAATACGGTTTAAGCATTTTGGCGGAAATCCAATCCCAAAACCCGAGTGCCGACGAAACGGTGGTTCGGACTTTCGAACTCGAACATATCAGAAAAGACGGCGAAAAAGTGGTTTTGGAACATACCGTTCAACTTTCGTTTGACTTTATGGGTCGGGCGGTGGCCTTTATCGGCATCGGTCGGGATATTACCGAAAAGAAACGGGTTTTGCAGATGTTGACGCTGCGAGAAGAACTCTTGCGCTCGATTTTGGATACCACTTCGGAAGGCATTTTCGGCGTGGACGAAAGAGGTTATTGCACATTCACGAACGCCAGTTGCCTTAATCAATTGGGTTTGGAAGAAACTGACATGTTGGGAAAACATTACAGCGATTTCTTCAGCTTTTCCGAAGAAGGCGTCGATTATAAATTCGACGACAGCGTCATCGAAAAAGTTTTGAAATACGGCCGGAGTTACCGAAATGTCGAAACCCTGTTAATCCGTAGGGACGGCAATTCCCTTTACGTGGATATTTTCGTCAATCCGATTTTTCATGACGATTCCATCACCGGAGCGGTAGTTACTTTTTACGATATCACGGAACGCAAAAAAGTCGAACATGAATTGTACGAAAGCAACCGCAGCAAATCCGTGCTCCTGGCCAATTTGCCGGGCATGGCTTACCGGTGCTTATTCGACCAGGATTGGACCATGACCTTTGTTTCCGAAGGCTGTTTCGAACTGACCGGTTATCGCCAGGAAAGTCTGCTTTACAATCGCGATATTACGTATAACAGTATCATTTCCCCTTCTTACCGGAGTTACCTATGGAAAAAATGGCAGGAAGTGGCCCGCAACTTCACGACATTCAGAGAAGAATATACCATCATTACCGCAAGCGGGGAAGAAAAATGGGTGCTCGAACAGGGACAGCCGGTTTACGACGACAACGGCGAAGTAACCGCTTTGGAAGGTTTGATCATCGATATTACCGAACAAAAGAAACGCCAGGCGGAAATTGAATACCTGAGCTATCGGGACGGCTTGACCGGCATTCACAACCGACTGTATTTCGAACAATGCAAGAAGACGTACGACGAAGATGCGTATTTGCCTCTTACTATTATGCTTGTCGACATCAACGGTCTGAAAATCGTCAATGATGCAATCGGGCATGCGGCGGGGGATGCGTTGATTATCCGAACCGCCAACCTTCTCAAACGTTTCTGCCGAAAAGGGGATTTATTGGCTCGTATCGGCGGCGACGAATTCGCCTTCATTTTGCCGTTAACCGACGAAAACGAAGCATATGAGATGTTAAAAGCGATTGAAAAGGAATGTTCGCAGGATAATAACCAAATCCATAACGAACTCGAATACATCAATATTTCTTTGGGCTATGCCACAAAGTATCGGATGGAACAGAGTCTGCTCGAAATCGAACGGGTCGCCGAAGACTTCATGTACCGGCGGAAACTTCTTGAACGCGCCAGTTCCCAAAGCGCGATTTTATCCCTGATCAGTTCGACGATGTACGAAAAGAGCCAAGAAACCGAAGCGCATGCAGAGCGGCTTAAGAAGCTGTCCCGTCTGCTCGGAGAAAAAATGGAATTGAGCGAAAACGAACTGAACTCACTCGAACTTTTGGCAGCATTACATGATATCGGCAAAGTTACCATCGACGAAAAGATTCTCAACAAGCCGGGTAAACTGACTCCGGAAGAATGGATCGAAATCAAAAAGCACCCGGATGCCGGGTACCGGATTGCGATGGCTTCGCCGAAACTCATGCCGATTGCGGATTTGATTCTTTGCCACCATGAACGGTGGGACGGTACGGGTTATCCGCAGGGCTTAAAAGGCGAAGAAATTCCGCTTCTTTCCCGGATGATTTCGGTTATCGATGCTTACGATGTTATGACCGAGTATCGGTCCTACCGGCGGCCGATTTCCAAAACGGCCGCTTTGGAAGAAATCAAGCGCTGTGCGGGAACCCAGTTCGACCCGCAAATCGCTCAAACCTTTATCGAATTAATGATGGAAAATCCCGATTTGTTAAAGGACTAAATTTCGACCGAATATTGGTCTAAAAACATAGGTTATTACATACATGAAATTAGGAGAAATTTGGAGTGACAGGTATGAAATTAAAACGCTATAAAATTCAAACCGAAGCAATTATTTATCTTCTGATGGGTGTCTTGATGCTTGTCCTCCCGAAGGAATTTTTTAAGTCCATCATCAGTATCTTTGTCGGGGTATCGTTAATCTTTATCAATTTGCCCGGAGCTATTTACGGATCAAAAATCGATAACGACGGTTTTGATTTAACCGTCGCCAAATCGTTTTTCCTCATCTTTTTGGGAATCGCAATTTTAATCTGGGGTGTCGATATTTTATCGACCATCTGGGGCATAATTATTTTGATTCCGCTCTTAATCGATACTTTGACTTCTTCCCATAAATGGGCATCTTTCAAAAACAATATCGGCCAGTTTCTGTTTGCTTTGTTTTTGATTGTTTTGGGACTTGATTCGTTTATTTCCATCATGATTGACTTGGCGGGAATTATTCTAATTATTTACGGCATCTTATTGCTTGTGCTTAACCATAAGCTTTTCCCGATAAAACTAAAAATTCATAAGAAGGATCACGGGAATAAAGAACAGAAGAAAAATGTGGTCGATGTCGACTATGAGGTCCACAAAAAAGATGAATAAACAATTTAAGATGATTTATGTCGAGATTACCAATCGGTGTAATCTCGATTGTCCTTTCTGCTTCCCGCAGTCGCTTTCTGCCAAAGAAATGACTCCGGAAGAGTTTGCGACCGTGGTCGAAAGGGTGAGGCCCTTTACCAATCATTTGTACTTGCACATCAAGGGTGAGCCTTTGAGTCACCGTGAGTTTCCGAAGTTTTTGGAAATTGCTCATGGGGCGGGATTAAAAATCAACTTAACGACGAACGGGACGCTTTTGGCCAGGCACCATGATACTTTGTTTGAAAGCCCAGCTCTACACCGCTTGAATATCTCCTTGCAAAGTCTGATTGCCCAAAGTCCGGCCCAAAAGGAAGCAACGTTAAAAGGTTTAAGCCATTTCCTAAAAGAACACCGAAAGAACCCGCGCTTTATCCTTTCGCTTCGGCTTTGGAACGATTTAACGAAACCGGAAGTGCAAAAACTCAACGAAGAAGTTATCGGTTTCTTAAATAAAGAGTTGGAATTGGGGTTACATTCGGAAATGCTTCCCAAAACGCTGGGCGAAAAACTGTATTTGTCCAAGGAACCGGAATTTAAATGGCCGGCACTTTTCCATGAAAAAAACCCCCTTGCCACGTCTTGCCTGGGCGGCAAGACCCACTTGGGCATTTTGGCGGACGGTACGGTGACGCTTTGTTGTTTGGATGCTTTGGGACATACGGCATTGGGAAATATTTTTTCAAGCGACCTAACTGCCATTTTAAAAGAATCCCGTTACCTTTTGGCGATGCAGGGGTTTCGCGACCGAAAACCCCATCACGAACTGTGTCAAAAATGCGAATATCGCAACCGCTTTCTTGTTTAAAGAAAGCCTTTTTTTCGCTCCCGAGAAAAAAAAGATTTATTAAACAAGACTGCTTATTGGGCCGATTGTGGTAAAATATTAGATAGAAAGAACCAAAGAAAAGGGTGATACCATGAAGCTGAAGATCGAAGAAGACGAACAACTAGTGGAACCCGAAATAACGATCCGCTGCCCGAAAATCGACGAATCGATTGTCAAACTTTCGGAAGTGATTAACAACCATTTCATCCGAATTCTCGGCAAAAAGGAAGGCATGACGACGATTCTCAATTTGGACGAAATTTATTATTTTGAAGTTGTGGAAAACCGCCTCTTTGCTTATACGGAAAAAGATGTTTATGAAGTAAACTATAAACTCCAACAATTGGCAACGATTTTGTTGCCGACCGCTTTTATTCAAACCTCAAGGACGATGCTTTTGAATATCGCCAAAATCAAACGGATTCGTTCGCTGGTTAACGGACGCATCATGGCGATTTTGGACAATGGGGAAAAAACGGTCATCACCCGCGTTTATGCCAATGATTTCAAACAGAAGTTGAAAGGATAGGATCAAGATGAAAAGCAATCGGTTAAAACATTTTATCCAATTTGTCGCCACATCAGCGGTGATTTTTTCGATTCTTTTCGCGGTGACCATCGGCGTCTACATTATTGTCCAATCTTTTGTTTTTAAACAAAAGATTATGCAATTTTCCGATTTGATTCTTTCGACCGGTGTGCTCCTTTGCGTAAGCGTGGGACTCAACTTCTTTTATCGGATTAACCGGATAACCATTTTCTTTCAGGTCCTGTGCACGTATTTGGTCTTAATCGTCTTTATGTATTTTATGGGCTTTTTGCTCGGATGGTTTTCCTTTAACAATCTGGACTTCCTATTGACGTGCCTGTTAATCCATTTTTTGGGCGGATTTCTTGTCACATTGGGAATCGTTCTTAAACGCAATTTCGAATTCAGCAATCTCAATCGGCGTCTCTCCGAATTCAAAGGACGTGGTAAAAAATGAAGAAACTGATTGTTTGTTTGTTCGTTTTAAGCCTGATGTTTTGTCGGTTAAACGTGAAAGCCGACAGTTGGAATATGCTTTATGATTTTCAGGTCTGGGTCAGTCCCGACATGTGGAAAACAAGAACCAGATTATCGTTCAGTTGGTACACCTTGGAAGAAATGACGATGTTGAAAGTCGAAGTACAGCTTTCGGACGGTACCAAAGAAGCCCCGTTCCACTGGGAAATCGGCGGGGGCAAGGACAATTCCAATTGCATCTGGGAATACGACCTTGAACCGGACGAAAACGGCCGATATCATTACTTTTTGGAATTTTACGTGGTTAGCGGCAGTTACGAGACCGTCAACTTAAATTGGTCGTACATGGTGGGCGAAAACCGACTTGACCAACCGATAATCGTTTCGACCGGCAATCTCGAGGTCGATGAGGAAGATTATTCGGTGTTTGCGGCGATGGTAATCGGAATCGTCACTTTAATCGGCGCTTCAATCGCCACCGCTTTGCTTTTTAGATTCTCGCAACAGGAAATTATCGTAACCGATGAGGAGGATGAAAATGAAATATCGTAAAATGGGTAAAACCGGCATCGAAATATCTGCTTTGGGTTTCGGATGCATGCGACTTCCGGAATACGAAAAAGACGGCAAATGGTATATCGATAACGATTTGGCCATTCCGATGCTCAGAAAAGCATATGAATACGGGGTCAATTATTTTGACACGGCTTATTACTACTGCCACTCCAATTCCGAAAGAACGCTAGGGCAAGCCGTCAAACCTTTCCGGGATAAAGTATATCTTTCCACCAAAATCCCTTTGGAAGAAGTCCATTCCAAAGAAGACTTTTGGGGTCTGCTTAAGACCAGTTTGGCCCGGCTTGATACCGATTATATCGATTTTTACCATTTTTGGGCATTAAACAAAAACCGTTTCGACGAAGTTGTCCTGAAGTACGGTTTAATCGACGAAGCGATGGAAGCCAAGCGTCAAGGCCTGATTCGGCATCTGTCATTTTCGTTCCATGACGACCCCAAAGTCATCAAATACATCATCGATACCGGCAAGGTCTTTTCCTCGATGCTTGTTCAATACAATTTATTGGACCGCAAAAACGAAGAAATGATTAATTATGCCCACGACCAGGGCTTGGGCGTGGTTATCATGGGCCCGGTCGGAGGGGGACGTTTGGCTTCGCCCGAAAATGCTTTGGGCGAAAAGCTGAACCTGGGTTCGATAGCAACCTATGAACTGGCCTTTAAGTTTGTCTTAAGCAATCCAAATGTTACCTGTGCTTTATCGGGCATGGAAAATCTGGCTGTTTTGAAAAAAAATGTTCAAGTCATCAATAATTTCACTTCGTTGACGACGGAAGAACAGGCCAACCTCCAACAGGCCTTAACCGAACTTCAAAAGTTCAGCGAACTTTATTGCACGGGATGCAAATATTGCAACGGCTGCCCTCAAAGCATAAAAATTGACCAAATCTTCGGTCTATATACTTACTATAATGTTTACGGTTTAACCGATTTTGCCAAGCAGGCCTATGCCAGGTATCTGAAAAACCAAAATGTTGGCCAAATCGAAACTTGTTTGGAATGCGGACTGTGCGAATCCAAATGTCCACAAAAACTTCCTATTATTGAAGATTTAAAGAAAGTAGATCGGGTATTACGAACATGAAACCAATTTGGGGTGCCTATCTCGAGGACTATTCAACCATCAAATTAATCATCCCTACCAGTCTGAACATAAAAAAAGAGGCGATTGTATTAAGGGGCGCCGGAAAAAAATACCGGCTGGTTCCGTTTAAGGAAGAAGTATTCGGCGAAGAACTGCACCTTTATACCCATTTTCAGGGGGTTATCTACTTACACATCGATTACCAGGTGTTTTTGAGTCCGACTTTTTCTTATCCTTTATCGCTCGGGAAAATTACCAGAATCCCCCGCTTTGAGTTCGAAACAGCGTATGACGGACCGCTCGGATTTGAATATCACCCAGAATATACCGTCTTTCGGATTTGGGCACCCGTCGCCAAAGAAGTTGTTTTGGTTTTGGTGCACGGTGATACGACCCAGGATCATATGAAATATGTCGGAAGAGGCGTGTGGGAATTAAAAGTTACGGGCGATCTTGATCGCTGGGGTTATTACTACTTAATCCGGGTCAACCAGGTATTGGAACCCGTGCTAGACCCGTACGGCTTAAGTGCAAGTCCCAATTTTACGATGAATTTCGTTATCGATTGGGAAAAGACTTATCCGATGCAAAACGAACGTCCCCCTTTCAGCGGCCGTTATGTCGATGCGATTATCTACGAAATGCATTTAAGGGATTTTTCCCTTACCCGTTTTTCGAGCCTACCCGACGAGCGACGCAGTTTCTATTTGGAGACCGTCAAACCAAGCAGCCGGTATCCGGACTCGGGCATCAGCCATTTGCAACGCTTGGGGATAACCCATGTGCAGCTTTTGCCGATTTTCGGGTTTGGCGGAGTCGACGAAACGAACCAACAGACCGGTTATAACTGGGGTTACAATCCGGTCAGTTACAATACCCCGTCGAATTGGTTTGCGGCTGATTTGTACAATCCGTACGGTGCTATCAACGAACTCAAGCAAATGATCGACGAACTTCACCGCCATGGTTTAAAAGTCAACATGGATGTGGTTTACAACCATGTTTATGATGCAGAGATGTTTTCGTATGCCAAGTTTGTTCCGGGTTATTTTTTCCGGTATGACGAAAAAGGCTTCAAAACGAATGCGAGCGGGTGCGGAAACGATTTGGCGACCGAACGGTACATGGTCCGGCGTTTTGTCATCGATTCGCTGAAGTTTTGGGCCAGCCGTTATTTAATGGACGGTTTCCGCTTCGATTTGATGGGACTGATGGATACGACCACCATCCAGGGAATGGCCAAAGAACTTAAACAAATCTATCCCGAAATCATGCTTTACGGGGAAGGCTGGGAAATGCCGACACCGTTGGAACCGCACAAAGCGGCTAACTATAAAAATTATTGGCAATTGACGAATCTCGCCTTCTTTAACGATTTGTTCCGGGACGGTTTTAAGGGTTCGCCTTTGAAACTAACCAAAGGCTATGTCTTGGGCGAAAAAATCGATAAAGAACTTTTTATCCATTTGATAAAAGGATCCTGCCAGGATGAGTTCCGCTTTTTGGCGCCGACCCAATCAATCAATTTCGTGGAATGCCATGACAATTATACGTTTTTCGATCAAATGAAAATCCTCTGCAAGGATTTTTCTCCCGAAGAACAGCTCGATCGCGTAAGGCTTGCGTTGAGCTTGGTCGTTTTCAGCCAGGGAATTCCGTTTATTCATGCGGGGGAAGAGTTTTTGCGCACCAAACAGGGCGTGGAAAACTCGTACCGCTCGGACGATAAAATCAACGGGCTTGATTGGGACAGGCAACAAGCATTCGACGAATTGACCCAATCTTTAAGCGATATGATTGCCCTTCGAAAGGAATATGCGCTCTTTCGGATGACGGAACGCGAACAAGCGGAAAAACACATCAAATTCGACAAGAGCGGAATCAACCAATGCGTTTCGTTTCGATTGATTTCGGAAACCGAAGAACTGCAGGTTATCGTCTGCAATTCTTACGAAGCCGAAGTATTCTATTTTGCCCCGCTGGTAACCTTGATTTTTGACGGCCAAAGAAAGGTGCAAAAAGAGGTCAGCCAATTGGAAATCAATCGACCGAGTGTGTATATTTTGCGCCGACGGTAAAAAAAGGTCTTAATCGGATTGACGATTAAGACCTTTTGGTTTACAGCGAATCCCGCTCGCTGATGACATCGATGATTTTTTGCGACATGATTTTATATAACGGAACGAAGAGGGCAAGGGTGGTTGTTGCGATTAGGAAAAGGACGAGGTATAATGGCGACCTCGTGGTCGGCATAAACATCGATAAGTGAACCTGGTTCAATTCATCCATAATACCGGAATTAAAGTACCTGATGGCATAAGAACCTAGGAAAAGAGCGAGGATGTAAGCTACCAGGCTGATGACAAAGGTTTGGAAAATGTAGATAAACGAAACCCGGAAACCGCTTAAGCCGATGGAGCGGAAGATACCGATTTCTTTCTTGGAATCGACGATATCGAGCGTCGTGATGGTCCAAAGAATTCCGATACTGAAGACCGCAAACACAAACAAACCCGCCTTTGAAATCAAATCGACGAAAGGGTCAATCGTGTAAGCATCGATATCGTTCCGATAAGGCCAAACGTCGAGAATATAGCCGTTTTGATAAGCGTTATTGAACAATTGGTAAGCCTGTTTGGCATCGGTTGGAAGTTCGGCCAAAAGGTTTTCGCTGTCTTGGACTAGGTAGCGGAATAAATCGCCATAGGACTGTTTATCCAATTGAATATAAGGACTGTCGGATAAGCCGGAAATCGTAAATTCCCGCTCAAACGGTTCCTTGCCCATGCCTTCCTGGTGGATGGTAAGAACCAGTGTTTTATTTCTAATTTGGGTATTCCAAGTTAAATTGGTTTGATCAAAGTTGGTTTTATTGATGGTGACACCGAATAAACTCTCCGCTATCGAATAAGGCAGAAGTAAAGAGTTTGGTCCTGTCGGATAGCCTCCGATGTAACGCCACCGGTTCCAACTGTCACGCGCCTGAAGAATGTTTTGGTTGACATTGGAGAACGAAAAGTTTTTCGGCGCATAAGTGCTTTCGGTATCCTTTATTTTGAGGCTGCCGGTCGAAAGGTAGCGGCTGGAGTCCAAAGTAGAACTCAGCGTCATCTTTTCGATTTCGAAGTCGTCTTCCCACAATATTACCGCATTCATCATCATAAATTCGTTTTGGAATGCATAATTTGTTTTATCGAGCGGATTGTATGCACCGTCTTGGAACAGATGAAGCCAAGATCGGTGATCGGTTTGGACGATGCCGACAATCCGGTAATTGTCTTGGAACGACAAATTGATCACCCGTCCGATATAATCGTAAAGCGTATCGAATCTAGGTAAACGGTCGAAATAGACAAAATGGTCAATTAAGTAATCGGTAACGAGAATTTCTTTCGGTTGTTGCGGAACCCGACCAGCAATCAGATTATACTGATTGTGGGTATCGTATTGCACGATAGTATGAATGTAACCCGGATAATAGGTACGGGCGATTTTGTAATTGTCCAAAGCAATATCGATGTTGACTGCTTGGTATTTGTGAATGTTTAATCCCGGATTTAATTCTTTCAACGTTTCGTAAGATTTTTGGGGAAGCGGATGGCCTTGGTACTGTTTATAGAAATCGCCTTTGATAAACTCAGCCGGCAAATTCGCTTTGGCCTGAATATTGGTATACTGATAGCCGTTTTCGACCGCCGTATAAATATTTTGGCGGAGCTTATCGCCTTTTAGCTCAATTGTAAACGACAGGAATGCTAAACTCAAGGCCGAAATCAATGTCATGACCAAAAAGCGCATCTTTTTCTTGTAAATGTTTTTAAGCGATAGTTTAACGGAAGTCCGAAGCGGAACATGGGCTCTTTTTAAGTGGAGCGGTTCGATGTTTTCGCCATTGAATTCCGCCTTGCTGTCGGCGACAATCGCGCCGTCTTCCATCTGGATGATGCGATCGCCGTAAAGGAAAGCCGATTCCTCGTCGTGGGTGACGATGATAATCAACCGGTCTTCGGCCAGTTTTTTGAAAAGTTTGAAAATCGTTTCGCTGGTTTCGGAATCAAGGTTTCCCGTCGGCTCGTCCGCAATAATCATCTTCGGATTCTTGATTAAAGCCCGGGCAATCGCAATCCGTTGGCGCTGTCCGCCCGAAAGTTCGTGGACCTTGCGTTTTTCCAGATTGTCGAGTTCGACTTCCGTCAAAATCTTTTTGACGCGTTTTTTGATTTCCCGGGGAGGAACTTTTTGCATTTCGAGCGGAAGACTGATGTTTTGAAACAGATTCAAATCTTTTAGGATATTATATTCCTGGAAAACAAAACCCAAATAACTGTTTAAATAATCATTGAGTTCCTTTTTGGAAAAAGAATCGATGGTACGGTTTTCAATCCAAATATGACCTTCGTCGGCTTTGTCCAAACCGCCGAGCAGGTTCAGTAAAGTGCTCTTGCCACAACCCGAGGGGCCGATGATAAAAACCAAACCGCGATTGGGGAAAGTTACATGGAAATTCTTAATCGCATGAATTCGTTCGGAACCGGAACGATAATACTTGTTGACATTTTCGAGTCGAATCATCGCGGGGTCCTCCTAGTTCGTTTTGATAACATCTATCGGATGTTTTTTGCTTAAGGATATAAGCGGGAAGATGGTGGCAAGGGTCGGCACCCAAGTGGCGATGCCCAAAATGGTTACAATACCTAGGAATGTCATTTTGATAATCTTCAAATCGACCAAAGCGATTTGGGTAAAGCGGTAATCAAGGACATAGAGGAAAACCCAAGTGGTAATAACCGACAAAAGGAAAGAAGCTAAGCCCATGATTACAACTTGGAAAAAGTAAATCAAAGCAATCTTGAAGCCGCTGAAGCCCAATGACATATAAATCCCGATATCGCGGGTACTGTTTTTGATATTGATAATGATGAAGTTGAAAATAAACAATACGCTGAAGAGTCCGAACACGAAGAAGAGGCCGACAAAGAACCAAATATTGTCTTTGATAAAATTATCGACCAAAATTACTTTTTGGAAAGCCTGGTTGTCCAAAATGATATCGTTATCGAGCATCAAGCGATAGAGCTGACTGTTGATTTGGGCGTCTTCGTTGATTATCATCGTGATAAAACCGCCTTCGGTAAAGCACAGCCGCAGATAATTCTTAAACCCGTCGGTATCGCTCAATAAAGGCATGTAAATGGCCGGTTCGTCGTAGTCGATGACTTTGGTTACGACAAACGACATGGCAACCGGAATCCGGCCGTTCGCATTGACGTAAAACGGCGTTTGGACATCGATGTCCAGGAATTTGGTCGGGTCCTCGAGCGATTGTTGGGCCCGGTATTTGAAATTCGTGTAACTGTATAATTCCTGCAAATCCCCGGTTAAACCCAAAACCTTGCGCAGGAAACCGGTCGTGACGGCCATTTGTTGAGGCTCGCCTTCGGGCGGTTTGGTCGGGTTGTTTCCGATGGAATCGGTTTTATCGGGATCGGGGGCTTGATCGATCGTGGTAATCAGAATCGAATCGTAAACGCCGACCCGGTCGTTAACGCTGTAAACGATTTGATCGGTGATTGTTTTGATATTGTCGGTCGAAACAAGCCGGTTGTAGTTTTCCGGGGTAATGAAAATCGAATTGTAGAAAATCAGACTGTCGGTGAATGCGACCATTTTGCGCGTGTCGCCCTGGTTTTCGATTTTCTTCAAATCTTCATACTTATCGTAATCGGTTGCTAAAATCCCCTGAATTTCCAAAGGGTATTCGAAATATTCGTAAGTGATGGTTTTACCGAGTAAATCGGTCGGCTCATCCAAAGAAGCATCATTGAAATAGTTTTGATAAATCAGGTTTTCTGCCAGATAATCGGTAATAATAATCGCATAAGCTTTGGAATAGTTTCCTCTGCCGTTTTTGATAAAGGTTGTATATTGTCCTTCGTAAAGATGGATTCTTTGAATTACAGGTGCATAAAAAGGATTCAGTTTTTCGGGATCAGCATTTCGGTCGATCGGGATATAGAAATCCATGCCCCTGATTAAGCTCATCTTGGACTTGGGATCGTGAAACATTTCGTAATATTGTGGGTATTCGAAACTAAAAAAGGCCGAATCGACTATATTGTTGTTGTTGTAATACTTTTTGTGGAGCGCGACATAATCGTTTCCGTAAGTTTTTTGGTAAATCGCATATTCGCCCGTTGTATCCGCAAGCGAAAGATTCACCACTACCCCCGCAAACGTGAGCGATAGCGCAAACAAAAGAATCATAAAGATAAAACGGTACTTATTGAGGAGCACGGCTTTTAGAGCCAGATTGAAACTCGTTTTGACCGGCGTCGCAACCGGTTTTAAGGCGAGGGGTTGTTCATCGGAGGAAATATCCCCAGTATCGCTGATTACGCGGCCGTCTTTGATTTCCAAGATTCGGTCCGCGTATTTGTTGGCCAACTTTTTGTTATGGGTAACGATTATAATCAAGTGGTCTCGGGATAAGTCTTTGAGCAAATCCATGACGATTTTGCTGTTGATGCTGTCGAGGTTGCCGGTCGGCTCGTCCGCAATTATCACCCTCGGGTTTTTAATCAAAGCCCGGGCAATTGCCACTCTTTGGCGTTCGCCGCCCGAGATTTGGTTCATCATGCGTTTTTCCAAACCTGTAAGGCCTACGCGATCGATGATTTTTTGCACCTCGTCGTGATAAGCTTTGGGGTTTTTGTGCTGCAAATCCAAACTGATGGCGATATTGTCGAAAACATTCAAACCTTTCAAGACATTGAATTCCTGGAAGACAAACCCGACATAGGAATTTCGGTAAGTATGGAAGTCTTTCGGGGTAAAATCCGTGGTGGAAACGTCGTCAATCAACAAGTCTCCCGAATCATATTGGTCGATTCCCCCAATAATATTTAACAGTGTGGATTTGCCGGAGCCGCTTTTGCCGACAATAAAATGCATGCCTTGCTGACCGAACGTCAGGTTGATGTCTTTTAAGGCATGGAATTTTTCCGAAGCGGAATGGTAGAATTTGTTGATATTGATCAGTCTAATCATGGCAGTCACCTAATAAAAGATATCGAGGTAGAGCGGTTCCAAAAGGAAAGTTCCGTCGGTATCCACTAAACCGTATAACTGATTGGCTAATTGGACTTTGGCCAAGGCTTTGTTTTGGTAAAAGCTCGATATTCGGAAATTGGAAATATTGATCGGGTTTTCGTTCATGACGGTACCGTCCGGTTTGGTTAAATCCATCTGTAGAAAGTACGGTTTATTGTCGTCGTCGAAAAGCAATTTTCCCAGATAATTGGCATTGAGGACCCGATGTCCGTTAAGGACAAACGACCCGTCAAAAAAGTCACCTACGGAAAGGAAATAGCCACCGGTTCCGAGGATAAAGGAATTCCAGGTTTTTCCGTAAGGCAACGTGCCGTCGGTGGTTAAGATATTGTAGTGTTTATAGATAAAATTGCCTTCCGGATAAAGTTCGTAATCGGCCACAAAAGCATAATTTTCGCGAAAATTTCGGGCATAATCAAACATCAGTGTGGTGTTGTTTTCCCCTTTTAAGGTATTGCCGTTTTGGTCGATAAAGAAGTAACGCAGAGAACTTTCGTCCAGCCTTCCGGAAACGATGACCCCGTTGGCCACGCGGGCAAAGCCGTTATAAAAGTAATCCGCAAAATGATACTTTTGGTTTCCCACGTAAAGGCCGAAGAAATCCATCAGTTGGTAATACATGATGCCGTCAACAAGATTTCCGACAATCGCATAGCCGTTTTTAAAGGACGATGCGTAATCAAAACTTTTGTTCCATAACGTGAAATCGTCGTTCATGAAAGTCCATTTTCCGGTCGATAAGATTTCGATTGTGAGGAAACCTTCCTGGAAGAAGTGGTGGGCTCTGAGATGGTCGGGAAAAGTATAGAGGATTTCCCCTTTCGGGTTGATGATATATTGTTGGCCGTTTAATGTGACGATCGCTTTATCCTCTTTCATGAACCCCGCCTCGTCGTATTGGGGTTTCAACAAGACTTCGCCGGTGTTTTTGATGTAACCGTATTTCATGGCCTGGTTGATTTTTTTACCCACAACCAGGGTTTCGCCGAATTCCGGTACGATTTCGTCGTACTCGGAAAGGGAAAAGGTTTCGCCGTCCGGATTCATTAGAGCGGGACCGTCGTCGGTGTAAACGACACAAAAGGCACCGTTAAGATATTTCTTTTGGCAGGCATAGGCTGAAAAAACAAGCAGAAATATAGTCAAAAGGAAACAAATTTTTTTACTCATAAACTACCTCAACGTTATATATATTATACCAAAAACGGACAATTCTCGCAACCAAAGAAAAAATAATAATAAAGAGAAAGGACGTGGTTCGATGGAAAAAATCACGGGAGTAATTTTGGCGGGGGGAAAAGGGACAAGGATGAACGGCTCCAAGCCCAAAGTTTTGATGGAAATCGAGGGAAAGCCAATGATTAAACGGATTGCGGAGTGTTTTGACCCTGCGGATTTTAAAAAAACAATTGTGGTGGTGGGCGATTTAAAAAGCGAAATCGCCCGGGTTTTAGCTTCAGACATCCGGTTTGCCAGGCAGGCAGAACCCAAGGGGACGCTGGATGCCTTCAAAAGCGCTCTACCTTTTTTGACGGATGGCGACACCGCTTTAGTCGTTCCGGCCGATATTCCCTTTTTAACCAAAGAAAGATTAACCGAAATCATCAAATTCCATTATGAAACCCAAGGAAAAGCGGTCGTAGTCGGGATGAAAGTCGAAAATCCTAAAGGCTACGGTCGCCTGACAATAAGAAATAATCGCTTATCAATAATTGAAGAAAAAGAAGCAAACTCAGCCGAAAAAATGATACCTTACGTCAATACGGGAATTTATGTGTTTCCGATTTCGTTGGTCAAAGATTTGGTAAATCAGGTAACCAACCGAAATCAATCCGGCGAATATTATCTGACGGACCTGGTTGCGTTATTGGCCGAAAAGGATCAAATCGTGCCGCTTTATTATCCGGAGGATTATACATTGAAAGGGGTTAACGATTTGACATCGCTTAAATCCTTACTCGAAGAGAAGGCCCGCCAGGAAAAAGGCAATTGATATGCTTTACAAAAAGTTCAATGTATGATAAAATTACCTTAGCACTGATGAAAAACCAGGCCAAAGGGGGAAATATGAAGCTGATCATAATTATCGTTGCCAATGAGGATGCAACAAAAGTAACCAATGCGCTCCTGAAGGAAAAATTCTTTGTCACGAAACTTGCCACAACCGGAGGGTTGTTAATGAGCGGCAACACGACTTTGTTGGTGGGAACCAACGAAGAAAATGTTGATCATGCGATTGATATTGTGGGAGGTTACAGTAAAACCCGGAAGAAAGTTGTGCCGAGCACAATCCCGAACGAATTTGGAATGTTTTCCTCCTATCCGTTAGAGGTTCAGGTAGGTGGAGCAACCATCTTTGTCATTGACATTGAGAAATTTATCAAATTGTAATGTCCTGTTTTGATAATTCCTTTCCGCCTTTGATCAAGGTCGACAGCCTAATTAAAGGCTTTTCTTTTGGCTGCAAAAAAAACTTATGCAATGAAAAGAAAAAAAATCGCAAATATAGTATAATATTGAATGATAACGCTTGCTTACCGTCGTTTTTGGTGTAAGCAAAATGGATAGTTTTATTTGGAGGTATTATGAAAGAATATTTAGCAAAAGAAATCAGAAATGTCGCCATCTTGGGACATATGGGTTCGGGAAAGACGAGTCTTGCGGAATCGTTCCTTTACGTCAGCAAAGCCATTTCGAAAAAAGGCGAAGTAGAACGTAAAAACACCGTATCCGACTGGCTTCCCGAAGAACAAAACCGTTTGACTTCCTTGTCAACTTCACTTATTCCCCTTGAATGGAAAAATTATAAGCTCAATGTCCTTGACACACCGGGATCGGAAGAATTTGTCGGCGAACACGAAAATGTTTTGAATGTCGTCAATTCCGCCGTAATCTTGCTTGATGCCACCAAAGGCGTGGAAGTCGGAACCGAACGGGTGTGGGACGAAGTAAGCAAACGCAATTTGCCTACGATAATTTTTGTCAATAAAATGGATAAAGAAAATGTTAAAGTCGACCGCGTTTTGGAAAGCATCCATAAGACTTTCGGCCAAAAAGCCATTCCGCTTTGCTGGCCGCTCGGAGGCGAAAACGATTTCCAAGGTTTCTTTAACATTGTCAATAAAAAAGAATATCGCATCAGCGGCGATTCGACCATAGAAGGCGATTTATCGGACGAAGCGCTGAGCAAATACGATGAATTGTACGAAAAAGTGGTGGAAGCGGTAGCCGAAACGAGCGAAGAATTGTTGGAAAAATTCTTCGGCGGCGAAGAATTGACCCAAGACGAACTTAACGACGGTTTAAGAACCGGTGTTTTGAACGGCGATATTATTCCGATAGTTTTCGGTTCGGCGGTTAAAAACGTCTGCGTTCATGAATTGTTGAATATGATGAGTACGCTGCTTCCTAGTCCCCTTGACGCTAAACCAAAAACCGGCGTCAACCCTAAAACCGGCGACAAAATCACCCGCCTTCCGGACGAAAACCTGCCGTTCTCGGGTTATGTCTTCAAGACCATTATTGACCCGTTCCTTGGCACCATGAATTTATTTTATGTGGCCAGCGGAAATACCAAAGGTTTAGCCGATCCTTATTTGGCCAATAAAGACCAAACCATTAAAGTCGGCCAATTCGTAACCTTAATGGGCAAAACCCAAATTCCGGTTGATGTATTGCATGCCGGAGATATCGGAGTTGCCTTAAAAATGGATTTGGAAACCGGCGCAACTTTCTGCGATCGGAGAGATCCGGTTTTGTATGATGCGGTGGAAATTCCGACACCGATTATTTATGTCGCAATCGTTGCCAAAACCAAACAAGACGAAGACAAGATTTCTTCCGCTTTGCAACGTTTGAACATCGAAGACCCTTCGTTTGAAATCAAACGTAACCCGGAAACCAGCCAATTGTTGATCGGCGGTCAGGGTATGACTCATATCGGCTACATTCTCGATAAGATGAAGAACATGTACAAAGTCGATGTCGACATTACGGAACCAAAAATCGTTTACCGCGAAACAATCCGTAAAGTTGGTTCCGCTCAAGGACGCCATAAGAAACAATCAGGGGGTGCCGGACAATTCGGTGATGTTTGGATTCGTTTCGAACCAATCCCTGACGGTTTCGAATTTGCTTCCGAAGTCGTCGGCGGTGCCGTTCCGAAAAACTTCTTCCCGGCCGTTGAAAAAGGTTTAATCGAAACCTTGGAACACGGGCCGCTAGCCGGATTCCCGGTAATCGGCGTGAGAGCCGTTCTTTATGACGGATCTTACCACCCGGTTGACTCCAACGAAATTTCCTTTAAGCTTGCCGCCGCATTAGCTTTCAAAGAAGCCTGCAAGACTATCCGTCCTACCATCCTCGAACCGATTATGGAAGTCGAAGTTACCGTTAAAGACGAATATGTCGGCGACATCATGGGCGATATGAACAAACGCCGCGGCCAAGTTCTCGGTATCGAACCGAGACAAGGCGGTAGACAAGTAGTCTTCGCGCAAGTTCCGGAAGCCGAAATCATTAAGTATGCAACCGACCTTAAGGCCATGACCCAAGGAAGCGGTCACTTTACCAGAAAATTTGTCCGCTACGAAGAAGTTCCGGAACATCTGATTGCCAAAATTGTGGAAGAATACAAGAAACAATAATACTTAATCAATTGATTTTGCAATTATCAGGATTGATTCTCCTTTGGGAGTCAATCCTTTTTATTTTGAAAGAAAAAGAAAGCAATTTGGGAATAACAAATTCTTTGCTTATTATGGTATAATTTTCCTCGGAAGAAGGTTAATTATGGGAAGTTTTAAAGAAGCAATCCTTGATACTTTGGAATATATCGAAAACAACCTGAAAACGGAAATAACTTTGGAGCAACTCGCAAGAAGGGTCAATTATTCCAAGTACCATTTCGCCCGAGGTTTTATTTTTTATGTCGGGACATCCATTATGGACTATGTCAACACCCGCCGTTTGATTCATGCCATCTCGGAAATCAAAACCGGAAAAAAGGCCAGCGACGTTATCTACGATTACGGGTTTGCCACCTTGACCGGTTTCACCAAAGCTTTCAAACGGAAATTCGGGACCACACCGTCCCAGTTTAAAGCCTCTTTGGATATTTCGATTCCCCCGCTATCCCTAAATTACCTGATTTACAATAATATCAAAGGAGATTTTCTGATGGAACCAAAAATCATTTCGAAAGAAAAATTCACGATTGCGGGCTTTGCCTTTTTAACCACCACCAAGAATAACCAAAACTTTAAAGACATCCCTCAGTTTTGGGAACAGTACATGAGCGACGGAAGATTGGAAAAACTGCACCAAGAACCGTTTGTCAAAAATCATGCAGAATACGGGGCCTGTTTGCCGATGGACGAAAACGGCAATTTCAAGTATTTTATCGGGGTCGAAACAAACGGCATGCCGATTCCTGCGACTTATGATGTTTACGAGGTAAACAGTCAGAGTTATGCGGTATTTACTACCCCGAAAGCCAATAATGACAATTTTTCCCAAAAAATCCAGGAAACCTGGCGTTTTATCTATGCGCAATGGCTGCCTAATTCGCCTTATGTGTTTGATTCCGCGGGCATTGATTTCGAACTGTATGATCAAAGATGCTACAGCGACGAAAACAAAGTTATCGATATTTACATTCCGATAAAGCCTAAAAACAAATAATTTATTTTTTAAGGATTGATTTTTTTAGGAGTCAATCCTTTTTTATAAAGGTTAAATAATCACTTGGAAAATAAAAAACACTCCTTTTGGGAAAAAGGGGTGCATTTTTATTATATGGTTTTACGGTTTGATATTGAATTGGTAGAAATAGCGCAAAATGGCGATAGCTGTCTTGGCATCCACCGGGTCCAAATCGTAAATGAAGTCAATTGCTTCGTTTACAGGCAAAAGTTTAACTTTTAAGAATTCGTCTTTATCCATTTCGAGAGGGTTGTAAAACAATTCGGTAGCCAAGAAGAGGTGGATGACCTCATTGGAAAAACCGGGGCTGGGGTAATATTTGCCCAGAAAGCGGAAGTTTTTCGCATCGTATCCGGTTTCTTCTCGCAATTCACGCCTTGCGCATTGTTTCGGATTTTCTCCTTCTTCCAACAGTCCCGCCGGGATTTCCAAAAGCGGTTTTTCGAGGGCGGCGCGGTATTGTTCAATCAAAAGGATTTCGTTGTTGTCGTTGATGGCAAGAACACCAACACCGCCTTGGTGTTCGACGATTTCGCGCATCGCGATTTCCTGGTTCGGCAAATAGATGAACTTTTTCTTAAGGGTTAAAATCCGTCCTTTGTAAAGGGTAATACTGTAATAAGGCTTTTCTTTCATAAAAAATCAACCTCAGAACAATAATTGTTTAAAATAATCAAAGATGACTTTGCTGCTTGGGGATTCCTGCATTCTTTCGGGGTGCCACTGAAAAGCGATAATCGGTAAGGATTCGTGTTCGATGCCTTCGATGATGTCTTCGTGTTGATAGATCACTTTAAAGCCGGGAGCAACCGCGTTGATGGCCTGATGGTGGTAAGTATTGATCATAAATTCGGAAGGAAGTTGAGCGGTCAGCAAGGTGTCTGTGACTTTTTTTACGGGATGCTCTTTGTCCTGATGGGAATGCGATAGGTGCGCATTTTCAATATCCTGATAAAGGCTTCCCCCCATAAAAACATTGATTGATTGCAAACCGCGGCAAATCCCCAAAACCGGCTTTTTATTTTTGATCGCATGATCAAGAATCAATTGATCGACTTTGTCCAAGCGTTCGTCAATCCCTTTGGACAACCCCGCGTTTTCTTCCTGGTAATATTTCGGATTTAGGTCGTTGCCCCCGATAATTAAGAAGCCGTCGCAAAATTCCAACAGTTTGGTCAAATCGACTTCCGGATAAGGCAGAATGAGGGGAACCAGCTTCCGGTCGGTTAATGCTTTCAGATATAAGGTATTGACTTGGAGAATTTCGTTGTCAGCGTTTTTTTGCAAACGTGGGCTGACCCCGATTATTTTTTGGTTCATTGTGCTTGTCTCCGTTTCTTTTATGCAATAATAATTATCTCTTAGAATAATTTTACCATATAATTATGCGAAAGATTGGTAAAATGCGAATAAATTCCCGCTTCTTTCGCCATCATTGTACAAGAAATGCTCGGGGTCATATTATATAATGGTGATAAAGTGATAGTATACAAATACCACGGTTGTGGAAACAGTTTTTTGATTGTGAATGGGGAAGAATGTTTTGATTATGCCAAACTGGCCCAAAGACTTTGCAATGCCCAAGACGGACTCGGAGCTGACGGTTTATTGGCGGTAAACCAAAACCCCCTTACGATGCGCATTTTTAACAAAGACGGAAGCGAAGCCAAGATGTGCGGAAACGGCATTCGGTGCTTCGTCCATTACTGTTTCAATCAAAGGTTGATTGAAGGGGAAGTGGTAAAAGTATCTACCAAGGCCGGGTTGATCGAAGTTAAAATCATTTCCACCAATCCGTTTGTTTGCGATGTCAATTTAGGTAAACCCATCATTTCGGAAGAAAGCCCAAAACCGATTGTCTTAATTGATAAAAAGCCCCTTGAGCTTCAATCGTTATGGCTGGGGACCGAACACGGAGTTGTTTTGGTTGACGGTTTTTCCGAGTTGGAAAGCAAAGCCGTTATTGAAGAGTTTTTAAAAGCGACTCCTTTTCTCAACGGTACCAATGTTAATTTTTTAATTATGCTCGATTCGGAACATGCTTTGGTTAAAACTTTTGAACGGGGGGTAGGTTGGACGCCAAGCTGCGGAACGGGTGCGGGGGCGAGTTTTATCGTTGCCAAAAGAACAGGCAAGTGCGGTCAAGTTTTACGGATTCTTAATCCATTCGGTTTTTTGAAAGTTTACGAGGACGCTAAAGGAAGAGTCCATCTAGTCGGACCATCGCAAAGAATCGCCAAAATCTGGGTGAAAAAAATTTTGGAAAAATAATAAAAAAACTTTAAAAAACGCCTGTTTTTTATTTTTTTGTTAAAAACGGGAAGGAAAGACTGTTGTTTTTTTGAAAAAAGTTCTTTTGAAAATCATTTGCATAAAGTCGCATTAAATGGTATAATAAAACAAGTTAATAAGAATTTAATTAAAAAAATTATATATTATTTTTTATTCTTGAGAAAGTGTGGGTGAATATGAAGAAAAAACGCAGAAGATACGAACTTAAACCGGAAATCGAACGTTATCATCCCAACTATTTGGTGGGGTTAACACCCGAACAAGTTGAAGAACGCAAAAAACAAGGTAAGGTTAATGTTAGTCCCAAAGGGAGTTCCAAAACGGTTCTCGATATCATTCTCAAAAATGTTTTTACCTTTTTCAATGCGATGTATGCCACAATCTTTGTCTTGTTGTTGATTGCGGATGCAACGATCATGAATTTTACTTTCATCGGTTTGGTCGTCATCAACACGATGATTGGGATTTTTCAGGAAATCCGTTCCAAGCGCAAAATCGACCAGTTGTCGCTCTTGTCGGCGCCGACCGCTACCGTTGTGCGCAACGAAGGAAAACAGGAAATTCGGATTGAAGAAGTTGTCCTTGACGATATCATTTATTTATCCACCGGCAAGCAAATCATTACCGACGCTATTTTGGTTCATGGCGAAGTGGAAGTCAACGAATCGCAATTGACCGGCGAAGCCATTCCGATTCGGAAAATGCAAGGTGATACCCTTTACTCCGGAAGTTATGTCGTTTCGGGTAACTGTTATGCCAAAGTCGAACGGGTGGGCGAAGAAAACAAAATCGAACAGTATGCCAGTCAAGCGCGTAAACACGTCAAACCCCGCTCGGAGATTCTTCGGTCGCTTGGATATCTGTTAAGATTCGTCAGTATTATCATCATTCCTTGCGCAATCATTTTGTTCGCCAAAGCGGAAGGAATCAACCTTCGAGACATTAAGTCCATAATTCCGGCCCTTAAGGCCAGCACCACTTATCAAACCAGTATTGTAACAACCTCGGCAGCTTTAATCGGAATGATCCCGGCAGGGCTCTTTTTGTTAACTACGGTTGCTTTGGCGGTTGGGGTAATGCGTCTTGCCCGCCAACAAACCTTGGTTCAGGAACTTTATTGCATCGAAACCTTAGCGCGTGTCGATGTCTTGTGTTTGGACAAGACCGGAACCATTACCGACGGTACGATGACCGTAACGAGATACATCGAATACAACAGAAGAAGCGAATACAACGTGGAAGACATCATCAGTTCGATGAACACCGCGCTTCAGGAAACCAATTCGACTTCCAAAGCCTTGGAAACTTATTTTGGCTTCGGCAAAAAGATGACCCCGGTCGAAATCTTTCCGTTTTCTTCGGATACCAAATACAGCGCGGTAACCTTCGAAAAAGAAGGAACCTTTATTCTGGGGGCACCGGAATTTGTTTTGAAAAACAATTACGAACGGGTGGCCGATGATGTCAACGAGTACGCCAACCAAGGTTTACGGGTCTTGGCGCTTGCCCACAGTCAACTCCCGCTTAAAAACGGGGTCATTCAACGGGTTCCGAGAATTGTGGCCTTGATTTTGATTGAAGACCAAATCCGCCGGGAAGCCTATGACACGATTAAATTTTTCAAAGATAACGGCGTCCAAGTCAAAGTCATTTCCGGGGACAATCCGGTCACCGTTTCGGAAGTTGCGAAACGCGTGGGGATTGAGAATGCGGAAGATTATATCAGTTTGGACGGGTTAACCGACGAAGAAGTAGCCCAAGTGGCCAACGGTTATACCGTTTTCGGTCGGGTTAAACCGGAACAAAAGAAAATCATCGTCCAGGCTTTGAAAGCCAACAAACACACGGTTGCCATGACCGGCGACGGCGTGAACGATATTTTGGCTTTAAAAGAAGCGGATTGCAGTATCGCGATGGCTTCGGGCAGCGATGCGGTGCGAAACGTCGCACAGCTCGTTTTGCTTGATTCCAATTTCTCCTCGATGCCGCAAGTCGTAAGCGAAGGACGGCGCGTCATCAACAACATTCAACGCACCGCCATGCTTTACCTCGTCAAAACGCTCTTTACGTTCTTTATGGCCATCCTGACCATCAGCAATTTCTTCAAGTTTTTCTCCCCGGGCGGTAACGGCGGATATCCCCTCGAAAGCAGCCAAATGCTCATGATCGAGTTTTTCGTAATCGGTATTCCGACCTTTTTCCTGGCTCTGCAGCCGAACAAAAACATCGTACGGGGAAAATTCCTGTTTAATGTCATCCGAAGCGCCCTGCCAAGTTCCTTGACGATTGCGATTGAGGTGGCGCTTGCTTATCTGGTTGCCAAAATGTTCGGTTTTACCGATATGCAGGTAGTTACAATCGTGGTTATTACTGCCACCGCCACTTACCTCATGATTTTGTTTGTGGCATGCAAACCGTTTACGGCCATGAAAGTAATTCTCTTTTCGCTGATGTCCATCTGCTGTCTGACGATTATCATATGCTCTTCCATTGATGTCAAAATCGGCCGTTTCAGTTTCCGGGAACAATTTAAATTGGTTCCGCTTTACGAGACCGTGTATCGGCCGCTTGAAAACCCTCATATCGTGGAAGAAGAAAACGGGGATTTGATTTGGTATGTCGGCGATATCAGGACCGACATTGCCTCCATCAATGAAAATCCGGTTGACGAAAACGATCGGGAAATTCCTGATTTTTATCTCAACGAAGATGCCTTTTGGGTTATCGAGGGTCAGAAAACCACCATCAAAGCAAAAGTCGAACACAAGATTTCCGCCAACGGTCTCCTGTTATCGATTTGCCTGACTTTATCATCGTCAATCATAATTTATGTTGCCAACTATTTGGTCGATTGGTTCATGAAACGGCCGCTCGACAAGATCAAAGAGTTAAGTCAACAAGCCAACCAATTCGTCAAATAGTTACGGATTTGGTGCAAATAAACACGTTAGAAGCTCCCCTTCTAGCGTGTTATTTTTTGGGGAATGTGCCTTTTAAATACACAATTTTTTTTTATCTTAATAGAATAAAGTAAGACTGATTTTGAAAAAAGGATTGATAGACTTGGAGACCGTATTGGCTTTAAAAAACGTCTGCAAAAATTTCTATACGGAATTGGGCGAATTGAAAGTACTAAACAATATTTCTTTTGAAGTCAAAAAAGGCGAAATCATCGCTTTGATTGGTCCGAGCGGAAGCGGAAAAACCACACTTCTGAACATCTTGGCCAAAATCATTCCGCCGACTTCGGGGGAAGTCTATTTGGACGGGGAAATCGGCTATATGTTTCAGCGCGACCATCTGCTCGAATGGCGCACGATTTGGAAAAATCTCTTGATTGGGCTGGAAATAACGGGCCAAAACGATGAAATACATCAGGAAAGAATCAAAGAAATGTTGCGCAAATACGGTTTGGACGGTTTCACCAGGAACTTCCCGCACGAATTGTCGGGCGGGATGCGCCAAAGGATTGCCCTCATTCGCACATTGTCGATTGAGCCGAAAATCCTGTTGTTGGATGAACCGTTTTCCTCTTTGGACTATCAGACGCGTTTAATGGTGAGCGACGATATCTACCATATGATCAAAACCGAAAAACTTACCGCTATTTTAGTCACCCACGATATTTCGGAAGCTATTTCGATGGCGGACCGGATTGTTGTCTTAAGCGAACGCCCGGCGGAGATTATCAATATTCACGACATCAAATTGACCATCAACGGTCCCAAAACGCCCCTGAAAGCGCGTACTGCCGATGAGTTTCGTCAATATTTTGATCAAATATGGAAGGAGCTCCACAAATGATGGAACCAAAGGATAATCCTTACTTAATCCACTTGCGTAAGGAAAAACGCAAAATCGTAAGTATTCAGCTAATCTTGCTGGTTTCGCTTCTAATCGCCTGGGAATTAAGTGCCAAGTACGGTCTAATCAATGCCTTTTTGTTCAGTCGGCCATCACGGATTTACCAAATGTTTTGGCAATATTTATGGCACGGAAAACTCTTAACCCATATTGGCGTATCGGTTCTGGAGACTGTTCTCGGACTGGTGCTGGGAACGCTCCTGGGGTTAATCATTGCCATAATTTTGTGGTGGAACGATACGATTGCTAAGATCTTGGATCCGTTTTTAGTCGTTTTGAATGCTTTGCCCAAGACAGCTTTGGCACCCATTTTAATCATTTGGGCGGGTACCGGAATCAAGGGCATCACGGTTGTCGCTATGTCCATTTCCCTGGTCTTAACCATCCTTTCGGCTTTCAACTACTTTCAACAAATCGAAGAAGACAAAATCAAAATGCTCAAAAGTTTCAAAGCCACCAAGTGGCAAATCTTAACCAAACTGATTTTGCCGAGCAATTTTCCCAATCTTGTAAGTATTGTGAAAATCAATATCGGGATGAGTTGGGTCGGGGTGATTGTCGGGGAATTTATAGTTTCCCGTTACGGTATCGGTTATCTGATTGTCTACGGCTCCCAAGTCTTTTTAATGGATTTGGTGATGATGGGAGTCATTGTCTTAGCGTTTATCGCTTTTTTCATGTATGCCGGGGTTGCGGCAGTGGAGAAAAAATTTAAATCAAAAAGGGGATAAAATGAAAAAATATTGTTCATTATTAATGCTTTTGCTATCGCTGATCGGAATAGCAGGTTGTAAAGGTGACGGTTTAACCAAAATCAAATTGGCCGAAGTTGCCCACTCGGTTTTTTATTCGCCGCAATACGTTGCCTTAAACAAAGGTTTTTTTGAAGAAGAAGGTCTGAAGGTCGAAATCATCAATGTCAACGGGGCCGATAAAGTTATGGCCGCCCTGTTATCGGGCGATGTTCAAATCGGTCTGTGCGGACCGGAAGCTTCGATTTATGTTTACAACAACGGTCAGGAAGATTATATGGTTAACTTTATCCAACTGACCCAACGGGACGGATCTTTTATCGTGGGAAGAGAACCGATCGAAAACTTTGATATTACCATGCTAAAAAACAAAAGCATTTTGGGGGGGCGTAAAGGCGGAGTTCCGGAAATGACCTTGGAATATGTAATCAAGCAAGCCGGTCTTACGGTTTCCCATAACAGTTTTGAAAATGATGTCAATGTTCGTATCGATGTGCAGTTCGGGGCGATGGCCGGAGCCTTTATCAGCGGCGAAGGGGATTTCACAACGCTCTTCGAACCGAATGCCACTCAAATCGAACGTCAAGGCCACGGTTATGTCTTAGCGGCTGTGGGAGCATTGTCGGGAGAAGTCCCTTATACGGCTTACAGTTGCAATAAATCGTATTTGGAAAAGAACCGGGATATCTTGGAAAAATTCACCCGGGCGATTTATCGGGGACAAAAATTTGTCCAGGAAAACTCCAATCGCGATGTGGCAATCGCCATGCAGCCGAGTTTCGTCGAAACATCCCTTGACGATTTGATTATGGTTGTGGCCAGATACCGATCCATCGACGCTTGGTGTCACACTCCTTATTTCAAAGAAGAAGGATTGGACCGTTTGATGGATATCATGGAACTGGCCGGAGAATTGACGGCTCGAGCTCCGTTTGCCAAAATAGTCGATAATTCGCTGGCTGAGAAGATTATCGAAGAAGGGAATTAAAAGGCTTAATTTAAGTTAAAGCCATTTTTTGCAAAGGAAACCGAAAGGTTTCTTTTTTTAGTCAAAAAAAATTGGTTTGTTGTACCATGCAGTATTTCTTAAGACTTTTTGGCCAAATTATGATAAAATAATGTCAATATCGGATGGAGAATACTGACATGAAACATTATTTTGTTATAAACCCAATAGCAGGCAAAGCCAATCAAACCGAATCTTTGTCACAGGAAATCAAACAGGCCTTCGAAAAATATTCCGGACAATACGAAATTTATGTGTCCCAAGCCCCGGGGGATGCCGAAAGGTATGTTCGGGAAAAAGTCAGCACCGAACCGGGCGAAAAGACCTTTTATGCCTGCGGGGGAGACGGCACGACTTTCGAGGTGGCCAACGGTCTAATCGGAGCACCAAATGTCCATTTGGGTGTCATTGCCATCGGTTCCTGCAACGACCTTCTCAAAAACTTCCCGGAATTCGATTTTCTTTCTGTCGAAAGAGCGATTAACGGCAGCCACAAAATGCTCGATGTCCTGAAGGTAAATGACCGTTATTCGGTGAATGTCATCAATATCGGTTTTGATGCCCGGACGAATGCCGACTGCTGCAATTACAAAAAACGAATCAAAAAAATCAAAACCGCTTATAACCTGGCCATTGTTAAAAACTTAATCACCAAAATGTCCCGTAAAATTATCGTAACCGGCGATGGGAAGCCTTTTTTTGACGGGAAGATGTTGCTGGCTACTTTTGCCAACGGTGCGTTTTACGGAGGCGGTTATAAATGCGCTCCCAATGCCCTGGTCGATGACGGTTTAATGGAAATGACCGTTGTTCGGGCGGTTTCGCGGTTTAAGTTTATTTCCTTTATTAAATATTATAAAGACGGTAGTTACATAAATAATCCGAAACTAACCGATGTCATCGCGTATCGCCGGGCTCAAAAGGTCGTCATAGAAGCCGAAAAACCGTTTGAGGTTTGCATTGACGGCGAAAACTATCTGTGGCAGCGGGTGGAAATCGAAATTCTCAATAAGCAATTATCGTTTGTTTTGCCGCGGATTTAACTCAAAGAGAGTAAACTCTTTGAGTTTTTTTGTTTTCGGTTTGCCAAAATCACAAAATTGGACTATAATATAGTTAATAACGGAGGTAATAGTCATGGTTAATTCATGGGAAGAATTGATTTTGCAGGAAACAAAGAAACCGTATTGGGATAAGTTAGCTGCTTTTATTCAGGAAGAGGAAAAGCATTTTTTTGTTTTTCCGCCCCGCAGTTACCGGTTTATGGCTTTGGAACTTACACCTTTAGATAAAGTAAAGGTCGTAATATTGGGACAAGATCCTTATCCCGGTTATGGTCAGGCTAACGGACTTGCCTTTTCGGTCAACCGAGGAATCGAAATTCCCAGAAGTTTACAAAACATTTTTCAGGAAATGATTAATGATGTCCATATCCCTGTTCCCCATCACGGCGATTTGAGCTGTTTGGCCCGTCAGGGTGTCTTGCTTCTGAACACGGTGTTAAGTGTCCGCGAAGGTGCGCCGCTCAGTCATGCGGATAAGGGGTGGGAACATTTCACCGACGAGGTCATCAAAACCCTTAACGAACAGAATCGCAAAATCGTTTTTATGCTTTGGGGAAATAAAGCGATTGCGAAAAAGCATTTGCTGACCAATCCCAACCATTTGATCCTTACGGCACCGCACCCATCGCCTCTTTCGGCCAGTCGGGGTTTCTTTGGCTGCAGGCATTTTTCGCAGGCCAATGCTTTTCTGGGCGACCAAGCGATTGATTGGCGGATTATCTAAGAACCCTCTTTGCATATTGATTGCCGCTTTTGAATAAAATGAAGTGGTGATTGATATGCGTTTTTTTATTTGCAAATTAAGATGGACCTTAAGGGTTTTATTGATAATAAGCTTGTTTGGTTTAAGCGGGATAAGTTGGAAAATTGCTGTGGTGGGCGAAACCAATGTTCAAATCGATTTGGCTCCCCATTCCAAAAGCGCGATTTTGATTGAAGCAGAAACCGGTCAGGTTTTGTATGCCAAAGACCCCGATCTGAAACTTGCCCCGGCCAGCATGACGAAAATCATGACCTTAAAACTCATTTTCGATGCTTTGAAGCAGAAACGCATCAATCTTGACGATGTTGTGACGGCGTCGGAGTATGCGGCGGGGATGGGCGGATCGCAGATTTATTTGGGGGTCGGGGAGCAAATGTCCGTGCGCGATTTATTGAAAAGCGTCGGCATTGCTTCGGCTAACGATGCGGCGGTGGCGTTGAGCGAAAAAATCAGCGGCAGCGAGGCGAACTTTGTCCAAATGATGAACAACGAAGCCAAAAAAATGGGACTGAAAAATACCGTGTTTCAAAATGCCACGGGGCTGCCGGAACATAACCATTATTCGACTTGCCGGGATATGGCGATTATGTCGCAAAAACTTTTGGCGGAACACGGTCCCGAAGTCTTGGCGCTGACGTCGCAATACGAAGACTATATCCGGGTCGGAACCGACAAACAGTTTTGGCTGGTCAATACCAACAAATTGGTCAAACATGTTCCCGGTGTGGACGGTCTGAAAACCGGCTGGACCGAGGAAGCGGGCTACTGCCTCACCGCTACCATGTCCAAAGACGGTATGCGGGTAATTTCGGTGGTCATGGCCGCTCCGAGCGTAAACGAACGAACCCAGGATACGATGGCATTATTAAATTATGCTTTTGCCAATTTCGAAAAAGAAACCGTTTTGCCCAAGGGCACCGTGGTCGAAACCATTGACAATGTGCTGTTGGAACCTCATCGGATCAATGTCGTAACGGGCGAGGATTTGGTGCGCATCCGAAACAAAAACCAAGAAGCAGAACCCATCAAATGGATTTATAACATCGATTACAAAGCGGTAAACGATTTGAAAAACCTAAATATCGGTTCGGCCAAAGCGTATTCCGGGGAAACGGTGGTCGACGAAGTGCCTTTGCATCTGGAAATCGAAAGTTCCCGAGCTTCGTTTTTCAGTATTTTCCGGGAAATTCTTAAAAAAATCTTCGCTTAAATGCCAAAAAAAACGGGCGAAAGACAAAGAAAGACTTTCTTTTGTGGTCTTCAACAAGAAGGATAAAATTTATTTATGCTTGTCCCTGTCTTGTTTTGACTATGATTGTCGAAGGTCTTTTTTTTCTTTTTTTTCAGTGCTAAAATGGGTATGGTGATAAAGATGGGATTACAAGTGCAAATGGCAATTCGAAGAAATACCCTTTATATTCGTCTTAACGGAGAATTGGATCAGGCCAGTTCGACCGGATTAAAGGTCCGAGTCAGCGAAATCGTCAATAAATACTACATCCGAAACATCATTCTCAATTGCCAGAAACTAAACTTCATGGACAGCAGCGGCATCGGATTTATCATCGGCCGTTACAGTCAAATCCGGGTTAGAAAAGGCAAAATTGTTTTATGCGAAATGAACGATATCGTGGAACGGATTTTCAATTTATCGGGTCTTAAAAAAATCTGCCAGGTTGCTTCTTGTGAAGAAGAAGCGGAAGGCTTTTTGGAGGTAGCGTAATGCACAATGAAATGAAAACCAGTTTTTTGGCAAAGTCCGAAAATGTAATTTATGCGCGGACGATTGCAGTGGGATTTTTACTCAATTTAAATTTGGAAATGGGGGTGCTTAATGAAATCAAAACCGTGATTTCCGAAGCTGTGACCAATGCGATTGTGCACGGTTACGGGAGTGACCCTAGCGAATGGGTGCATTTGAACATGAAATACGACGACGAAGCAATCGAAATGGAAGTCATTGACTACGGCATTGGGATTGAAGACGTGGAAAAAGCGAAAGAACCTTTGTATTCGACCAAAGTCGATGAAGAACGGGCGGGACTCGGTTTTACCATTATGGAAGTCTTCACCGATCGGCTCGATGTGATTTCTTCTTTGGGCCGGGGAACCACGGTGAAAATGAAGAAAAAATATTATGCCAAATAAGCAACCGGTTGATTTGGAAGAAGCTGTAATCGAACACCAGGGGCTGGTAAAATCTATCGTTAAGCGATTTTCGGTCAGCGCTTTCGACCGGGATGATTTAATGCAGGCAGGGTTTATGGGTTTAATCGATGCTTTAAGGGGTTTTGACCCCGCCAAAGGCTATGCTTTCAGCACTTATGCGACACCTTTTATTTTGGGAGCAATCAGAAAAGAATTAATCAGCCACCGCCTGGTACCGATTAGTCGGCATTTTCGCCAGATTGTCAAAAAAGTGCAATCGTCCTCGCCCCTGCTTTCCTTGGAAGATTTGGCTCTGAGTTGCGAAACTACCCCGGAAAACATCGTCCTAGCTTTGAACTACCAATCTCATGTAATAACCCTGGATGAAGAACGATTGGAAGAAATTCCTTACTATGGGGACTGGACGGTATCGTTAAAAGAAGAACTTGCCGGTTTTTCCGCAGAAAACCGCCAAATCTTTCAACTGAATTTTTTCCGCCACAGGACGCAAAAGCAAATCGCGAAAATTATGGGAATCAGTCAAGCAAGCGTCAGTCGCCGGTTGCAAAAAATGGTTTCTCTGTTGGTTAAATGATTTTGTTTATTGTTATTATAAAAGAAAAACGCATTACGGAGGCAATTTGCCTGGCACCGATAATGCGTTTTTTTTGAATATTTTTGCCAAATCAACCAAAAATAACAATGGTGATATTGTGGAAAAACAGATTTATCAAAAAGTCTTAAACAACACAAAAGTGAAGCGACCCGTCGTCAAAAACAGTTTGCAGGCCTTTTTGGTCGGCGGGATTATCGCTTTGCTCGGTCAGGCTTTGCTTGATTTCTATCAACTTGTCGTGAATTTGGAAGAAAAAGTGGCAACCAGTCTGATGTCGATAACTTTGGTGTTTTTGGCTTCGCTTCTGACGGGACTGGGAATCTACGACCGAATCGGACAGTTTGCGGGGGCGGGGTCGATTATCCCGATTACCGGTTTTTCCAATTCGATGACTTCGGCCGCGCTCGAAAGCAAAAGCGAAGGAATCGTTTTGGGAATCATGACCAATATGTTTAAATTGGCGGGAGCGGTCATCGTGGCGGGCATTGTCAGTGCCTTTTTCAGCGCAACCCTGATTTATTTGTTTTCGAGGTGATGGAATGCGTAAAGTCGGTAAGCAAAGTATCGTTTTTGACAATGTTTATCTGAAAAGTTCCTCCGCCGTCGTGGGACCTTTGGAAATGCAAGGGCCCCTCGCCAAATATTTCGATGCCCATTACGACAATTTGTATTGCGAAAAACAAAACTGGGAACAGGCGGAAATGCAGCTTTTCACGGATGCCTTGGATATCGCCTTGGTCAAAGGAAACCTTACCCCTGATGAAATCGATTTGATTTTTGCGGGGGATTTGAACAACCAAATCACCGTGGCCAATTACTCCTTGCGCGATTATTCGATTCCCTATGTCGGAGTCTACGGAGCCTGCTCCACTAGTACTTTAAGTCTGATCAACGGAGCCTGCCTCTTGGACGGAGGTTTTGGCAGGTATATCATGTGTGCCACCAGTTCCCATAATGCTACCAGCGAACGGCAGTTTCGTTACCCAACCGAATACGGAGGGCAAAAACCGGATTCGATAACCTTTACCGTTACTGGAGCGGGAGCGGGCATTTTAACCCGCCAAATTACCGATGTCCGTCTAACGAAAGCAACCGTCGGAACCGTTGTCGATTCGGGTACGACCGATTCCTTGGATATGGGACGGTCCATGGCTCCGGCGGCTCTGCAAACCCTCAAAGCCCATTTGGAAGACTTTCAGGAAGACTTAAACAGCTTCGATTTGATTTTGACGGGGGATTTGTCGACTTACGGCGCCAAAACTTTAAAAGAATTGGCCCGGGAATTTAAAATTGAACTTGGCAACAATTATCATGATTGCGGGATGCTGGTGTACGATTTGGATAATCAGCCGGTGTTTGCGGGAGGAAGCGGCTGTGCCTGTGCGGCGGTAGTCATGTACGGTTATGTGGTTAAGCAAATGCTTGCCGGGCGGCTAAATAAAGTTTTGATTATTGCCACAGGTGCGCTCCTTAATCCGATTATGGTTGCGCAAAAAGAAACAATACCGGGAATTGCCCACGCCGTTGTTTTGGAAAGGGTGAAATAATGAATTGGGTAGACTATTTGATGGCTTTTTTGGTGGGAGGCTTGATTTGCCTGATTGCCCAAATTTTGCTCGACTGTTTTCGCCTTTTGCCGGTCCATTTAGTTGTTTTGTTTGTGATAGTCGGATCTTTTTTGGAAATATTAAAGATTTACGATTGGCTGATTAAAATCGGCCGGGCCGGCGCCTTGGTGCCGATATCGAGTTTCGGGCATTCGCTCACGCATGCGGCGCTTTTGGAAAGCGAAAAAATCGGGTATCTCGGAATTTTGACCGGTGTTTTCGATTTAACCGCCGGAGGAATTGCGAGCGCCATTTTGTTTGCTTTTATCATAGCTTTGGTGTTCAAACCGAAGGGTTGATGGTATGGATGACAACAGGCTTTCTTCAAATCATCAGGATAATGTCAAACGCCTTGGCCAGTCTTTGGGATTTGGCCGGGCTTTTGATATTGACACAAGGGATCTCGTGATTCACGACCGCCGTCTAACCTTTTTTTATGCTGCTTTCCTGATTGATACCAATCAAATCGGTTCGATAATTTCCGGTCTGCTTAATTTTAACGAAGATTCCCTTTTGCCGAATGCCAAGTTTATTCATCAGGTAATCAATAACCTTTCGGCCAACAATGTCACTTTGGAAAAAACATTATCGGGTTGTTCCAAAGCGGTGCTGAACGGCTTTTTGGTCATTTTAGTGGAGGAAAGTCTTGAAGCTTTGGTAATCGATACCCGGAAATATCCCGGTCGCAATATCGGCGAACCCGACAACGAGCGGGTCGTCCGGGGATCCCGCGACGGCATGACCGAAACTTTATCCATCAATTTGGCCTTAATCAGAAGAAGAATCAAAACGGGAGATTTGTGCACCATCCTTTACCGTATCGGCTCCTTAAGCAAGACCGATGTGGTCTTGGTTTATTTAAAAAGCAAGGTCAATCCGAAAGTTTTGGCCACCATTGAAAAACGGTTGGAAGAAGTCGATGTTACGGAACTATCGATGAGCGATAAAGCGTTGGAAGAGTTGATTATCGAACACCCTTTTTCTCCTTTTCCTTTGGTTCGGTATACCGAACGGCCGGATACGGTGGCCGCGCATCTGTATCAGGGGATGTTTGCGCTGCTTGTCGATACGTCTCCAAGTGCCATTTTGGGTCCGGTCAGTGTTTTTGACCATATGACGCATGCGGAAGAGTATCGGCAAAATCCCCTTTCGGGGACGTATTTAAGGCTTTTGCGCTATGTGGGAATTCTTTTGAGCTTTTTATTGATGCCTCTTTGGTTTTCGATAATAGAATACAAAGAATTTTTTCCCGCCTTTTTTCAACCGCTACTCGTTTACGACAGCAGCAGGTTTGTTGTTTTTCTGCAAATCGTGCTGGCAGAAGTCGGAATCGAACTTTTGCGCATGGCTTCGATTCATACTCCCAACTCGCTTTCGACTTCCATGGGCTTAATCGCGGGTATTTTAATCGGGGAAATCGCCATTTCCGTCGGTTTGTTTACCGAAGTAATCGTGCTGCTGGGGGCCATTTCCGCCATCGGTTCCTACATTACCCCGAGTTACGAACTGAGTTTGGCCAATAAAATCGTTAAACTTTTGCTTTTGCTCGTCATTTTCTTTTTTGAACTTCCTGGTTTGTTAATCGGTTTGGGTTTGATTTTCTTGTATCTGGCAAGATTAAAAAGTTTCGGTCAGCCGTATCTCTATCCTTTACTGCCTTTTAAAGGCAAAGAATTGCTCAAATACCTGGTTCGGGTTCCTTATAGACAAAATAAACAATAAATATAGCCTATTGATTGCTAAAATAGGGTTTTTTTGGTATAATCTTTAAAGATAAAAAAGATTAGATAGAAAGGATCTTTATGAGTAATATTAAAATTTCAGCTTTAGGAGGATTAGGCGAGAACGGCAAGAACATGTTCTTGGTCGATGTCGATGACCACCTGTTTATTTTGGACGCCGGATTGAAATATCCCGAAGTCGACCTGTATGGGATAGATGCGGTGATACCGGACATCACCTATTTATTGGAAAACCGGAACCGCATTGAGGGTATCTTTATCACCCACGGACACGAAGACCATATCGGCGCTTTACCTTATATCCTCGAAAATATCAATATCCGGATTTACGGAACCCATTTTACCATTTGTTTGATTGAAAATCTTTTAACCGAACACGGTTTAAATATCGAAAATTATAAATTGTACCGCATCAACGAAAACAAAACGCTCAAATTCGGCGATATTATTGTTTCGTTCTACAACACAACCCACAGTATTCCTGAATCGGTCGGAATCGCCATTACGACGGAAGACGGAACAATTGTTTACAGTCCCGATTTCAGTTATAATACCACGGTCGGAGCCAAATACAAAACATCCTTTGACAAAATCACCGAAATCGGCAAAAAAGGCGTTTTGGCGGTATTGCCCGAAAGCCTCGGGGCAGGCGATCACGACCGGGTTTCGAGTGACCGGGTTTTTGAACATACTTTCAATAATCTGTTGACAAGCGCCAAAGGGCGTATCGTCGTAGCCGCTTTCTCGACCGATCTGAATCGGATTCAGCGAATCATCGACCTGTCAATCGGTTTCGGGAAGAAGATAGCGGTTATCGGCAGAAAAGCCCAACACATCATCGACATTGCCATCAAAACGGATTATCTGAAAATCCCGCAAAGCCATCTGGTAAATTTAAAATTTATCGAAGAAAAAAACGGCAGCGATGTATACGATGACTTGTCCGAAGATAAGAATTTGGTCGTTATTACCGCGGGTATCCGGCACGAGCCTTATGTTTCGTTGTTGAGAATGCTTAACAAACAGGACCGGCTCGTGCAATTAACCCAAAATGATTCGGTCGTCATGATTTCGAATCCTGTTCCGGGAACAGAAAAATTCGCCATGCAAGTTTTGGATACCTTGTATCGCAACGACATCGATGTCACTTTGTTCGATAAGAAAATACTGCGGAGTTCCCATGCGAATGCGGAAGACTTGAAGCTTTATTATGCGATGACCAAACCGAAATACATTGTCCCGATTATCGGCGAAGCCCGCCATTTATACGAACATGCCAAAATTGCCCAATCCGCCGGATTTGACAAAGACCATATTTTTATCCTCCATAACGGGGAAGTCTTGGAATTCAAAAACGGCGTTGCCAGCAAATCGCCGACCAAAATTCCGGTAGGCGATATTTTGGTGGACGGTTCGTTGACCGGTTTAATCGACGAAACGGTAATTAAGGAACGGGAAAATCTTGCGGAAGAAGGCGCCGTCATCATCACCGCAAACATCAATTCCGAAAAACGGAAAATCATCGGCACGCCGGTGGTCACCTCGAAAGGGTTTGTTTCCAAGCAGCCGATCGAAGAATGGTTGGATTTGGTCCGGGAAATTTTCCAACGCACTTTCCAAAGCCATGCCAATCGTCCGCGTTTTGATTTGGAGACCCTAAAGAAAGCCGTCCAAGAAGATGTTCGCCAACTTGCCTATCGGCAAATGAAGAAAAATCCGATTATCATTGTTTTGTTAATCGAAACCAAAGATAAATAATTGTCGTACTTTTTGTTTTAAAAAAAGGAATTTTAAATAATATTTCCTGTTTTCGCCCCATATATTGTAGGGGGTGAGAACATGGGAAAAGACAAGCTTACATATCATCAATACGATACCATCGAACAACGTTTTTTGCGTGAGGTTATGGATATTATCCAAACCCGGCCGTTTTGGTGGTATCTTTTTATTAACAAAATTTTGGGCTCACCCCTTATAACCTATTTTAAAGATACGACCGTCATTATTTCCTTAAACGATCTGTCTTATCACAACACGGAAATTGTTTTTGAAATTATCCGGAAGCTTCTGAAAGTCCGGGCTGCTACCAAAGTCATCAAAAAGAAAGAGTTTATCATCGTGCACCTGTATTCCCCTGTCATCGTCGATTATTTGAAATCCCGTGACAAATGGAAAATCATTCCGGTTTATTTCTTAATCCGCAATCATTTTCCCGATTTTAGGTGTTATTTCGATGTCCGATTCCAATCCGATTCCGAAGAAGTATTGATCAATCTGCTATTGCTGAGCAATTTGCGGGGAAAAGAAACTTTTTGGATAACCGTCGATAAACCGAGCGAAAAGGCATATCCGCGAGTCCGAAAAATGCAAATAATGCTTGGCGAACATTGTCGGATCAAACCCCAAAAGCACTACGACGTTTTTCAAATATCTTTAGATACGCAGGAAATGACAGAAGTTTTAAATTCTTATTTTCAATCGCTTGCAACAATCGAAAAATTATGCTATAATTAATAGGAATTTTAGGAGGAAATAGTATGCGTATCAATTTATTGCTTAAATGCACGGAATGCGGTGAAGAAAATTACCTCTCGGAAAAAAATAAACGTAATACTCCTGATCGTTTAGAACAAAAAAAGTATTGCCCAAGATGTAAAAAAGCAACACTTCATCGTGAAGAAAAGACGAAAAGATAACCGGGTTTCAACCTGGTTTTTTTCTTTTCCGGCAGTCCAAGTTTCGGCTTTTTTTTTGCAAAAAATAGTGTTTAATTTACACAGGTGAAAGTCATGGGGAAAGAAAAGCATCCAAGCATCGAACAGGAACGCAAAGATTTGACCTTTTACTATGAAATCATCGGTTTGTTTTCGTTGATTATTCCGATTCTTGCCCTGGCGAGACTAGGTGTAGTCGGTTTTTATATCATGCTTACGTTTCGCATTGTTTTTGGGGATTGGTATTTTCTGATTCTGATTGCTTTGATAGCGTTTGGCATTCGCAGTTTATTGGTTCACAAACCTTTGAACTGGAAAAACGTCCGTACCATCGGAATTCTGATGATTTTAATCGGTATAATGATTTTATCGCATTTTACGATGCATAATTTCATCCAAAATTACGGTGCCGATTATTTGTCGATGACGATGAGCCTGTACCTTGATTATTTCAAAAACTACCAGGAAGGCATGAAAGTCGGCGGAGGTATCATCGGCGCTTTGTTTTTTTATTTGTTTTACACCATGTTTTCGTCGGTCGGAACCGTGATTATTGTTTTTGTTATTCTGTTTGTCGGTTTGGCCTTTACTTTGCATAAAACCGTCTGGGAATTTTCCCGGGATATTGCGGGGGGAGTTACGGGTCTTTTTAAACGCACCAAAAAAATGGTTCGTACGATTAAGTACGATATCAGTATGGACAAACCCAAAAAGGCGAAAAAGCACCGGCGTAAAATTTCGGTCAATAATCTTGCTTCATACCCTTCTGCCCCTTTTTCCGCGGTGGAAGAAAGGTTTGCGGAGGGGACCAAAAGAACAATTGCCAATGTTTTAAACAATATGAATGTTTTTTATAACGACATCACTTATCACATCGGTTATCACAGTACGAGCTTTTTGATCAACAATTTTGCCAATGTCAGCGTCGATGCTTTTCACATGAAACTTAGGAAAGTTTTAGCCAATGATTTTTTAATCAAACATAAAAAAAGCGTCAATGCCTTGCAGGTGGAAGTCAATAATATTCATCCCCAGCCTGTCGATTTGAAGGAACAACTGCTGAATTATAAAAAACTCCCCCAAGATACTTTCATTTGGGGGATTGCCGGAAAAAACGTGCCGGTTTATTGCCAGTTTCCCGACCAAAGCAAAATCTTTTTGCTTGGCCGCGAAGGAGCCTTCAATTTCCTTCATGCCTTTTTGGTGCAGCTTTTTTTGGATCAAACTGCCGATAAAAACATAACCATAATCGATTTGGGAGCCTGCTTAAAAGAATGGGAAAATCTGGAATCTTACCGGGAGGATGATAGTATCCTGGAAGAGATGCAAAAAGATACCGATGAGCGTATGAAATTGATGCATCAAAGTAGCGTTAACCATTTCGAAGAATACCGGAAACTTCCGAGCGCGGAGGCTATGACTAGAGAAGTCGTAGTCATAACGGGCCTTGAAAAGATTATCATCGACCAAATAAAAATGCCAACCTTAAGTTATTTACTCCAGGTTGGCAAACAGTGCGGATATGTAATATTGGCTTTATACGACAGTACCGAAGAAGTACCGAATCATCTTTTATCGCTTTTTGAAGATAAACTGATTTTTCATACCGAAAACCCTCTGGCCAACAAGTTATTGGGCTTTCAGGGTGCCAAACAGCTTGATGCTGCGGGGGAGGTATTTCACCTTCGCTTGGATGAAGTGCAGCGTTTCAGTTTTTTACAGACCCCGTTAAGCAATATCGAGTTGATATGCAAATAAAATTACTTGTCGTTATTTTTTTTGTTTATCGGCCTTGGCTTTCCAGGCTTCGATTTGCTCGTAGCGTTCTTTCAAACTTTGTTCGAATTTGGAACTGTCTTTCGGATGGTAGTATTTGCTGCCGACTAAAGCATCGGGCAAGTATTGTTGATTGACCCAGGCATTCGGATAATCGTGCGGATATAAATAAGGGGTTTGGCGAGGATCAAACGAATATTGGTTTTTCAAGTGAAGGGGGAGTGTTCCTCCTTTTCCTTTTTCGATATCCGCCAAAGCGGCATCCACCGCAAGCATTGCCGAATTGGACTTTGGCGACAAAGCCATTTCGATGACGATAACCGATAGAGGAAGTCTTGCTTCCGGGTTTCCCAGTTCCCTCGCCGCATCCACCGCGGCTTTGACGCGCGGTCCAATTCCGGGGTTGGCCAATCCGATATCTTCATAGGCAATCGCCAAAAGGCGCCGGGATAAACTTTGCAAATCGTCAGCCACAATCAGTTTCGCCAAATAGTGGAGGCTTGCATCCACGTCGCTGCCGCGAATCGATTTTTGGAGTCCGCTTAAAGTATCGAAATAGTTATCGTCGCTCGCATCGATGTTGATTACTGGTTTAAGCAAAACACTTTGAGCTTTTTCGAGGTCGATATCTTCGTCCTGGCAGACGGTAAGCAGTGCTTCGAAATTGTTAATCAGGGTGCGGATTTCCCCTCCCGATAATTGAATCAGATAATTAATGACATCATCCGGGATTTTGCCCTTAAATTCGAGCTGTTTGGTGGCGCGACGGATGATTTCCGCCAAATCGTCGTTCGTCAAATCATGGAGTTTATAGATATGAACCCGCGAACGAATCGCCGGATTTACCGCATGATACGGATTCACCGTAGTCAAACCGATCATAATCAAAGTGCCGTCTTCGACATAAGGAAGCAAGAAGTCCTGAATGTCTTTTTTCATGCGATGTATTTCATCGACGATAATCAAAGTCGCTTCGTTGAACCTAGCTTCGTTCACGATTTGTTTGAGTTTATCTTTGGTATCGGTGGAAGCGTTGAAACGGTACCACGGATAACCAGCCATTTTGCATGTCGCTTCCGCAATCGTCGTCTTTCCGCAACCCGGCGAACCGTAAAGAATGAAAGAGAACAGGTGCTTTTTTTCCAGCATTCTGCGTAAAACCCCGTTTTCGCCGACCAGATGGGTTTGTCCGACAATGTCATCATAATGCGAAGGCCGCATAACATAAGCTAAAGGTTTCATGGCCTACCTCCTGTAAGGTAAAATAAGTATAGCACAAATGGAGCAAAAAAACAAAAAAAGTTAGCAATAACCTTGCTAACCGGAATTTTTTATTATGGTGCTCCCACCAAGAATCGAACTTGGATTTTAGCATTACCATTGCTACGTTCTGCCACTGAACTATGAGAGCAACTCGTTTGCTGTAATATTATAGCAAATTACTGCAAAATATTCCAGCAAAATGTTAAAAAAAGATTTGGTAATTAAAGGGCTTCCTAATATAGATAAGCCAAATTTTCCGCCGCGGCTCGGTTTTCGAAGGCTTTTTTGACCGTTTTTAAACCGATCGGTACAAAGATAAGGAGGGCGAAAAATTCGGAAATCGGATAACATATCCAAATGCTCGAAAGATTCGGGAAAATGAGACTTAGTACGTAAGCAAATGGAACAATGATTACCAACTGCCGAAGCAAAGACATCATCATCGATTTAAAGCCCTGGCCGATGGCCTGGAACATGACGGAAACCGTGATGTTGAGGGCGGCCGGTAGGAAACTGATGCTGATGATTCTTAAGGCAATTTTTGCCAAGTCGTTATAAGGGCCGGCCAATGGAATGATTATTAAGAGAATATGCGGCAAAAATTGAAAAATCAGAAAACCGACCGTGATAATCGACAAAGAAGAAATGGCAGTGAGTTTTAAGGCGCGTTGGAACCTTTCTTTGTTGTTGGCGCCGTAATTGTAGCCCATAATCGGCATGGCTCCCTGCGATAAACCGAAGACAGGCATAAAGACAAACGATTGGAGTTTGATGTAAACGCCCAAAATTCCTTCTCCGCCGTCATCAATCCGATTGATGAAAGTATTCAAAAGGAAAATCGTCAACGAACCAATAGAGTTCATAACCATGACAGGAAACCCGACTTTGAGAATTTCTTTGATATCTTGTTTTTTGACGGCGTGTTTTTTAAACGAAAAATCGATTTCATGTTCGTTTAAAAAGAGAATTAACAAAACGAATACCATGGCGACGCCTTGCGCAATGACGGTGGCAATTGCTGCGCCCCTTACGCCCATGCCGAGTCCCCAAGAAAAACTGAAGAAGTTTTGGGGATTTCCTAAGCTGGTGCCTTTTCCGAAAATGAAAATCGGGTCCAGGATAATGTTGGTGATGGCACCGATGAGTTGCGCAATCATCGGAACAATCATATTACCGGTAGCCTGCAGGATTTTGGTCGCACACATTTCAACGAATATAAAACCGCTAAAAATCATGGCCACGGACAAATAATCGACAATCATTTGTTCTACGATTGGGTCTTTTTCGAGAAAATGAGCCATTGCTTGAGGAACAATCCAGCCAAGAGCAAAAACCACCAAATAGGCACCCAAAGCCAAAATCAAACCGGTTTTGGCGATATTGGATGCTTCCTGACGCTTTTTGGCTCCCAAACGGCGAGCAACGGCGGAATTGGTTCCGACACCGATGCCTAAGGCGATGGCCATCATCAGCATTTGAATCGGGAAAGCAAGCGACAAAGCATTGATGGCATTGTTGTCTTCCAGGTTGATCCGAGCCACGTACATCGAGTCGACAACATTGTAAATGCTTTGAATCAACATCGAAAAGATGGCGGGAATCGACATGAAAAACAGGAGTTTTCCGATTGGTTTTGTTCCCATTTTGTTTTCCGGTCTATCTGCCATATTTACTTCATTATTCAAGCGTATCACTCCAAACTATGTTTTTTCCGGATCCGTTTTTTGTCCGACAGTTATATATTATACCGAAAATCACATCTAAAGGCAAAAGAAATACATAGGAAAAACGTGCTTCGCATTTTAGGAAAGCAAAGCTAAAAAACTAATTTGACAAAATAAAACTTTTTTTGCACAATTGACATTTTTTTGTGGTATAATATTTTAAAATCAGAAACAAGGAAAGGAGTCGAAATTATCGAATTAATCATTTGATTAATTCTTTAATCGGAATTATATGAAAAAACGTTGGCAAATTTTATTATTGATCATCTGTTCCCTTTTCATGCTTTCAAGTTGCGAAATTCTCAGAGAACGGCAAATCAAAAACAATATCATCAATACAGTTGTCGATTATCAGACAATGTCCATCGAAGATTTTCAGAATGCGGTGGAAGTGGCGGTCGATCGCGTCAAGGATGCGGTTATCGGTGTTACCCTTAAGAAAGGTACCGACCGCGTATCGATTGGCAGCGGCGTTATTTATAAACGGGAAGAAATCAAAATTCTAGATGAAGTGGTAAATTATAAATATTATGTCATCACCAACCGCCATGTGGTAAAAGGCGATAACTCGAATGATAATTATAATGTTTCAGTTTATTTGGGCGATGAAGACAAAGAACTCCCGGCCACCGTGGTAGGCATGGATAACAAAGTCGATATCGCTTTGATTACTTTTGTCCATTCCCGTCTCATCAATCCGGTCGAATTTGCCGGTGATGAAGAAATCAAGAAAGGCAGTTTTGCGATTGCCATCGGTAATCCGGACGGTTACGACTATTACGGTTCGGTAACCTTCGGTGTAGTCAGCAGTCCGCTCCGTTACATTAACGATGATACGGATGGCGACGGTGTCAACGATTATTCGGCCGAATATCTCCAACATGACGTTGCGATTAACCCCGGCAACAGCGGCGGCGGCTTATTCAACATTTACGGTCAGTTAATCGGTATCAATACCTTGAAATTGGTTAATACCGATATCGATAATATGGGCTTTGCCATTCCGCACCGGGTCGTAAAAATAATCATGACCGAATACTTGGAAAAAGGCAAACCGATTATTCGTCCGCGTTTAGGTGTTTTGGGTATCGAGGTACGTTCCATAACCGAATCGGTTATCCAACGGGAAAATCTCAAAGAAATTCCTGACATTTACGGGGACGAACAGCAATACGGAATTTATGTTTCTGGCATTACCGAAAACGGTTCAATTGAAGGCAGCGGAATCGAAGTCGACGATATCATCCTTGAAGTCGATAACATCAAAATCACCCGAACCAACATCATCACCGCAAAACTCAATTCCCTAGTCGACTACAAAGTAGGCGATGTTGTAACGATTAAATATTACGACCGCTCCAGCAATTCCATCAAAACGACCAATGTTACGCTAAAATCAGGTGACTAAAAAACAAACGGAATGTCCCTTTTTCCGGGATTTTCCGTTTTTTTATTTGTCAAAAATTGCCAACCATGATACAATTAATAAGGTATTATTCACTTATTTATTGGAGAAAGAATTATGTTATTAACGGTCGAACATTTACAGCTAACATTTGACAGAAAACCATTGTATGTCGATGCTTCCTTTCGGATTTTGCCGAAAGAAAAAATTGGGCTGATTGGCGCTAACGGCGTCGGAAAAACGACTTTGATCGAAATCTTAAGCGGTAAAATCATTCCGGACGGGGGGAGAATCGAATTTGCCCCTCAAATCAAAGTCGGGTATTTGGATCAGCAAGCCAAAGTCGACAAATCATTGACAATTCAGAAATATTTGGAAAGTGCCTTTAAACCGCTTTGGGAAATTTATGACCAGTTAAACGCTGCATTGGCGCGGATTAATCAAACCAAAGACAAGCAAGAACAAATGCGTTTGGCCAAAACGTCGGCCAATCTCCGGGACGAATTGGAAGTCAAAGGCTTTTATACGATTGCCTCGGACATCGCCAAAGTGGCAAGCGGTTTGGGAATAACCAATTACGGGATGAATACTCCGCTCGGGAAACTATCCGGCGGCCAAAAAGTCAAAGTGATCTTGGCCAAACTTCTTTTGGAGCAGCCGGATTTAATCATCCTCGATGAACCGACCAATTTTTTGGATACGGTTCATGTGGATTGGTTGGTCAAATATCTGAAAGAGTACAAAGGAGCGTTTTTGATTGTATCGCACCATCAGGGCTTTTTGAACGAAGTGGTCAACGTCATCATGGAAATCGAAAACGGTCAAATTATCCGTTATCGGGGCAATTACCAATCCTACCTTCGCCAAAAGGCCTTACGCGTCGACGAATATGCCCAAAAATACGAAGCGCAACAAAAAGAAATCAAAAAATTGGAAGATTATATCGGCAAAAACAAAGTTCGGGCTTCCACCGCAAGCCTAGCCAAAAGCCGCCAGAAGAAGCTGGATAAAATCGAGCGGTTGGCACCTCCGAGTTCAAAACCGACTCCGCTCCATTTGGATTTCCGCTATAAACCGATTTCGTCCCATCAGTTGTTGGTGGTCGACAATTTGGAAATCGGCTATTATTATTCGCTCCTGCCGCCGATGTCTTTTATGCTCAAAAGCGGAGAGAAACTTGCGGTTACGGGATTTAACGGAATCGGCAAGACAACCCTGTTGAAAACCTTGATTGAGGAAATTCCTTCAATCAAGGGTCGCTTTAAATTTGTCGACGATGTCAAAATCGCATATTTTGCCCAGGAACATACCTGGGACAATCCGAAATTGTCTCCGATGGAAATTATCTCCGAAAGGTGGCCGCTCATGGATCACAAAACGATTCGTTCCAATTTGGCGCGTTGCGGCATCACGGGCGGTTTGGCTTTGCAGCCCATTTCCACTTTAAGCGGAGGGGAACAGGCCAAAGTAAAACTTTGTATTATGATGTTGACGGAAGCGAATGTTTTGATTTTGGACGAACCGACCAATCATTTGGATGCGGTGAGCAAAGAAAGTTTGAAACAGGCTTTAAAGAAATATCCGGGAACCGTTATTGTGGTATCCCACGAACGGGAATTTATCACTGATGTTGCTACCCGTATTTTCAATATCGAAGATCTTTTGTCATCGTAGTTTTCAAAGGAGTGTTTTAATGAACGAAATCAACCTACCATACCTCGGACCCAAGTTGACGGATGCCGTTAAGCGGCGTCCTTTTTGGACCAAAAACAAACAACTCCCTTTAGGGGGCTGTCTCAAAGTAACCTTCGATCATGAAATCGACGGCGATACCGCGGGTTTCTGGGTCGACGGCGAGATTAAAACGGTGCGTTTCTTCGTCATCGATACGCCCGAAGTTAGCCCCAAACCGGATCCGTACGGTTTGACCGCCAAACAATACACAAGCGAGAAGTTAAAGAATGCATCGGAAATTTATCTTCAAAGCGATAAATTGGATTCGCTGTTTGACAATACCGAACGAAAAAGATTGCTGGCTTGGATTTGGGTCGACGGAGAACTGTTGAATTACCAATTGGTACGGTTGGGGCTTGCCACGGTGAAATATGTCAATAACGAAAAAATGGCCTATGTCAAAGTGCTGCGGGAAGCCGAAAAACAAGCCAAAAAAGAATGCTTGGGCCTTCATTCCAAGCATGTAGCTGCATAATTTTTCCGAAAAAGAAAAAGACTATAAAGACACTTATTGTCTTTATAGTCGTTCGTTTTCAAGATGGTACACCTTTAGGGACTCGAACCCTAGACCCAATGATTAAGAGTCATTTGCTCTACCAACTGAGCTAAAGGTGCATCGCGTTATATATTATAACAAAAAGCGCCGATTTTGGCAAGATTTTTGATAATGAAATATTTGACAAAACCCCTCGCAGGGGTTGTTATGCAATAAATAAAACTAAGGAAATAAAGCTATGACGAAAAGCATGCAAATAAAAAACAATCAACTTTATTTGGGAAAATTTCCGCTTTCTGATCTTGTGAGAAAGTATCAGACGCCCCTCATGGTTTTTGATTGGGCTCATATAAGGGAGCGGATGAACGAATTTACCGAGTATACGAAAAGTTCTCTTTTTTCGACGCGACTTGTTTATGCATCGAAAGCCTTCCTTGCGCCTTATTTTTGTGTTTTGATGAAAGAAGCGGGCTGGTGGATTGATGCGACCAGCGGGGGTGATTTGTATATTATTGAACAAAGCGGTTTTCCGCTTTCCCGGGTTGTCTTTCACGGCAACAACAAATCGACCGAAGAGCTGAAAGTTGCGGTAACAAAAGGGGTCGGCATTATTGTGGTCGACCACATCGAAGAATTGCGAAAAATCGTGCAGCTGGCAACTCAATATCGCTCTGAAGTCAACACGATGTTGCGGATTAATCCCGGCATTGAAGCGCATACCCATTATTACATTCAAACTTCGCTTTTATCCAGCAAATTCGGTTTAAGCATCGAAGACGCGCAGGGTTTAGAGGAAATCATGCAAATTTATTTGCATAACCCGATGGTTCGTCTTTTGGGTTTTCATGCCCATATCGGTTCGCAGATTATCGATGTCAAACCTTTTGTTGCCTGTGCCCGACAAATGCTGGAATTTTCTCATCATACGGAAAAACTTTATCATTATCCGCTCCGGCACCTGAATTTGGGCGGAGGATTCGGAATCCGTTATACCGATGAAGAAATCGATTACGGGAGATTATTGAGTTTATTGTTGAATGAAATCAACGCCAACCTCTTAAGTCTATCCTATCAATTGGATGCGCTGTATTTTGAACCTGGACGGGCCATCGTGGGAGAAGCGGGAACGACTCTTTATACCGTGGATTATGTCAAATCTATTTGGGGAGGCAAAAAATACCTCTTTATCGACGGGGGTATGACCGATAATATCCGTACTGCTTTATATCAGGCCAAGTACCGGGTTGCTAATGTGAATACCGCGGTTTCGGAAAAAATGATCATTGCCGACGTGGTTGGCAAATGTTGCGAATCCGGGGATATTATTGCCCAAGATGTGGAAATTCCTTTTCCTGACCAAGGGGATGTCTTGGCGGTTTTTTCCACCGGTGCCTATTGTTATCCGATGGCCATGAATTATAACGGTGCCTTAAGACCCGCAGTAATTGTGGTGGATGGTGACCAAATCGAAGAGGTTTGCCGAAGAGAAACGTATCAGGATTTAGAAAAATTGTTCACGAAAAAATAATACTTTTAAAAAACGTTTTTTGGAGAAACACTATTCAAAAAGTGTTTTTTCTTGCTTGACAAGAGTAGTATGAAGATGTATAATATTATTAGCACTTTATGGTAACGAGTGCTAAGGAGGTAATATTATGGAAATAATCGACTATAGCAAAGATGAAAACGTCCTTGCCAAATTCGGTCGCGATGTTACGCAAGCTGTGCGTGAAGGTAAAGTCGATCCGGTTATCGGTCGGGAAAACGAAATAATCCGTATCATCAAGATTCTTTCCCGCAAAACCAAAAACAATCCGCTCTTAATCGGCTTGCCGGGTGTCGGTAAAACCGCCATCATCGAAGGTCTGGCCGCCAGGATCGTCAAAGAAGATGTACCGACGACCCTTAAGAATACCCGTATTTACGAACTAGACATGGGAGCCTTGGTAGCAGGGGCCAAATACCGGGGCGAATTCGAAGAAAGATTAAAAGCTGTTTTGAAAAAAATCGCCGAAAGCGAAGGCCAAATAATTCTTTTCATCGACGAAATCCATTTAATCGTCGGAGCCGGAGCCGCCGAAGGTGCGCTTGATGCCGGAAACATGTTAAAGCCGATGTTGGCGCGGGGCGAACTCCACTGTATCGGTGCGACGACCTTAAACGAATATCGCAAATACATCGAAAAAGACAGCGCGCTTGATCGCCGTTTCCAACGGATTTTGATCGAAGAACCGACGGTCGAAGATTCAATCAGTATTTTGCGGGGTTTGAAAGAACGGTTTGAAGCCCATCACGGTGTCCATATCAGCGACGGTGCGATTGTCGCAAGCGTCATGCTTTCAAACCGCTACATTACCGACCGGTATTTACCCGATAAAGCCATCGATTTAATCGATGAAGCGTGCGCTGCCATCCGGACCGAACTTGATTCGATGCCGATGGAACTCGATTTGCTCAAACGACAGATTATGCAACTCGAAATCGAAAAAAACGCTCTGGCCAAAGAAAAGGATGTCCTGAGCAAAGACCGTTTGAATTTAATCGAACAGGAACTATCGGAAAAATACGAACAGGAAAAGAAACTTAACGATCAATGGATGAAAGAAAAAAAGGAGCTCGAAGAACTCAAAAACAAACAGAAACAATTGGAACGGATGCGTTTTGAGTACGAACAAGCCTTAAACCGGGCCGATTATGCGGAAGCGGCGCGGTTGCAATACGGAACAATCCCCGCCTTGGAAAAAGAGATTGCGGAAGCGCAAGCCAATAACCGGGAAAACCGCTTGTTGTCGGAAGTCGTGACCGAAAACGAGATTGCGGAAATCGTGGCGAAAGCGACGAATATTCCGGTAGCCAAACTGGTGCAGGGCGACCGCGAAAAACTTTTGCATCTGGAAGATACCCTAAAAAAACGCGTCATCGGTCAGGATCATGCCATCGAACTCGTCAGCAACGCCATCATCCGGCAGCGGGCAGGCATCAAAGACGACAAAAAACCAATCGGTTCGTTTTTGTTCCTCGGTCCGACCGGTGTCGGCAAAACCGAAGTCAGCAAAAGTCTTGCGGAAGCTTTGTTTGACAGCGAAAACCACATCGTGCGCATCGACATGAGCGAATACATGGAAAGCCATTCGGTTGCCCGTTTGATTGGCGCGCCTCCAGGTTACGTCGGTTATGACGAAGGTGGGCAGCTGACCGAAGCGGTCAGACGCCGCCCTTATTCGATCGTTTTGTTCGATGAAATCGAAAAAGCCCATCGGGACATTTTCAATGTCTTGTTGCAGGTTTTGGACGACGGACGGATTACCGATTCGCAGGGCCGAACAGTTAATTTTAAAAATACCATCATTATCATGACTTCCAATATCGGCAGCGAATATTTGCTTAACAATGATCCCGATGCCAAAAACAAAGTCATGGAATTGGTACGGCATCATTTCAAACCGGAATTTCTGAACAGAATCGACGAAATCGTCATGTTCAATCCGCTTTCGAAAGATGTTCAAAAGCATATCACGCAAAAAATGCTTAACGATTTGCGCGAACGGATTGCCAAAAACGGCATCAATATTACGTTTGCGCCGTCGGTGGTCGAAGAAGTGCTGCGTCAAAGCTACAACACAACTTACGGGGCTCGGCCGATTTTGCGTTATATCCAACGGGAAATCGAAACGATGCTGGCGAAAAAGATTATTGCATCCGAAATCGCGCCGCACAAACCTTATTTGTTGGAATTTGAAGGCGATTGGAAATTGTCGCTGCTTAACCAATAAACGACCGATTATTCATCCTACTTTTGCAAGGGAAAATGATTTTTGTTTTCCCTTTTCTTTTTTTATGCTATAATAGTAGGGATAAATTATCAGAGAGGACGATAAAATGAAAAAGAGTTCCCTTTTAATTTCGCTTTTCATTTTCGTTTTGGCAATTTATGCCGTCTTACTCACTGTATTTGGCAATAAAGAATGGGAAGGCAGCTATGCCATCATTTTCAATGCCTTGCATACGGTCAATATTATTGCGACCATTATTATCATGCTGACCATCCTAAGCAAAAACGATAACAGCCAGCGAAAAGTAATTTGGCTTGCCATCATGATTCTGATACCGATTTATGGTATTTTTATCTATCTGATTGTGGCGCGCGATTACAAAACGAAATTTATCCAACTCGATCGTCCTAAAATTAAAGATAAAACCTTTTTGTTGCATGAACCCGGTGTCGATATCGATTTACCCGCTCACGATATTTTCGGTTATGCCCACCGGCTGAGCGGCCGGACGCCTTATGAAGGCGACACCAAAACCAAAGTACTGACGAACGGCGATATGTTTTTTCCAGAACTGTTAAAACGCTTAAGCGAAGCCAAAGATTCCATTTATATGGCTTTTTATATCATCAAACGCGATTTGATTTCGCGTGAGATTATGGAAATCCTTAAGGAAAAAGCCCAAAAGGGCGTTAAAGTCTATCTAATTTACGACCTTGTAGGTTCGAAATGGTTTCGGGGGAAACTGGTCAACGAGCTGAAAAGCGCGGGTGCCCATGTCGTGCCGTTCGAACGGCTGACTCCCCTGCATTTCTTCAATGCTATCAATTTCCGCTATCACCGTAAACTCACGATAGTGGACGGAAAAGTCGGCTTTATCGGGGGTTTAAATATCGGCAACGAATACAATCACAAAAGCCGGAGGTTCGGCTTTTGGCGCGATACCCATCTGTTGGTGGAAGGCAGGGGCGTAATCAGTTTAACCAATATCTTTATCAAAGACTGGTATTTTGCCACCGGTAAATGGTTGGATACGACTTACCATTACGAAAAAGTAAAAGAACGGGGCAAGGTAGTCGTGTTGGAATCAGGTCCCGATTACGAAGAACCGATTATTAAGCAAGTGTATTTCAAGATGATTACCGATGCGAAAAAAAGCATCAAAATCACGACCCCTTATTTGATGTTGGAACCCGAAATGCTTTATGCTTTGCAAACGGCTGCCGAATCCGGAATCAGCGTGACCATCCTAGTTCCGGGTAAACCCGATAAGTTTTGGGTCAACCAGGCCACCAAATCGTATTACGAAGTATTGTTGCAAAAAGGCGTGGAAATATACGAGTACACCAATGTTTTTGTTCATTCCAAAGTGTTGATTATCGACGACAAAATCGCTTCGGTCGGCAGCGTCAATTTTGACCCCCGCAGTTTCAATATCAATTTCGAAGCCACGGTCTTAATCGAAAATGCGAGCGTAAAAGATTTGGTCCACGATTTTGCGCAGGATTTATCGAAGTCGACCCGGATTGAACTAACCGAGTGGCGCAAACGCTCTTTAATCAACAAAATATTCCAGGGGTTTGCCAATCTTTTTACGCCCTTATTATAACGGTTTATGGTATAATACTGGCATTTAGGAGGATTTTTTCATGGAAAAAACTTTCGAAAATATTCCGAGTTTCGAAGTCGATCATACCAAGCTCATTCCCGGATTATATGTTTCCCGGATTGACAAGGTAGGAAAAGAAGTAATAACGACCTATGATATTCGCCTGGTACGTCCGAACCAAGGTTTGGAGTTTTCAACCGGCGCCATGCATGCCCTTGAACATTTGGGGGCTTATTATTTGCGCAATCAACCGGATGTCAAAGAAAAAATCATTTATTTCGGTCCGATGGGTTGCCGTACCGGTTTTTATTTGGTGATGGCAGGCTACTATGAACCGCTTGAACTGGTTCCGTTATTGCGCTCTGCCTTTAACTATATTACCCAATACAACGGAGTTGTTCCGGGCGCCACGGAAAAAGAGTGCGGCAATTACCGAGATATGAATTTGGCCGAAGCCAAAGCTTATGCGAAAAAGTATCTTGAGGAATTTTTGCTTAATCCGACAGCACGCCAAACGGAATATCCCCGCTAAGAGGTTAATATGTTAGGGACAATCGTTAATGGTATTGCGGTGGTAATCGGTTCGGGTTTGGGATTAATTGCCCAAAAATTTCTGAAAAAAATCGATGCAAAACCCCTGCTGCAGGTTATCGGCATTTTTGTCGCCTTAATCGGTTTGACCGGCGTCTTGAAAAATATGCTTTTTGTCGATCAGGGCGTTTTGGAAAGCCGCTACGAGTTGGAGGTGCTCATCAATTTGGTGCTCGGCACCATTTTAGGCCAATTGCTTAAATTGGACGATCGGGTAACCAGGTTTAGCGAAAAACTGGCCTCCCGGTGGGGCGGAAGCGCTTTTTCGGAAGGTTTAATCAGTGCTTCGCTAATTTTTTGCGTCGGCGCGATGGCCATCATCGGTACGACCGAATCGGTTCTCGGCCGCCACGAAATCTTGTTTTTGAAGGCCGTCATTGACGGAGTAACCGCCTTTATTTTAACGGTAACCATCGGTTTCGGGGTAATCTTTGCTTCGCTTTCCGTGTTGGTTTATCAGGGGATTATTGCCGGGCTTTGTTTGGTGGCTTATGATTATTTGACCGATCCGGTTTTTTATCAGCCGTTTGCCATTTTGGGGTATATCATGGTAATTTGCATCGGTTGGAACTTTTTGTCCGAAAAGAAGATCAAAACCGTCAATATGCTTCCGGCTTTGCTTTTTTCTATCATCTCTTACATTTTGGGAAGAATATTCTAGAAGTGGTTGTTTATGGAACAGGAAACCAAGAAAAAAATTACGCCAGCGGTTATTTCTGGCATATTCATTGTAATATTCGTTGTTTTGATGGTTTACGGAACCGTCAAACTTTGGCCCTATGTCAAAGCCTTGGAAAATACCCAAAAACAAATCGAATTTCGCGCCTGGATTGATTCTTTCCGTTGGTGGGGGCTATTGATTATGATTGGTCTTCAGGTTTTGCAGGTGGTCATCGCCTTTTTGCCCGGGGAAGTTGTCGAAGTTGTCATGGGGATGATGTACGGAGTAATCGGGGGCATCATCGTCTGTTGGATCGGTCTTGCGATTGCCACGGTCATCATCTATTATTTGGTGCGCTTGCTCGGTAAACCGATTATCAATCTGTTTGTGAGCGAAAAGAATGCGGAGAAGTTTAAATTTATCAAAAGCGCCAAACAGGCGGAAGCATTGTTTTTGTTTGCCTTTCTTTTACCCGGCACTCCGAAAGATGTATTGATTTATTTGGGACCGGCGACATCGGTCAAGCTGCACCGCTTCCTGATTATTTCTTTAATCGGCAGAATTCCTTCGCTGCTATTGTCGACTCTAATTGGCCATCATCTGATTAGCGGCCAGTTCACCCATTCGCTTACTTATACGATTATTACGATTGTGCTTGCGGTCGTGGGAATTATCTTTTACCGTCCGATTATCACTTTTTTGGAAACCAAAGTCTTAAGAAATAAAGCATAAACCATTAGGAAACACAGAAAGGATGATACGGGATGATTAATTTTGATTTTTATTCACCGACGAAAATTTTCTTCGGCCGAAACCGGGAAAGCGAAATCGGCCGGATTATTAAACAATATGGCTTTAAGAAAGTTTTGTTGCATTACGGTCAAAGTTCGATTAAAAAAAGCGGTTTGTACGACCGAATCGTTTCTTCCCTTAAGGAACAAGGTATTGCGTTTGTGGAACTGGGAGGAGTCGAACCGAATCCCAAAGTTTCCTTGGTAAGGAAAGCCATCCAACTTGCCAAAGCCGAACAAGTGGATTTGGTGCTTGCGGTGGGAGGGGGATCCGTTATCGATTCCAGCAAAGCCACGGCGGTCGGCGCCTGCACGGACGAAGATATTTGGCGCTTCAGCTTGCATGAATTAACTCCCCAAAAAGCGCTGCCGGTCGGGGTAATTTTAACCATCAGCGCCGCGGGAAGCGAACTAAGCAATTCCTGCGTGCTGACGAATTCTGATAATTGGTTAAAACGCGGGTTTAACAGCGATATTATCCGTCCGCTTTTTGCGGTCATGAATCCGGAACTGACTTTCTCGGTTTCCCGCTACCAGACGGGCTGCGGAATCGTGGATATTATGATGCATACTTTGGAACGTTATTTTACTGATACTTCCGATATGGAACTAGCCAGTCATTTGGCGGAAGGTCTTTTGAAAGCGGTAATGGAAGCCGGCAAAAAAGCGATTGCCGACCCGAACGATTACGAAGCTCGGGCAACTTTGATGCTTGCGAGCAGTTTCTCCCATAACGGTTTGACAGGATTGGGAGGAAAACTCTATTTTACCGTGCACCGTTTGGAACATGAAATAAGCGGTATGTTTGACCGGGTTGCGCACGGTGCGGGGCTTGCGGTCTTGTTCCCGGCGTGGGCCAAATATGTTTACCGCCATTTTACCGCCCGCTTTGCCCGTTTTGCTTATCAGGTTATGGATGTAAGCAAAAGTTTAACAGAGGAAGAAGCCGCTTACGAAGGAATTATCCGTCTGGAAGCATATTTCCGGCAAATTGGCATGCCGGTTCGTTTAAGCGAACTTGACATCGACGAAACCAGTTTTGAAAAAATGGCCGAAAAAGCTTTGGGCCAGAATGATACATTAAACGGTATCATTCCTTTAAACAAGAATCAAATAATCGAAATTTTTGAAATTGCAAAATAGAAATCGAGGATGAAAAAATGACTATCACACCCCTAATAGTTGGACAATTTGAAGTGCGTTTGCTCGACAAAACTAATCCGAAAGAGCTTGAAGATGTCCAACGGATGCGCTACCAAGAAATTGTGCTCGAATACAATAAAGATAACTTAAACGAAAAAGGTACCGATTACAGTCCGTACGACCAATACTGCGATCATATCATTGCCATCGACAAAGAAACCAATGAAATTGTCGGTACTTACCGGGTGATGCAAAAACACCATGTCGAACCGCTTGGGGGGTTTTTAACGGAAGAGGAATACGACATCACGGCTTTAAAACAATCGCCTTATCCGATTTTGGAATTGGGACGGGCGGTGGTAAAAAAAGAGTATCGCGGAAGTATTGTCTTAAAATTGATTTGGAAGTTTTTGCTTCAGTATGTGGAAGCCAATCAAATCCGTTTCCTTTTCGGAACCGCCAGTTTCCACGGCACAGATCCAACGGTTTATCAAAACGGTCTGGCATTCTTATATCACAACTATTTAATCGATAACGAATATTGTCCGAAAGCTATCGGCGAAACCTCGGGACCGATGAATCGGTTGGGATTGGCGGAAGTTGACCCTCAAAAAGCCTTGGAGGAAATTCCCCCATTGATTAAAGGGTATTTGGCTATGGGGGCCAAAGTCGGCGACGGTTATTTTGTGGACATTCCCTTTAATTCGGTAGATGTTTTTATTTTTTTGGATTTATTAAATTTCAATGAAACCTTTGTTAAACGTTTAATTAAGTAAAAAACTAATGTGGAGGGAAATATGAAGAAAAAAGTACGTTCATTTTGGCAAGAGTTTAAGACTTTTATCATGAGAGGAAGTATTATTGATCTTTCGGTCGGTATCGTAGTCGGCGGTGCTTTTACCTCGATTGTCAAATCACTAACCAATGATATTTTGATGCCGTTTATCGGTGCCCTTTTGGGCGGGATCGATTTTTCCGGATTAAGATTCGGATTATGGAATTCCAAACCGATTATCGACAACGGTGTTCAGGTTCTCGATGAATACGGTCAACCAGCCTTAACTTCAGCAATCTACTACGGCCGTTTCCTTCAAGCGGTGCTCGACTTCCTTATTATCGCATTCGTAGTCTTTATTTTAATCAAAATAATCAACACTTTGCATCGCAAAGTCGAAGAATTGCGCAAAAAAGAAGAAGCCGAAAAGAAAGAAGCCGAAGCGGAAACTCAAAAAGCCCAACCGGAACCTGCCGATATTGTCTTGTTAAAAGAAATCCGCGATTTGCTTAAAGAAGGAAAAGAATAAAGTCAGCTAAAAACAAATCCAAAAAAATTAAAAGCAAACACCATTTTTCTCGGTTTGACCAAAACAACCGGTAAAAATGGTGTTTTTGTTATGTTTGAAAAAAATCGATTTTTTTAGTATAATGAAATAAGAAAAGAGGAATGGCGATGAAAGAGACATACATTTTAGCAATCGATCAAGGAACGACGAGTACAAGATCAATTATTTTTAATCGCAAAGGCCAAATCATGGCCAGTTCCCAAATGGAAATCGCCCAAATCTGTCCCAATAACGGATGGGTCGAACAAAACCCGGAAGAAATCTTCGAAACGGTTATTCAAACAATCAAAGATGCCCTAAACCAAGCCCATCTGTCCATTGAATCCATCGAAGCGCTGGGCATAACCAACCAAAGGGAAACAACCATTCTCTGGGATAAAATTACCGGAAAGCCGCTTTATCATGCCATCGTCTGGCAATCGCGGCAATCGACGGCGATTTGCGAGGAGTGGATTAGCAAAGGGTACCAAAAAACCGTCCACCAAAAAACCGGCTTGATGATTAACCCTTACTTTTCCGCAAGCAAAATCCGCTGGATTTTGGATCATGTACCGGGCAGCAGTGAAAAAGCCAAAAGAGGCGAAATCCTGTTCGGGACCGTCGAAACGTATCTGCTTTGGCGTCTGACGAAAGGAAAACACCATATTACCGATTATTCCAACGCTTCGCGCACGATGGTCTTCAATATCAATACGTTGAACTGGGACGAGGAATTGCTTGCCTTATTTGATTTCCCGCTCAGCTTATTCCCCCAAGTCGTCGATAGCGCTTGTTTGGTGGGGGGTGCGGATGGACTAAGGGAATTTTTTCCGAATGCTCAAGTAAAAATCGCTTCCCTCGTCGGCGACCAGCAGGCGGCCTTGTTCGGCCAATGTTGTTTCGACAAAGGCTCCATCAAAAGCACTTACGGCACCGGCTGTTTTATCCTGATGAATACGAAAGAAGTGCCGATTTATTCCCAAGCCGGACTTTTGACTACCATTGCCTGGGGCATCAACGGAAAAATCGAGTATGCCCTGGAAGGTTCGGTGTTTGTGGCGGGGGCGGCGGTTCAGTGGTTAAGAGACGGACTGAAGTTTTTTCCCAAATCGAGCGATTGCGAAGAATACCTGCAAAAAAATCCCGATAGCGGCGGCGTCTACATGGTTCCGGCTTTTGTCGGTTTGGGAACCCCTTACTGGGACAACGATGCCAGAGGTGCGATTTTCGGTCTGACCCGCGCAACCACCAAAGAAAATGTGATTGCGGCGGTGATTGAAGGAATCGCCTATCAGGCCAAAGACGTCATGGATGTCATGAAAAAAGAAGCCGGCTTCGACATTCAGTATTTGGGTGTTGACGGCGGAGCTAGCGTCAACAATTTCCTCATGCAATTTCAGGCCGATTTGCTGAACGTGAAATTGGTTCGGCCGCGCTGTCTGGAAACAACCGCTCTCGGAGCGTTCTATTTGGCCGCTCTTGCCATCGGGTGGTTTAAATCAACCGAAGAAATCAAAAAATACCATCAGGTGGACAGGCTTTTCCTAAGTCATATGACAGAAGAAGAACGGGAAAGACGCCTGAAGGGCTGGCAAAAAGCCGTCCAAGCGACCCTGACCTTTAAATAAAATTATTATATTAAAAGTAGAAAAACAGAAAAAAGAGTATAATAAAATTGATTTGAAAATGATAAAACATATAGGAGGTTAATAATGGGATTATTTAGTGCTTTAAAACGCCAATTATTGAAAGTTATCGAATGGAAAGACGATTCTACCGATACCATCGTTTATCGTTATCCGATGGAAGACCGGGTAGAAATAATGAACGGCTGCCAATTGATTGTCGGTCCGGCCCAAACCGCAATCCTCGTCAAAGAAGGACAGATTGCCGATGTTTACGGCCCGGGACTTCACAAATTGGAAACCAAAAACATGCCGATTTTGACCAGTCTTGCCTCTTGGAAATACGGCTTTGATTCTCCTTTCAAAGCAGACGTCTACTATGTCAATACCAAGCAGTTTATCAACCAGACTTGGGGCACAACCAATCCGGTAATGATGCGGGACAGAGATTTCGGAATGATTCGCGTTCGCGCGCACGGAAAATTCTCCTTTAGAGTCAGCGATCCGGCCGTGTTGATGCGCGAAATTTTCGGCACCAACCGCGATTATCGCACAGCCAGCTTAATCGGTCATTTCCGTTCCATCGTCGTCAGTTCGTTTGCGGATGCATTGGGCGAAGCCAATATTCCCGCTTTGGATATTGCGGCCAAATACCGTGAACTGGCGGATGTTTTGATTCAGACATCCAAAGACGATTTTGCCAAAATGGGAATTTCCGTCGAAAGCTTATACATCGAGAACGTTTCGCTTCCTCAGGAAGTCGAACAAGCCATCGACAAACGGACCTCGGTCGGTGTTATGGGCGACAAAATGCAATCGTTCATGCAATATCAAACCGCCGAAGCCATACGCGATGCGGCTAAAAACGAAGGGGGCGTAGCCGGTGCCGGTGTAGGCCTCGGAGCCGGTCTCGGTATGGGTCAAATGTTTGCGGAAGCAATGAAAACCGCAAAAGACGAACCGAAACCGACCGAAGTAGCCAAAGTCGCCTGCAGCAAATGCGGCAAAATGATTCCGGCCGATGCCAAATTCTGTCCGGAATGCGGGGAAAAACGTCCGGAAAAGAAATTTTGCGTAAAATGCGGCAAACCGATGCCTGCCAGCGCCAATTTCTGTCCAGAATGCGGAACCAAAGTCGGAAACTAAAGGGATGCTAGCATGGATAATCAAAAGCAAGCTTTTGAAGAAGAACTGAAAGCCGAAAACGAAGTATTTAAATGTCCGGGGTGCGGGGCCAATTTAACCTTTGAACCGGAACAAGAAGAACTAACTTGCCAATACTGCGATTATCATGTGCGCTTAAAAGGAACTTCTTCCCAACAGGAATTTGACTTTTTTGGCGCGGAGGATGTAAAGAACACCTGGAATAACGAAATGAAAATCCTCCATTGCCAAAACTGCGGTGCCAACAATGTGGTGGAAAAGAAAATCATTTCGTACGAATGCCCGTTCTGCGGCACTGCCCAAGTAACGGACAGCGAAGAACTTCCCGGGCTTCGTCCTCAAAGAGTCTTGCCATTTTCGGTTAATAAAGAAACAACCATCAAATTATATCAAAATTGGATTAAGCGACGCTTTTTCGCTCCCAAGAAATTAAAGAAAGATATTCCGAATGCCAAAATCAACGGCGTGTATTTACCGGTTTGGACTTATGATGCGGAGACATTTACTTCGTACCGGGGCCGTTTGGGAAAACGGTATACGAGAACGGTCGGAACGGGGAAAAACCGACGGGTGGTTACGGAAATCAGATATTTCAGTATTTCGGGAACCAAACACGTTTCGTTTGACGATATCGTTGTCAGCGCCAGCCGAAAAATATCCCAAGGCCAAATAACGCAACTTCAGCCTTTCAATACCAACTCGTCTTATTTGTATGATCCGCGGTATTTGTCGGGCTTTTCGGCCGAACATTACGATATTTCGTTAAAAGAAGGTTTCAACAAAGCCAAAGAAATTGCCAAAAAACGGATTGAACAGCTTATTTTGGCGCGTTATAATTACGATGTGGTTAGTTATTTGCATACCAATACGACTTACGACCAAGTCAAATACAAGTATGTTTTGATTCCGGTTTGGATTTGTTCCTTTGATTACAACAAAAAGACCTATCGCTATTATGTCAACGGGGAAACCGGACGCTTGGTCGGATCGGCACCGGTGTCGGTAGGACGCGTCTTGTTGATTGTCTTCCTTGTTTTGGCCGTCATAGCTTTGATTGTAATCTTATTTATGAGTTTTGGCACGACTTCTTATTATCCTTATCCGTAAAAATCAAACCAAGGCCCTTAAAACCTTGGTTTCTTTTTAAAGATTTGATATTACCCAGCCCCAAAAAAAATTAAAGCAAGAAAGGAGAGAATCGGTTGTCATAACCGAAGGAATAACCATGGATGCACGGATTGAACATATCATCAAAGAAGCTTTAAAGGAAGATGGTTATGATAACGATGTAACCACCAAAGCGGTCTTACCGAACAATTTTGTTTTGACCGGCCAATTTATCGCCAAAGCCAGCGGCGTGGTATCGGGAGTTGAAGCAGCCGGAGGAGTCTTCCAATACATCAATTCCAAAATCAAAGTCGAAATTTTACGGAAAAGCGGTTCCTATGTCAATCGTGGTACCGTTATCGCTTATGTGCAGGGACCAATCAAGGATATCCTGCGGGGAGAACAGGTGGCCTTAAATATTTTCCAAAGGATGAGTGGGATTGCGACAGAAACCAATAAATTTGTTCAGGAACTCCATGGTACCGGCTGTGCGATTCTTGGGACCAGAAATACGACTCCGCTTCTAAGAGCCTTGGAAAAACAGGCCGTTATCGACGGGGGCGGACAAGCTGACCGTTTAAATCTGAGCGACCGGATAGTAATTACCGCCAATCATGTTGCGGCGGTGGGGGGAGTGAAAAATGCGGCCGAACTAGCCGCAAGCAACAATACCCTAAATCTGATAATTGAAGTAGAAGTGGAAAACGAAGCCGAAATGCTCGCAGCGCTCGATTCGCCGTGCGACTCAATAATCCTTTCCAACATGACCAACGAAGAACTTACGCGAATGGTCGTACTAAACCAAGGTCGGAAAAAACTTATCGCCCAATGCAATCCGACCTTAAAAAGCGTCCGCAGCATCGCCTTAACCGGCGTCGATTATATTGCTTTGGATTCGATTACCAATTCCTGCAAAGCTTTGGATATTATTTTTAAAATTAGCAAACTCCGCTAAACAAACTTTTGCAAATGCAAACGTGTGTTAGAACAAACGTTTAAAGTTTACTCCCAAGATTCCGCCGAAAGTACCCGATGCCAAAAAAGCGAGATATTTAATCAATCGGTTCCAGGTGAAAGGATCTTTGGCAAACAGTTGGATGATTGCGACAATTACCACGACAATCAAGGCTGACGATAGCCCGGCTATCCAGCCTTTTTTTTGTTCGGTGTTGCCGCTGAAAAACCCGAGAACCAGGAAAAGTCCCAAACCGATTAAAAAAGTTGCAATCCGGAATTTATTGGGTTCGTTGGAAGCGTGTCCCAAATAAATCAGCAGAGTATAAATTAAAACGGTCGGGGTCAAAATAATCAGGAAAAGCAGAAGTTCTTTTGCCTTATTACGCAAAAGTTGCATAGTATCACCTATGGTATTTTATGAGACAAACTGTTTTTTTAGAAGGAGAATTGCATTGTGGAGTGGGATTTAATTAATGTCTTGTTGCGAACGCTGATCAGTTATGTGTTGTTAATCATCCTGATGAAATTTATGGGCAAGCGCGAAGTCGGTCAGTTGAGCCTGTTTGATGTCATGATTTTGCTTACCATCGTCGATATCATGGTGGTGGGAATCGAAAAATACGATTCGACCCTTTGGTTCAGTTTTTTACCGATGATTCTTTTGGCCTTAATCGAGAGGTTCCTCGGTTTTCTTTCGATACGGATACCCGCTTTGAGGCGCCTGTTGGACGGCAAGGAAGCAATTATTATCCAAAACGGAAAACTGCAGGTCAAAACGATGTTGAAAGAACGCTATAATATGGATGATCTGCTTTTGCATTTGC
>ERZ795058.431-NODE-431-length-66739-cov-8.902285_pt1 | contig 66739 bp, 63 predicted proteins | sample MGYA00375142_ERZ795058 | MGnify/ENA primary metagenome ERZ795058 (study PRJEB30187, sample SAMN05720210) | activated sludge metagenome | isolation source: anaerobic digester from wastewater treatment plant | place: Japan | collected 2015-04-20 ... | reverse complement strand
CAACTCCTTTTGACAAATCTTTTGATTGAAAATTGCCTTCCCCACCCATTCGTTTGCGTTTTGTTGGTGTAACTGAAAGCGTACGGGTCGTTGTGGGTGTTGGGGTAACTGTACTTGTCGGTGTTGGCGTTTCAGTCGGCGTATTCGTTTGCGTTGGTGTTGTTGAAGGTCGTGGTGTTGTGGTTGCCTGTAATTCATAGATCTTGACCGGTTGATATACATCTCCACACCAGAAAATATCCTTGCTGATTCGTTCGCATATTTGTCCGATGGGTGGGGGAGGGAGATACTGATTTAAACAGAACGCCAATAAACTGAGACCGCCTGAATGGTTAATCAGCCTGAAGCGATGTGCTGGCGGGTGTCCTGGTATTTCACCAAACCCAAGATCTTCACCGACGACCCATCCGTAAATCGGCAGTTTTTTTTGATGAGCAGTACCAACTTTTGGAGTTAATACTTCTAAACTTAAAAAGAGGCTTATCGCCAAAACAAGAATAATGGCGCTGAAATATACTGGATAATTAATGATGAATTTCTTGAGTTTAGCCATCGTTTTAAGCCATTTCAGTCTTGTTTGATGTCATGCAAGTTCTATTCCAGTATGGTCGAAATTAATGAATCAAAAAATCTGTCGTAACATAACTCATCCAGACAATAAGCTGCCGGTTCTCATTGTGTGGGGTAAGAATTTATTTGATTTATTTGTTGTCTGATTGTGAGTGCAATTAATAAAAACAAATTAAAACACTCCTTTAGATTTTCAGTTCTTCTTATGTGCGTGATACCCGCCAATTGTTTGTTAAGCGATAACGGAAATCAATTACTGCTTTGGTTAAACCCTGATTTAGAAACCACAGAAACTTATCTGAGTGTTATAATACGAGCAGTGAGAAATTAAGTGAAACGAGGTATTTATGGGTGAATTTCTGACAATAAGAGAGATTGATCAGGCTGTCCATGCAATTCGAGCAAGAATTAAAATTCGACCCGAGGTCGGCATGATACTGGGCTCAGGACTGGGTCCGATGGCAGAAACGATTGAGGATGCTGTGATCATCCCAACAGATCAGATTCCAAACTGGCCGATTTCTACTGTGGTGGGTCATGAAGGTCGACTGGTTATCGGTCGGCTTGAGGGTGTGATGATCCTCGTACTGCAAGGGCGGGCTCATTTTTATGAAGGATATGGCATCGATCGCGTGACTTTGCCTGTGCGCGTTATGCAGCGATTGGGTTGTGATAAATTGGTTGTCACCAATGCAGCAGGTGCGATTAACCCAGAATTTGTTCCTGGAGAATTAATGTTGATTACCGATCATCTTAACTTAATCGGTATGGGGGGCGTCAACCCGCTGAAGGGTCCTAACCTTGATGAATTCGGGCCTCGTTTCCCGGATATGAGCCAACCTTATGATCGAGAGTTCCTGGAGAAAGCCAGAGCCACATGTGATGATGCTGGCATGGCCTATCGGGAAGGGGTATATGCCTCTCTTTCCGGCCCCTCCTTTGAGAGCCCAGCTGAGCTGCGTTTCCTGCGGGGAATCGGGGCTGATGCCGTGGGAATGTCCACAGTGCCTGAGGTTATTGTCGCTCGCCACGGCGGGATGCGAGTGTTGGGCATATCAGGGATTAGTAATAAAGCCAACCTGGATGGAAGTACAATAACAACTCATGAAGAAGTACTGGAAGCAGGCCAGGTGTTGGTACCCAAGCTGACGACGTTAATCCGCGGGTTCCTGGCTAAACTGTAAGCCGGGCAATTATTGTCAAAAATTTTTTCTAACGGGGATCTGTAGCATGGACATGGTTTTACAGAACGTCCTCCGTGGTTTAGTCACGTATCGGACCATCATTTATATCCTGTTGGGGGTTGGCATCCTGGTATACTTAAGGATGTTTATTATTGGTGTGATGGAATGGAAAAAGTCTGTATTTAGCCTTGAACGCCGAATTGCCCAGCGGCGGTTGGTATCTGCTTCAACCGGGCTGATTTTGTTATCCTTATTATTGGTTGGCGAGTTTTTGCTGGTAACCCTGATAGACCCCCGCATGCCGGCACAATCCAGCGAATCACAGGTGTCCATGGATCCTCTGATCGTCCCGACAACCACATTGCAACTGGACGAGAACCACACCTCCCGAACGCCACCTGTAGTTGAAGACAGCGATGCATCTGTTGAGCAAGGTGAACTCGTATTTGAGTGCGTTGAAGATCAAGTTGAAATAACTGAACCAACTGATGGAGGCATGATCAGGGGTACGGTTGAAATTATTGGTTCGGTTTATGTTGACAATTTTGGTTCGTATAAATATGAATTTTCGCCTGTTGGAAACATCAATTGGATTACGATAGCGGCCGGTAATCAATTGAAACTACACGAGAGTATTGGGTTTTGGTATACCAGTGAATTGACACCGGGTCGTTATCTGTTACGCCTTGTCCCGTTAGATAACACTGGTGAGGAGTTAATGCCGTGTATCATCACGGTTGAGGTTGTTGGCCCCAAGGAGTAAAGGAAAATATGCCTGAAATAGAAATTCGACAGGTAGTACTTGCAGATGTTGAAAACCTCTCATTATTCGAGCATGGCTACCACAGCTCATATGTCTGGCAGATGAATATGGATCTGGCACTTGAATCGATGGAAATTAACTTTATTCGGATACGGTTGCCCCGCCAGGTTTTTGTGTCTTACCCTCGAAACCGTGATCAGATCTTTAATGACCTCAACAACGCTGAGGCAGTGTTAGTTGCAATTCTTGATCAGCGACCTGTTGGCTATATAAAGGTCATGGCTGAAGGATCAAATCATGTTGCCAGGGTATCAGACCTGGTTGTTTCAACAGCCTTTCGGCGGCAGGGCATAGCCAGCGGATTATTATTAACTGTGATGGACTTGGTTTCTCGTCGAGGCTTTTCAGCCTTGATGCTGGAAATACAATCAAAAAATGATCCAGCCATCACCATGGCGGCGAAATTAGGATTCAAGTATTGTGGTTTCAGGGATCAATATTTCCCAAATGATGACCTGGCATTGTTCTTTAGCAGGTTTTCGCATTAAGGCAGAGATCAGGACATGATTTTCGGTATTACCTGGACAAGCATTTTTCAGACGATCAGCCAGATTACAGCCGCCGGGGCCGCAATCACTGCGCTCTCTTTGCTCTTGTTCGCCCTGATTTATAATCTGCGGGAACAGGTAGTTCGGGCTTTTATTTTAATTTTGCTATGTGTCGTTGTTTTTTACACAGCAGAGACCATCGCCAGTGTCAATACCCAGGCAGTGATCATTGATATCAGCCTGAAAATAAAATGGGTTGGAATTGTTTTTCTTCCCGCCTCCTATTTGTATTTTTCCAATGCATTATTAACTTTGACCGGTCGACCAAGCAGAGGACGCCGATTGTGGTTAGTTCGCGCTGTATTCCTTTTTTCTCTAGTTTTATGTCTGTTAATTCCTTTGAATATTCTTGTGGGACCGCTGGATATAACTGGCCAGCCAACCCCACATTTGGAAAGGACCCTGTATACCGGGTTTTTCGCTTTATATTATGTCGGTGTGATGGTAATTGCTGGGTCAATTCTTTACCGTGCATTTCAACGTACGGTGACCAAAACCAGTCGGCGCAGGATGATCTACCTTTTATTGGGTGCTACGGTAGCAGCAGTTGGAATTTTTCCTTATTCACTGTTTGGGTCTGGGTTGTTCTCCCAATTCCCGATCTTGTTCTGGATCATTGTCAGCATAGCAAACTTGCTGGTGGGTGGTTTCCTGGTGATCATTTCTTATTCGGTTGCTTTCTTCGGAGTCAGCTGGCCTGATCGCCTGGTGAAAGGACGCCTGTTTAAATGGTTTCTGCGTGGGCCTTTAACGGCTTCAATCGTACTTGCTTCCACGACTATAATTCGACGTTTTGGAATGCTATGGGATGATCCGTATAACCCCTTTGTTCCCATTTTTATGGTGGGGTTGATCTTGATAATGGAATACTCCATCACCTTGCTGGCCCCTTTTTGGGAGCGGTTGCTTTTTTATGGTAGTGACCGCAGAGAAATCATGCGGATTCAATCCCTTGAAGATCATATGCTGACCCGTTCTGATTTACAGCAATTTTTAGAAATTGTCACGGCCACACTCTGTGATCTTTTGCAGGTAAAGAGCGCGTTTATCTCCATGATGGACGGAGGGGGCTTGATGATGTTAACTGTGGCTGGCAACCAATCAGCCTTTACCGAAATAGAATCGTCTGATGAAGTGTTAGCATTAACATTGGAAAATGGAACCGAAGAAAAAAAAGGGTTTCTTAGGTGGAGCGGGCATTTATTGATTCCTCTGGTGTACGATGATCAGCAAAATGGGAGATTGCTTCTTGGTTTATGTGGATTCCCCTGGGAAAATGACCGCGAGATGGATGCTGAGCATGTACAATCGATCAATTTGTTGACCACCCGGGTTAGCATTGCATTACGGGATTGGAAATTGCAACAACAGGTAATTGATTCTTTAGAAAGCCTGCATCCACAAGTTGCATTAATCCAGCAATTACGAGCAGCGTCAAGTTACAACAAAACCAGTGTATTACTGGATGAAGTGCAATTACCTGAAGAAGATTTCATCGAATGGGTAAAAGGCGCTCTTACCCATTATTGGGGGGGACCCAAATTAACGGAGAGTCCTTTACTGGGTCTGCAGATCGTGCAATCAGCGATCGATGATTATGACGGTAGTCCGATTAATGCTTTGCGAGGAATCCTTAAAACGGCCATTGATAATATCAAGCCTGAGGGTGAAAGGCGTTTCACGGCAGAATGGATTTTGTATAATATTCTTGAATTAAAATTCCTCGAGGGCAGGAAGGTTCGAGAGGTTGCGAACCGATTGGCAATGTCTGAGGCTGATCTTTATCGTAAACAGCGTATTGCTCTGGAAGCAGTCTCGAAAACAATTGTCAGTATGGAATTATCGGAGCGTGAGAAGGAGCAAACATGACAGCAAAACCCGGGGTTGGGCGAAAGCAAAAGGGCCGAATCCCCAAAGATTGCGAGCATCATCATAACGAAACACGCAATTTACCTGCTCCCGACAAATTAGATGATCATTGGTGGACTTCCATTGTTGCGGATCAGCCCACGCTCGGGGCTGGATGGGAAGCGAGCAACACGGGTGATGATAAAAAAAATCAACGCCAAAATCCTGGACGACCTGCATCTGCAATCAATTGGCATAAGGTCGAATGTTTATTCAAAAATGATGAAATTATCACATTGGAAGTAGTTGGTTATAATCGTGGGGGGGTCCTGGTTAGGGGCGCTTCTCTTCATGGTTTCGTTCCGGCATCACACTTGGTTGACCACCCCGTGGGGACCAACAAGGGGGTACGGGAGCAAATCTTCCGCCGATATTTAGGCCGAGATATCCCAGTGAAAGTTATTGAATGTGAACCTGAAAAGGATCGCGTTGTTTTTTCAGAACGAGCCGCCCTGGCAGGTGCAGGTAAACGCAAATTTCTTCTCGCCAGTCTGGCTGAAGGGGATATCATCAGTGGATTTGTGACCAATATCACGGACTTTGGCGTGTTTGTTGACCTGGGTGGGGTTGAAGGATTGATCCATGTTTCTGAGTTGTCATGGGGACGCGTACAACATCCCTCAGAGGTTGTGAAGTTAGGTCAGGAAATAGAGACCTTGATCGTTGAAGTCTTGGAAGAACAGGCCCGGATTGCCCTGAGCCTTAAACGGCTTAAGAGTAATCCCTGGGATAATTTAGCCAGGCAACTCTCTCCAGGCGATGTTCTTGATGCTAGTGTCACCAGGATTGTCAAATATGGTGTATTTGCCTGTTTAGATATTGGTGTAGAAGGATTGATCCATATTTCAACCATCGTCTTTCCTGCTGATTGTGCCAATATTAATGATTTTCTAAAAGTTGGACAGATGGTAAAAGTCAATGTGATCAGCATTGATGCGCCCAAAAGGCGATTGGGCTTAATGCTGGAAGGTTAGATATCGAAAAATGGCGAAGCGCACCTCAACCCCCGTACAGAAAAAACAAGGTAAAGCCCAGCAGGATTCATTGTTCCAGCAGTTTGAAAGAGCCGGCAGTTCAGAAGTAGAGCGCAATACGCAAATCCTGCAGTATGGGTGGGATTTGATTGGCGTATTGCTTTTTGCCGCAGCGTTTATTCTGCTGCTTGGTTTCTTCCAGGTGACATCAGGCGAGCTGATCACCCCATTAGTGGATTTTCTCATGCGCTGGTTTGGCTTAGGTCGCTTCCTGATTGTGGTCGCAATGGTTGCTGTTGGTTTGCAGGTCATTCGATGGCGCAAACATCCATTACGCAAACTCTCACTGGGACGAATTTTAGCCTTTGAAGGAAGCGGTTTTCTGTTCCTGGCTGTACTTTCCATCGCAACCAGCGGAGTTATTACTCAGGTTGAGGCAGGACGCGATCCGGGCGGTATCGTTGGTTGGGGTATTGCAGAGATTTTTCGCTCAACAATCGGCCCGACAGCAGGCTTTTTGCTCCTGGTGGCATTATTTCTCCTGTGCGTGGCTGTTGCATTTAACTTGTTTCCGAAGCTTGAAAAAGTTGTCCAGACTCAAGTGAGCAATCTATCGATGGTTGAAGAGACCTTTGGCAACCAGAAAGAGCCTGCACAACCTCCTGCCGCAGCAAGCATAAAAATGAGGGAACCGGAAGAAGAAACACAGCCAGAGGTGAAGACCACCTGGCTGCCTCCAGAGTTTCGTAAATCGTTCACCACACCTGATGTCGCTGACGAAACGCCTGATTTTACTTTAGAGCGTTCACCTGAACTGCCGCCACTCGATCTATTGAATAAAGGTGAGTCCTTCAAACCCGATAAGCGATCGATCAATATGACTGCGGGACTGATTGAGAAAACGCTCGCCGAATTTGGGATTCCAGCGAAGGTGGTTGGATTTCGGTCCGGACCCACTGTGACGCAATTTGCCGTCGAGCCAGGATATATCGATAAAGCCGACGATGATCGGCAAAAGATTCGGGTATCCCAAATTTCATCCCTGCAACGGGATCTCGCACTTGCGCTTTCTGCTGAACGGCTCAGAATCGAAGCGCCTGTTCCTGGGAAATCCTACGTCGGTATCGAAATTCCAAATCCCACCAGCTTTGATGTACAGTTAAAACCATTGCTTGAAACGGATTCTTTTTCTAGGATTAATTCCCAATTAGCGCTGGCTTTGGGAAGGGATGTGTCTGGTCGAGCTGTAATTTCCGATCTGGCAACGATGCCGCATTTATTGATTGCCGGAACGACTGGATCTGGGAAAAGCGTGTGTATCACTGCGCTGACAGCTTGTTTGGTGATGAATAACACACCTGACGAGATTAAGCTGGCCATGATTGACCCAAAACGTGTGGAATTGATGCGCTTTAATGGTTTGCCGCACTTAATGGGTCGGGTTGAGACTGAAATCGAGCGAATTTTAGCAATTTTACGGTGGGCAACGGCAGAAATGGATTTTCGCTATGAATTACTGGAACGAGCCCGTTCGAGGAATATTGACGCGTACAATCGAAAATTAGAAATCCAAAACAAGCCAAAAATGCCCAAAATCGTGCTCATCATTGATGAGCTCGCGGATTTGATGATGGCGGCGCCTGACCAAACAGAATTTGCTATCATTCGCCTGGCGCAAAAAGCGCGTGCCGTAGGCATTCACCTGATCCTGGCCACTCAGCGTCCAAGCACTGATGTGGTCACCGGCTTGATTAAAGCCAATTTTCCGACCAGGATTGCTTTTGCTGTTGCCACATCTGTGGATTCCCGTGTCATTTTGGATACAGGTGGTGCAGAAACCTTGCTAAGCAAGGGAGACATGCTGTTCATGCATCCTGAATTTGGTCTTCCACAACGAGCCCAGGGTGTAATCGTCACTGACAAGGAACTGAACCGGATTATCCGCTGGTGGCAAAGGAACCGAAAGGATCAATCTGAGTTGCTAAATGAGCGTTATGATGATTCGAAGTCACCACCCTGGGAAGACCAGGTTGGAATCGATGCAACCTCAGGCAGCGACGATGCACTGGTGGATGAAGCCATTAAATTAATCAAAGCACAAGGCCATGTGAGCGCCTCATTTTTACAGCGACAATTGCGGATTGGATATCCAAGGGCTGCACGGTTGGTCGATCAGTTAGAGGAAATGGGTATTATCGGGCCTTCACAGGGAGGCGGTCGAGAACGGGAGATTTTGATTGATTTTGATGATGGGGAAGATGAATGATGCCCTCTGTTTTGCTTACAGTGTGATAAACTTACAGCCATGAATCAATCGAATAACGACGAGAAAAAAACCCTAACAGATCATTTGCGAATAATTTTTAAAGGGGTTCTGGACGGGATTGGTACATTCCTGAATCGATTGGGAGTCCGTCCCAATGTCATCACCCTGGCAGGACTATTGGGCAATGTTGCGGGTGGCGTCTTAATTGCTTCAGATCAATTATTGTGGGGCGGTTTGATTGCTATGATAATGGCCCCTCTGGACGCCCTTGATGGAACCATGGCGCGTTTGCGAAACGAGAGCAGTCGCTACGGTGCTTTTGTTGATTCAGTAACTGACCGCTATTCTGAGTTTGCTTTATACGCAGGCTTGTTGGTGTATTTTATCCAAACCGGGACCTGGAAGGATGCGATGCTGGTATTATTCGCCGCTATGGGATCAATTTTGGTCTCTTACATCCGGGCAAAAGCTGAGTCCTTGAATTATTCAGCGAAGATTGGATTATTCACCCGTGTGGAAAGATACCTGGTATTAATCCCCGGGGTAATTTTTGGTATTCCTCGAATAGCTCTATGGATTTTGGCAATCCTTAGCAACGTGACGGCATTGCAGCGAATTTGGTATGTGAGAAAACAAGCGAAAGCCAACGGAGAGGTTCGAAATATAAGAGAGGAACAGAAAAATGGCTGAAGGTATTCGAATTGGACCATTAACACTTAATTATTACGGGATGATCATCATGGCAGGAGTCATCGCTGCCGCAGTGTTAAGCCATTATGAAGCAAAACGCAGGGAATTGAACGCTGATATCATTTGGGATTGTTTACCCTGGGTCGTTCTTGGTGGGGTGATTGGCGCCCGAATCTGGCATATCCTGACGCCGCCCGCCTCGATGGTTGAACAAGGCGTTACAACCTGGTATTACCTCACGCATCCATTGGATGCTATCGCAATCTGGCGGGGTGGGTTAGGGATACCCGGTGCGGTTGCTGGCGGTGCACTGGCACTTTATCTCTATACCAGGAAGCATGAAATCAGTTTCCTGTTATGGGTTGATATTATTGCCCCCGGTTTGGCGCTGGCGCAAGCAATTGGCCGCTGGGGTAATTTCATAAACCAGGAAGTTTATGGGCGCCCGTCTAATCTTCCCTGGGCAATTACGATTGACCCCCGGTACAGGTTGCCTGAATACAGAGATATTGCCACTTATCATCCATTATTTTTATATGAATCTATTTTTAATTTATTAAATATGGGCTTCTTGCTGTGGCTCACCCGAAAAATGGCACATAAACTTAAACAAGGTGATGTTTTCTTATCCTATTTGGTGACCTACCCGATATTCAGGTTCTTCTTAGAATTTCTCAGACTGGATGCCAGTCTTGTGGGTGGCGTGAACGCAAACCAAACATTAATGTTGTTGATCGCAATGGCAGCGGCAGGGTTGATTGTTTGGCGACACCGCGAGACGATTTTCCCCCGTCAGGCTAATGAAAAACCAAAACACAAAGATATCGAAAATCTAGAAGGCACGGGTGAAAAAAACGAAGAATAAATTTTGCTGGCGATCTTAAGGTTGGACGATTAATAAAATGGCAACCATCACTTTCCTGGGAACGGCCAATGCGTTACCGAATAAAGATCGTGAAAGCACTCATTTCCTGGTTGAATCAGGTGAGCAAAAAATCCTTGTGGATTGTGCCGGTAATCCAATTATTCGGTTTGACCAGGCTGGACTTGGCCCGTGTTTCATCACAGATATTATTCTGACGCATTTTCACCCCGATCATGTGGCTGGATTGCCTATCTTGTTATTAGATTTATTAATCATGGGGCGTAAGGATCCGTTAAATATCTATGGCTTAGATAAGGTCATTGATCAGGCAGAGGGAATGCTGGAATTGTTCGAATGGCAGGACTGGGGTGATTTTTTCCCGGTTCAATTTCATCGAATCCCCGATCAAGTGCTATTGAATGTGTTGAACACTGAGTCCGTGCGAATTTGGACATCTCCGGTGCATCATCTGATCCCCACAATTGGGGTAAGGATGCAATTCCCAGGCGGCTCTATGTGTTACTCATCGGATACAGAGCCTTGTGATAACGTGGTTGAATTGGCAAGAGGGGTCGATATCCTGATCCATGAAGCAACAGGTGGAGAAATTGGTCACTCTTTACCTGAGCAGGCTGGTGAAATTGCTCAGAGGGCAAGTGCAAGCCAATTATTATTAATTCATTATCCCTCAAAGGTTGATACTGAAGAATGGGTGAATAGAGCCAGGAGCCGTTACTCTGGGCAGGTTCAAGCAGCCAAGGATTGGATGAGAATTAACATCTGATTGATTCCATAAACAAAGACGAAAACCAATTACCAGCCTGAGAGGAAGTTCTCCCAATCATTATGATGATGCAAGTGCTTTCCAAACAGGTATGTGGCTGTATTTGGCGGACATTTCGGTGGTCTTATTGGAAACATTCCTGATTGCTCCGGCGTTAAACCACCTTTGAGGTGGTTGCAGCGTGGGCAAGCGGAAACGACATTTTCCCACTGGGTTTTGCCCCCTAAATGGCGAGGAATGACATGGTCAATGGTCAAATCGTTGATCTGCCGACCACAATACTGGCAGGTGAAGCGATCTCTGCGGAAAATTTCTTTTCGGGTCAGCTTAACCACCGGTCTGGGACGTTTAACCATGTGATTGAGGCGAATTACGGATGGCATTAAAAATATTTGTGAAACCGTTCGGATCACTCCCCTGCCGTTTAATATCAGGGTTGCTTTATCCGACAGCACCAGGTTGATGGCGCGATACATCGATGTGACATTGATGGGTTGGAAGTTCGCATTCAGGACAAGCACTGGGTCTTTCATAACATCACCAATATAATTATAACAGCAATGGAATTTGATAGATATCTCCGTACATGGTAGTAAATCACTGTGCCATGATTTCCAGCAACAATCAGCATAAAATATGATCTTAAGTCACTCCATGCTGGTCTGTAATATCGGTTAAAATAGTATTGATAGAAAGGATGGCTATGAAACGCAGCCAGATTATGATTGGGATAGCGCTCATCGTTTTTGGATTAATCTCATTACTCAATGTGTTATTCCCAGGCATACACATTGGTCGCTTTATTGGCCCCTTGTTATTAATCGGTTTGGGACTGCTAATAATCCTTCATCCCTGGGTGGTTGGACCCGGCGTAAAGGTGCAGACCCCTTTTTTGGGTGATTTGCGTAAGGGCAGTGTTTGGGAAGTCACACGTCATGAAATATGGTGGTTTGTCGGATCGAATCGTTTAGATTTTACCCAAGCTGTTTTTCCAGAAGGGGATGGAGAAATAAAAATACTCGGTTTTGTGAACGATATCACCATCATATTGCCAGAAGATGTGGGACTGATGGTGGATTCCACGGCATTTTTGAACGATTACCATGGATTAACTGATAAACAGGAACGGTTCTTCAGCAATTTGCATGATGAAACTGCAAATTATTCCAAGGTAGAAAAAAGAGTGCATCTGCGCTCAATTGCTTTTGTTGCCGAAATTAGGATCAGAAAAGGATTCTAGTTATCAAAATTGGTTTTTTTGATATAATCTAACTATGCAAAACCGCAGGAAATATTATTACGAAAGATGATGGTAAAAACTCCGTTCTGGGCCGATGGCGCGCCTGGTGAGACGGGCGCGTTTTATTTTGCTTGAAACAAGGTTGAGATTTACTTTACTGCAAGGAGAAGAGCATGAACATTAACCAACAGGTCACATACTTAATGCGCGGTGTTGATTATGGAGATCCGGCAACATTTGAGGTGATGAAAAACGAATTGCGAGCCAGCTTAATCGAGGCTGATCGGACTGGAAAACCATTGCGGGTGTATTGCGGTTATGATCCGCGTACCTCTGATTTACACATCGGGCATACGGTGACCTTGAGAAAGCTGAGCCAATTTCAAGAGTTGGGGCACCAGGTGATCTTTTTGATTGGCACTTACACAGCTTTGATCGGCGATCCCTCGGATAAGGATAAACTTCGCCCACAGTTAACCTCCGAGGAAGCAAAAATAAATGCGGAAACCTATGCTGAACAAGCTTTTCGGATCCTGGACAAAGAAAAGACAGAAATTCGCTACAACGCTGAATGGCTTTCCAAGCTGAATTTTGGGGAATTAATTCACCTTGCCTCAAATTTCACCTTACAACAATTTCTGTCTCGTGAAAACTTTCGCAAGCGTTGGGATGGTGAAGAACCGATTTATTTCCATGAATTTTTCTATGCCCTGATGCAGGGTTATGATGCCTATGCATTAGAAGCAGATGTCCAGGTCGGCGGTACCGATCAGGTTTTCAACATTATTACTGCTGCACGCAAAATTATGACCTATCTTAAGGCTAAGCCCAACATTGGCATCATTTTGCCCATCCTTCCGGGAACAGACGGCGTATTGAAGATGAGCAAATCCTTGGGTAACCATATTCCCCTGAACACGACGCCCGAGGATATGTTTGGCAAGGTGATGAGCATTCCGGATACTGCAATGCCCAGCTATTCACGCCTGGTCACCCGCTGGTCGGTGGAGAAAATTGAACACTTTGAGCATGGCATTGACTTAGGCGAGATTCACCCGCGAGATGCAAAGATGGAACTCGCTGAAGAGATCACCGCTGCATTTTTCGATGAAGAAAAGGCACAGCATGCCCGGCAAGAATTTATCAACATGTTTCAAAAAGGGGATCTGCCAGAATATATCCCTGATTTTAAACCGCGTGGCGAACCGCTTTTGTTAGAGATCCTGGTGGATAGCGGATTGGCGACCAGTAAGAGCCAGGCGCGCCGGCTGATTGAGCAAAATGGTGTAAAAATTGACGGCAAGGCTGTTGGCGATCCCTATGTACAGGTTAACCCTGACGCAATTATCCAGGTTGGGAAACGCCACTTCATTCGGATAAAAAATTAGCGATTATTTTTAGGATATTCCGGGAAGGCGATGGGCAGGGTTTCTACTCTGCAAAGCGGATTGCTTCTGTGATTAACGCCCTGCCAATATTCCTTGCCAGAATAGGCTCATCATGCTCTAACACGACAACAACCGCTAAAGGTTGTCCCTGCCAATCGGAAGATGTACCGGCGATGAACCATGTGATCGTTTGCTGGTCTTCTGCTGAGACCGTTGATAGGACCTGCCAATAGGGGTAATTTGGAAGCCTGAGCAAATCGTTGACTTGATTGGCTGAAACAGGATTAAGTGCTTCGCTGTTGGGCTGCAATTTCGGTAAGGTGCTCCAACCTTCGATGGGGTCATTGAAAGCATTAACGATCCTTGGTCCGGGCAACATGCCCTGGCTGGAAATGGTACTGGCTGCCATCGCCATTTGTAGCGGACTGACCTTAAAGTTTCCCTCTCCCATGAAAAAGGCGTTTAAATCACTCGAATCCGCTGCAACAGCGTCAACAACGGGGAGGTGTAAACGGGGACTGGTGAAGAAACCCAGGTTGGAATAAAGATCGAGCAGTGTTTCGCTCCCGATATCTGCGGCGATTACCCCTTGAACTCCCAGGCACCCATTCGTTATGATTCCATGCCAGGTGAGAGGCTCATCAGGGTTGAGGGCGCAGTTAAGCTGGGCTACCCTGTTCTCAATTTCCTCCTGGGGTTCCTGTTCATGCCAGAGGATGTCTGGATCGATGGCAGCGATAAAGGGAAAAAGGGTCGCTCCCGGAGGGTAGAGACCCTGGGTAGCCCGATTGAGCAAAGGTGCGCGTTCATCCAGGAGTAATACATCCCAGTTCTCATGCAAATCAGCGGCATCAAAATATGGATGCGAAGCCATGGCCAGAATTTCCCCGGAGCTGGCGTTTATGATCACAATTGCCCCAGAATGCTCTGCTAAAAGGGTATCCGCTGACTGCTGAAGGTTAAGATCGAGTGTAAGGCGTGTATCCAATCCTGCAGGAGGCTGATTGTAAAGTACTCGTTGCCAGTACAGGGTTGAATACGGGTAGCCGGAGTTCCCCCGGAGATAGTCGAACATGGAGGCTTCAATTCCAGTTTGACCAAAAAGGGGGTTGGTATAACCGATCACCGGGTAGAGGGGGGTGTGGTAGCTTGTGCGGTTGAAACTGCCTGTTTGTCCGCTATTGGTGATGATGACCTGATTGTTTCGATCAACGATCTCGCCCCGCTCAACGAAACGATCATCGATGATCCAGCGTGGGTTTTCCGGTCTGTTGACCAGTGAAGGAGAAAACCAAAATCCCAGCAAGCTTGCTGCAATGATTTCAACAATTAGAACAGCAATCAGAATTGATCCGATCAAAGCATAACGTGGGAATTTAATAGTTGAAAATTCTTCTTTCGGTACCGTTTGATGGCTGATTGTCAGCAGGATCAGCACGCCCATAAACGATACCAGCAAAGAGGAGCCCCCATAGGATAGAAATGGCAATGTAACGCCTGTGAGGGGCAGCAGGCCGATATTTCCACCGATAATGAGAATGCCCTGGGCTCCAAAAAGGAAGGTTAAACCCAGGGATAAATAGCGATGGAACGAGTTGTTGGTGGTGATGGCGATGCGCAAACTTCGATAAATTAAGATAATGTATAGAAGAATAATGACAGTGATCCCCAGCAGACCAATTTCTTCAGCCAAAGCTGAAAAAATAAAATCCGAGACGGCAACCGGGATCAAACCCGGGCTGCCCAGACCCTGGCCTGTTCCAAACAGGCCCCCTTCTGCGATGGCAATCATCGATTGGATAACCTGATAGGAAGCACCGGTTGGATCGCTAAAGGGTTTTACCCAGGTATTTATTCTCAGTTTAACAACATCGGAGAAGAAGTAACCTGCTACTCCTGCAAGGAGCATCAACACAGGCGTCAACCAAAGAAGCCAACGCCTGCCTCCGGAGGTGAACAACATAGCCAGGTAAACCAGCAAGAATATGGACGCAGTTCCTAAATCACCCTGGAAAACTAATAAAAGCAATGCAATGCCGGTGATCATCACCGTTGGCAGGAATGACTCGAAATTCTTCGTAGATATGGTTATCTGGTCTGTAAAATACCCTGCAAGATAGACGATCAATAAAATTTTTAATGGTTCGGATGGTTGAAAGTGGATTCCAAACAAAGACAACCATCGGGCTGACCCTTCACCCTGGGGGTTCGTTCCCAGGAAAATGGTCAAACCGGTGAGTAACAAACCAGCCATCAACCAGATGTATTTGTAACGGCGTAAATATTGTAGAAAAGCTGGGAAGTAGAAACCGATCAATGTCAGCAAGCAGGCAATACTCAGCCAAACGGTCTGGCGCAGCCCAAGGATGGGAAAAAGTCGCCAAATGGTGAGCAAGCCTATTCCGCTCAGAAGTGCGACAACTGGCAATATGAAAGGGTCGCTATGGGGTAGTTTCCGGTTCGTTTGATGATTTAGAATTGAAAACAACAGGCACCAAACGACCACGCCTATCCAATGTTGGAACTGGTATCGTTCGGACCCGGCGTGGTAACGGACAGCCGGTGTCAGCGTCAGGATCAGGGCCAGGGTTATGATCACCAAACTTGCTATGACCATCAACCGGTTTTGAAGCTGTTTGTGATTAATGTTTCGATCCCTGCTTGAGAATAATCTTTGCACAATTATCCCAGGTATTTTTTAACCAGTAGTGATCTTTTCTCGACTGCTGCGGGATCGATCGAATCGGGGTTGGTGATAAGTGAATTTTTCAAACCATCTTCGCAATCGCAACGAGAATCCGGGTCAATTAAAGAAACCATATTTTTAATTCCTGCCTGAGCAATGCCGATGTTTTTGAAGAGAGTTTGAGTGACCATCTCCACTGTTACCGGCTCTTGTGCGGTATGCCAGACATCATAATCGGTAACGTGTGCCATGGTGGCATAGCACATTTCTGCTTCACGCGCGAGAAACACTTCGGGAGAAGCTGTCATTCCGATAATATCCATACCCCATGACCGATATAGATTGGATTCGCCCTTTGTAGAAAAGCGCGGGCCCTCAATGGTGATGTAGGTTGCACCCCGGTGATAAGCGGCACCTGTTGCTTTGGTTGCTTCTTCAAGAACATCTGACAGCGATTCGCAAAACGGATCAGCAACGCTGACATGGGCGACCAACCCCGTTTCAAAAAAGCTACGCTGGCGCAGATGGGTAAAATCAAAGATCTGGTTGGGGATGACAATGTGTCCGGGAGCAAAGGATTCGCGCAGTGATCCACATGCGCTGACACTGACAACCCGGCGGACACCCAGGGATTTAAGGGCGTAAATATTGGCACGATATGGGACTTCGCTGGGTGGGAAAACATGACCGATGCCATGGCGAGCGAGAAATGCTACCGGTTTGCCGGATAATTTCCCAATTGTAATCGGTGAGCTGGGTCGACCAAATGGGGTATCCACTTCAATTGTCTGGATATCACGAAGCTCTTTGAAATTGTACAATCCAGACCCACCGATAACAGCTAATACAGGTGTTTCGTACATGGTTGCCATCCTATCTTTTTTGTTGATTGATTTGAATGTGGATTGTGACTTTACCTAATCTCAATTCATCGCCTTCTGTAACAACGATTGGGGCGTCGATCAGTGTATTGTTAATAAAAGAGCCGTTGGTTGAATTCAGATCTACTGCCCACCATTGTTTGAGATGATAGTAAAGTCTACAATGTCTGAGGGAAATGGTTTCATCGGAAATGGTAAAGTCACTGCTCGGGTCGCGCCCGATGATGATTTCGGTTTTTGTGAACTGCTTTTCAACCGGTTCCTGGTTGATGACAACCTGCAGGGTGAGCGGCGAAACCTGCGTGTTTTTCTGGTGAAAATGCGATTGCAAGTCTTTATAAATGGTAAAACCAATCCAACCAACGAAAAGATAGGTTAAGAGCAAAAATAGAATTCGCAGCGTCAGCGCAAGGATGGCATTCATTGGCCTGCAACTCCAGGGTTTTCTTCAAAATCATCTACACGCAGTACTGAGGTTTCAAAGGTCAATGTTGGTTCCTGGTTGTAGATGAGGCTGATCGTCCCAACGCGTATGACATCGCCGGCGTGTAAGGTTGCCCGGGAGATCCGTTGTCCATTTAGAAATAAACCGCCTGTCGAGCCGACATCAAAGATCGCAAAGTGATTTTTTATCGCCCTGAGCTGGGCGTGATGGCGCGATACATGGGGGTCTGTAAGAATTAGATCGTTGTTCGAATGTCGACCAATATTGATGACGGGTTTGTCTAACGGGTAGGTGGTTTTTCCGTCGATGATCAGCATCGCGTTTTCTGGCAAGGCGGGTTGCTCGTTGCCTTCTTTATCTTGAGCCATTACGGCTGTATCCGAAAGTTGTTGATCAGCAGCAGAAAAATGAGCGGTGATTTCATAAGCGCCAATGGCAATTTCGGACTGCGGAACCAGCTCAATTCCTGGAGGTCTTGTGAAAAATACACCCACCGATGCTCCCATATCCAGGATCGATCCGGCAATTTCATCGAGGATATCCTGGTGCAATTGCCATTCGATCAATTTTTCGGGTGAGACTTTCATCAAATACAGGTCCGGCGCGTGAAGGCTTCCAGTCTCATCGCTGATTGCATTGGCGCGCATCAGGCGAATTATTTGTTCTACCAATGATTGGTGAGGTTGGTGCCCGGTGAAGAGTTTGGGCAGGTTTTTCTCAAAAAGGGCGCGTAGATGCGCTTCCAAGCGGTCAAAGCTCGTGTTCATAATATCATTTCCGGTATAATTATACTCAAGGAAGGCTATGAACGGATATAAAGAGGTTGAGCATACTGCGGATATCGCATTGCAGGTTTGGGCAGAGGATTTTTACACATTACTCATTCAGGCTGCAAAGGGGCTGTATGCCTTGATGGGGGTAGAACCTACCGTAGCACCAAGTCGCCAACGTCTGTTTACCCTTCCTCAGGGGAACAAGGAGACCATACTGGTTGATTTTTTAACAGAATTATTGTTCCTGGCTGAAGAAGATGGTTTGTTTCTGTCTGTTTTTTGCTTTGATGACGGTCAGAATGTGATTTCTGTTCGGTCAACCGGGCAAAAGATCCTGACCTGGAGCCGTGAAATAAAAGCAGTAACGTTTCACAATTTAAATGTGGAAACAACCGATCAAGGCTTTTCAGCCACAATTACTTTCGATGTATAGGAGGACCACCCATGAACCCGATAACACAAAAAGCGTTTACCAAAATCAGCGATTTTGAGTGGGAAATCCCAGTTGATTTTCGGTCAGACATGCGCGTTCCGGTGCGCGTGTTTGCCTCACAGGCATTGCTGCAAGACGCTTTCAAAGATCAATCGATCGAACAGGCGGTCAATGTCAGCACTCTGCCCGGGCTGGTTGATGCGGTGATGGTGATGCCTGATATGCATCAGGGGTATGGCTTTCCTATCGGTGGGGTGGCGGGAACGGATATTGAGACCGGTGTGATCTCACCAGGTGGGATTGGTTATGATATCAATTGTGGCGTGCGCTTATTAGCTTCGCGGATCACGTTGGAAGAGGCGACCCCCTTTCTATCTGATTTGGCATCGATGTTGAACCAGCTTTGCCCGAGCGGGGTTGGCGTTGGCAGCCAGAGGAAATTGTCCAATGCAGATCTGGTTGAAGTATGCATTCGGGGTGCGAATTGGGCTAAGAGTGATGCATACACCGAGACAGAAGACCTTGAGCGAACTGAAGACCAGGGTTGCTTAACAGGAGCCGACCCGGGGAAAGTCAGCTCACGCGCTATGGAACGTGGCAGAAAACAACTTGGCACTCTGGGAAGCGGAAACCATTTTATTGAGGTCGATCTTGTTACGGAAATTTACGACGAGGTAGCAGCGGGGGCAATGGGGCTGTATGTAGGAGAACTGGCTGTCCAGGTCCATACCGGGTCGCGCGGTTTTGGCCACCAGATCTGTACTGATTATGTGCGTCGACTTCAAGGTGCAGTGGCGAAATATGGCATCAAATTGCCTGACAAACAACTTGTGTGCGCCCCAATTGCTTCTGAGGAGGGACAGGATTATTTAGCTGCGATGCGTTGCGCGGCGAATTATGCCTTTCTGAATCGTCAAATTTTGACCAATAAAGTGCGCCAGGCTTTTGAAATTGTTTTGGCAGGAAAAGTCGACCAATGGCACCTGAGGCAGGTCTACGATATTGCGCATAATATTGGCAAATTTGAGCATCACCTGGTAAATGGCGTGAAGAAAACGGTCTGCGTCCATCGTAAAGGGGCTACACGTGCCTTTGGGCCTGGGACACAGGGTTTACCGTCCGAATACCAAGAAATTGGTCAGCCAGTTCTGGTTCCTGGTTCCATGGGGACCAGTTCGTGGGTGTTAACCGGTACACCCACCAGCATGGAGCGTTCATTTGGCTCATGCTGTCATGGCGCAGGTCGTGTGATGAGTCGTTCGGAAGCCAAGCGCAATATATGGGGAGAGACATTATTAAAAGAATTGGAAAAGGTTGGGATTGAAATTCGGGCTGGTTCAATGTCCGGGCTGGCGGAAGAAGCGCCGCAAGCCTATAAGGATGTGGACCAGGTTGTTCAAAGTGTTGTTGGTGCAGGGATTGCGAAGAAAGTTGCTGTGCTCAATCCGCTAATTGTGATCAAAGGTTAGCGCCAGGCATAAATGGGGTTGCTAAAAATCCATCCGCGCATTTTGCCTTTATATGGGATGAAGGCTTCTACTCGATAAACGCCCGGCTCTGTGGTTATATAGGTATTGATGTCGCGGTCTGCCCATTCCTTTATGATTTTCCCGTCTTTGAGTAAACGGCAAAGTACCCGCCGTGGCAGGCGGATTTGAAAAGTTAGCCCATTTTGGATTTTTACTGTATCGCCCATCATAAATTGATCGTCTTCGTTGTTAGCTAAAAACTTAAAACCTTCGGTTGGGGCGGGCAAGTCGTAAGCAACGAAACAATGTCCCTGGCTGAGTGATTGCATGACCATATTGCGATCATCAGGAAAGGAGCCGCTCAATGGTCTTGGGTTGATGATATGCGTTGTCACACTTTTAAAATGATGGAGATATGGATACAGGTGAATGGTGAACGGGCCTAATTTTTTCGGAATTTTGTGGGCATCAACGCCGCCAATGGCAACAATTTTCCGCATTTGCGTGGCGATTAACTGATCCCAAAGTGCCAGTGTCCGTTCCAGGGGTCCCTGCGTCATCTGCTTTGGAAAAAGCGCATTCATTAAGGCTGAAAAAAGACCTGTTGTGACGCTTTTGAACTCACTCATCTGATTCCACAGCTCAATCCCGGTAAAACCATGGATATCCCAATCCCGCCATGAAAATTCCTTCTCGTTAAACATTTCTAAAGGGTCTTCGATGGGATGAGCCAAAAAAGAAAGCCCATCGCTGCGTTGAATTTGATCAATTAATCGCTGAGGTGAATCACCATATATTGACATTTCTTTGCGTGCATTGATGGCGAGCAAATGGTTTCCGGGCGGTTTTAATTTACGGTTGTGAATTTCTTCACCGACCAGCAGCATGACCTTGTGTTTCCCTTCGCCATAGTATCCGTCCAATCCGTCAAGCCAGATATTGTGGTCGGTGGTGATAATTCCATGCAGACCGGCTTTTGCAGCAATTTTTACCAGCTCAGTATGGGATGCGTTTCCGTCTGAGTAATTCGTGTGGATGTGGATTGAGAATCTGGTTTCATTCATTGGGTTGACGATATTTCTGATGTAAGGGTATAATCATTCCTGTTAAAGGAGGCTTGTTTGGAAAATTATTTTAGCATAGCTTTGATTATAACGTCTGTTGTCCTCATTGCGAGTATCATTTTTCAGAGCAAAGGCGTTGGTTTGGGTGGATTGACAGGTGGAGGTGGTGATGCCGGCGGTGTTTATACAAAACGGCGTGGTGTGGAAAAAACCTTGTTTTGGATTACCATCGGGCTCAGTGCACTTTTCTTCATCCTTACCATGTTAACAGTCATTTTTGGACAATAATCCACATAACTTGTGAAAATTTCAGGTAATTGTAATCTTTGACCAGGAAAAACCGGGCAACTGATCAAGAACGAGGTTGCTCATTTTATATTAACATCATGAAAAAATTCCGTTGGCAGTTATTAACCATTCTGATTACCGGGTTGATCGTTGGCATTTTGTTGATCCTTCAACAAATTGAGGATGATGTTGAAGTTGTCTCCACGCCTTCACCAATTTCGGGTGGGATTTATACTGAAGCCAAGGTAGGAAGCTTCATGCGATTGAATCCTTTTCTCAGTGTTTACAATCCTCCTGATCAAGATGTGAGCCGGCTGCTGTTTAATGGCCTGATTCGCTTCGATTCGCGCGGTATTCCCCAGGCGGATCTGGCTGAATCCTGGGGTGTTTCATTTGATGGCACCGTCTATAATTTTTCTTTGCGAGATGACGTTTTCTGGCATGATGGTGAAATCTTCGATAGCAGTGATGTGCTTTTTTCCATTGATTTCTTGAAATCAAATCATCCTTTAATCTCCGAGGACTTGCAAAACTTTTGGTCACAAGTTGAGGTTGTGGTATTGTCGGAAACTCAGATGCAGTTTCTCCTTCCTGAACCTTTTGCACCTTTTCTGGATTATTTAACCTTTGGCATCATTCCCGAACATTTGCTTGGCGGTCTGAGCCTGGAAGAGATGATCGATCATCCATTTAACCTGGCGCCGGTAGGCACCGGTCCATTTCGGTTTCAGCGTTTACTGGTTGACAACGAACAAATCATCGGCGTGGTTCTCGAAGCGTTTGATGCATACTACCTGGGTCGTCCATACCTGGATGAGTTTATTTTTCGATATTATCCTGATTCTCAAAAAGCCTTGGATGCTTTTCGAAGCGGAGAAGTTGAGGGAATCGCGTGTGTTTACGATTCAATATTAAGTGAGGTTTTAAAAGAACCCGAACTTTCCATATTTACGGTGCGAGCGCCATTACTCTCCATTGTTTATCTCAACCTGAACAATCCTGAGGTCAGCTTTCTGCAAGAGCCAGAATTCCGACAGGCATTAATGACTGCGATCAACCGGTCACGTATTGTGGATGAGGTTTTCCAGGGTCAGGCTGTTATGGCCAATGGCCCGATTATGCCCGGAACCTGGGCTTATTATGATGGCCTTGAAAGTATTCGTTATGATCCAATCGAGGCACAGCGCCTGTTTGAGGCAACTGGTGCAGTGCAAGATGAGGAAACCGGGTTGCACGTTACCGATAATGGTCAGGAGATTGCGATCACCTTGCAGCATCCTTCCACTGAGATGCATACACAAATTGCGAAGATGATCAAATCGGATTGGGAATCTCTGGGGCTTCAGGTTGAACTGAACGCCAAGCCATACGAAAGCGTACTGGCTGATCTTGAAGCACGCGAATACCAGGTGGCTTTGGTGGAAATCAACCTGATGCGTTCGCCCGATCCTGATCCATATCCGTTTTGGGGTCAGGCACAAACGCTTTCCGGGCAAAATTATGCGGATTGGGATAATCGTTCTGCCAGTGAGTTTTTAGAGCAAGCACGGATGACAGTGGATATGGGCGAAAGGGAGCGACTTTACCGAAATTTCCAGGTAATGTTTAACCGAGAAATGCCGTCCTTACCTTTGTTTTATTCAACCTACACTTACGCGATCAGCTCGGATATCAATGGAATAGTCCTGGGGCCAATTTTCGAGCCTGGCGATCGGTTTCAAAACGTTCATGAGTGGTTTATCCTCACCGGGCGTGACTTAAACACGGTTACCACAAAGGAAGCGCCTGTGGTTATCGAGGAATGAGAGGATGAATGTCGCCTGTGTATACATCGGATGGAGACCAGGGGGAAACAGGATATTTAGGAAAAGGCAGAATTTCAAAATCATCTTTGCGCATTGAGTCTGTTGGAAGCGTTGATGAAGCCAACGCCGCGATTGGCCTGGCTCGCGCTCTATGTGCAGACCCTAAATCGAAAACGATATTGTTTGAAGTTCAAAAACACCTGTATTTATTAATGACTGAATTGTCAGCATCTCCTGAAATGGCAGATCAGTTTGATCGCCTCAACCAGGATCATGTTAATTGGCTTGAGGAACAAATTGAGGACCTGGAGAGTGCTGTTGTTCTGCCCAGGGAATTTATCATCCCGGGCAGCTCGCCAGCCAGCGGCGCAATTCATCTGGCGCGCACCATTGTCAGGCGAGCGGAGCGCCGGGCTGTCAGCATGTTGGAGGCAGAATTAATCAAAAAGCAATTGTTGATCGCATATCTCAATCGCTTATCGTCGTTGTTGTTTATGGTTGAAGTATACGAAGCTCTGAGCGCCGGGAATGATATTCAATTGGCAAAAGAGACCTGATCAATGATTGGCACACTGATCAATGTTGCGACCATTGTAGTCGGCTCTATCTTGGGGATTGTGATCAGCGCCCGCCTGTCTTCACAACTGCGTGAAACCGTCGTCAACGGGTTGGGTTTGTTCACCCTCGCATTTGGATTGATGTCCTTTTTAGAAACATCCAATCCCCTGGTGCCTTTGGGAGGGTTGTTGATCGGCGCGTTGTTGGGGGAATGGTTGAAAGTAGAAGAACGCCTGACCTGTATTGGCGAGAAATTAAAACATCTGGTTATGCGTAACGGTTCACACGATGAGACGCAATCCAAATTTGTGGAGGGCTTTGTCACTGCTTCACTGGTATTTGTCATCGGCCCGATGGCGATTTTGGGTGCCATTCAGGATGGTGTGACCGGGAATTATGAAATGTTATCCATTAAAGCAATTTTAGATGGGTTTGCTTCGATCGCCTTTGCCTCATCTTTAGGCATTGGTGTGGCCTTTTCTGCATTAAGCATTTTCATTTACCAGGGTGGAATCGCACTCACCTCCGGGTTGTTCAGCCAGTTCTTTTCGACTGCCATGATTTCTGAAATGACAGCCGCTGGCGGATTGATATTAATTGCTGTTTCTCTTAATAGTTTGTTGGAAATCAAGAAAATACGGACCGGAAGCTTCCTTCCAGGGCTGTTGGTTACGCCGTTAATCGTGCTGATATTGGAACAGTTTTTTGGTGGGTAAGTAATTCGGTTTTGTTGACGGCTTCTTGCTCGTTTGCAACCAGGGTTCTTTATCAAATATCCTTTTTAACGCCCAAGCAATGATTCAACCAGTGGCACCAACTGATTTGAATAGACCAACTGGTCGTTGACTAAGAAACTTGGGGTACCGGTGACACCGACGGATTGGGCAAAGAGGATATCTTCAGCGAGTCTTTCGTTAAGGGCGTCATTATTGGTCAAGCAGGCATCAAATTCTTCGCGCTCCACACCCACGGATTCAGCCAGGCGGGTCAAATTGGTAATTGAAAAACCGTCCTGGTTACCGGTCGCCGAATAAAGATTCGGTTTCAACTCAAAGAAGAGGTTTTGATCTGCAACGCAATATGCGACTTTGGCTGCGTTTTGCGTTCCTTCATCACTTGAAAAGGCCAGGTTAACGTAGCGATAATAAACATCACCGGTGTCAACATATTTTTTGATGAATTCTGGCTCATCGGTCATTGAAAAGCTTGCACAATAGCCGCAATAAAAACTCGAAAAATTCACTACTTTAATCGGTGCATCCGGATTTCCAAGCGTAAAACCAGCGCTATCTTTGTAATTCAGTTTAGAGCGCAGCAAATTGGGAAGAACAGCTGCGAGGCTGATCAACAAAATGATCCCAAGTGTTATGAAAAGGAATCGCTTTGTTTTTCTCCGCTTCTGTTCCAGGCGTTTTTTTCTGATGAGACGTTGTCTAGCAGGGTTTGTTGACATAAAAAGGATCTCCTATGACAAAGTAATGGCTTGATTTTCTCACAATTGCACGGCATTGTCCAGTATGAATAAATATTAATTTCAGGGTTAATGGATCGGATTACAGGGCGCGTTGGTAGACGGGAATTACCGTACCTGTTTGTTGAAATCCGAATTTTGAATATACAGCTAAAGATGAATGATTATCAGCCTGTGTATTCACCGTCACATGAGTAATTTCTTTCGCTAATAACCGGGTGAGCAGGTCTCCGACCAGCATCGATGCAATGTGTTGCCCCTGTTGTTCGGGTTGTACTGCAAGGCGAGCCAGATGAGCATGAAAGCTCCACCAGGTACTGATTTGATACCCAACGATTTTCTGGTTCCTGACTGCCACAGTGGCGACGCCTTGTTGTTGATAAGCCTTCTTGAGACTGGCCAGTGAATTTTGCCAGATTGGAGCGAAGGCGGCATGATCAATCTGCGCGACTTCTGGCAAATCATCTTCGCACATGGGCCTGATTTCAATTTGCGAAGGGTCATTGCTCACAGACATAGACGAATATTTCTTTTCAAGAGAAACGATGTTATTTGTTTGCTCGAATTTTGTTCCTGAAAGCAGGGTTGTAAACCATCTGCTGGAACCGAGTGCTGCCAATGTTTTTACTCCCATTGATTTAATCGATAAAATGGCATGGTCAAGCAGACGCTGCCATGTGGGTTCAAGCATCCCTGAATTTTTAATGCAAAATAAGCGGATCCAGGTCACTCCCGGTACCTCGGGTGCGGTCAGGAGTATTGCGTAAATCTGCTGCTGATATTTTTCAACCAGAAAGGGCTGTTGGCCAATCCATTCTAGTGCGTTGAACCAGTCTAAGTGTTGATGAATGCGGTAGTTCTGACTGAGAAAATGGGTAATTTCGCGTAGATCTGCACTGGTTGCAGTGCTGATAATTCTGTTCTTCGAAGAAAAGGGCTGGTTATCGGGCATATTTCAGAAACGATACCTGCGAATCAGTCAATATTGAATTTAATAGGTTGGTTTATACCGATCTGAGTTTCTCGATTAAGTACTTTGCGATAAATGCCTGATCTTGTTTGGAAACTTTGCGAAGCGCGTTCATGATGTCTGTATAAGGTTCTTCATCATCTGAACTTTCTGGGATATCCGATTTTGGAAATTCCGGCTGCCAGGCATCCCTGTTGACATCCTCTTCAAGCTCAGATTTATTTAACCAAAGGGGCTTGTAAAGAGAATCGGTTTGAATACCCAGAAAAACTGAGATTTTGATCAGATCTCCAGCGGGTATTGCTGCAGTTCCATTTTCATAGGCTTGCAAAGTTTCCATTGGAATGTGGGTGGCTTGTTGAATATCACCCAGGGTGACTGCCTGCCTACTCTTCTCCAGCCTGATCAAGGCGCACAGCATTTTGTCTCGAACCCGGACGTATTGCGAACGAAGGTTTGCGTCCAGAAAGGCGGTATTTGTGTTGAGAGATTGATCTCTGTTCAGGAAAACAGACGGATCTTCTTCTAAATAAAGAGCCAACAACTCGAGTTCTGGCAAGGTGATCGGCTCTAACCCTTTTTCAATGTTGAGGTAAGTCTCCTTCGACAAGCCCAGTATGGTAGCGCAATCATGAATGCTGCGACGTTTGTTCTTTCTTATGGTTTTAATCCGCTCAGGGATGTGATCGGTTAACTCTGTCATCAGAAATGTCCTGTGATTGAATTCGTTTGGAACACGATGTCCTCCCATTATAGCGCATGCCTGCTTATTAGACGAATTACCCCAGCGTATTTTGAACTTCGAATGGGAAATCACCGCTATTGTGCTTGCATTCACCGGCGATGAAGGTTGCCAGGGGTTGCAAGGACCCTAAATCGTGCGGGTGAGTTTTGAAGGGATCTTCTTTGAGAATAAGAAAATCAGCCTGGTAACCGGGTGATATTTTCCCCAATTGACGCCCGTGGCCTGCAATCAAGCAGGGCGCATGAGAAAACCCCTGCAAGGCTTCTGTAAGTGATAAGCGCTGATCAGGATGCCAACCTTCATCCCCGGGTGTACCGTCCAGTCGGCGGCGAGTTACCGCTGCATGCAACCCATAGAACGGATTAAAGGGTTCGACAGGTGCATCAGAGCCCATCACAAAGTCAGCGCCAGCATCCAGGATTGAGCGATAAGCATAGGCATAATGTGACCTTTGACCCAGGAAACGATCTGCCATGACCATATCGGAAGGTGCGTGTACTGGCTGTATTGAGGCGATAACCCCCAGTTTTTTGAAACGAGGCAGATCACCAGGAGTGATGATCTGAACATGTTCTATGCGGTGAGTTAAATGCGGAAAATGATGTATTTCTTCATAAACCCTGATCCGCTCGATGGCGTTCAAAACGATATGAATTGCCTTATCGCCAATGGCATGAACGGTCAGCGCAACGCCATGGTCCGCTGAATGGCACCCGATTTCAACAAGCTCATCTTCGGTCAACAGGAGATCGCCCGTGGTGTGTGTCCCCTCATACGGCTCGTGCATCGCTGCGGTATGCGGACCTAATGCGCCATCTGAGAAGAGCTTAACACCGCCCAGGCTGAGTCGGTAATCACCGAAACCGGTGCTCATCCCAGCGGTGATGAACGCATCCAGGTCGGTGAAGGGGATTTGTTTATGAACACGCAAGAGCGTTGAGCATTCCTGGTTGAGCGCTTGCAGTGCCATCCAGCAGGTGTAATCGTCAAAATCATGGATTCCAACCAGACCAACTTTCCAAAGCTCAGGCAAGAGGGCTTTCATCCTGTGGATGGTGTCCTCCACGGTGGACTTGGGAAGAAGCGTCTCGATCAGGTTCATCGCGCCTGCTTCCAAAAGGATACCCGTTGGCTGACCATTTGCACTGCGCTGGATGACACCCCCCGGCGGATCCGGTGTCTCTGCGTCAATCCCTGCCAGTTTCAACGCCGTGCTATTTGCCCAGCCTGCATGCAAGGACTTGGCGGTCAGGTACACGGGTCTTTCATCGCACACCTGATCCAACAGGTTAGCGTTGCCATAGCCCTCTCGCCATTGATTGTGATTCCAGCCATGACCCCTGACCCAGGCATCCTTTGGCAGACGCTCAACGACATTTTGTACCCGCAAAAGGCATTCCTGGAGGGTAGACGTCTCACAATCAACGATCGACACGCTTTCAGCTAAAAGGCGTAGATGGATGTGAGCATCAATTAAGCCAGGCAATAAGGTCATGCCGTGTAAATTGATAATTTTAGCGTTGGATGAAAAACCTGCGAGAATTTCTGCATCATTTCCCACAGCTAAGAAGCGGTCGTCTTCGATCGCAAGCGCGGTGGCACCGCGATGATCCGGTGAGAAGATGTTAGCGTTGTGAAGAATGATCATTGGGTTATTCGGGGAGGATCTTTTCCAAAATAGCGTTTAATTCTTCGTCGGAATAATAATAAATGATCAAGCGCCCACTGTTTTGTCCGTCATGGAGGGCCACTTTAGTGCCAAAGTAACTCTTGAGCCGGTTTTCAAGCTCTCTGACCTCGGGAGTGGGGCTGGGCTTCGCCCTGGAAGGGGGTCTTTCTCCGCTCATTTTTTTAACCAGGGCTTCGGTTTGGCGAACATTTAAACTATCTCGAAGAATAACGCTCAGCACTGAATATTGCGCTGCTTCTGTTGACAGCCCAAGGAGTGCTCGAGCATGGCCTTCACTGATCAGGTTTTCAGCAAGGGATTTTCTGACCTGTTCCGGAAGATTTAACAAACGCAAGGTATTGGTCACACTTGTGCGGCTTTTTCCCACCCGCTCAGCGACTTGCTCGTGCGTCAGTGAAAAATCTTCGACCAAATGACGATAGGCGTCAGCCATTTCCAGGGGTGAGAGATCACTCCGCTGCAAGTTCTCAATTAATGCCAGTTCTAATTGGCTTTGCTCAGTAACTGTACGAACAATGACCGGCACCATGGTGAGACCGGCAAGTTGTGCTGCCCGCCAACGGCGTTCACCCGCGATCAGGAAATATTTCTCCTCGTCGTGCTGTTTTGTGACAATTAACGGCTGCAAGATGCCATGTTCACGAATTGATGCAGCCAATTCTTCCAGAGTTTCGTCTTCGATCTTACTGCGCGGTTGTTGAGGGTTTGGGAAAATGTTTTCGACAGGGATGTGCAGGATGCGGCTACCGGTGGTGATTAAACCGCTTGATGCTTTTTCATCGCTTGATGGGATTAATGCATCCAGCCCTTTTCCCAGGCCAGGTCTACGTGCCATTAGGTTGTCTCCTGAACGATCGGTATTTGTACTTGGTCTGCAAGTAATAATTCTTTTGCCAGGGCTTTATAAGCGTGTGCACCGATGGAATCCGGTGCATATACAGAGATTGGTAATCCGTAAGATGGTGCTTCAGCCAAACGGATGGAACGAGGAATAATTGAATTAAAGACCCGGTCTCCGAAGTGATTTCTTACTTCTCCGACGACATCTGCAGACAGATTCGTCCGCCCATCGAACATGGTGAGGATGACGCCACGAATTTGTAGACTTCCAAATAATGAGGTTTTTACCAGGTTGATGGTTCTGGTCAACTGCCCCAAACCTTCCAGGGCCAGGAATTCACATTGAACAGGAATGAGCACTCCATTGGCTGCTGCCACAAGCCCGTTGAGAGTTAATAAGCCCAGCGATGGAGGGCAATCAATTAAGATATAGTCATAACGAAATTTGATGGATTCAAGAACGTTTCTCAGGGTAAATTCCCGCTTCTGCATGTCAATTAACTCAATTTCTGCACCTGCCAACGCAGGCGAGGCGGGGAGGATGGATATTTTAAATCTGGGGTTATGGAGTATTTGGGAGAGGATAGGTTGGGCGCCAATTAATACGTTATAAGCTCCGCCATTGACTGTATGTTTGTCGATTCCAAGACAGGAGGTGGCATTGGCTTGCGGGTCGATATCAACGATGAGAATCCGCTGGCCATAATAACCTAAATAAGCCCCCAGATTAATCGCTGTGGTTGTTTTGCCAACGCCGCCTTTTTGATTAACAATCGTATAAACTTTGCCCAGGGACATGACCAAATCCTTTTTTATCCGATCAACTGAATTTTAGCCTGAAGAATTTCTTCCGCTGAAGGGATACTGTCCAGGTGCTTGCGGGTTACCGAGCAGGAAGCAAGCATTACAGCAAAACGGCCAGCCTCCCAGGGGTCTTTGGTAAAAAAATAACGGTAAAAGAAAGCTGTTGCAAAAATATCGCCTGCACCTGTATCGTCAACATATTTTACCTCAGGTGCTTTGAAAAAACGGACATCATTGTGCCAGTAAATCCGAGCACCGCGATAATTTTCGGTCACTGCAAAAACAGGGACTGCACTGGCCATTTCAGCAATCAGATTTTCATCTTTTAGTACATCTTCTTGGCTGATGACAGCAACATCTGCTTGTGAAAGAATGTGTTCAAAGTTTTCCCAATGACGGTAATGCACTCTTCTTTCCGAGTCCGTTGCCCGCATCCACCCCTGCGGTGTGAGACATTTCAAGCTGTTTGGGAAACGATGCAGGATCTCCCAATCCATTTCATTGGCAACCGGGCCAAGGTGAATGATATCCGGAGGGGGGTCAAGCTGGGGGATATCCTCAACGGTTAACTGTTCAGCCAGATGGTAGAGATATTGGACTCGTTGCGTGCCGTCCGAAATATTTTCGAAGGTGGTGGATTGTGCGCTATTTTTTGTAAACAATAATAGTGGTTTAATGCGCGTAGTATTCAACTCCGGTGAACAAGCGGTAATTATTCCCGTTCTTAAACCTAAAGCCTGTGCCGTTAACCCAGAAAATGCTACTGTACCTCCCAAACGGATACCGTTGGGCGTAAGGTCTGCTGTAACATGCCCAACGACCAGATAATCCAATGGGGTCATGCGTGTGGGCTGAAGGCTTGTTTTTTCTTCATCCATTGTCGTTTTTATTCTGATCTTGGATTTTGTTAATCATTCAGAGGTACATCCCAAGTGCCGTAATTTTGTCCTTCAAATTATAGCATGAATACTTGCGAGCATTTTGAATCGGAATGGATAACATCGCTTGTCCTGAATGCTTGCATTTCTTTCCCTTTATAAAATCATTACCTCAAAAAAACATAGCAGTTTGTCATCTATGTTGTTTCATTCGATGTTGCTGCCAGAAATCCGTTGTTTTGCATTTTTCATAATCATCCCGGATTTTTAATCCATGCATCAAATAATACCAGTTGAAGGATATTGTCAATAAGGCGGTTTATCAGTAAGATAAACAGTATGCGAATGACAATCATTCTTTTATTTTGTGTAAGGGTTATTCGGGTGTCCAATGTTGCCTGAAAATAAAAACAAAATCGAATATGTGAGGGCATTAGAAGACTTCAGCCGGGCGCGGGCTAAGGCAAGGTTACAGCGCCTTTGGGCTGCCTTCACCGGTGAATCATTAGACCTGCTACGGTTTAATGACATTTCCAAAAGAATTCGGTCCACAGGCTTCTCATCACGAGGATTGCAAGAAATCCCTGTGGATGCGATTGTTGGTAGTGTGAATCGCTACCAGGACTTTAATCGAAATTTCCTCCCACTGCTGGATACGGATGAAGAACGCTGGGCTAACGTCAAAGCCGCGATAACTACACCTGGAGGAAAGGGGTTGCCGCCAATCCTGGTTTATAAGATCGGAGATGCTTATTTCGTTTTAGACGGCAACCACCGCGTGTCGATTGCCAAGCAAATGGGAACTGAAAAACTGGAAGCCTATGTAACGGAAATTAAGACACGTGTTCCCATAACCCCAGAGGATTCACCGGATGATATTATTTTAAAGGCTGAATACAGCAAATTTCTTGAAAATACCAATATCGATTCCATTATTCCAGATGCAGCCTTTCAGTTGACTTCTCCTGGTCAATACCTGATTCTTGAGGGACACATCCACGTTCACCGACATTACATGGGTTTGGAGCAGCAACGTGAAATACCCTGGGATGAAGCGATTTGGCACTGGTATGAGCATGTTTACCTGCCTGTTATTGAAATTATCCATGATCAGAATTTGTTAAGAGAGTTTCCCGAAAGAACTGAGACGGACCTCTATATTTGGATACTTGATCACCAAGCTTATCTACAAGAGCAATTGGGGTGGTCAGTAAGACCAGAAAAAGCTGCTTCGGATCTATTGCGCCAACAAAGTGGACAAATATTTCGCACCATAAAACGCTGGTTCAGAAAGAAAAATAAAGAAGTTTCGCTAAGCGACCCACGGGGTGAGTCAATCCATGAAGGGCGTGAATTAAAAATCAATCGCCACCATAACAAGTTGTTTTCTGATATCCTCGTGGCGTTCAGCGGAAGGTCGGGAAGTTGGATTGCGCTTGAACAGGCTGTAAGGGTCGGATCACTGGAAGGCGCTGATGTGAGGGGTCTTGTTATAAAAAAAGGCTACGATTGGATAAGGCCTGACGTTTCAGAACAAGAGATCATCAGACACTTTTCTGAAAGCCTTGAAAACAAAGGAGTAGGCGGCAACCTGGTTTTTACTCAAGGCAATATTGCAGAAACCATTTTAAAAAGGAGTAAGGTCAATGATCTGGTTGTGCTAAAACTGGATCATCCGCCTTCGACCAATCGGTTTGCTCGGCTAAAATCAGGTATGCGTAAAATTGTTCGTAACAGCACAATCCCTATGCTTTTTGTGTGTAACGAATTGAGCGAGATGAACCATGTGTTGCTGGCTTATGACGGCAGTCCCAAGGGGAAACAAGCACTGTATATTGCCTCGTACCTTGCCAGTCGTTACGACAAAGATTTATCCGTTGTGGTTGTAGATCAAGATGAGGCTCAAGGACAACAACAACTGTCAGACGCGGTGGAATACCTGGGTTTGGACTGCGTAAGGCAAATTTTTCGCAAACCCACGAAGCACACAAACATCGCGATATTGCAGGTCGCTGAAGAAATTAATGCTGACCTGATCATCATGGGTGGCTATGGCTTCTCTCCGGTTTTGGAGATATTTTTTAGCAGCACGGTGGATGGTGTGCTACGCGGAACGCATGTCCCCGTTCTTGTTGCTCAATAACTTTGTGTTACGAATGGCTAATAGTGTTGTGTCGTCACTCAGCGGGGCGCCGTCCCGAAAAATATCCAGGTCCTTCTCAAGTGCTTCAAGAACTTTGGAAACGCTTGTCCCCATCAATCCCTGTAGCACATGCAAAAAACGCTCTTCACCATACATCTGGTCCTGAAGATTGAAAGCTTCTGTAACGCCATCTGTATACAGTACCAGGCAATCTCCATCTTTGAGGGTGGTTTCGTATAGGGGTAAGTGAATATCTGGGAGAGCACCCAGAGCAATGCCCCCTTTGCGTAAAGTGATCACGTCATTGTACTGAAGCCGGATGACGACCGGGGGATTGTGTCCAGCGTTGGTATACGAAAGGCGACCTGTATTCAAATCCAAGATGCCGTAGAAAATGGTTACGAAAAGGCCGTGTTGCGAATTTTCCAGGAGCAGGTCATTGACATGCTCCAGGATCGTAGCAGGAGAATCAAATTCAAGAGCGACAGCGCGTAAAATTGTTCGTGTAACTGCCATGTACAAGGATGCTGCCAAACCTTTATCCGAAACATCCGCGATTAAAAATGCCAGGCGGCCATCAGGAAGGATGAAAAAGTCGTAAAAATCTCCACCAACCTGGCGGGCAGTATCCCAGCGGACATCCATTTCCCATCCCGGCAGTTCGGGGATCTGGTTGGGGAGAAATGTTTGCTGTATTTCCCTGGCAAGCTGAAATTCTCGCTCAAGGCGGTGGCGATCCAGCATCTCTTTATTTAATCGATCATTCTGGATAGCCAGAGATGCCTGTTGAGCGATTCCCCTTAATAATTCAAACCTGCGCTCCCGGTTGGTAGCAAAGCTGTCATCCTGGGCAAGCAGTACACCGAAAACCTGGTCCTTCATCGAAAGAGGAAAACCCATCAACAATGGATAGTGTGTTTGTAGAATTGGGGTGGGGTCAATCTGATCTTCATCCGGAAGCGCCAGATCCCAATCTTCTGGAGGGAGAACTGTTTCAATAAACGGATGCACAATAGGTCGGTTGTTGTGGAAAACTGTATCCAGCATGGGAAAATCGCCCGGTTCATAGGTCAGTTTTAAAAGCGCATGTGTGGCAACCGAGCTGGGTGTCGTCGCGTGGGCAGTGCTAAAATAACCTGCTTTTTCATCCCAGAGATAGATCAAACTGGATTCAATCCCGATCAGGATGGGCATGATATTGACCATCGAGTCCAGTGTGTCCTGAAGGTCGGCACTGCTGACAATTGCCTGGGCGGTCTGAAGCAAGACTGCTGATATGTAGGCTTCTTCCTGACGAGCTTCAAACAGGCGAATATTGTCAATGGCAATTGCCGTCTGCTGCATGATACCCTGAACGATTTTGTAGCGCTCCTCACTAAAAATATCAGAGGGTTGTTCTTGCTGGGATAAGGCTGGATCGTTGGCGAGCAGAAACGCGCCGATAACGTCGTGCCTGGCTGTCAAAGGAAATAGAATCAGGGTGTTCCTAACAAATTGATTGGCAATGTTTTCGGGAAGGTTAAGATCCTTTTGCGGATCGGTGACATAAATTGGGGCTTGATCAACCAAGAGCCGTTCTAATATCGGAGGAGACAATAAAATCAGTGGCTCTTCATGATGATCTTCCTCAGAGTCCGTAATGCCATACATCGCAGACAGTTGGAAGATATTGCTTTCAGAAGATCTGAGAATGAGTGCGCAGCCTTTGACTCCCACAACCATGGGCGTGATCCGAACAATGGTCGCTGTTAATTCATCGAGATCTGTTAACGATTGAATGGCGTTGGCAACCTGCAATAAGATCATTGATACCCTGGCTTGTTCTTGCGACCGGGCGTAAAGGCGGTTATTTTGAGTGGCAATTGCGGCATAACTGGCAAACGCCGCAGTGATTTTTTGCGATTCAGGACCATAACGTCCAGCCGTGTGATGAATCATCGTTAACATGCCGATCACCTCGTCCCCGGTGGTTAGAGGTGCAGTAATGGCTGAATGGTCCATTGGCAAATTAAAAAGTGCGGCAATTGGTCCAATCGGATCATCAATTTTGCGGACTTCTGGATCTTTTTGGGTTAAAACTGCTTTTGTCCATTCGTCTGGTGTAAAGGTTAATTTTGCCAAAGTGTCATTAGAGAATGCAGGGGAGATTCTGTAAGCAGCAAGGTATAAACCCTGTGCCTCCAGGGAATTCACTGAAACATGATCATCTTTGAACAACCAGATGCCAGAAACATCACAGGGAAGATTGTTGTGCAAATTGTCTAAAATTGCCATTAATACATCACTCAAAGCGATATTGTTCGATAACAGCCCGGCAACATCCTTCAAGCTTTCAGCAACCTGTCGACGCCATTGTTCAGAATGATAAAGCCGGGCATTACGGATCGCAACGGCAAGGTTGTCTCCCAGCGTTTCCATCAATTGTTGATCTTCATCAGAAAAAGCGTTTGTTTCATCGCTTTGAAGGTCTAAAAGACCTAACAATTGATCACCAAAGGACAGGGGAATCACCATCTCAGACCCTTCAATTGATGGAAGAATCGGTGCCGGGAGGAAGAGGGGCTCTTGATTAACATCATCAACACGCAGGGTTTGACCATGCTGTGCGACCCAGGATAAGACACCCATTTCTGAATTGATATTGAAGGAGATTTCAGCTTTTTGATAGAATTTTGTTCGACTACCACTACCTGCCTTAAATGAAATTTGTTGATGTACAGGGTCAATCGTATAGAGATGCACGTATGGAAATTTAAATCGATCGTGAATCAGGGTGACGGTTTTTTGAAGCAATTCGTCAATATCAAGGAGATGAGTCACTGCTCGACTCACATTCCCAACGATAGCAAGCTGTTCAGCTCTTTTTTGGGCATACTGGTAAAGACGCACACCTTCAATCGCGATAGCAATATTGTCTGCCAGAGCTCGCAAAACCAACAAGTCTTCATGATCAAAAGCGTTTTTTGCATCGGATTGAATATCAAGAACCCCAAAAATGCGATTTTCTACTTTAAGTGGGATGACAACTTCAGCCCGGGTCGCAACCAAAGAATCGACGGAGTGATATCGCGGTTCTTTGGTTACATCATTTGCCACCAATTCCAAACCTGTTTGTGCAACATAGCCAATGATGTGTTCCCCAAGGGCAAACCCGGGGTGCTCGTCCTGTTCAAATTCAGGTCGTTTGCTTTCATCAGACCCAGCACTGGCTTTAAAATGTAGCCTTCCAGTATCATCCTGGATCAGGAAGACTGCCACATAATAATAATTGAAGGCTTCCTGAATCAGCCTGGATAATTCCTGGGTTAATCGGTTGAGGTCAGTGATCTGTGAAACCCGCATGGTGACTGACCAAACCAGTTTCAACTGCTTCTGCTGCCAATGTTGGAGTTGAACCTGCAAGGTTGAAAAAATTGCCAGCCCAGCGACTGCCGAGTATTGTTCCAGGACGGAAACTTCCTGGTCTGTGAAGGGAATATTTCGTGACAAAATCAGCTTCCCAAAGTCTTCATCTCCCTGAGACAGTGGAAAGACCACCCAATAAACCTCTTCTTTTCCGAAGGTATGAGCCCTTGCCAATCCTGGGGATTGGTTTTCAGTAAATGCAACTGGATCAAAGGGAAGATTAATACGCTTGGTTCTTGAAGTATTTGATTTATGCGGTGTTTTCAACCAGATATAAACGGAGGTTGTAAAATGCTCTTGGAAAAAAACCTCTAAAAATCCGATTTGCCCGGAGTACTCACGAAACGATGCCAATTGTTCAAAAAAACTGATCAGCGTTTCGATAGTGAGCAAATGGAGAACCCCGGAAGGTTTTTTGGTATCCAAGTTATTATCCTTTATTCTTCTCCATCGTCAGGATATTGCCTTCAGGCATGGAAAATTCAAACAGAATGCTATCCATGAAATTTCGCATGAAGAAGACGCCTAATCCACGTTCTTTCCGAGTTTCAAGCGGCGAAGTTAAATCCGGTTCGGGAACATCTTCCAGAATAAAGGGTTTGCCCTTGTCAATAAGGATGATTTGGATTTTGTTTTTTAAATTGTTGAATTTAATGATTATCTCTCCCAGGTTTTCACCACCATAGGCATGGTCTATGATATTCGAGCAGGCTTCATCCACTGCAATTTGGATAGCATAAACATCTTTGGGAGCGAACCCTGCAGCCTCTGCTTGTTCAATGATAAATTGGCTGATGGTTGCCAGGCTTTTATAATTTGCGGGGTATGTTTTTATTTTCATTTAACAGATCTCGAGAAGTAAATTTTGGCAGAATCAAAATCCTGAAAGAATTTAAAAATGGTATTGAAGCCAGCCATTTCAAAACTTTTAAAAATAAGCTCTGGTACGTGTAAAAAGATGATTTCTCCTTTGTTTTGCCTGATAAATTCGTGTTGGTGTTTCACAAAGTTAAGCATGCCAGAACTAGAGATAAAATTCACATTCAGCAAATCCACGATGATATTATAATGGTCATCATTCAGCAGAACCTTTAACACAGTTTCAAAGTGAGGTATTGTGAGACTATCGATCCTACCTGTTATTTCAATCCGATCACAGTTGTGATGTTGGCTAACAATTATTTCCATGTTTTATCTTGGTTTGTGATTGATCATTGGTGAATTATATCATGATGCATCCTGAGTTTTAAAAAAGGTGCACACCTGAACAGTTTTTAGATCCGAACCGGAAATTGGTCGCTAATTTTGAATACAGACCGGTCAGCTCAAAGAGAGGAACACCATGGCAAACGATAAAGTTGGATACCGCATTAAGGATATTGAACAGTCACAACGCCCACGAGAGCGCTTGGAGAAACAGGGAGCCAGTGTCCTCAATGATGCAGAGCTGCTGGCGATCTTGTTGCGTGTTGGGACACATGGAATGAGCGCGGTGCAAATGGGGCAACGAATGCTGTATCATTTTGAGGGATTGGAAGGATTGCAGCGGGCTATGTTTGCTGAGTTATGCCAAATTGAAGGTGTAGGACCAGCTAAAGCCGCTCAAATAAAAGCAGCAATCGAGTTGGGAACTCGAATAGCAAAAAAACAACCAGAAGAGCGGGGTTTGATCACCAGCCCTCAAGATGTTGCGGACCGGGTTCAGTATAAAATGGCCCACTTTGAGCAAGAGGAATTGTGGATCTTACTGCTGGACACCCGGAATCACCATATCCGGACAGAGCAACTTTATCGGGGCTCGCTAAACGCTTCTACGATAAGACCAGCAGAGATTTATAAATCCGGAATCCGTCACAATGCGGCCTCTCTGATTATTGTCCACAACCACCCGAGTGGCGATCCCTCGCCCAGTCCTGAGGATATTCATCTGACTCGAATGTTGATTGAAGCAGGGAATATGCTTGAATTGCCGGTTTTGGACCATGTGGTGGTTGGCACAAAGGGTTTTGTTTCTATAAAATCGTTGCATCCGGAGTTGTGGCCGTCTTGAGTTTTGAATTGGCGTCACGAAAATCATCAGGGTACAGGGCAGTTAAGCAAACCTTTTCCCCACGGGATGGGTGAATAAAACAAATTTGCTGCGGATGTAGTATCGTTCTGAAAAAGTTTTTGGGCTGGGCATCTAAACCGATATTGTTGAGTAAGTTGACCTCAACAATATCGTGATCCGCATCGTACGGTTATGCGAGTCAATTTTCAACCACACTCAAACCACTGCCTTAAACCAAATCAAAACCTTTAGAGTCCAATTTCATTGGGCTGTGTTTTATGTCAACACCAACAAATTGGAAAGGCTTTTACCGTGATAAATTCGATCAATAATTTTTGCTAATAAAGGCGCAATTGAGAGGATTTCGAGTTTCGGAACACGTTTTTCTAATGGAATGTGAATAGTATTGGTCACGACCAATTTCTCAATCCGATCATCATTGTTGAGGTACTCGATGGCGGTTGGCAAGAGGACGGGATGGGTAATCGCGAAATAGGCTTTTCCAACCGCGCCAGCATTGTATAGCGAATCTAACTGAAGCATGACGCTTCCGCTGGCCATGAGATCGTCGATGATGATCGGGCTTTTTCCACGAATGTCGCCCACAACATGGGTTGTGTGTGTTTCCGTAGCTGAGTCGCGGCGTTTATGCATCACCACCAGGGGGAGGCCAACTTGTTCTGCATACTTGCCAGCAACATCAGCACGACCGACATCCGGACTGACGATGACATAATTTTTAAAGCGCTCTTCTTTGAAGTAAGACGTCAATACCGGGATGGCTGAAAGCGGATCCACCGGGATGTTGAAAAATCCCTGGATAGCTGTGTTGTGAATATCCATATAGATCACCCGGTCAGCTCCCATGGTCTCGAGCATGTTTGCGACGACCCGGGCACTGATCGCTTCCCTGCCCTTTGCCATTCGATCCTGGCGTGCGTAAGGAAAATAGGGAATGAGCACACTGACCGAATGTGCGCTGGCGCGTCTGAAAGCATCAAGATACATCATTAATTCCATAAGATGCTCGTTTACGGGAGCGCTGCATGGTTGGACGATAAAAATATCCTGATCACGAACGACTTCATCGATGGTGATATAGGTCTCGCTATCGGGAAAGATAGTCGTGGTTGATCGACCCATAGGGACTTTCAAAATTTCTGCAATTTCCTTTGCCAATTCCGGGTGAGCATTTCCCGAGAAGATCCGTAACGTGTTTTTCGCCATCTTTGCCTTTCTTATGCTGCCGTATTTCGAAATATTTGTTGGCACTCTTATTATAATCGATGCTCATGTGAAAAAATGAAGATTTGTTATCTACAACAATGAATATTTCAGTTGTAGGAAATAAGTCAGGAATTAACCTCCAAATGCAATCCAAATTTATCGAAAATCGTCATCCACATTCATTTTCAAATTGTTCCCGGGGAAAACACAATACCCTTCAGGGATTCAGGTAGAATTGTGTCCTAAAGAAAGTAATTATTCCGAGGATCAACAGCTTTGGAGTTCATAATGGATACTATAAAAGTAGAAAAACTTCCATGTAACGAAAGCGTTGCGATTGTAATTTTTGGTATCACGGGCGACCTTTCGCACAGAAAACTGGTGCCTGCGCTATATGAAAACGCAAAATCCAATCATCTGCCTCAGCTGTTTCATATCATCGGTTTTGCCAGACGCCCATGGGATGATCAAAAAATGAGGGAAGTATTAAGCCAGGGGGTAAGGGATTTTGCCCGCACTCAACCTGTTGACGAAAAAGTGCTCAGCCAACTCGTAGAACGAACGCATTATATTGAGTCGGCATTTCAGGACCGAGCGGGTTATGCACAGTTAGGCAAGATTTTGAGTGATTTAGGTATAAAAAACACACTTTTCTACCTGGCAACTCCGCCGGGTGAATACGCTGGTATCGTTGAAAATATCGGTCAATCGGATTTAGAGTTTTGTCCTGGTGGATGGCGACGTATCGTGGTTGAAAAACCTTTCGGGCATGATCTGAAATCAGCACAATTGCTCGATGAATCACTTCATGCTGTTTTTCAAGAGAACCAAATATACCGAATGGATCATTACCTGGGCAAAGAAACTGTTCAAAATATTCTCGCTTTCAGGTTTGGCAACGGAATTTTTGAACCGCTCTGGAATCGTAATAATATCGATCATATCCAAATCACTATGGCAGAATCGGAAGGCGTGGGAACCCGGGCAGGGTATTATGACCGTGCAGGCGTGGTCAGAGATGTGTTCCAGAATCACCTGCTACAGCTTTTGTCTCTCACAGCCATGGAGGCGCCGGCGGTATTCAGCGCAAAGGCAGTTAGAGATGAAAAGGTCAAAGTACTTAATTCCATCAGTGATATCAAAGGCGAATCGGCAATAGAAAACACCCTTCGCGCTCAGTATGTATCCGGTACGATTAATGGGGAACGCGTGCCCAGTTATCGTGATGAAGCAAATATTGATCCAGTATCGATTACAGAGACTTTCATGGCTGCCCGTTTATTTGTCAACAACTGGCGTTGGGCTGGAGTTCCTTTTTATTTACGTTCAGGAAAACGCTTACCGAAACGAGTGACAGAGATTGCGATTCAATTCACTCAAATCCCACTGACCTTGTTTGGGCAACCCAATTTGGCTGGAGAGGCGCCGAATGTGCTGGTCTTGCACATTCAGCCAGATGAGGGGATCACATTATTTTTAGGCGCCAAAGTGCCTGGTGGGGCTATGCACATTGAGCCTGTTGAAATGCGCTTCAGTTATGCGGAAACCTTTGGTGATTCACACCCCGATGCGTATGAGCGGTTGTTACTTGACTGTTTGCAGGGAGATGCAACGCTTTTCAATCGCAGTGATGAAGTGATGGAAGCCTGGCGGTTAACGCAGGGAATTATTGATGCATGGGGGTCGCAGAGTTTAGAAAATTTACCCGTTTATGAAGCTGGTACCCAGGGACCACACGGTGCGGACGATTTTATTCTGCGCCATAGTCGTCGCTGGCGGAAGATCAAATGAATTTCTGGAATAAAATTTAACTCTTTACTGCGCTTGTTTTTAAATCTTAGATGCTAACTTCCCGATGGTAACGGGCTCTGACAGTTAGGGCAGATTCGATCTAAAGAGCTGACAATAAATCCGCAATTTAAACAAGCGGTTGGTTGGATATCCCCCAAAGGCGCTCCGCAAGCGATACAACGGCTTTCTCCTGGCGGGTTGGCTGTATTACAATATGGACAAACATATCGTTTGAGTCTATCAGAAAGGTCTTTTCCAAGTCCATATTGCTGAAGGGTTCGTTCGATGACCTCCCAAACCTCTTCGCTCAACTGAAGTGATTCAATGTCCTGGGCAATATCATCAAGACGCCCGATGAGTGAAAACGGGTTGCGGATTGCTCGCAAAGCGGTTTCACCCAGGCTGGCAGCCACGCCCATCCAGGCTTGTTTGCCAACCTGAACCGATATCCCATCATCAACCCTGTGTATCGTGATCGTTAACGCTGTTTGGCCGCCTGAACGCTGGAAACGGCGAGTGGCGATTTGCAAGGCGATTTGTGGGTCGCGCCCAATTTGCTGGACCTGGTAAGCCCCGCGATGATAATATGCGATCAGATCCCGGGCGATATCGCTTGGATTGATATCACCATGGTAAATGCGAGTAATGGGCATGATTTGACCTTCCTGACTAGCGTTTTCAGATAGTAATGACCAACTTTCTTAATGCACCGCCATAGATTATAATCCGTTTGTCTGAATGTTAAGGAGAAATATGAGATATCCAAAGCAAATTCGCTGGAATAGGGCTGTCTTGTTGGTTTTTTCGGTAATATTGTTGTTCTTGCTCAGCCTTTACAACCCGGTGATGGGTGAACCCTTAGCACAACAGCCTACCGGGGTATTGGCAACAGTGACCAGTACACCTCGTGGGCCATACGTTGTTGTTAATCCGCTTACAGCGACAGATACACAAATTAATGTTCGCGCAGGTCCTAACGCGCTTACAGAAAAGGTCGGCATTTTGCTGATTAATCAAGAGGCTAATGCGATTGGCCGTTATGGAGATTGGATCCAAATTGAATACCCGGGTGCTCGTGGCGGGGTTGCGTGGGTCTATGCTAACCTGGTTACACTTTATGGGGGAGACCTTCCGTTGGTTGAGCCACCGCCCACCTCAACGCCCAATGTGACCCGAACCGTTGATCCAACCCTGGCAGCACAATTTTTAATTACCCCAGATGCCACGCGGTTGCCCACATTTACCGAGCCAGCGCCGCTTGAGATCCCGACGTTTGAGTCATCCGAAGATTCCTTCAGTGTGGCCAGTCTGCCTATGGGATTAATTATTATCGGACTTGGCGCCCTGGGCGTTTTTCTGGGTGTAATTGCATTAATCAGCGGGCGTTAAGCAAAAAAAGCACCTAATCCTGAAAAGCAATTAGAACTTAATTTATGACCGATTTCTGCTTCGCAGAAGGTGATCTGGGCGTTGTTCTTCCTCAGGAATGCTGCAGCCTGGTGTGCTTTTGTTATGGGGATAATCTCATCCTTTGTCCCATGAGCGATAAAGAAGCGTTTGTTTTTAATCACGTTCCCATCGATTTGTGCCTGCCAGGCGTAAGGAATGAAGCCTGCCAGTGCTGCAACACGATTAATCCTGTCCGGTTGAAGAAAAGCCAGGGCATAGGCGACGACTGCCCCCTGGCTGAAACCCATCAGGTCATATTTATCTGAATGGATGTCCTGCTTCTTCAGCCAATGGTCGACGGTTATAAGCAATTGATCGGAAAACTGGCGGTAAACATCGATATTTGGCCATTGAGAAGCAATCTCGTGCCAAACATACTGGTTTTTGCTGTGCTGAATGGGAGCACGTAGCGCAATCAGCAGGTAGTTATCAGGCAATGGGCGAGTGAGGACCCACATGACGTTCTCATTGCCCTCGTACCCATGGAATAACAACATGACACGCGTTTTTTGTGCGTCCTGATGGGGATATTGGATGCGGAAATGCCACCCGTCGAACTCAATTTTCTCTGGCTGATGATCGGGCATTATCTGTGAACCTTATCATGAAATAGTAGTGAGAAATCATTAATTTAATGAGTGATTTTTGAACCCGATAGATCTTCCCGGTGGAGAAGGTCACCGAGCTTTAATCGAGCCAGTACAATCCCAACGCCGGCGACAAATGCAGGTTACACAACCAGACCGCACATCGGTTATGAGCTTATGCTGGGTATTTCCTTCAATTATTCAGCTTATCTTTTGATATTTCCCCAATGATCGGGCAGGGGATCAGGATTGACGCTGTGTTTCAACTTGCGCTGAAGTATTTTCATCCAATTGGCTTCTGCTTCAATCTCACTTAGCACTTCTTCAGTAGCGAGCATGCCGTCATCAATCAATTCGCTAACTTCTATTTTTTGCAGCAAGCCAATATGCCCGACTGGTGGCGAGATGATCACTTCGGGTTTATATACCTGCATGGAAAGTTCAGTTAAATGCTGGCTGGCTACCTCCATTGATTGGGAAAAAATTTTAAAAGCCTGAACAGATTTGAGGTTGGTAAGATGTTCAACAATTGGCGTCGGTCCTGGGATGTAGATGGGCAGAGGCACTTCCTCTTCGGGGAAATCCGAAGGCCGTTTATGCAGCGTTACTGCGATGACAGGCAGGTCGGGACGTAACCAGCGCGCAACCTGCACAGGTACTGGATCAAGAATTCCCCCGTCTACAAGCACCCGTCCGCCAATATTTTGGCTGGGAAAAACGCCAGGAACGGCTGCAGTCGCCAGAATGGCATCGAGCACTTTGCCCTTGTTGAGAATGATTTCTTTGCCGGAATATAGACTGACTGCTGTGGCTGCAAAGGGAATTTTTAGTTCGTCGAAGGTGATATCGGATAGAAGCCCTTCGAGTATTTCGGAAATTCCGCCCAAGCCTAACAGGGATGGGCTGTCCTGCGCATGACGGGAAAATGACCGCAAAGGGGAAAAATCGTTGATTGCATCCTCAATTTTCTGGGTACTGAACCCGGCAGCGTATACAGCTCCCACAAGCCCACCGGCGCTGGTACCGGCAATGGCTTTGATCTTGAAATGGTGTTCTTCCAAGGTGCGTAATACACCAATGTGGGCAATCCCCCTGACGCCGCCTCCGCCTAATGCTAATGTAATATCCATGGTCTTACTCCCTGAATGTAATTTCTATTGAACAACACTTATATTATACCCACTGATATTCGCTTGAATTCTTATGGGTTGCGCCAACCCAAGGTGCTCGTTCATCAAACATGGGTTGTTAATTGTTATTTTGTGGTTCTTTCAGAACCAAGTCTGTGTTAAAATTAGAGGTCATGAATGGAATAAAGATCATTTCAAGAAATAGAAAAGCAAAATTTGAATATGAGCTACTGGAAACCTTTGAAGCCGGCATTGAGTTGAAAGGCTCTGAGATCAAATCGATCCGAGCGGGACAAGTATCGCTTTCTGAAGCGTATGTTCGAACCAACGGCAAGCAAGCCTGGTTGGTGGGAGCCCACATTGCACCTTATGACCATGCCAGTGTGTTTAACCACGAGCCAGAACGTGATCGGCGCCTTTTATTGCATAAACGTGAGATCAAAGCCTTATGGGAGGGTGTGCGCTTGAAGGGCGTAACGATCGTCCCGACCGTACTTTATTTACGCAATGGTCTTGCCAAAGTAGAAATTGCCTTAGCAAGAGGCAAACGGCTTTACGATAAGCGGCAAGCCCTAAAGAAACGGGATATGGAACGGGACGTTGAGCGAACGCTTGATAGTCGGCGAGGTCGCAAAGATGATTAGCATATTTGCTGGAACTCAGAAAGGGATTTATGCTCATTAATAACCTGCTGGCTCTTATTTTGACCGTCTTGATTGCGATTGTCTGGCTGAGGTTGAACGATTATTTTGCTCATCGGGGATGGATTTCAAGCGTTATCAGCCGCAAAATAATCCACATCGGGACCGGTCCAATTTTTGTTCTCTGCTGGCTGCTGTTTAATGAAACACCTTCAGCGCCATATCTAGCCGCATTGATTCCCCTGGCAATAACAATTCAATTTGCCCTGGTGGGCACAGGTGTAATTAAAGACCCATCTGCAGTGACCGCGATGTCGCGCACCGGGGACCGACGTGAGATCCTGCGAGGCCCCTTATTTTATGGGATTGCTTTTGTTGTGCTGACAATTGTCTTTTGGCGGCGATCTCCAACCGGGATTGTTGCGATGATGATGTTGTGTGGAGGGGATGGCCTCGCAGATATTGTTGGGAAAAAGATTGGTGGTATAAAATTTCCCTGGTCACCGAAAAAGACTCTGGCAGGTTCTTTGACCATGCTCATTGGCGGTTTTGTTTTCTCGGTGTTGGTGGTATGGGTGTTTGTTTGGCAGAATTATTTTCCGCACCCGATGTCACAATACCTGCTTCCGATTGCTGTGATTGCAGTTGCGACAACAATAACCGAGTCTCTGCCTTATAGTGATGTTGATAACATCACCATTCCCCTGGTTTCCAGCTTGTTTGGATTATTCGTCTTCTGAAAATGGAGTTATTATGGGATCAATCAAGATTGATGGCAATCATTTAACGATAGAAGAAATCATTGCAGTTGCTCGAAATGGTGCATATGTTGAGCTTGCTCCAGCAGCAGAGGTTGCGATCAATCAATCTCGAAGTTGGGTTGAAGAAATTATCCAATCTGGCAAGCCGGTGTATGGGATCAACACTGGATTTGGGATTTTTTCTGATATTCGCATTTCTGCCGAAGATTCAGCACAATTGAGCAGAAACTTGATCCTCAGCCATGCGGTTGGCACGGGAGATCCCTTGCCAGATGAAATTGTCAGAGCGGCGATCTTGGTTCGGGCAAACACACTGGCAAAAGGTCATTCAGGTGTTCGTCTGACACTTGTGGACACCCTCCTGGCATTGCTCAACAAACGATTAACACCAGTTGTTCCTTCACAAGGTTCGCTGGGCTCCTCGGGCGATCTGGCTCCGCTTTCGCACCTTGCGCTGGTTATCACAACTGATTTACGCGATCTTGATGCTGAATCGGGGTTGGCACGCTATCAGGGTGATACCTTGAGTGGGAAAACTGCCATGGCTCGTGCCGGGATCGAACGCATCGTTTTACAGGCGAAGGAAGGACTGGCTCTTTCGAATGGCGCCTCTTTTTCCGCTGCGATTGGCGCTCTGGTTGTCTTTGACGCGGCGACATTGCTAAGAGCAGGAGAGATCTCGCTGGCGCTTTCCCTGGAGGCCTTGATGGGCTGTTCTGCAGCATTCGATGAGCGCCTTCATCGTGCCCGAGGATTTACAGGTCAAGCGAAGGTAGCAGAAAATGTTCGGGCGCTGATCAGCGGCAGCAACCTGGTTGACCGGGCACAGCGGGTGCAGGACGCCTATTCCTTACGCTGTGCACCCCAGGTCCAGGGCGCATGCAGGGATACGCTGGATTTTGTTCAGAGAATTATCGAGATAGAAATTAATGCTGCGACGGATAACCCCCTGTTGTTTGACCCGGGTGTTGCCCTTTCTGGGGGTAATTTCCATGGCGAGCCCATCGGCATGGTGATGGATTACCTCGGAATAGCCTTGACTGAGCTGGCGGCGATTTCAGAACGACGAACGAGCCGGCTGATCGACTCCAATGCTAATGGTGGACTCCCACCGATGCTGGTCGATAAAAATGAGGACGCGGGTTTAAATTCAGGGATGATGATGCCGCATTATACGGCTGCTTCCCTGGTGTTAGAAAACCGAACGCTGGCCAGCCCGGATTCAGTTGGGTCACTGCCGGTCTCTGCTCAGCAAGAGGATCATAATGCCAATGCAATGACTGCTGCCCGCCACGCGGCCCGAATTATTACCAACACAGCACATGTATTAGCGATTGAGAGTTATGTCGCGGCACGCGCGTTGGATTTACGACTCAAACAGCATCCATCGGCGGTTTTAGGCGCAGGAACAGGAAAAACTTTCAAGAAAATTCGAGAAATTATCCCTTATCTGCCTGGAGACACCTGGTGGGCTCCCGAAATTGAACAAATGCGTGCCCTGGTTCTGAACAGGGGACTGGAAATATAGGCGTTTCTTGACAATGATGACTCATTGGACTATTTTTATCATATTATGATGCGAAAAGATCGAATCTCACGGCGTGAATTTCTAAAGCTTTCAGCTCTGGCGTTGGGTGGGCTGGCAATCAGAGGCAGTGGGCTGGGCAAAATTCTAAGCGAGAGCAGCCAATTATTACAACCAGAATCCACCATGCCAGATTTCCCCATTAACCAGCAATTAGGTCGCATATGTGTCGGTGAACCAGGCACGCGTATACCGATCAGAAGCGAGCCTTACATTGATGCCCCGACAGTGGGTTCTGCTTGGTTTGATGATGTTTTTGTGTGGAAACAGGAGGTTATCGCCAAGCACATAGACCGGCTGCGGATCAATCAGAGGTGGGTTGAAACGCCAGAAGGCTATATTTATGCCGATGATATGCAAAGAGTACGACATATCCCCCAGGAACCGTTGGCTGAACTACCGGAAATGCCTGATGGTTCGCGCGGGTTGTGGGTAGAGATTACCACTCCCTATATCGACATTGATCTGACGAAACCCAAGGAAACTTACCAGTTCTGGGTTAAAGATCCACATGTAATCTACCCCAGGGTACGGTATTCCCAGGTTTATTGGGCATCTGATATTCGCCAGCACCCTACAACTGGTCGACCGCAATATTTATTGATGCAAAAAGTGGGTGCCTACCCGGATACCTATTGGGTAGATGCCTATGTGTGTAAGCCCATCATGCCTGAAGATATTACCCCTATTAACCCGGAGGTAGGCGATAAACATATATTAATCCAAATGCGTGGTGTGGGAAATCAAACCCTGACCTGTTTCGAAGGCAACCAGGAAGTATTTTTTACCACCGTGACAACCGGAGGCCGGAATTTTGAAACAGGAGAATGGGTTACTCCCCTCGGTAAGCATACACCCTGGCGCAAAAACATCGCCATGCATTATAGCCAGAGCGACCTTTTTATGACAGGCTTTGACTTACCTGGCGTGGGATGGAATTTTGGTATCGAACCCAATGGCGTTTATATCCATTCAACATACTGGCATAATGCCTTCGGTATCATGAAATCGAACGGGTGCATCAATTGTCGGCTTGAAGACGCCAAGTGGATCTGGCGCTGGGTTGAGCCCGAAGTCCCTTACCAGGAAGGGGATCTCATCTGGACTGGATTTGGAAAATCGACGCCAGTCACCGTTGAAGTGGTATCTTGAGGTGATCTAAGGCTGACCATATGGATACCATCAACGTTTCGATTGGGCTGGCTTTTTTGGCTGGTCTGGCATCCTTCTTTTCCCCCTGCGTTTTCTCGCTTGTGCCGGCTTATGTGGGTTATTTAAGCGGGCGGTCGATCTCTGGTCAGGAAGCAAATGTTAACAAACTCAGGACTTTTTTACATGGGCTGGCTTTTGTGTTGGGGTTCAGTTTTGTTTTTATTTCGCTGGGATTGGCTTTTTCTGTATTCAGCATGTTTTTCTTTCAAATCCGCGATCTGCTGGCAAAGGCCGGGGGTGTGATTATCATCCTGTTCGGCCTGCATATGACAGGGCTGATCAACATTCCCTTTCTGAATTATGATTTCAGACCTCAATCTAAACTGAGCCAGGGAAGCAGTTTTTTTGCTTCGTTTTTGATGGGTGTAGTTTTTTCTGCTGGATGGTCACCCTGTGTGGGGCCGACATTGGGGTTAATCCTGACTCTGGCAATTGAACGAGCCAATATCGGGCAGGGTGTCAGCCTGCTCAGTATATATTCTCTGGGAATGGCTTTGCCTTTCTTAATAGCTGCTCTGGGGGTAGGATGGGTGACGGATGTATTAAGAAAATACGGTAAAGTGATGCATAGCATTCAAATTGTGATGGGCATTCTTTTAATTCTGGTTGGTGTGATGTTATTCTTGGGCATCTATCAGCAATTAGCAACGTTTGATCGTCTGATTGATTTTGGGATTTGATCTGGATAGGGATTGTGAAGAGTCTGAAAAACAAACACTGGCTGATTGACGTTGGGTTAATTATCCTGATTATCGGGGTAGGCACATTGGTGGTGCTTGAGTTACGCCAGTCTACACTGTTGAAACGACAGCAGGTTACCCCGCCTTCAAATGAAACGATGTTTGATATCGCGGTGACCGAGGGTGACAACCCGGTTCCTGAAACCATCACAGAAGAGCTTATCCCCGAGGAACAAAGCTCTGATTTATTTACGCTGGATGGAAAACCGGTTGCACTGGAAGATTACCAGGGCGCACCCATGCTGGTAAATTTTTGGGCAACCTGGTGCCCACCATGCCTTGCAGAAATGCCCTTATTTCAAAGTTATGCAGAGCGCTATGATGGTCGATTGGTGGTGCTGGCCATCAACGCCGGTGAAGATGAACCGGTGGTGCGCGATTATGTTGATCAACATGGGTTTGAATTAACCTTTCTATTGGACCCAACAAGTGCGGTTGTTCATCAATACAAGGTTTTTGGTTTTCCTACAACATTGTTTTTTAATGAGTCAGGCGAATTGGTAAAAACCCACATTGGTGAATTAAATGCTGAATTGATTGAGCAATATTTATTATTATTAGGGTTGAACGGATGATACAGGTAACATTATTTATTTCAAAAACGGATCAACAGCTTGAAGAGATTGTCCACCTGCTGAAACAAATTCAAAATGAGCATCCCCATGTGTTAACCATCATCGATATCGACCGCGAGCCCATCCTGGGATCAGAATTCGGAAGCAAAGCACCCGTTTTAGACATTGGCGTTTATCGTTTGATCAAAGCCTTTGGAATCGATGAAATAATACTCGCTTTCGAAAAAGCTGAAGCAAGGCTGGATGAAGCACGGTCAAAGGGTAACCTGGTTTTGGTAAAACGGATTTCGCAACCGTTGCAGATGGAAAAATCTGACCGCTTTTCCTACTGGTTTTCTAAAAATTACATGTTGCTTCTGAATTTCTTTGTGTTCTTGTATGTCTTCCTTGCTTTACTTGCGCCAGGGCTAATGAAATTGGGTTGGGAGACTCCGGCTAAAGGGATTTACACTGTGTACAGCCCTTTATGTCACCAGTTGGGTTATCGTACATTTTTTCTGTTTGGAGAGCAGCCCTTCTTTCCCAGTAACATGGCGGACATGGAGGGCTTCATCACTTTCGAGCAAGCTTCTGGAATAAATGAGAACGATATTAATGCTTCTCGTCGCTTTTTAGGCAATGAGTTTATGGGATACAAAACTGCATTATGCCAGCGCGATATGGCAATTTACGGTGTGATCCTCGTGTTTGGACTGGTGTTCTCACTGACCGGTAAGAAGATAAAACCAATACCTTGGTATGTATGGGTCCTGTTCGGCCTGGGACCGATTGGTCTGGATGGGTTCTCGCAGTTGCTCAGCCAGACTGGATGGGCAATCTTTGAATGGATTCCGCTTCGGGAAAGCACGCCGATGTTCCGCGTGGTGACGGGTGCTTTGTTTGGCTTGGCTTCAGCCTGGTTTGGTTATCCATACCTGGAGGAATCGATCAAGGAAAACCGGCGTGAGATGCAATTAAAACAGGCGGTGGTCGCGCAGATTGAAGAACAGATGGAGCATCATTCTTGATGGGTTTTTATGAGAAAGGCGGTCTGCGTTATTACCAGTTTGAAAGTTTTAAAAGCCTTCCGGTATTCCACGCAATTTTAACACGAAGAGGTGGCATCAGTCAGCCGCCTTTTGATAGTTTGAATACTGGCGGAACTGTGGGAGACGATCCGCAAGCAGTTTCGAGTAACCTTGTAAAGATCTTTACTGCCTTTGGTCGTGATCTTTCTTCCCGATTTGATGTTTGGCAGGTGCACAGTGACCAGGTCGTTTGTGCCGACTCACCAAGAAACCTGGCTGCACCCTACCAAAGGGCGGATGGTATCCTGACCGAGAACACCAATATCACCCTATTTATGCGCTTTGCTGACTGCGTACCAATCTTGCTGGTTGACCCCCTAGCAAGAGCCATCGGTATAGTCCATGCGGGATGGCAGGGAACTTACCGACGTGTAGCCCAACGGGCGGTTGAGAAAATGTCCGCCTGCTATGGTTCCCGCCCCGAATCATTGTGGGCGGGAGTTGGACCGTCGATTTGCCAGAGCTGCTATGAGGTTGGCCCCGATGTGTTGCGCTTATTTCAGGCAAATTTTGGTGCTGATGGACAGCGGTTTTTTCAGCAGGAGGACGGACAGCTTCACCTGGATTTGTGGAAGGCGAACCAGGAGATCCTTTTTCAGGCTGGGGTACAGCAAGTTGAAGTCTCGGGGATCTGCACTGCATGTCATGCGGAAGATTGGTATTCCCATCGTGGAGAGAAGGGGAAAACTGGACGATTTGCAGTTATCATGGGCATCAAGGATCATTAAGAGCGAACTGGAGTATATGTGATGACTGAATTAACCTTCTCAGAAAAAGTTGCCCTGATAGAAGAAAACCTGGCAAATATCAAGACACGGATGGTGAAGGCTGCAGAAAGAGGAGGTCGTGAGGACAAGGAAATTAAACTGGTCGCAGTGACAAAGCTATTGCCTTTAGAGACGATTAAAGCTGGTATTGCTGCAGGTTTACGCGACTTTGGAGAAAACTACCCGGAACAAGCCGATGAGAAAATTCGTGCATTGGCTGGCGATGAAAAGCTCACCTGGCATATGATCGGCCATATACAAAGCCGAAAAACACGCACCGTTTGCAGCCAATTTGATTGGGTTCATGCTGTTGATCGATTGAAAATTGCCCGGTACCTGGACCGCTACTGTGCGGAAGTCAACCGGATCATGCCCATTTTGATCGAAGTGAACGTGAGCGGCGAAGAAAGCAAACACGGTTGGAACGCGTGGGATGAAAACCGGTGGCCCGATCTGGTGCCACATTTCAAAGAAATCTCACTTCTTTCCCATATAGAAATTCATGGGTTGATGAGCATGCCGCCTTTCTTTGACGACCCTGAAAAGACACGCCCTTTTTATCAACGTCTGGGACGTTTACAGCAATTTTTAAAAGATCAATTATCTGAAACTTCCTGGGATGAGCTTTCAATTGGGACAAGCTTTGATTATGAAGTTGCGATTGAAGAAGGTGCTACGATCATAAGGCTTGGAACGACGATTTTTGGCGCCAGGCCTAAATAATAATCATTGAATTGATTGAGGAGAAATGGGTTTAATTATCGTTGTTGTCAACGCTATAATCAGAATTTTAATTCTTGCAGTTTTTATTTATGTGCTGCTGCGGTATTTTATAGACCCCAATCACCCGGTAATCACGACCCTGGGGAGGATCGTTGAGCCTCTTTTAGCCCCGATTCAAAAACATGTCCCACCAATCGGTGGATTGGATTTGAGCCCCCTGATTCTGATGATTGGCCTTCAAATCTTGGGGGTGGTGGTTGTTTCTGTACTGAGAAGGTTTGGATAAAAAAGGTTAACCTTCGTATAGTATTCTCCCGCAAGAGGAGCAAAAAACCAGACCACTGGAGGACCGCACTGCTTGCAGGTCTGCAGGTGTTATCGCCTGACCGCAGATGCCACAGCCGCCATCGACAATTGATACAACGGCAACCCCCCGCTTTCGCTCTCGCAGTTGATTGTAAAGGATCTGATTATTTTGAGAGGTGGCTTGAAGAGCCGCTTCTTTTTCTCGGAGCAATCGACTGAGTGTGTCGTTCAGTTTTGATTGTTCACCCACCAAAACAGCGTTTTCCTGGATTAACAAAGCTTTGACATGATTGAGTTCGTTTTCTGCAAGCTGGTATTCCTCTTCCGCCGATTCGTGATTGATCATTGCTTCCAGTTGTTCATCTTCTAATTGGGCAATATAGCGTTGGAGCGCTTCTGTTTCCATTTGAAGGTCCTGTAATTCCTTTGGATTCTTAATATTGCCGCTAAACAGTGCATTTTGACTGTTTTTACGTTTTATCCTTTGCGCTTCTACTTTGCCTTCGATCAAATTCAATTTGACGCGGGCGTCCTTCAGATTCTGTTGTGCTTTTTCATGGCTTTTGTTGGCTAATGTTAGCCGGCGATCATCGCTGAGCAATCGTTCTATTTCTGCTAGGCGCGATCTGGATTGATCGATTTCGGTATCAAGTTTTTGCAGGCGGAAAAGGGTTAACGATTCACTCATGAGCATTGGCCTTTCGTTTTCACGGGGTTAAGGTTTTTCAATGTTCATCCTTGTTTGACGGTGTTGTTTTATTTTATCACCTTTTTAAACCTGGTATTTTGTCAATTTTATGAATTTTCATCCTTGGCGCTAAATTGAGGTAGCAGTCTTCGAAATGGGATAGAATAAAGCTCTAGAATCAGGGAGCCAAATTGCTTCACAAAAGTGTGACACAGGAGATTTTATTATGGCTGTTGACATTATCCCGGTACAGGATCTGGCAAATAAACTCAAAACAAATTTGAGTAAAGTAATTATCGGAAAGGACACATCGATTGCATTGACGATCGTTGCTTTCTTATGCCAGGGTCATGTCCTTATCGAAGATGTGCCGGGCGTTGGAAAGACGATGCTGGCGCGCAGCCTGGCAGCCTCACTGGGATGTTCATTTAAGCGGATTCAATTTACCCCGGATATGCTGCCAAGTGATGTGACAGGAGTTTCGATTTACAACCAGAATACACGTGAGTTTGAATTCAGACCAGGACCGTTAATGGCGCAAATCGTGCTTGCTGATGAGATCAATCGAGCCACGCCCAAAACGCAATCGGCGCTGCTGGAGGCAATGGAAGAACGGCAGATGACTGTGGATGGCATCACCCATGCGCTGCCCGTTCCTTTTATGGTTTTGGCTACCCAGAATCCCATCGAATACGAAGGCACTTTTCCATTGCCTGAAGCACAGTTGGATCGTTTCTTAATGCGCATCGATATTGGCTATACCTCCCTGGGAAACGAAATCAGGATTCTGGAACAACAGCAACTGGTCCACCCAATCATGGAACTCATGCCTGTAGTGTCCGTTGATGAGATCCTCAATGCCCAAAATACAATCAAAAAAATCCATGTATCAGAGCACGTGAAACAGTATATTGTTCAGATGGTACGAGAAACTCGCAAACATCCGGATGTATTTCTCGGCGCCAGCCCGCGGGGGAGCTTGGGTCTTTTTAAAGCCAGCCAAGCCATGGCAGCTCTGGATGGCAGGGATTTTGTTTTGCCTGATGATATCAAAATGCTTGCTCCATACGTTTTATCGCATCGTGTGGTGGTAAGCCCGTCGGCTCGTTTAACCGATGTCAGCGCGTCACGGATCGTGAGAGAAATATTGGAGATCTTGCCCGTGCCTGCGGGAGACCTGGATGGTGGTGTAATGTGATCAGGTTAGGCCGATCCTTCTGGTGGATGCTCTTTTTAACCGGAGTAAGCTTCCTGCTCTCGCGCCTGCCCTGGCTTTCACAAAACCCAATTTACCTGCGCCTTACAGTGACTCTGCTTGTAATCATCGCGGCAAGCGCTTTGTGGACAGTTTCATCTTTATCTGGAGTTAAGCTCAATCGGACCTCGAGAGAAACACGAAAACAGGTCGGTGAGGTCCACACGGAGGATTATGAAATTGTCAATCGTTTGTTGTTGCCAAAAATTTGGTTAAAAATCACCGATCGATCCCCTCTTTTGGGTGGGACAGGCTCGAAGGTGATCACCGGTATTGGGGGAAAAAAAACCAGGACTCATATTGGTATGACTTTGCTGCAAAAAAGAGGTTGGTACGAGCTCGGCCCGACACAGCTTGAATCGGGGGATACCTTTGGGTTGTTCCTGAATCGTAAACAGGTTGAGTCCAGTCAGCGGTTACTGGTTATTCCATACTTATTTGACATACAATTTTTCCTGGCTCCCTTTGGAATCTTGCCAGGCGGTCACGCCTTAAGAGAAAAAACACTTGAGGTCACGCCTTATGCAGCAGGCGTTCGCGAATATGTTCCAGGAGACCCACTCAGGAGAATCCATTGGCCTTCTTCAGAGCGCAAGCAGATGTTGATCGTCAAAGAATTCGAAAAGGACCCATTGGCAGAAGTGTGGATATTCCTTGATGCGCGTAAAAATGCCCATATTCGAAGTGATGAGTCTGGCTCCTCGGATTTACATCAAATTTGGTGGGGACGCTATAAAAAAGCTTACAGGCTGCCACCGGACACAGCAGAATACTCGATATCGATTGCTGCCTCGCTCGCTAAGTATTACATCAACCAGAAACGAGAGGTATGTTTGGTCTCGGCGGGTCAAAATTATTCAATCCTGCCTGCCGAGCGCGGCGAACGTCAATTGGGTAAAGTTCTGGAAACCCTGGCTGTGGTCGATGCTGAAGGCGAACTCCCGATTTGGGCTTTGGTGAGCACGCATGTTAACCGTTTATCCCGGGGCACCACGGTGGTTATCATCTCGCCCGAAACTGATACGCGTCTCCTGACCATTGCTATGGATTTGATTCACAGAGGTCTGGTTCCCGTTATTGTGCTTATCGACCCCTCTGGTTTCGGAGGGGTGCAGGGAACCACAGAATTGTCACAGAAACTATTGGCCCTGGGTGTGTTTACCTTTGTCATCAATGAGGGCGATGATATCAAAGAAATCTTGGAAACCCCTCAAACGATCATTACCAGGCAAGGTTTTCTTCGAGTTGGAGTGGAAAATCGGTAGGGGATGTTCTGTTAGAGCATTCTACTAAAATACGATATGATGTTAAGCGTGGTGTTGAGGTTGTCAGGTTTTCAGCAGAAGGGTAAACTTAAGTCGATTATTGGTAAAAGGTTTGACTGATATCCCTATGGTATAATTGGCACGGCTTGTTGGTGATGTTTCATTAACAAACTTGTGAATTTAAGGAGAAATAAATTGGCATTTTCCCCGTTTAACTGGTTTTGGGGATTGTTTTCCCTCGACATCGGTATCGACTTAGGGACTGCAAATACACTTATTTTTATACGCGGAAAAGGCGTGGTTATCAATGAACCCTCCTGGGTGGCAATCGAGAAACGCACGCGAGACCCAATTGCAATTGGCGCACAAGCCAAAGCTATGGCTGGTAGGACGCCGGCAAATGTCGTTTCTCTGCGGCCTTTGAGGGACGGTGTAATCTCTGAGTATGACATTACCCAGGCGCTGTTAGAATACTTTATTGGAAAAGCCCATCAACAGAGCATTGTGCCACTTCCAAAACCAAGAGTTGTTGTGGGAATCCCTTCAGGAGCTACAGAAGTAGAAAAACGAGCTGTTTTTGATGCGGCGAAGGCTGCTGGCGCCAGGGAGGTGATGTTAATTCACGAACCCTCTGCAGCCGCGATTGGCGCTGGTTTACCGGTTATGGATGTGCAGGGATTGATGATTGTCGATATCGGTGGTGGAACAACAGAAGTGGCTGCTGTCGCGATGGGGGGAGTGGTTGTCTCCAGATCCTTGCGCGTTGCTGGCGATGAACTTGACCAGGATATAATTAACTATATACGTAATAAATACAATTTATTCATTGGTGAAAGAATGGCAGAAAAGGTGAAAATCGCCATTGGTTCTGCATTCCCGCTGAGCGAGGAACTCACCATGGAGGTGCGTGGCAGGAATTTAGTAACAGGCTTACCAGAATCAATCGAGGTATCATCGGTGGAGATCCGCGAGGCCATGTCACAATCGATTGCGGTGATCGTTAAAACAATCCGTGACGCTCTTGATGAGGCGCCACCTGAAATACTGGCTGATCTGATTGATAGCGGAATCTGCCTGGCGGGTGGTAGCTCGCAGTTAAAAAATCTGGCAGACCGATTATCAGCCGATTTGCGCGTTCGAGTTTGGGTAGCGGAGGATCCCTTGACATGTGTTGTACGGGGGTGCGGCATCGTTTTACAGAATAAAGATGAGTATTTAAGTTTTCTGGTTGGTATAGAACGGGAGCCAACAACTCGGATGATATTAACATAATCCTTGACTCCTGGTTTTTCTTTACTGATCGTTTGACAATTCGATCCAATCATGAATATGGGATCGGCACCCTATGAAATTCCTTAATTCGAAAAACATACAGACAATCATCATTATTATTGCAGTTAGCGGGCTTTTATTCCTTGCTCTGAGTGGGTATTTGACACCCTTTTTTAATTTGACGGTCAATCCTTTGATCTCACTGCAAAGCTGGATTTCAGTACGTTACATCTCAGCTCGAGACTTTCTAACCACACCTCGAGATATCACGGTATTGCAGGAGCAGAATGCCTTGCTCGAATCTCAACTCACACAACTCCAAACCCAGTTGATTGTCATGGAAGAGCGGCTGGGTGAGGCGCAGGTGTGTTTTGCCCTGCTTGATTTTGGTCGGACAAATCCTCAATATAATTACATTGCCGCCACTGTGATCGGCAGAGAAATAAGCCCCTTCTTGCAGTACATCATTATTGATCGCGGTACTAATCATGGCGTGTTATACGGCATGCCAGTTGTTACTCAGCAAGGACTGGTAGGGCGCGTTGATGCGGTAATTGCTGGTGCTGCTCGCGTTAAACTGATCACAGATTCAACCTCTGTTGTGAATATCCGTCTGAAATCTGCCGGGATCGAAGCACAATTGGTCGGGTCATTGACCGGGGATGTATCCTTAGATATGATCCCCCTGGATGTGTTTGTGGATCCAGGAGATGTTGTGTTAACTTCTGGACTTGGGGGGAATTTCCCCCCCAACATATTCGTAGGCCAGGTGCTTTCGACCCAACGCCGCGAAAATGCTTTGTTTCAAACGGCATCTGTGCAACCTATTGTTGATTTCGAAAGCATTAATGCTGTTTTGGTTGTCTCTGATTTTGAATCTGTGGATATCAATCCACTTATCCCGGAGCCAGAACAATGATTTATCACCTTTTGTACGCCTTGTTACTGGTTGTGTTTTTTGTTCTGCAGACCACAATATTTTCACAGACAAAGCTGGTTTCAGGAACTGCAGATATCATCCTGGTTTTATTGGCAGCCTGGTCACTGCAGGAGCAGGCCAAAAACAGATGGTTATGGACGGTTATTACCGGGATATTGGTCAGTTCAATTTCTGCGATGCCCTATTTCGCGCCATTAATAGGCTACCTGGGAGTCGTTGCGATTTCTGAAGCTCTACAGCGGCGGGTTTGGCGCTCACCGCTGTTGGCATTGTTTATCGTGGTTTTTCTGGGTACATTATTTCAACATGGTGTGTATGTGATCATTCTAAAAATCACCGGCGCTCCAATTTCATGGTTAGAAAGTTTGGATCGCGTGATTTTACCGAGCATATTATTGAATTTGATTTTCTCCTTGCCAATCTTTGCAGTTGTCAAGGATCTGGTAGGACGAATTACACCACTGGAGGTGGAGGTGTGAACGACTTTCCACAGCGGACAAAATCTGATAATAAATGGCGTTACTCGATTTTATATATCTTGATCGTTACTATTTTCGGATATTTTCTGCTACGTTTATTTGACATCCAAATCTTGCAGGGCGCAGCTTTTACGGCACAGGCAGACGAAAACCGAACGAGAATCATCCGTGATCCATCAATTCGCGGGACAATTTACGATCGCAACGGTTATATTTTGGCGCAAAATGTGCCGTCCTATAATGTAGTGGTTATCCCAGGCTATCTTCCTCCTGATGAGGGTGATACCCAGGCAATCTTCCGGGAAGTTTCTGAACTAATCAATATGCCAGTGAGCTTGGGTGTCACAGACGAAGAAACGGTCAGAGCTTTTACACCCTGTGTCAGTGAGTTGGGTATTACAGAAGTTGTGTACATTGCTTCCACAAATTGGCCATTTCAAGCCACGGCGTTGAAATGCAATGTTTCCCAGGACATCGCCATGGTTGTTATGGAAAACCGAGAAAAATGGCAGGGGATTGATATTGAGATCACAGCGGTGAGGCAATATCCCACCGGCGAATTAACTGCAGAAGTCATCGGTTTTTTAGGGCCAATTCCTGCTATTTTGCAGGATTATTACGTCGACCGTGGTTTTCTCTCTGAACGCGACAAAGTTGGTTATGCTGGGGTTGAGCAATCCATGAATGATATATTGGCCGGGACGAACGGTCTTCGGCGAGTTGAAGTGAATGTTGCTGGCGAGATTATCCGGAATATTGATGAACCTGTTGACCCTATCCCTGGTAACGACATTTATCTGACCATAGACACCCGGTTACAGGCTATTGCAAGGGAGGCGTTAATCGACGAAATAGAATTCTGGAATTACTACTCCGGAAAGGTCTTGTCGAATAATGGCGTTGTCATTGCGATGAATCCCAAAACCGGGGAAATTCTGGCGCTGGTTTCGTATCCAAATTATCAGAACAACCGGATGGAGCGAGCAATACCGGGTTATTATTACGAGCAATTGAGCAATGATCCTCAGCGCCCGCTTTTCAATCATGCTATTTCAGCGGAGCATCCGCCCGGATCTGTGTTTAAGATGGCGCCTGCTCTGGGAATTTTGAATGAGGGCGTGGTGACCCCGGAATATGAGATTTTTGATCCTGGGATCATCACTGTTATACAAAAATTCTATGAGAATGATCCGGGTGTTCCCAGGCAATTTGTGTGCTGGAATCGTGCAGGGCACGGCAACGTAAATTTTATGTGGGGGGTGGCATATTCCTGTAATGTCTATTGGTATAAAGTTGGAGGTGGCTATCATGACGAGGTCCCGGGCGATGGTTTAGGTATTTGGGGAATCAGCGAGTACGCTAAAGCTTTGGGCTATGGAACCTTAACAGGCATAGAATTGCCCGGAGAACAAGATGGGTTGATTCCCAATCCCACCTGGAAACGGATCAATCTGGGTGAAAACTGGGCAACAGGTGATACTTATACAGCAACTGTGGGCCAGGGTTTTGTGCTGGCAACACCTCTGCAAGTCCTCAACTCTATTTCAACGATTGCGAATGGTGGCAAGTTGATGGATGTTACATTGATTGACAAAATTGTTGCTGAAGATGGGACCATCCTGCAAGAATTGACGCCCAGTTATCGTTGGGACATCACTGTTGATCCGGTCATCAATGTTTACGAAGGAAATAATCCCACTGGTGAAATGAAAACCGTTGAGCCCTGGGTAATTGAATTGGCTAACCAGGCGATGCGTCTGGTGGTCACAGACGGAACAGCACATCGTTACGAAATTGAGCGGCACATTGAGTTGTTCAAAAACGATTCAAGCCAATCGGCAGGGAAAACTGGGACTGCTGAGTATTGTGATGATATCGCCAACGAACAGGGAAAATGCATCCATGGGGCGTGGCCATCTCATGCCTGGTATGTGGGCTATGCACCCTGGGATGATGCTGAAATTGCTGTGGTTGCTTTTGTTTATAACGGCTCTGAAGGGGCGACGCTTTCAGCGCCGGTTGTCCGTCGTGTTATTGATGCTTATTTCGAACTTAAAGCAATTGACGCAGAGAACAATCTGTAAGAGCCAGGCATCTCATGAGCTCTAAAAAGTATAATGCGGAAGATCATTTTTGTTGTTCTGTTGTAGATCTGCACGGTGCGCTGGTAAAGTATGGAAATAAAGGGCATTAAAGAAGGAATTTTGATCTCTTTTCAAGATCAGGAGTGGCAGGTTGTAAAAGAATCCCTGATTCAAAAAATCACAGAAAAGGGGACTTTTTTTCAAGGTGCCCAGCTGGTTCTGGATGTCGGTCAGCTTGTTTTAGGAACCAATGCCCTGGAGGAGTTACGCGAAATATTAAATCGTTACAATGTCTCGTTGTATGGTCTGTTGAGTAAATCTATGGTGACACAAGAAGCAGCCCGTAGGATGGGATTGATCACAAAACTGCGAAAACCAGCAAAAATAGACGACGATAAAATGTGGCCAATAGAGGCTGTTTTAAAAGGTGAAGCAGCCGTATTAATCCCCCAAACAATGCCACCGGGGCTGATGACCAAATACCAAGGCCATGTGATTGTTCTTGGTAATGTCAGTCATGGATCAGAAATCATCGCTACCGGCAGTGTGATTGTCTGGGGGCGACTGTATGGAAATGTGTATGCTGGTGCAGATGGCGATCAAACCGTGGTGGTGTGTGCGCTTGATCTTGCGCCTAACCGGTTGCAGATTGCTGAAATTATTGCCATCACACCAGAAGATCAGGCAGAGCCCATACCTGAGGTTGCCCGCATTCTGGACGGTCAAATCATTGCTAAACCGTGGCAAAACCCTTGATGATCAGGAAATTAATGAAAGGAAAGTGGTTACTGCGATTCCAGAGGAGTGCGCTGTAGGAAAAGTTTGGGCAGGTATAGTAGACAAGCGCAAAGGATCATGTGATTGATGAATAACACTCGTAATATCTGGCAAAACTTCGATTTTTTGTTGTTCGGAGCTGCGCTGATTCTATCAATATTGGGCGTCGCATTAATCCGCAGCTCCATCGCGGGAAACATTGGGCTGGCAGACCATCCAAGCAGGCAAACGACGTTTCTTATTATCAGCCTGGTTGTTTTGTTTGTTGTTGCAGCCATTGATTATAAGTACTGGATCACATTGATCGCGCCCATGTACCTGGTGATCATGGCTTTTTTGGGTGTTGTATTAACTGCTGAAGCAAGGTTTGGCGCTGTTAGGTGGTTGGAAGTGGGTCAAATCCTGATTCAACCCTCTGAATTTGCGAAAATTGTGATCATCTTAGCGTTATCAAATACATTTGCCAACGTCAAATCGAACAATCTTAAAGTTAATACGATTCTCAGAAGTGCGATTGTGGTAGGCGGCTTGCTGACCTTGATCTTTCTTCAGCCGAATTTGAGTATGACCATCGTAATCCTGGTGCTGTGGGCTGCCTATCTATGGATAGGGGGCATAAAAATCAGGTTTACTTTGATTTTTGTTGCCATCCTCATGGTTGTGATTTTAATTGGCGCTTTTACCGGGTTCTCATTCTTAGAAGAGTACCAGCGAGTTCGAATATCTAATTTTCTTTTTCCGGACCCAGATGCCCGTTATGGAGACACCTATAATGTTGATCAAGCTTTGATCACGATTGGTACAGGCGGTTGGTTTGGACAGGGTTATAATCAGTCTTCCCAAGTTCAGTTGCGGTTTTTGAAGGTGCGACATACGGATTTTATCTTTTCTGTGCTTGCCGCGGAGTTTGGGTTGATTGGCACACTGATTGTGATTGCCTTGCTTGCGCTGGTGATCATTCGCTGTTTTTATATCTCTCAAAACGCGGCAGATTCTTTTGGATCATTAATTGCTTACGGTTTTGGTGTGTTGATCTTTTTTCAAACTGCTGTAAATATTGGGGTTAATCTGAATATCATTCCTGTTACAGGATTAACGTTACCCTTTGTCAGTTATGGAGGTAGCTCTCTATTGACGTTGTTTTTGGGGATTGGGATGGTCGAGAGTGTCGCAATGCGCTCACCGAAGCGTAAATGATGATTATTTCAGCAAAATTAAGGGGTCCAACCTGGAGATTATGAATTATTTCGTATTAACAGCATGGGTTGGCTGACTTCATTAATAAACAGGTGCAATACTTTCAGGTCTGAAACATCCTCTCCATGGGGAAGGATCAACAATCCTTTTTCTAATGCATTGAGCATGCTGAATAATCGGTGGATGGTTTCGGTTTTATAACCCTGGATCGATATTTTGCTATTGCTGGAAGTCGCCCATTGATTTAAATTTTCTGCCACCTGTTTAAATGTGTCTGGGTCATCCTGGCATACCAGAATACCAAGGGTATCTCCAGGATTGACCAGGTCTCTGCCGGTTTCAAGGCAACGTGTTCCTAAAGGGCTCTGGTGGTGAACAACGATGATTGGCTGACCAAACCGGGCATTTTCTTCAATCAATAACAGGGGTTTTGTGTGGTTTTTTATCAGGGCTTGTGCGGTTGAGCCAAGTCTCCTTCCACGTACGGGATGTGTGCCTGCCTTGCCGATCACAATCAGGTCAGAAGATTGGCCTTCTTTTTCAATTGTCCTGTGGATGCTTCCCCGTAACACCATAAAAACAGCCTGTATGCCGATTGATGACGTTTTTTTTCGAAAGGATCTGATCACTGAACGAGATTGAACAAAAATACCGCGCGATAAGCCATCCGTGGTAATTTCTCTGACACTGGCAGTATGTTCTCCGACCTCCTGGCAAAAAGGCATCTCTGCCAGATTGAGCAGATTTATATCTTCAATAAAAATGCCTTTTAAGGCTGCACGGTATTGTTGTGCCAGTTCAACCGCAGCCTCTAAAGCAGCAACACTGTGTGTTGAGTTATCGAGCGATACCAGTATTTGGTTAACGATTATCGGTCCGAGCATTTCACTCACCCTGATCTTTCTCATCTTTCCCAAAACGGGCTAATGTATTCGCCATTCTTTCAAGTTTTTGTTTGACCTTGCCATTGATTGAATCAAGGGGAAAGGCGCCATTTTCATCTTTTTCTCCTGCCTTAATTCCTGTGAGGATTTCAATACCTTGATCGATATGAGAAACAGGATAAATATGAAATTGATCAGCCTCTACAGCATCAATCACATCCCTGCGCAACATGAGGTGTTTTATGTTGGCAGAGGGAATTAGAACGCCTTGATTGCCGGTTAAACCGCGTTCTTTACAAATGTCGAAGAAACCTTCAATTTTTTGATTAACGCCGCCAATGGCTTGAACCTCACCATGTTGATTGATTGATCCGGTCACAGCCAAATCTTGTCTGAGAGGCACACCTGAAATAGCGCTCAGCAGAACGTACAGCTCCGTTGATGAGGCGCTATCACCATCTACCCCGCCATAGGATTGTTCAAACACCAAGCTGGCTGAAAAGCTTAACGGCACATCCTGTGCAAATCGACCTCTTAGAAATCCTGAAAGAATCAATACACCTTTTGAATGTATTGGACCACCCATGGCGACTTCTCGTTCAATATCGATCACCTGCCCTTTACCCAGGCTGATTTGTGCAGTGATCCGTGTTGGCTTACCAAACATCATGGACCCAAGCTCGTACACAGAAAGCCCGTTGATTTGACCGACTTTCGCGCCTTCCGTACTGATAACATTGATGTCCCGCAAGATGGACTCCTGCATTTTTACTTTTATCCGATCCCCCCTTCTGATTTTTTCATCAATGGCACGCTGGACATCATCATCGGTAATAATTTCTCGCATGGATTCCTTTGCCCAGTAATCGGATTCAACGATCAATTCGCTCAAGTCCTGTAAACGGGTATTCAATCGTTCAGAATCATTGGCTTGTCTGGCGCTTTCTTCAATCAACCTGGCTACGGCATTTTTGTTGAAAGGCATTGCGCCTTCGCGTTTGATAATACTGGCAATCAGTCTCGCATATAAGCCCTGGTTGTTTTCAGTCCATTCGATTTCGGTTGTAAAATCGGCTTCAACCTTAAACAACTCAGAAAATTCGGGGTCATACTGCACCAGCAAGTAAAACAAAACTCGGTCTCCAACCAGTGCGATTTTCACGGATAAGGGGATGGGCTCAGGTTTTAGAGAGACCGTGCTGATCAGACTGAGAGATTGTCCGATGGATTCGATTTCAATGTGTTTTGATTGCAGAGCACGTTTGAGTCCCTCCCAGGCGAAGCTTTGGTTAAGTAATTTTCGAACATCAATAATCAGGTAACCTCCGTTGGCTTTATGCAAGGCACCTGGTTTGATCATGCGGTAATCGGTCATTAAAGTTCCCATTTGGGCATAATGGTCAAAGCGACCGATTAAATTGTTGTAGGTCGGGTTGTTTTCAAAGACAACCGGCGCCCCCTGGTTGTCTTTATTGCTGACAATGACATTGACCTTGAATCGATCCATTAGTGCTGCCGAGCGACCCTTATGTTGCGACAACGCCTCAAAGAAACTGGAAGCTTCCTGGCTATCTGTGGGAAGAAAATCGTCTGCGTTTTCGATAATTTGTTCCTGAATTTCTTTAATATGTTCAACGATTCTCTCATAGGGCTGATATTTATTGATCAATTCATTAATTAAACCGCCAATGGCGAAATTTGCCATTTCTTTGTTTAATTCTTTAATATCTTGCTGTGCCTGGCGTTGCCAGGGAGGCACCTGTTGCAGGATTTTTTGCAGGCTCGATTGAAGTTGTTCAATGGCATTTTTTATATCCTCTCGTTCCTGATCGGTTAATTTATTAACATCCTCTGGAGAAAGTACACCTTCATCATCACGCGGGGCAAAGGCAATTCCAGATGGGGTTTTGATCATTGCCAATTTATGCTGGTTAGCCTTGTTTTGCAATTCATTAAAAAGTTCAGCCTGCTTATCTTTAAACGATTCAAATACGGCCTGGCGCCTGTTCTGGTATTCTTCGCTTTCAAAGGCAGCGGAAAGCGCTGTTTGCATTTCTCCAATCAGGTTGTCAATATCGGCCTGGTATTCAGTTCCAAATGATGGGGGCAGCGCGATGGCATAGGGTTGATCAGGCTGGTCAAAGTTATGTACATAAATATAATCCGCCGGTGTGGGGTCGGATTTCGCTTTTTCTTCGAAAAATTCCTGCACGGTTTTTCTTTTTCCCATACCAGCAGGACCAATCACGTAAATGTTGTAACCAGGGTGCGAGATGTTCATACCAAAATTGATCGCATCTGAAACCCTTTCCTGTCCAACAAATGTGATTTCATCTTCAACCTCGTCTGTGGTGTTAAACTTGAGCGTTTGCAGGTCGCAATGTCGATATAATTGACCCGGTTTCAATTCATTGATATTGGACATTTGTGAACTCCTCTACTGATTGTTCTCTCCTGTATTGACGATTTTACCCCTCAATGAACAGAATATTATTTTTGGGGTTAAACACGGTGACTGTCAGAATATTCTATATTCACAGATAAAGCGCAGAAGCGCACCCGTGAAAGTGGTCTTTAGTGATAGCGGGGCTCTGCGCAGCGTTCGAACCAAAAAAAGACCACCCGTGAAAGTGGTCTTTTATGATAGCGGGGAGTGGATTCGAACCACTGACCTCCGGGTTATGAGGGTGGAACCTGAA
>ERZ795058.430-NODE-430-length-66842-cov-9.437376_pt1 | contig 66842 bp, 61 predicted proteins | sample MGYA00375142_ERZ795058 | MGnify/ENA primary metagenome ERZ795058 (study PRJEB30187, sample SAMN05720210) | activated sludge metagenome | isolation source: anaerobic digester from wastewater treatment plant | place: Japan | collected 2015-04-20 ... | reverse complement strand
CCGACTACAGAAGAAAAATAGAAAGTAAACTGGTTTTTCAACAGCCTGCTAATGTACTTCGAAAAACCTCATTTGTCCATAAGCCTTACTGAAAGAGGAGGAAAGCCAGACGATAGGCCGCAAACCCGGCTGCGTAAGAGATCAGGAGCATTCCGGCGATGGTTCCGTAAAACCATTTCCGGTCCGTTATTTCCTGCCTCATGACGGCGAGGGTGGCGGCGCAGGGGACAAACAGCATCAGGACGACCAGAAAGGACAAAGCGGACGCCGGAGTAACGGATTGGGCGAGCACCGTCCTCAGCCCCTCCCTGCCGACTCCGTAAAGCACGCCGAGAGAGGCGACCGCGTTTTCCTTGGCAATCAGGCTTGTAATAAGGGCGACCAGCATCTTCCAGTCGAGGCCGATGGGGCTTCCGACAGGCTCGAGTATCTTTCCGATCCGTCCGAGAAAACTCTCTTCAATTCCCGGTCCGGGAAAGCTCGACAGCAGCCAGAGGGCGATCGAGACGGCCAGGATCACTGTTCCCGCCTTCCGGATAAAGGCGCAGGTCCGGCTCCAGACCGCCCGTCCTATCGTGCGGAGATCCGGCGGCTGGTAGAGGGGCAGTTCCATGATGAACGGCATGGATTCGCCCTTCAGCGCCCAGCGGCTGATCAGGGTCCCGCCCAGCCCCAGGATGATGATATTGAGCGCTACCAGAGACCAGGAAATTATTCCTCCCTGCCGGCCGAAAACCGCCGCCGTCACGACGGCGAGGACGGCGAGCCGCGCCGTGCAGGGGACGAACGGCGCCAGTATGACGGTCAGAAGGCGGGCTTTCGGCGACTCCACTATCCGGGCGCCGAGGACCGCAGGCACGTTGCACCCGAATCCGAGGCACATCGGGATAAAACTCTTTCCGTGGAGGCCGACCAGGTGCATGAATCTGTCCATGACGAAGGCGGCGCGGGCCATATATCCCACGTCCTCGAGAATCGCCAGCGCGGTGAAGAAGATAATGAGCACGGGAAGAAAGGTCAGGACCGAGCCGACTCCCGCAATAATGCCGTCCAGCAGGAGGCCCTTGAGCCAGGAGGGCGCCGCCCCCAGCGCTGATTCCGCGAGCCTGCTGATGTCGCTCAGCACGCTCTCGAGCAGGCTCTGGACGGGAAAGCCGATCCTGTAAGTGAGAAAGAAGACGACGGCAAGGATTCCGATCAGCGCGGGGATGCCGAAGAGGGGCCTCGTCAGGAACCGGTCTATCCGGTCGGTCTTGAGGACCTGCCCCCTTTTGAAGCGGCGGATGGACGCGCGGGTGACGTTCTCGATCCAGCCGTAGCGTCCGCCGACCACGGCCTGATGCGAGTCTTCATGCTTGATCAGGACGGACTGAATGCGGGACCATGCCTCGGGCGCAAGCACCTCTTCCATTTTTTTCGATACTTCCGCGTCCCCTTCCATGATCTTGGTCGTTATCCAGGGGATCATGTAGGATCCGGGGAGCGCATCGCGAATCTCCCTGCTTATATCGAGAAAGACGTCCTTGTGGTCGCTCCTCACCTCCGGGATGTGCGGATGATAATCGAGCTTGCCTTCCGCCAGGCGGACGATATCGGTGACCAGCTCCCTGATGCCTGTATTTCTCTTTGCGACCATCGGGATGACGGGAATGCCGAGGGACTTCTGCAGCGCATTTATGTCCACGTGGATTCCCTGGGATTCCGCCAGGTCGATCATGTTCACGGCCACGATCACGGGAGGACCCAGCAGCAGGAGTTCCGAGAGGAGATAAAGGCTCCTTTCAAGGGCGGCGGCGTTGACGATCAGGACGATGACGTCGGGATATTCTCCGATAATGAAATCACGGGCCACCTTTTCTTCTTCGGAAAAGGCGGTCAGCCCGTACGTGCCGGGCAGGTCGACAATCCTGATCTCGCGGTCCCCCGAGACGTGGATTCCCTCTTTCTTCTCCACCGTCTTTCCCGGCCAGTTTCCGACATGCTGGGAGAGTCCTGTCAGGATATTGAACACCGTAGATTTACCGACGTTAGGCTGTCCCAGAAGTGCGGCCAGAATCCTTTCCGGCGGCTTTTCCGGTACTGCTGCTTCCGGCCGGCGCGACTTCGTCCGGAAGACGAGAATATGCTCCGCCTCTCCTCTCCCGAGCGCGACGCGGGTGTCGGAAACCAGCAGGATCAGCGGTCCCCTGCGGCTTCTCAGCACTTTTACGCCGGCGCCGACCGATATGCCCATCCCCGCAAAGCGGCTGGCCAGGGCCCTTCCGCCTGCGATGGAGTGAATAATCCCTTCTTCTTCTTCCCGCAGGTCCGTCACGGGGAGGATCTTTCCGTTCACCTGCCCCCCTTCCGCGCTTCGATCCGGTCGAAGCACTTTACGAACCGCGCCATTTCCACAATATTGCTTATTTCGATCAGAAAAATTTCACGATCCATTTTTTCACCGGTTCGCTTTTATCTTCATCCCGGACGAGACGCCGTCAGATGGATAAAGGCGCGGCTCATTATTATTTCAGGGAGGATGCCAAAGTCAATCCCGTTTTTCTTTTTTCAGTATTGAAATTGAGCGTTTATACTGATAGTAAGCTGCGATGAATAACGAAACGCGGATTACCGTATTCACCTTCTCGGCCCACTTCCTGTTCCATTTCTACGAGATCGCATTTCCGGCGATGGCCGTCCCGCTCATGTTTTCGCTCCAGCTTCCCCTGGAAGACGTGCTGAAGCTCGGGTTTTTGATGTACCTGCTCTTCGGAGTCACCTCTCTCCCGTGGGGGATGTTTGCGGACAGGTTCGGCAACCGGCTGAGCCTGATAATCTTTTTCTTCGGGTGCAGCGCCGGCGCTTTCCTCACGGCCTTTTCGGAATCGAGCGGCGGCATCGTTTTCTCCCTCGCCGTCATCGGGTTTTTTGCGGGCATATACCATCCCGCCGGGATGGGGCTGATTTCGATCGGGATGAAGAACAGGGGAATGGCCCTCGGCATCAACGGAACGGCGGGGAGCATCGGGCTCGCCGCGGCCCCCTTCGTAACCGGCCTGCTTAACTGGCTCGTGGGCTGGAGAATGAGCTATGCGCTGATCGGAATCTTCGGGATAGTATGGGGCCTGCTTCTTGCCGCCTGCCCGATCGACGAGACCCCGGTGCGCGAGGAGGATATCAGGTCCGGGACCTTTTCCCGGGAAGACCTCCGGCGTTTTCTCGTCCTCGGCCTGATCATCGCGCTCGGCGGGCTGGCGTACAGGATCAACATCGTGGTGCTGCCGGCTTATCTGGAATTCAAGGCGGGTTTCTTCGGCGACCTGCTCCGCGGGTTGGGAAATTTAAGGGAAGAGGGCATCTCGACGGTAGCTGCGACCGCGCTCACTTCCGCGATATACGTTATCGGCCTTTTCGGACAGCTTGCGGGCGGAAGGCTTTCCGACCGCTTCGACCTGAAATGGCTGTACCTCGGATTTTATACCGTCAGCTTCCCCTTTGTGCTGATGATGGCGTTTTATGGAAATCAGGTGCTTGCCGTGGCCGCGGCCGTTTACGTCTTTTTCGCCATCGGCACCCAGCCGATCGAAAACAGCCTTATTGCCAAATTCACCCCTGCCCGCCGCCGCAGCACCGGTTACGGCATCACCTCCGTGCTTGTCTTCGGGGTCGGCTCGCTGGGAATCTATGCCGTTGCCCTGGCGAATAAAATGTGGTCGCTCGAAGCCGTCTATCTCATGTCCGGGGCGCTTATACTGGCGATCATGCTGGTTATCGGATTTTTCATCTACTCGCTCCGGGGGCAGCCCGTCCGCAACTGATTATGATTCAGACTTCAATAATGGTTTTGTTCATTCCTCTTATGTGCTAATTATCCGCAATCAGGATGAAAACCAGATCGACATGGCAGGAGCGATCCTTGTCCCGGCGGCGATCGGATCCGTACTTGTCCATGCCTTCTTGAGGAAGATCAGGAAAAAATGAAGCAAATATGTCATTTACAAAGCAGGAAGTTTGCGGGCCTGGTGAAAAAACCATAAACCGGCGGGCTGAACTTTTTATCATCCCAGGGAAGATGCGGAATAGGTTTTTCCCCGATTGCCCGGAATCGTTCCTTCCCGTTACAGTATTCCATAAAAACAAAGGAGACACGAGAATGAACAAGGACATCTTTTTGGGCAAATGGAAACAGCTTAAAGGGGACCTGAAGCAGAAGTGGGGGGACCTGACCGACGACGATTTAGACAGAATCGAAGGGGACAGCGACAAGCTGGCGGGGATACTGCAGGAGAGGTACGGATATTCGAAAGACCGGGCCAATGAGGAGGTCGACCGCTGGTTCAGCGACCGCGAGCGGTAGATTTTACCTGCCCATCACGCGGGCCGTATCGATTCTGTCCAGAAACGACCCCGCGCGGGTATCCTTTCCGAGAGAAAGGCTGGTGACGACCACCCGGTTAACCACCCGCATCACCTCACGGCGCTTGTCCTTCTGCCTGTATCCCCAGATCGCGTGAATCACATATGGAACGCCGTTCGCGGACCCCAGGTAGAGCATGATGTGGCCTTTCATCCGGAGCAGGGTAATTCCGCCCACTCCCTTGAGCGCCAGGAGCGAGTTCTTGTCCGCCGCCGCTCCGCGTCCGGCGAGTTCCATCGGCCGGCCTGTCCTGGACTGAAAAAGCGAGTTTCGGGGGAGCTCGATTCCGACGGTGGCGAAGACGTTCCGGATGAATGTGGAGCAGTCCTGCTCTCCGTTCAAGTCTCCCCAGCCGTAGGGCTCGTTGAGAAACTCGAAAGCCTGAAGAAGAATGTTGCGCGGAGTATACGGCAGATAGCCGTTGTGGACGTCTTTCTTGCGGATAAATCCGGAGGAGAAAGAGCACCGGCCGGCCTTATCCCTGGACGGGAGGAGGACCTCCACGCTGTCCCGGGACTCGTTCAGGAGCGGCAGGCGGGTCCCCATACGGGCCCTGTCCCGGTAAGCCGTCAATCCGGGATCGGTGAAGATATCCGCTTTCGGCGAGGTCACCACGATGAATCCGGGCCGCGACAGATGTTTCCGGAGGAGCTCAACGGGACAGTGCGAGACCGCATCCGAATCAACCCAGCCTTCTCCATGCGGAGCCGTGGCGTAATGCCACCGGCCGTCCCGGCTGGTATGGAGTATTGCCACCGGGGTGCCGGGGTCGAGAACGCTGATCTGAAGGCGGTCGAAATCCTGAAACGATTTTGAGAGATAGTATCCGCCCGCGCAGGGAAGCGCCCGCTGGGGCGAGCTCCTGGCGACAAAGCCGAACTGTACGCGTATTTCGGCCGGGATGGATTCCAGGTTCATGTTGGCTCTGACCGTGCGGACCGCCTCCGCGTCCAGTTTCTTTCCCCCGGCGGAGTAGAGATGCCCACGGCGGAATGAGGAAAGGTCCTGCTCCATCGCCCCGACTACTCCCGCGCCCGGGAGAGAGGCCGGAAAAGAGCTTATATCATAGGAAATCTTGAGCTCGTTGCGGATGGCGGCATTCATTTCCCGGATGGAGGGACCGTCCAGGATAATCCTGTCGGGAAAAGGATGAAGCCCGATCCAGAACCCCGCCGTGTTCATTTCCGCGCGCGTTCCGGGGATCAGCGCGGGCGCTACCGAGTGCGTGACCGGAACGGCCCGGCTCCGCGCCTGCGCGAGGGATGAAAAGGCGGCAACGCTTGCCGCCAGCACACAAACCGCCAGCCATTTCCGGTTCATCCGCCGACCTTCTTCCCATCAACATTCGTGGAGATCACATACCAGAAAGGGTTTCTCTTTTCAACCGCGACCCGTCCGGATCTTTCCGTCCGTTCGCGCCGGGGCTGCAGGCGGGATCCGCCCCGCTTTCGGATTACTGTTGATTTCTGATTTGTTTGATATAAAATCCGGTGCTTTAAAGAGCGGGCTATGCTGGAGATCAGAAAAAATATTTTCATGGTCAAGGGTGAGAATGGGGCGCGTTTTCCCTTCTGCACCGGGCTGTACCTGCGGGGGCGCAATTTAAGAGTCCTGGTGGACGCGGGAATGGGAGCGGCCCGCACTAAGGCCTGCGCGGAGGCGGGTGTAGACGTCCTGATTCTGACGCATTCGCATTACGACCACCGGAGCAGCATTAAGGAGCTTCCGGCGGTGCCGGTATGGTGCCACGAACCGGAGGCCGCCTGCCTGGAAGACCACGGGCTGTATATGGACGCAACCGGGTTTCTGAGGAGCGGGATTGATTTCGACCGGTATTTTAAATTCCCGGTTTTGAAGATAGACAGAAGACTGAAGGACGGAGAGGAGTTGGACCTCGGCGGTATTGTGATGCGCATCCTGCACGCCCCGGGACATACGCCGGGGCATATCTGTCTGTTTTTCCCGAAACACGATTTCCTGTTTTCCGCCGATGTCGCCCTGGACCCCTTCGGGCCGTTCTACGGAAACGACTTTTCCGATGTGGACGACTTTATCCGTTCGATCGGCGCGTTGAAGGCTCTCTCCCCCGCAACCGTTCTGAGCAGCCACTGCGGTCCCTTTGAAGACGACCTGGCGGGCCGGTTTGACCGGTACGAAGCGATAATATACGAAAGGGACCGCCGTCTTATGGAAATGATCGAGAGGCCTTGCGTTGCGGCGGATTTTCACGGGAGCAATTTTCTATATGCGAATTATCCCCGGCCGACGCGCATCATGCAGTGGATGGAGCTGGTCCACGTGGAAAAACATCTTGACAGGCTCGTCCGCATGGGCATGCTGAAGCGGGACGACGGTCTGTTCATTCCTTTATAGCTGAGAGGCGGAGAAGAAAATGGGGGATAAAAGAACCTGGATAGAAAACCTGATCGGCGGATTTACGGAATCTTCCGCCGACAACACCCTACGCAACGCCGCCGGCGACCCGGCATGGGACGCCCCGCTTGTCGGATTCTCGGGCGGCGCCGATCCGCTGTATGAATTTTTCAAAAAGGATATAGGGGAATTCTACTGGACTCCTGCGGAAATATTCCGGGCGACTTTTCCGGGAAATGACGCGCGGGCGGAAGATCTGACCGTGATCAGCTGGGTCCTGCCGCAGACCGGGAAAACCCGGCAGGATAACCTCGGGGACCTCTTCCCGTCGGAATCGTGGGCGAGGTCCCGCGTTTACGGCGAGGCGTTCAACGGCAAGCTGGCGCAGCATCTGGCGGAAGTGCTGACGTCCGCGGGATTCCCCGCCCTGGCGCCGTCTTCCTCTCCGCACTGGGGCTGGCGCGACTCGGAGAATTACGGAATGGCCTCCAACTGGTCGGAAAGGCATACGGCGTACGTTTCGGGGCTGGGGACCTTCGGGCTGTGCGACGGCCTGATTACCGCCAGGGGAAAAGCCATGCGCTGCGGCTCCGTAGTGGCGAAGATCCGTCTTGAGCCGACGAAGCGGCCGTACGCAGGCAGATCGCAGTACTGTTCTTTTCTGAACGAGAGCGGCTGCGGCAAGTGCATCGAGCGCTGCCCCGTGGGGGCGATAACGATGGTCGGACACAATAAGGAAAAATGCAGAAAGTTCCTCAAAATAGTCTCGGACAGAAGCCTTCGCGAATTCGGATTCGAGAGCTACGGCTGCGGCCTCTGCCAGACGGGCGTGCCGTGCGAATCCGGCATACCCGCTGCTGAAAATTCTTGACAACGCCTGCCTCCGGGCTAACATAAATATATATTCATTTCTCTTTCATCACCTGCAACATCCCGACGCATTTTTTCTGCCTGCACGAAGACACGGAGACAACGAAAAAAATTCTCCTGCAAGGTTTTCCGAACCACGCCTTTGCGTCTTCGTGTGATGTCAATTCAATATTATTTTCACCACGGATCGAGAGAGGATCCGATCGCCTGATAATAAAAACGGAAATAACGGACAGGAGGTACTTTCCATGGCTTCGAAAAAGCTGCTCGAAATGCTTAACGAGTCGATCGCCAGAGAGCTGCAGGTTTCCATTCAGTACATGTGGCATTACGTCATGTGGCGCGGTGTAAAGGGCTTCAGCGTGAAGGACGAATTGAAAAAGATCGCCATCGCCGAGATGAAGCATGCGGAAGAGATCGCCGAAAGGCTCTTCTTCCTCGGCGGCGTTCCGACGACCCAGCACTATCCCATCGACATCCCCCAGGATTTGAAGAGCATGATCGAGAAGGACAAGCAGGCTGAGGAGGGAGGAATTGCTCTTTACAAGGAGGTAATCAAAACGGCCGAGCAGGAAGGGGATATAGCGACGGCCCAGATATTCAAGGGCATTCTGGTCGCCGAGGAAGAGCATCTCGATACCTTTACTTCGCTTCTCGAGGAGATCTGAAATGAACGGGCTGAAGACGGCAGCCGCCGCCGGAGCGGTCCTTCTGTTTATCGCGTACCTTTGCGCCGGCAATGCGTGCAGCGCCGCACTTCCGCTGGATAAAATCAAGCTGCCGCCCGGGTTCCGGATAGGAGTCTACGCCGAGATTCCGGAGGCGCGATCTCTTGCCGTCAGCCCCTCCGGGACCGTTTTCGTCGGATCCCGGGGAGCAGGAGACGTCCACGCAGTCAGTCCGGGCGGTCAGGGCCGCTCCGTACGCGTCCACCGGATAGCATCGGGGCTCGATTCGCCGAACGGGGTGGCTTTCCGGGACGGATCCCTTTATGTGGCCGAGGTAAGCCGGATCCTGCGCTATGACGATATCGAAAAGCGTCTCGACAGCCCTCCCCGGCCCGTTGTGGTCAGAGGGGATTTCCCCCGTGACCGCCATCATGGCTGGAAGTTCATCCGGTTCGGGCCGGACGGACTCCTCTATGTCCCCGTCGGGGCGCCCTGCGATGTCTGCGAACGCAAGGACCCGCGGTATTCTTCCATCATGAGAATGAGGCCGGACGGCCGGGACCTGGAGATCTTTGCCCACGGCGTGCGCAATACGGTGGGTTTCGATTGGCATCCGGGGACAAAGGAGCTGTGGTTTACCGAGAACGGGCGGGATTGGATGGGCGACAACCGCCCTCCGGACGAGCTCAACCGCGCTCCCCGGAAAGGGCTCCACTTCGGCTTTCCCTATTGCCACGGAGGTGATATACCGGACCCGAAATACGGTAAGGGAAGGGACTGCGGAAAATATACGCCGCCCGTGCTGAAGCTCAGCCCGCATACGGCGGCGCTCGGAATGAGGTTTTACACCGGAGACCGGTTTCCGGAGGAATACCGGGGGAAAATATTTATTGCGGAACACGGGTCCTGGAACAGGAGCACCCCCATCGGATACAGGATAACCATGGTGGACCCCGCCGGAGGCAAGCCGGAGAGGTTTACCGTGTTTGCGGAGGGATGGCTTCAGGATACGGTTTCCTGGGGCCGCCCCGTCGATGTGGAAGTCACGCCTGACGGGTCCCTGCTCGTTTCCGACGACAAGGCCGGAGTAGTTTACATCATTACCTACGGGAAGAAAGGAAGGTAAGCATGGCGGAGAAGGTCTTGATTTACGGCAAGGCGGGCTGACCTTACACCGACAAAGCCAGGTCGGCTTACGGGGACGGAGCACAATATTACGATGTATCCCGGGACAGCGCGGCTCTCCAGGAGATGCTTAAATTTTCTCAGGGAAAGAGGCAGGTGCCCGTCATTGTCGACGGCCGGGAAGTAAAAATCGGGTACGGCGGCTCGTGAGGGGTGTGATGAGCCGGTCGTGAATCGGCATAAAACAGGCATTAGACATAAGACATCAGGCTTCAGGTATTCTAAAAAAAAGTCTGATGCCCATCGCCCAACTATTAGACTCCCTCCCCTTCCCCTTCCCCCTCCGGGAAGAGAGGGAAGGGTGTCCATTCCGAGCGGGATTTCGAGAGAATGGATTCAAGGGAGGGTGAGGGGAATCATTTCCGTTCGACACCATATGTATTTCCCGGAGGTTGCCTGTTCGGGACAGCCGGGGCATTTATCTCCAATCCGGGCCTGGGCGTGATTATTCCGGGCGATTGCGGCGTCACCGGCGTCCCCGGGGTCGTTATTTCCGGCGCGCCCGGGACCACCGGCTGCAGCCGGTTGGACTTGGGACTGAGTGCAGGCGGTCCGGGAGACAGGTCCAGATCCGGTTCTTTAAATGCGGGAGAGGTAGGCGACTGCCACGGCGGAATCGCTTCCGGCCTTATTTCCCGCGACCTGCTGCGGGATCGCTCGTCCGGCGCCTCCATCCCGGGAGGTTTCCGCTCATCCTGCCGCATATCCCGCCTGTCCGGAGTCGCTCCCGTATCTTCGGACGGCAACCCGGGTGTCCACCCCGGCATGTTGTCCGGAGAACCGGAACCTTTCACTTCCTGCCCGCAGGCGCAGCCGGTCCATGCCGCCACGATCAAAATTATCATCAGAACCGCGCCCGGAATTTTTGTATTCATGACGTTTTCATTCTCCTTGCCTTTACTTTTTAAATACCTGTCCCTGACAGTGTCTTCCATCATGATCATCCTGATTTCATCGCTCCGGATTCCTGATATGGAATACGGTAAAAAGATGACCCCTGCCGTCCTTGACATGATTCAGCATTGTATTGTACGGGTATCGCGGAGGTACGGATGAACCGATTTCTCCGCAAATTTTCCCTGCTTGCGGGCAGTCGAAATCGGAAAGCCGGAAGAGATCTTTCCCGGCCGGAAATGGAAAGGACCCGGATGTTTCTCCGGAGAGTGCTGCATCATCCGATGCAGGCGGGGCTTGCGCCGGGAGTGCGGAAGGAGGAGTGAATGAAAAGATTCGAGGAAGCATTGGGGAAAAAAAAGAGGGCGGCAGCCGCCGTTCTGCTCGCGGCAGGGCTGGTCGTTCTGAATGCCTGCGCGCCGTCGCTGTACAGTATCGATATGAGATACACACCCCAGGGGGCGAAACCATCCGGTGAAAGAAAAACAGCAGTAACGGTCGCCACCTTCATTGACGGCAGAAACCTCAAAGATCCGCTTCGGATCGGCACGGTGTACAAGACGGACGGCCAGGGAGTGCCGGTGTATCCCCGGCTGATGAGCCCGACGGATGCTGTTACCGCCGCGGCGGGAAAAGTGCTCGGCAGATCGGGATACAACGTTTCGGCCAGAAAGCCCGTCTGGGACCTGAACGAACACTCTCTCAGCAGCGATTGGGGGAAGATAGTGATCGGAGGCAGAATTGAAGAAATGGACGTCGTCTGCCGGGATACCCTGCCCATAAAGAAATACAGGGCCAAGGTAAGGTTGACGCTTTTCCTGGCCGATGCCGAGAAAGGCAGGATTCTCTATAGGGCGGCCGCCGAGAGTTCCACCAGTCTTGATCATGTCCTTTTTTCGGAAGACCGGCTGGAATCGCAGATAAATACGGCTTTGTCCGATGCGGTGGAAAAGCTGTTTGAAGGGAAAGCGATCGACAACAAGATAAGAGAAGCCCTGAAGTGAAAAGTCCAGAGTTCAGAGTCCGGAGTCAGTACGCCTTTCTATGAATCCGTGCACACGTGATGGACTCTTGATTCTGACCAGCAATGAATCCGGCAGCAAGCGCATTCCCCGTCCGCCTCGGGTCCGCCTAGGCGGACGGGGTAAGCGAGCGAATCATGTTTGAGTATCTTCCCTGAGGATTGGAGATTCTTCGGAGATTGCTCCGGAGAATCTCCAATTTCAGACCATCTTCGGCAACTCCGAACCCGGGACTCCGAACTGTTTTGTTATGGACATAAAGCCCATCAGAATAGAGGAATACGGACGCCTGAAAAAATACTTTTCAGGCCGGCGGTTCAGATTGAGCGCTTATTCCCTCGCATCGATCGTGGCGTGGAGCAATTCCATCTCCGAGACGTATTACACCGAGGAGAGTAACCGTCTGATAATTTCATGCAGGTTCAGAAAGCGCCCGCAGGACAACTATCTCCTTCTGCCGATCGGATCCGGCAGGGCCGAGACTCCGCACGAGCTTGCCGAGCTGGCCGGCAGAGCAGGCTGCCGGACATATTCCTTCGTGCCGGAGGACTACATTAATCTATACGGCCGCGAACGCATCTCGGATTTTTTTTCTGTTGAGCTGCAGCCTCATTTTTCAGAGTACCTTTACGAGACTTCGGCCCTGGCCGCTCTGAAAGGAAACAGGTTCAGGGAAAAGAGAAACTGGATAAACAGGTTCTCCAGGGACTATATCGGGCGGGGAAGGGTGGCGGTGGAAGATGTGTCTCCGGGATCGGCAGGCGAATGCATCGACTTTCTGGAGGAATGGTGCAGCCGGTTTCCGTGCACTCCCGAAGAGAACGAAAGCCTGTACTGCGAAAAACAGGCCGCCCTCGTCAGCCTGAAAAACCTTGATGAACTGGAATTGCGGGCAATACAGATCCGGATCGACGGCCGCATCCGGGCATTCGGCGTTGCTTCATACCTGTCGGATGAAGTCGGCGTGCTGAGTTTTGAAAAGGCCCTTGTGGAAATAAAGGGTCTTTACCAATTCCTGGACAGGGAATGCGCGCGCCGGCTCTTCCCCGATCATCCCCTCATCAACAAGGAAAGCGATATGGGTCTTCCCGGACTGGCAAAGTCAAAAAAATCTTACCATCCTGTCGGGATGGTCAATTCTTACAGCCTCACTCTCAAATAATAAGTTATTACTGAACTACTCTGTTGCCCCCCACGGTTTTGAGAGATACAGGTCGGCGGCGTCCTCTCCGGGTATATCGTAACGGAAGCTGCCCTGGACCGCAGTGAGCCATGCCAGGGAGGAGTAAGTCTCGTCAAGCCGGACCGGCCCCGAAGAGATTTTGCGGTGCATGGTCCCTGTTGCTCCCGCAGCAAGCGAGAGAACGGGGACGGCGAGATGCATTTCGTGCCAGCCGACGATGTTAAAGTAATCGAGGTCCTGGAGAGAGTCGTCCCGGTGCCAGATACGGTCCATGCCGACTTCGTTCTCTTCAAAGAACCGCTCGAGGAAAAACGGCGCCGCCGCAGTAAAATCTGCTGCAATCTCCCGGACCGGCGCGGTCCTCTCAACGCGTTTCCCTGATTTCCTCGCTTTAGCCATCACAGACCTCCTTTGATCAGAACGTTTGCGATTACATAAGATCAGGATTCATGCCAGGACGCAGTTGCGCCACGACAATCCAAAACTGTTGTTATCAGGGCACATTTTTTTCCTTGCCGGCGGGGACGACGCCTTTCCCCCCGCGTAGCGCCTTACGCAATGAGTACCGAGGTACGCATTATAAGAGGGTTCGAGGGGGCCCCTCTTGTAGTCCTTGACTTGGCCGGGGCAAATCAGTTAGCTAAGTAAGTAAGCACTCACTTGAAACAGACAGGAAAGGAGGAGAGAAGAATGCTTCTGGACGTTTTGTTGACCGCGGAAGAAAAGGCTCTGAAGAATGAAGTCAGGGATTTTGTTAAAAATGAGGTATCGACGGAGCTCATCCGGAAAATGGACCGGGACGAAATTACTTACCCCCGGGAGTATGTTAAAAAACTCGGCGAAAAAAACCTTCTCGGATTAAGGTTTCCAAAAAAGTACGGCGGCAGAGGATTAAACTGGACGGGAGAAATCGCTGCACTGGAAGAGATCGGGGTGCTCGGCACGGCTCTCGGCTGCGCCTTTGCCATGCCCTCCATCGTGGGGGAGGCCCTCAACCGTTTCGGGACGGATGATCAGAAGGAGAATTTTCTGAAGCCGCTGCTGAAAGGAGATCTGGTGTCCGCCGAAGCGCTTACCGAGCCCCGGGGCGGATCCGACTTCTTCGGGGCGACGACGCGGGCCGATTTAAAAAACGGGACTTTCACGATCAAAGGCCAGAAGCGCTTTGTCGTGGCGGCAGACGGAGCAGATTTCTTCATTGTGTACTGCAACACCAATCCGCAGGGAAAGCCGCACGAGAGGATCAGTCTCATCCTTATCGAAAAGGACCGCCCGGGCGTGGAAGTAAAATATCTTTACAAGCTGCTGGGCACTCGGGGCGGCGGGACCGGAAGACTGATTTTCCGGGACGTCAAGGTTCCGGAATCGAACCTGATCGGGGGACTCAACCAGGGCGCAAACATTTTCAATTCCATGATGGTGCCGGAGCGGCTCACCTCTGCGGGCGCCTCGCTTGGCATGGGCCGGGCGGCGCTCGAAGTAGCCATCCGCTACAGCGACCGGAGGAAGGCATTCGGCCAGAAGATTCGCAATTTTCAGGGCGTCAGCTTCAAGGCGGCGGACGCCATTGCACAACTCGATTCCGCGAGGGCTTTGACCATTGCCGCAGGAAAGGCCGTTGACACGGGGATGTCCACGGCGCGCCGCCTCGTCAGCGAGGCCAAGAAAGTGGCAACCGATGCGGCCTGGAACATAATTAATCTTTCCATGCAGATAGTAGGCGGCATCGGATACACCAATGTATATCCGATTGAAAAGCTGCTTCGGGACGCCAGGCTGATCCAGATATGGACCGGAACGAATGAAATCATGAACCTGCTCATTCAGCACGAGTTCTACCGGGAGGTGCTGGGAGATTCCAGTCCGGCCCGGTTGATCGAGGCCGATGCCGAGGAGGCGGGGGCGGCGGACGAAAAAGTTTACATTGACGAGGACATGTGGACCAAGGGCTGGTAACTTTTTCAAGTTACGGTTTCTTAATTTAAATTATGAATCAGGCCTGCCGGGTTTGAGGCGGATCTTGCGATTGTTCCACCTATTCGATTTTACGATATTTTTCGGCCGGTGCCTGGCAGTTTGGACATGATTCCGGCCGGGCGCCGTCCGCGATCCAGCCGCAAACCGAGCAGACATAGTAAACGGTCCTTCGGTCTCCCACCATTTCCGCGAGGGCGAATTTGTACAGTTTCGCATGCCGCTCTTCCGCATTTCGCGCCTTCGTCAAAGCCCAGACGGCCTGTTTATCGCCTTCGGCCCAGGCGGTCTTAAGGAATTCCGGGTAGGCAACCTGGTTTGCAAAGGTTTCTTTTTCGAATGATGATTTAAGATTTTCCTCGGTAGTCCCCGTTCTTTCGAGAAGGGCGAAATGACTGGCGGCGTGGACTGCTTCCGCGGCGGAAACGGCGCGGAAAAGGGCTGCAATCTGGGGAAATCCTTCCTTCTCCGCGCGTTCGGCAAAAGCCTGCAGCCGGAAATATGCCTTTGCCTCGCCGACGAATGCCGTCAGGAGATTATCTTTCGTTTTATTTTCAGCCATAACTCTCCTTTCTGAATAGTTCGTAAGGTGTAAGATGAAGATGAATCCCAAATCCCAAGCTCTAAACCCCAAACAAATCCAAAATCCAAAATCCGTGAGTGGCGAGGAGCCATGGATAAGGAGTTGTTGTCCAAATAGAATGGCCCAATGCCCAGCGCCTTATACCTCACGCTAAATTAATATGAGAAGTTCGTATATTCCAGCTTTTTTGTTGGATGGGATGATGAAAGATGCTAAAAAAGTTGATGACTGATATGAAAGCAAATAACGAGGCAGTATTGGTTATCGGGGCGCACCCGGATGACCCCGAACTCCAGGCGGGGGGGACCTCCGTCCTGTTTGCCCGATGCGGAAATTCCGTGCAATTCATTTCGGTAACGAACGGCGACGCGGGGCACCATCGGCTTTCGGGGGAAGAATTGGCGGAGCGCAGGAAAGCGGAAGCCGCCATGTCATCCCGGGTCGCCGGCATAGGATACGTGGTGATGGATAACCGCGACGGTGAGCTCGAGCCTACTGTAGACAACCGCAAAGACCTGATCCGGCGTATAAGGGAGTTCCGGCCCGACATAATAATCACCCATCGTCCTTACGACTATCATCCCGACCACCGGTACACCTCCATCCTCGTCCAGGACGCGGTTTTTTTTGCCTCGATTCCGAATATCTGTCCCGATGTTCCGCCCCTGAAAAGAAAGCCGGTCCTTCTTTATTCCGGCGATTCCTTTCTCAAGCCGCTGCCGTTTCATGCGGATTTTGCCGTCGGCATTGATCAGGCAATCGGCGCCAAGCTCGACATGATGCACTGCCATGAATCGCAGTTCTACGAGTTTCTCCCTCTGAGTCTAGGCGTTCCGGAAAAAGTGCCGGAAGGCGGCGCCGAGCGTCGAGCCTGGCTCGAGAGCCAATGGGCGGGGGAATGGCGGGCTGACCCCTGGCGGGAACTCCTGGCGCGTTTTTACGGGGAGCAGGGGAAATCGTTCAGGTACGCCGAGGCGTTCGAATTAAGCGAATACGGCCATATCCCCGCCGACCCGCGGGAAATCTTTCCCTTTTTGCCGGAAAGGACACCTCATTCAAAAGAATAATAGGGCCTTCCAAAAGAAAACTCCTATGTCTGCACTTAATTGAACAGCCTGCGTTATTGTGGTTGCGTTACCGCGGACAGCTTCCAGGGGTTATTCCCCACCTGCCGCGTGAAAGTCCAGTATTCCTCGAACTTGACGGGATCCGTTTTGCTGCCGGAAATGACCTTTCCGCTTTCGTCCGTGACATAGTCCACAAGACTGGCAAGGAATTTCACCGTGATGAAATCTTTCCCTTCCTCCTGCCACGCCTCTACGATATCAACCGTCCTTACGGCAATGTTGTCGAGCTTATTGAATTTTCTTTCCGCCTTCAGATTTTCCGCTTCCCCCTGGAATACATCGAACATTTCTTCCGTCAGGAGCTGACGCACCGAAGACATGTCGCGGTCGGCCCAGGCCCCCTGAATCCGGAAGAAATCGTCCGTCCGGTCCTCTTTGAATTTGATATCGCTGAAACCGGAATCCATCTGGCGGATGTGCCCGATGCCCTTTTCCCTGTAGTCTTCGTCCCTGATGCCCGCGCCTGCGCCGGCGGCGCCGTAAGACGGCCCGACGGGTTCCGCGCCCGATCCGGTTTCGCGGTAATACACCCCCCCCGGTGCGGCGGCCTGGCGTTTTCTTTTAATGAACCAGTATATTCCGTAAAGCAGGGCGCCGATCAGAATTATGTCAAAGAGGCCGATTCCTCCGCCCGTTCCGTTCATTCCGCCGAACCCGAGGCTGCGGAACAGCATCCCGCCTATTATGCCTCCAAGCACGCCGCCTGCCATGCTTCTCAAGAAGCTGCTCCGCGGCTGCTGGAACGGCGACGGGCTTGCCGGCCTGGCGGGCGAGGAGTACTGCCCTGAAGGCTGGGCCGGGCTCGATGAAGGCGACTTGGGCGCCGAATACGATCTCGACCCGCGGCTTCCGAAAGACCTGCCCCCGCCGACTCTCGCCCAGGAATCGATCTCCAGGACGTAAATGAAGAAGAAGATCAGGGTGAAAAAGAACATACCCGTTTTGATCCAGATTTTCGTCTGCATATGCCGCCTCCGCACGGGCTGTCGCCCTTAATTCCGAGTTTAAGTCCAAAGTCTACTGAACTAACCAGGGACTCAGGATTTTGTTCCGGCTATCATATGGCTTTTGTCATGTCTGTCAACCAAAATCCTCCCCTCCCGGTCATGCCGGCGTCATTCCGGAACCCGGATCGTATTCCTTGAATTTGGTCTTCGAAAAAGAACTCGATATCCGGGGCTCGGTACTTGGGGGCGTAACCCGAGCGGGTGGGGATTTTGGAGACGGAAAATCAGGGTTAGAGCAATACCGAACGATATGACGCTCCGCTAATCTTAAACAATCCCGGTCCGGCGGCTGTGTGACCGGGAACCGTTTATCCGTGCAAACCGGCTTGCTTGAGCAATTGAAAAAAGGAGGTAAATATGAAACGAATACTGGTATTACTTTTCTGCATCCTGTTGATGTTTTCGTTCACCCTGACAGGATGCCAGAAACCGGAGGAGAAGAAACCGCCTGCCGCCCCGGCTCCGGAAAAGGCCGCCCCGGCTCCGGAAAAAGCGCCTGCCGCCCCGGACAAGCCCGGTGCGCCCGGAGGCGGTCCACCGCCTGCTCCTCCCACCAAATAGCCGACCAGGCATCAACGGGCGGAGCGAAGCTGCAGGCCTCGCTCCGCCCGTTTCTGTTTAAATCGGTTGACAGACAAAAAATCAATCACGTAAAATCCCCGGGAAACAAGCGCCGATGATAATCGCGCAGAAGGATTCCCTTGCCCCGTTTTACGGAAAAACAGGCTGCCGGATGTTCCGTTCTGAAAAAGAAGACGGCAATCGAAGGCAGGCAGGAACTGGAGAGGCGGATTCTCCACGGTTTGCAGGATGAATGGAAAGAGGCCGTATGGGTCCTTGATCCGATATTCCGCGACCGCATGGCGATGCCGTTTTTTCGCCTGTCGGACGCGCGGGACAAGTGGGGGCAATGGAGCGCCGGAAACAGGGAAATATCTATCGGCCGCCGCCTCGTCTATAACCATCCCTGGTGTGCGGTACGCGAGGTGCTGCTGCATGAATTAGCCCACCAGCTCAGCGACGAGCTGCTCGGAAACCGGGGCGGCCCTCCCCACGGGCCGATCTTTCAAAAAGCCTGCGAGCTTCTGCGGGCCAATCCCGAAGCCTCCGGCAGCTATCCCCCCCTTGACGAGCGGATCGCGTCTGTTTCCCCCGATCCGCAGGACAGGCAGATGCTGAAAATCCGCAAGCTGTTTGCGCTCGCTGAAAGCGCGAATCCCTACGAAGCCGAAAGGGCGCTGGCCAAGGCAAGAGAGCTTGCCGCCAAATGCAATCTCAAGCGGAAAGACGGCAGCGCGGGCCAATACGCGAGTTTCTTCGTCGGCGAGCCCGCATTGCGCCATGCGCGGGAGCATTACCTTCTGGCGTCCATTCTCCAGGACTTCTATTTTGTCAAGGGAATCTGGGTTGCTGCTTACGTGCTGGACAGGTGCCGCATGGGGCGGGTCCTGGAAATCAGCGGCCGGAGGGAAAACGTCTTGACCGCCATGCACGTCCACGATTACATCCGCCGGTTCGAAAAAAACCAGTGGCTCATATACAGAAAAGAGCACTCGCAGAGAATACGGAGAAGCGATTTCACGACGGGAATCCTGGAAGGATTCCGTCAAAGCCTCTCGAAGCGGGCGGCGCGGAAACCCGACGGTGATGAAATAAAGGACCTGGTCAAGGCGGAAGACCGGCGTCTGGGCGAATACATCAAATGGAAATACCCCTCGGTCGTTCAGTTCCGGACGGCGGGCCGGGTTCGGGACGCAAATGTCGTGCGGGACGGCCGGAGAATAGGAAACAGGATAACGATACCGGAAAACGCGAATGGCGATAGCGGTCCCTGTCTTCTTCCGGCGCCTCCCTCTGCGGCAAACGTGCGGGGCAGGAGGCGCTCGTGACTTTCTTTCTGTTCGTCTTTTTCCTTGTCTACGGACTCATGCACGCCTATTTTGCCGCCAAGGTCCGGGCCGCGTATCCCGGCTTCACACCGTATGCACTCCTGGTCTTTCCCGTGCTGGTCCTCACGCCCCTTGTAGTCCGGGTCCTGGAAAGGAACGGGTTCGACCTTGCCGCACGGGGGCTGTCCTGGGCGGGTTATTCCTGGATGGGTTTCCTGTTCCTTTTCATTGTTGCGGCCCTTATCCTGGATGCCGGCCGCGTGCTTGCGGCGGGATTGCGCCTGATCACCGGCCGCACCTTTTCGTTTCCTTCCCCCGGTAAGACCCTTGCCGTCGCCCTGGTCGCCGCGGCCGGCATATTCATTTACGGGCTGTATGAGAACCATAATATCCGGACGGAGCGCATATTTTTAAAGTCCGCCAAAATCCCGCGCGAAGCCCGGATAAAGATTGTCCAGATTTCAGATGTGCACCTCGGCCTTATCGTCGGCGAAAAGAAACTGGAGAAGATCCTCGACCGGATCAAAGAGGAAAACCCCGACCTGATCGTCTCCACGGGAGACCTGCTGGACGGCCAGGCAGATCTGGATAATACAGCGGAGCTGCTGAACAGGATCCGTCCTGAATACGGGAAAATCGCCGTGTTCGGGAACCATGAATACTATTCCGGATTCGACCGGGCCCGGGAATTTCACGCCAAGGCGGGTTTCGATCTGCTGCGGGGAGAAAAAAAGCAGGTCTGCGATTTTCTCCAGATAACAGGGCTTGACGATCCCGCCGCCGCCGGTTTCGGCCTGTACCGGCGGATGCCGCCGGAAAATAATCCGGACGCTCACGCGGATCGGTTCGTTCTCCTCCTCAGGCACAGGCCCGTATTTGACGGGGAAAGCGGGAGATTCGATCTCCAGCTCTCGGGGCATACGCACGGAGGCCAGATATTCCCCTTCGGGCTGGTCACCAGGATATTTTTCGATAACATGGACAGGGGTTTCCACCGGCTGTCGCCGAAGGAACGGCTGTACGTCAGCAGGGGGTCGGGGACATGGGGACCGCCCATTCGCTTCCTGACGCCTCCGGAGGTGACGGTGATTGAAATGACGAGCGAATAAGTATTTATTGACCCTTCCCCCAGAATGGGTATGATGGATTCCTCGGACCCGTATTGTTCCGGAACTTCCTGCCGAACTTGGAGAAAACTGAAATGGAGATTCGATCGAGCAAAGATGATGGGGTAATCGTTGTTTCCGTCCAGGGAAGAATGGATGCCGTAACAGCGCCCGATTTCGACCAGTGTCTCGAAAAGTTCCTCCAGGAAGGAGAAAAAAAGTTTGTTATCGATTTCAGCGGGCTTGAGTACATAAGCAGCGCCGGCCTGCAGAGTCTTCTCAAAACGGCCAAGCAGCTCGAGAACACGGGCGGTTTGCTTCACCTCTCGAACCTTCGCGGCTCCGTCAGGGACGTCTTCGAAATATCAGGATTCGACTCGATCTTCCGAATCTTTCCGTCCAAGGAGGTGGCCCTGGAACCTTTACGGTGATTCCATGAAGTGCTCGGCAAAGATAGAAAATCTCTCTTCCGTAATGAACTGTGTTGTCGAGAATGCCCGGATTCGCGGATTTTCGGAAAAGAGAATCCACCAGATCGAACTTGCTCTCGAGGAAGCCCTCGTCAATGTCTTCCGGTATGCATATCCGGAGAGTTGCGGCGAAGTTGAGGTCGTCTGCCGGGAAAAGGGCGGGCGCCTTGTCATAGATATCATAGACTCCGGTGTCCCTTTCGACCCCGGAGACGTGCCCGATCCCGATACGAAGAATTGCAGTATACGGGAAAAGAAACTCGGCGGACTCGGTTGCTTTCTGATCCGGAAGATGGCGGATGAGGTCCGGTACCGCAGGGAGGCCGGCCATAATGTTCTGACTCTCGTGCTGGGCAGGTCCTGCCATGATCCGCAGATTTCCAATTAGGTTCTTTTGCAGAAGATCGGCTCGTCTTTCTCCTTTAACCTTCGATGAAGGGCCGCAGGTAAATTATGGCGGAAAACACCAAAGGGCGACTTCGCGTTGAGACGTATCTGCGGGAGTCGGTCCTCAACGACGTGGTCGAGCTTGAGAAGCGGGTCTGGAACAAGCAGGGCTACCGCGAAGTAAACGCGCCGATGCTCTATTTTGAGCTGGCTTATCTGACGAACGGCATCGTGCTGACCGCCTTCGATGAGGGACTGTTCGCCCCGGAGGAAAAGGAAAAGATGGCGGCGGAGGACCCCTGGTACGCCGGAGACCATCCGATCGGTTTTCTCGGGTGTTTCGCCGATTTCGACCATCAGGGCCCTTTCTGGTACGGCGCCCGCATGGGAGTCGACAGGAAGTACTGGAATCTCAACGTAGCCGAGGAGCTTGTCGGAAATCTTTATGATTGCGCCCTGGAAAGAAATATCCCGCGCATACGCTGGACGTACGACCCCCTCCAGTCCCGGAACGGGTACATGTACCTCCATAAAATGGGCGGGCTTGTCCGCGAGATCGGGTTTAATTACTACAGTGCGGTATTTACGAACGACGAGTTCAATCGCGGCATTTCGACCGACAGATTCGTCGTGGACTGGTGGATGCAGGCGGAACGGGTGCAGAAAAGGATGAAAGAGGGCCGGATCCCGCCCTACGACACCCAAAGCATGAACCCGGAGAATACGGTAAACGAGATCGAGCTGGACGAAAGCGGTCTCGAGAGGCACGGGGCAAAGTGGGTGCTCAATTCCAGCCTGACGCCTGTCTTTGTCGAGATTCCCTATTCCCAGGACCGCCTCCTGAAGGCGGACCGGGGGAAAGCGCAGACAGTGAGGGACCGCTGCCGCGCCCTGTTCATGCATTACCTCGCTCGCGGGTACGTGGTCACCGATTTCGTACTGAAGGTCGAAGCGGGCGACCGCAGGCGGGCCTTTTACCGGCTGGACAGGGAAGCCGAGTCTCCGTTGTGAGTTTATTGTATTCTAAAGGACCTGACCAGATGCCCCAGGAAACCGCCAACCGGGAAAACATGCCGCCCCGTACGGCCCCTTCCGTAGATATTTGCGAGCTGCCGGAATCCGGCAAAAAAGGCATGACCATCAGGACAAAATTGATGGCGGCCTTTCTGAGCCTGTCCGTTATTTCTCTCGCCGTCTTCGGCTACATAGCCGTCGTGGACATCCGCAAGGTGGGGCAATACGCGCTCGAAAGCGGCGCATCCCTGGGAGAATCCGCCATCCGGGACAGTACGCGCGCTCTCGAGGAACTGGGTGAAGAAATCATACAGAGGAGGGCTGTTGATGTCGCCCTGCAATGCCGGATATTCCTGGACGCCCACCCGGGCATGAGCATGCGCGCCCTCCAGAACAATGAGGAATTTCGGAGTATAACCGTGCAGCCGGTGGGAGAGACCGGATATACGATCCTGTTCGAGATGAAGACGGGTATAATGCGCTTTCATCCCAATCCGGAGCTGGTCAATTACGACATGCACGGCTGGAAGGAAAAGCTCCCGGAATTCTGGGAGATCTACGAACAGAGCCTGGACGGGTCGACATCCGAGGGGTATTACGACTGGCAGGATCCCGACGGCCAGATAAGACCGAAATACATGTACATCGCCCCCGTAACCGGGACGCCGTACATGATCGCCGCAACTACCTACATCGATGAATTCTCCATTCCGATCAGGGAAATCGAAAAAGAAATCGGGGAGGCCACTCTGGAGATCGGAAAGAATGTAAACGAGAGCATCGACAGCGTGAGAGATGCTTTCGTGAATGCGCTCATCGCCATGATTCTGGTTGTGGCCTCCATCGCCTTTATGCTGGCCAGAATGATTACCCGTCCCATCCTTGCGCTGACGCGGAGCGCCCGCGCCATCGGCCGCGGCGAAATGGACGTCCAGGTCACGGTCAAGACGGGAGACGAGCTGCAGGATCTGGCGGCTTCTTTCAACCGGATGGTTGTCGACCTGAAAAAGCACATGAAGGAGCTCGAGCGGGCTACGGCCGAGAAGGAGGGCCTGCTGAAGGAGCTGGAAATCGCCCGGAATATCCAGCAGAGACTCCTTCCCCAGTCTGCGCCTGAGATAGAGGGAGTCGATATCGCCGCGGCCAATATTCCGGCGCGGGAAGTGGGAGGAGATTTTTTCGACTTCATCCCTGTTGCGAAGGGAATCTGGGGTCTGGCCATTGCCGATGTATCGGGCAAGGGAATGCCTGCGGCAATGTTTATGGGCCTGACGAGGACGATCATCCGGGCGAGCGCGACCGGAAACTCGTCCGCGCATTCGGCCATTCGCCAGGCAAACGACCTCATCTGCCGGGATTCCACGTCCGGCATGTTCGTCACCCTGTTTTATGCGGTTTTCGATTCCGCCGAGAGCACGCTGCATTACGTCAGCGCCGGGCATAACCCGCCGATCCTGTACCGTACCTCCGAAGACAGGATGCATTTCCTGAAGGCAAAGGGAGTGGCTCTGGGAGTAAGGGAGAATATCTCCCTCGAAGAAACCCGGATCGATCTGATCCGGGGGGATATGCTCGTTCTTTATACGGACGGAGTAACCGATGCAGTCAATGAGCACAGCGAAGAATTCGGTCTCGGGCGCCTCATGGACATTCTCCGTTCGAACCGCGATGCTTCCGCCGCACACGTGCTCGAAGCGATCCTGAAAGGGGTATCAGGGTTCATCGGCGGGCAGCCCTCCTTTGACGACCTGACGCTCATGATTCTGAAAATAAAAGCCTGACGAGCCGCTACGGAGAAGAGTACCTGTCCCTTCGTCTTAATATCCTACCCGGAAGACTGCCGGTGTGTTCGCCGCGCCGGAGCACGATCCGGCCGTTCACGATTACGTACTCGATCCCCGCCGGGTAGAGATGCGGTTCCTCCCAGGTGGACAGGTCGATTACGGTTCGGGGATCGAAAATTACAATGTCGGCGAAATAGCCCTTCCTGATTTCACCGCGGCGGTCCAGGCCGAACTTCCTCGCCGTCATCGATGTCATTTTCTCGATCGCCCGTCCCGTGCTCATCAGTTTTTCCTCGCGAACGTACCTTCCGAGCATGCGGGGAAAAGTCCCGTACGATCTTGGATGAGGTTTATTGATTCCGAGTTTCCCATACGGAGCAAGCGCCCAGCCGTCCGAACCGATAACGACCAGAGGATGCTCAATTATTCTCTTGAACGTCTCTTCGTTCAACGAAAAATTGATCATCGCCACCTGATCTTCCTCTTCGATAAGGGTATCACGGATGAACTCAAACGGAGCTTTCCCCGAGTCCCGCGCCGCGGCGAGAACGGTTTTCCCGGGCAGATGCCGATTTTTCCCGGTCATGACGGAACAGATGCGGATAGTATCCCAGGAGCCTATCTTTTCCTCCTGTTTCCGGAGATATTCTCTTAACAGCGGCTCCGTCTCCGGATCCCTGAGGCGCTCGATGAACTCCTTTGTGGAGCCCTCCTTCAGGCGGGGAGGGAAAAACACGCTCAGAAATGTTGATGTTGCCGTGTAGGGATAACGATCGGCGAGAATTTCCATTCCCTGTGCGTTCACCTCGGAAATCCTCGATAGAACGGCGTGCACCTTGGGCCAGTTCCTGGGGTAGGAGAGTTTCAAATGAGATATCTGAAGGCTGATCCTCGAAGCGGCCGCTATCCGGATCGCTTCCTCGACGGCTTCCATCAGATAGTCCCCTTCGTCCCGCATGTGCGTCGCGTAAATGCCCCCGGCGGCCGCTGCGACGCGGCACAATTCGATCAATTCTTCGTCCCGGGCATAGCTTCCGGGAGTATAAATGAGGCCGGTCGATAATCCCAGGGCGCCCTGTTCCAGACATTTCCCCAGGATGGTCTTCATCTTTATCAGTTGAACAGGGGAAACGGGTATGTCCAGGCACGCTCCCACAATGTTTCTGAGGGCGCCATGGCCTACCATGGTTGCATAATTGAGGGCCATTCCGCTGTTTTCCAGGCGTTTCAGGAAGCCGTGGATTCCTTTCCAGCTTATCTCTATCCCGTATCGCTCCCGGAGCTGGACGCTCTTCTCCCGGAAGGCCGTTCCGTTCAGGGGAAAAGGGGAAAAACCGCAGTTGCCCGAAATTTCGGTCGTGACCCCCTGGCGGATTTTACTTTCAGCGCGGGGATTGACCAGGAGCTCAATGTCGGTATGGCTGTGAGGATCGATGAATCCGGGGCAAACGGCGAGGTCAGCCGCGGAAATCGTCTGCCCGGCGCGGTAATGGCCCAAATCCTGCCCTATCTCCCGGATGATATCGCCGTGCACGGCGATATCCAGGAGCCGGCCGGGACCGCCCAGGCCGTCGTATACGATTCCCTTCCTGATCAGCAGATCGCAAATGCGGGAATTTGCATTCTGCGCGCGAGGCTTATGCTGCATACGGTAAAATATTATCCATCTGCCGGTAAATGTCCAGCGGCAAAAAAATAGAAGATGAGAAGTTGAGATGCTGAGAAGATAGGAGGGTCAACCGATATCAAGGGTAGATACATATTGAAACGGTACTTTCAAAAACGGATTTTTGGTGTTACACTAATTTAAGTTGCATACGACAATTGTTCTGATTGCCGTGTGTGCGATTCGGCTGCCGCAATGATTAAGCATACTTTCATATTGAAAGAGGGCGTCTGGACGGCCAGGGGAAGGTATTTCAATGAAAAAATGAAGCCATTCCCCCTGGAAGGAAAAACGACCGTCAGCCACGCGGAAGAATCGTGGGTAATTGACAGCCGCATGAAACTCCTCGGTCGAAAGGAGATAGAATTCCAGAATCTCTACCGGGTGACACCTTTTGCTCCGGGGGCGAGGACGGCGAACTGGGAGTCATACAATCCGTCCGTCGGCATTCTGTCGGGCAAATTCATCATCGCCGGGGATTCGATAATTTCGACCTGTGCATCCAAAAACGGCGCATACGAAGGCGTTGAGTATCTTCAGCTGCATAGCGAGGGGAGGTATTTCAACAGGGGGGCGTTTCTTGAAGGGATGACGATTTTATCCTCCTGGGAGATTGAAATGCAGCTGCTGGACTGATTCATATAATACCGGAGCAGGCAGAAGGAGGGGTGGATGAAAACTTTGGTTTACATCCGGAATCTCCTGGCCGACCGCTACGTGGCCTCGATCACGCCTTCCTCAAAATCTGCGGTGGAGCGTATCTGCCGCAAGATAAATTTCAAGGCTAAAAACCTCATCATCGAGTATGGTCCGGGCCTGGGGGTTTTTACTTCCCGCTTTCTGGAATACATGTCCCCGGAATCCCGGCTGATTGCAATTGAAAGGAATCCCGATTTTCACCGCTTGCTCCGCCGGGAAATCGATGACCCGAGGCTGCTTGTTCATCTCGGTTGCGCCGGCAGCGTGCTGGATGTTCTGCACGGGGTTAACGGGGAGGGGGCGGACTACATCGTTTCGGGAATACCCTTTTCTCTTCTCAGCGGGCAGATGAGGGCCGGCATTATCAGCAATACATTTTTCGCCCTGAAAAACGGCGGTTCTTTTCTTGCCTACCAGACCTTCTATCAGCCGGACAGGCATCTCAAGTCTCTCTTGAAGGAGCACTTCCCTGTTGTGCGCACCGAACTGGTGCTGCCGTGCATACCGCCGCTTTCTATTATTGAAGCAAAAAAGGAATAGAAGGTGAGAAATTGAGAGCGTGAGAGGGTGAGAAAAGAACGAAGCTGGGAAGTTGCGAAGATACGAGGATAGGCGGCTTTTTACCATTCCAGTCACCTATCCTCGCAACCTCCCATCCTCGCAACTTCGTATTTCACCCGGCCTTCTCAACTTTTTTCCGTGACCCGTACCGCTCTGCATATACCCGCGACAGCTCGGCCCCGAAAAAAAAGATTTGGGCGGAGTAGTATATCCAGAGGAGCAGCAGGGCGAGGGAACTCGCCGCGCCGTAAATGGACCCGACTCCGCTCCTGCCGAGATATATCCCGATAAGAATCCGGCCGACCGTGAAAAGAAAAGAAGTCACCAGGGACGCCAGCCAGACATCCCTCCAGGAGACTCGCGCTCCGGGCAGTATCTTGTAAAGCATGGCGAACAGAACCGTGACCAGCCCCAGAGAAACCGCGGCGTCGGCCGTCCGGATCAGAAATAAGGAGACGGCAAACTCCGGCGCGATACTGCTCAGCGTGGAAATGACGGTTCCCGTAACAAGGGACAGGAGGAGAACGAAACCGACGACGAGGACCATCGAAAATGACAGCAGCCGTGCTATGAAGAATTCTTTAAGGCCCCCTCCTTTTTTGTTTTGCACTCCCCAGATCTGGTTGAGCGAGCTGCGGAGTTCCGCGAAAACCGAGGAAGCGCCGATGAAAAGAAGAAATATGGCCATGAACGAGGCAAGGATGCCCGACCGGAGTTTACCCGAGGTGCGGGCGAATATGTCCTGAATGAAAAGGGCTCCGTTCCGGCCGACAAGGATTGTCAGCCCCTCGAACAGTTCCCCCTTTGCCGCCTGCTCTCCGAAAACAAGGCCGGCGACGCTTACCGCCAGAACCAGCAGGGGGGCGAGGGAAAATACCGTGTAATACGCCAGCGCAGCGGAAAGGCGCGGCACGTTGTCGTCCATCCATCTCGAAAAGGTTTCCCTCAGCATGCGTACCTTGCGTCTTTCGCGTTCTTTGCGTCCTTTTGACCCGATGGACGTAATGGACGCATATGCGGCGCCTCCCGCGGTGCGGGCTTATTACCGAAGGGAAGACAATCTGCGCCGGGCCGCGCCGAGAGAAAACCTTTTTCCGCGCGCCGCCTGCCATGGATCACCCTCTCCTTCGATCCGTGCGCGGAGGTTTTTAAGTGTAAATTTCACGGCGGAGAGGCCGGGATCGTCCAACTCCTCCCAGAATAGCGGAGCGGAAACCGGGGCTCCGGGTCTGGGCCGGACGGAATACGGCGCAACTGCGGTCTGGCCGTATGCGTTTCGGAGAGTATCGATGTAAACGCGCCCCCGCCTTTTGATCTTGCGGATTTCGGCTGTGACGAGTGAAGGCTCCCGGATACACAGGCAAGCCGCCGCGTCATGTGCGAAAGAGCGGACCTCATCGAAAGCGGATTTCCGGTCTATCGGCACGAGCACGTGCAGACCCGCCGACCCCGTCGTCTTTACCAGGCTTTCCAGGCTTATTTCCCGCAGCAGGTCCCCGAGCAGCCGCGCCGCCCGGCATGCGTCCCGAAAACGCCCCTCCGTCGGGTCAAGATCAAAAATCATCTGGTCGGGATAATGGAGCCGGTCCGCCCTGCTGAGCCAGGTATGGAGGGATATGCACGCCTGATTGGCGACATAAATGAGCGTCGCCCTGTTCTCGCAAATCAGATGATCCAGCTCGCCGCCTTCCTTCTCCAGCCGGATATGCCGGATCCAGCCGGGAAAATAGTCCGAAATGTTCTTCTGGTAAAAACCCTCGGACGCGATCCCGTCGGGGAAGCGCTGCATCATGAGGGGACGTCCGCGCAAATAGGGCAGGATCGAGGGCGCAATCCAGGAATAGTAATCGATCAGGTCTCCCTTCCTGATATCGTCGTCAGGAAAAAGGACCTTGTCCCTTTTAGTTATGTCGATGACGCGGGCGCCGGCGCGGATCCTCTCGCTCATGACATATTTTTCCCGTCGGACGGCGGATCAGGCCTGAACGGACGGCCCGGAATATTCGGTTTTGTAGTAACTGTGGATCATGGAGACAAACGCCGGGTCGGCCATGTCAGGCCAGTTGTCCTTATCGAAACCGGGAGCTTTCTCGAGCTGTTCCTTTTTTACGTCCAGGATGAAGGCGTGCTCCTCTGTGCGCAGCTGAAGCGCGTTCCAGGGGACGGCGAAAAGTTTGTCGCCCACGCCCAGGATGCCTCCGAAGGATAAAACAGCGTAGCGAATGCACCCATCCTGTGTGTCGATCATAAGCTCTTCTATTTCCCCGAGATCCTCTCCCGTCAGGTTTCTCACGCTGTCGCCGATGATCGTGGCTGCGGACAGCAATTTACCTTCCTTTGTCTCTTTCATATGTTTTCTCTCCATTGAAATAATATCCGATCGGCGCCGAAGCGCACGTGCGCGCAGGCTCATGAGGAGGCCGCGGTTCAAAGCGGTCTTAAACCGGCGGACGCCGGACAATCCCGAGGATGAGAGATGCTATAAACAGGACCAGGAAAATGAAAAACAGGATTTTGGCGATGCCGGCTGCGCCCGCCGCGATGCCGCCGAAGCCGAAAAATGCGGCGATCAGGGCGACGACAAAAAATATCAGGGCCCAAGTCAACATATCACTTTCTCCTTTCCAACGTTGTTATCTGAATTCCGCGCTCAGCCTTAACGAAAGAAACTGGAGCATATCCTTCAGGGAGAGTATCCCCGCGAGTCTGTCGTTTTCCAGAACTATCAATCTGCTGTTTCCCGACCGGCTCATCAGCGAGAGCGCCTCCGCCGCGCCCGTATCGGGCCTGATGGTGTTCTCGGGCGAAAGGCGGGAAGAAATTTCCCCGACCTTTCGCACCGGCCATTCGTCTTTCGGAACGGATTTTATCTGCCTGATTGTTATGCAGCCGAGAACGTTTCCCGATTTAACCACAGGATACATTTTGTGGTGGTATCTGTATATGTACCCTTCAACCAGCTCGGAGAGGGATATGGAATCGGGGACGGTTACCGGCTCCGTTACCATGAAGCGGCGGATCTTTTCTCCTTCCAGCGCCCGGTTGATCAGGACCTGGCGATATGAATTCTCTGCGGCGTTTTTCAGGAAAAGACCGATCAGAATCCACCATATGCCGCCTATGGGATTGCCCTGAAAGATCGTCAGGAGGCCCAGCAGCATCAGGAGGATGCCGAAAAGCGACCCTATGCCCGAAGCCGTCCGAGTAGCCAGCCCCAGACTGCCCCGCCATTTCCAGAGAATCGATCTGAGGATGCGGCCTCCGTCCAGCGGAAAGGCGGGAAGGAGATTAAATCCGGCCAGGAGGAGGTTTATCCAGCCCAGGTATTCGAGCACAGCCAGGGTCGGCGCCGATAAGAATTCTTCCGCAGCGCTGTTTGCGCCGAGGAAAACCGCTCCGGCCAGCACGCTCGCCGCGGGTCCGGAGAGGGACATCAGGAATTCCGCTCGGGCGCCGGGAGGCTCATCCCCCATTTCTGCGACCCCGCCGAAGATGAACAGGGTTATTCCCTTCATGGGAATCCCGAATTTTCTGGCGACAAGGGAATGGCACAGCTCATGGAAAATTATGGAAAGAAAGAGGCCGAGCGTCCCCGCCAGTCCCATCCACCAGTAAACAGAATCAGGGAAACCTTCATAATAAGCGGGAAAGAGCCCGCGGGCGAGAGACCATGTCAGCAGAACGCCGAGAATCAGCCAGCTCGGGTCCAGATGGACATTGAAACCGAATACGCTGAAAAGACGGTATCTCTGTCCGAACATCCCCCCGGATCTCCGTTTGGCCTCCGTCGTCGTCTCCTGTTGTTTCACACTTCCTCCTCGGGGCCGATCATCCCGTGCTAAAATGATCTGATAAAATAGCGGTTTAAACCATAGATCAATGTCCTGATTTGTTTCATCGAATTGCCTGATTAAGAATAGGGCTACGGCTGTTTTAAATCACCCGTCTGCGGCGCCTGCCCTGAGACCTTCGATAAACTCAGGTCAAGCCTTCCGGATTTAAGGCGCCGTTCAGGATGTTTTTGAATATTCGCAACTTCTTTTTTCATGCGCGCCCGGACAGCCGGGTCATTTCCGCCAGACGGCGGACCAGGGAAGGCCGGAAGTATTCAGGCCGCAGGCGCCATCTCCAGTTTCCGGCGGACGTTGCGGGCTTGTTCATTCTTGCTTCTTCAGACAACCCGAGAACGTCCTGCATCGGAACAATAGCGGTGTCGGAGACCGAATTCATCAGGATGCGTATCAAAACCCAATGCAATTCTCCCAGCCGGGGTTTTGCCCCCAGATATGCGAACAGCCGTTTCCGTTCCTGCGGGCCGGCTTCGCGTCTGAACCAGCCCCTGACCGTGTTGTTGTCGTGCGTGCCGGTGTATACGACTGTCTTGCGGATATAATTGTGAGGTATGTGGGGCGACTCGGGCATGTCTTCCCCGAACGCGAAGAGCAGGACGCGCATTCCCGGAATCTCCAGCTCCCGGATAATCTCCCGCACGTCCGGCGTGATCATGCCGAGGTCTTCCGCGATAAGGGGAGGCAAAGGGATTTTTTTGTGCACCTCCCGGAAAAAATCACGCACGGGACATTCCACCCAGCGGCCGCGCACGGCCGTGCTTTCTCCCGCCGGAACTTCCCAGTAGGCTACCATGCCGCGGAAGTGGTCGATGCGGACCAGGTCATGGAGCCTGAGATTGCGCTCCAGCCGGTCCATCCACCATGAGAAGCGGTTTTCGCGCAGATGCTCCCAATCGTAAACAGGATTGCCCCAGAGCTGTCCCGTGGCGCTGAAGTAATCCGGCGGTACTCCCGCCTGAAAGGCGGGTTTCCTGCTCCGGTCCAGCTTGAAAAAACCGGGATGGGACCATACATCCGCGCTGTCGTAGCTTACATAATAGGGAACATCCCCGACGATAAGGACCCCGTGCCGGTTGCAGAAATTTTTCAATCTTTCCCATTGGGAGTTGAGCATGAACTGCAGGAAATTCATGTATGCCACCGCTCCGCCGTTCCGGGTTCTGAATTTCTCCAGGGCGCCGGGTTTCCTGTTGCGCAGCGGAACGGGCCAGCTGCTCCAGTCTCCTTCGGGATGCAGGGCCTTTATCGCGGAGAAAAGCGCGAAGTCTTCCAGCCAGCCGGAATTCCCGGCGCAGTAGTCCAGGTAATCCGCCCGGCGCAGTCCCCCTTCGTTCAGGAACCGCTCGAACGCCTTCTGAAGAAGACTTTCCTTCAAGGCTGAGGCAACCGGGAGATCGAAAGGGCCGTAGCCGGCCCGCGCGGGCTTCAGGTCGGACCGGTCCAGTAGTCCTTCTTCGGCCAGGATCTCGGGGCTTGCCAGCAGCGGGTTAATGGCGAAGGCGGAACGCGCCTGGTAAGGCGAGTATCCGTCCGAAGGGGGGGAGAGGGGCAGGATTTGCCAGTAGCCCTGTCCGGCTTCCGAAAGGAATTCCGCGAAACGATAAGCCGCGGGGCCGAAATCCCCGATCCCGAAAGGGGAGGGCAGAGAGGTGATGTGCAGGAGGATACCGCTTCCGCGTCCGTTCATGGCGGATTTCCGCTGAGAAGGAGAGCTGCGGGGAAATTTTCCAGTATTTCTCCCAGGAAGACGTTTCCCCCCCTGACGGGCGCGGTTCCCGTCAGGACGTCCGTCCACGCGGCGTCCGTTTCCGGCAGCAGCAGGGCCGTATCGCCCCAGACACGGGATCCAAGGGGAAACCGTCCGGGCTCCACGAGAGACGCAGCCAGTCGCGGAACTACCACAGCCGCCTGCGTTTCCCGGTACTGCCGGAGAAAGGCGATCGCGTTATGCGATTTATTCCCGGTAATCTCCACAGGACGGTAAATTCCATTCTGGAAAAGGATGCGATGAGTTTTGCGAGCCTGGAGTGCCCGCCACATGAGGAACATTTTTATCCGCCCGTCCTCCCAGTCGGCCAGATACTCCGCCGCGGCGCCGGGAAGATCCCGGCTGCTCGCTCGGACTATTTCGCCGAGCAGCGATGACCTCAGGTCGAAATCAACGCTTCTGCGGTTGTCGGGATCCACCAGATCGAGATGCCACAATTCCGTCCCCTGGTAAAAATCGGGCACCCCCGGGGCCGCAATCTTGATGAGAAGCTGGGAAAGCGAATTGATGCAGCCGTAAAAAGAAACCTCTCTTTGAAAAGGGGCAAAGCTGGCCGGGAAAAAATTTTCCGGCGATGGGTCGAGAATCTCATCTGCAAAATCAAGCAGGGCGGACTCATATCCCGCGTCGGGCATGCTCCAGGAGGTGAAGACCTTCGCTTCCCGAGCCGCTTTCAGCATGTATTCCTTTATTCTCGCCGTGAATCCGGCGGGGTTGTCCCGGCGCAGAGGCCAGGCCCCCAGGAGCGTCTGGTAAAGGAAAAACTCCATATTTCCGTCCGGCAGGGCCCGCCCGCCTATCATCTTCTTTCTGCTGCGGTTCAGCTTCTTCCACTCCAGGCATTTTTCCCCCCAGCGGCCGGCGATTTCCGAAAGGACGTTGATTCTCATCCGGACGTCTTCGCCGCGCTTGGTGTCGTGTGTGGATGTGGCGTTCATCGCATGCGGCCACCGATGCGCCCTCCTTTCCAGAAAGGAATGAAACTCGCCGGGCGAAGCGCCGATTATGCCGGGCTCTCCGCCCACCTCGTTGCGGGAGATGAACCGGTTATAGACGTAAAAAGCAGTGTCCTCGATGCCCTTGGCCATCAGGGACCCGGTAAACTGCTGGAGGCGAAGGACCCACGGGCGCCAGAGGTCGAGCTCGACCGCAGGTTTCTCCCCCGGCGGGCAGAGCATTCCCCGTTCGATGAAAGACAGCTCGGTCTCCAGATCCGGCCTGCGCGCTTTTGCCGCCGCGAAGCTCTCCCTTACAAGATTCCTGTCTTTTTCCGTGTCGGCTTCGCCGCAGCGCAGATACGTGCGGTACGCGCCGAATCCCGCCATGGCCTCCCGGAGGGCGTCGCGGAGATTCCGGAAAGCGAGGTCGCGCCCGCCGACGGTCGCTTCCGCAATCCGCTTCAAGCCCCAGGCGATATTGTCAAGGTCCCCCCACATCGGACCGTCGAGAACTTCCAGCCGCTTGCCCAGAAAAAGGTCCGGGTACCCGCCGGTAAATCCGGTAAAATCACGGTAAATCCGGTCCAGCGTCCGCTCGCTGTCACTGTCGCACAGGGCGGCGCTTGCCTCCTCGGCAAAGTCGTATCCCGTTGTGCCCTGGATGGGCCAGTCGTCCGGAATGACCTCGCCTCTCCTCAATATTTTTTCCGCGACAATGTAGACATCGCCGGCGGTGCGGCGCAATCTGCCTGCGTACGCCGTGGGATTCAGAAGGCCGTCGATGTGGTCGATCCGGACGCCGGTAACTGCCCCGGCCCTTATCCATTTAAGAGTTTCCGAGTGGACCTCTTCGAACACGCGGTCCTCTTCCGTTTTTATCCCGATCAGGCCGTTGATGATAAAAAAACGCCGGTAGTTCAACTCGCTGTCCGCGGTCTTCCAGAATGCGGGACGAAAGAACTGCCCGGCGATCACCGGGTGCATCATTTTGAAACCATCCGCGGACCGGCGGTTTACCTCGTCGATCCTTTTTTTCAGAAAATTCCTGACGAATCCGCTTCGGGCGCAAAGATCCCCCAGGCCCTTCTTGATATTGTCCGCGCGTTCCTTCCTGCCTGCGCCGGGCGATCCCGCCTGCGCGAGCATCCCCCGCATTTCAAGGAAATCTGACCGGTCTTCCGGAGTCGTTGCTTCCGGGTGATCGGGTGCCGCAAGAAAATTGCCGTAGGTCTCAAGCCGCAGGGGAAACCTCATGCCGCTGAAACCGAGGAACAGTCCCCGATCAAAGAGGATTTCAAACTCTCCTCCGACGAGACATTTCTCATACGGAGCGCCGAGAAAGGGCAGAAGAAGGCTTTTCCCGAATGAGGGATGGTCCCAATCGACATCAAAAAAAGATGAATAGTCCGAATCCGGTCCGTTTTCAAGAACGTCCATCAGGCGTGCGTTCCGGTCGTGATAGGCCATATGATTGGGGACGATATCCTGAATCCAGCCGATATCCAGGTCTTTTCTGGACGCGGAGAGCAGCTCGAAATCGCTCCGTGAGCCCAACTCGGGATCAAGGCGGTCCGGGCTGCATACATCGTATCCGTGTTTACTGCCGGGCGCAGATTCAAGTACAGGGGAGGCGTACACGTCCGAGATGCCGAGTTCAGCGAGATAAGGAAGCGTGCGCCGGAGGTCGTTGAAGCCGAAGCCGGCGTGGAACTGGATGCGGTATGTCGCTGTCGGAATGCGCATGAGAGTCCAGGGTCCAGAGTTCCGAGTTCGTAATAATGCATCTGTACGGAGCTCATCCCCAAAGCAATTCTCTTGAAACCGTCAAGCCGCCGGCAAAGGCATCTCTGGACTCCGGACTCCGAACTTTTACTTGAATTTCATCTTGAGCTCATCCCCCAGCCTCTGGAAACGCTCAAGCCAGCTCTGTGCGCGGGCGTCCCCCGCCTCCGCCTTTTTCTGCATGCCGGCGTACATTTTCGTCCCGATCCGGAAATAGATGTTCTGGGTTTCCCAGAGCCCGATGTCGAGATGCAGCGGCTCCAGTGTCCGGATAATTTCTTCTATTTTCTCCCAGAGGGAAAGATCGAAAGGATCTTCGGCCAGCCTCTTTGCACGGCCCGTTATGGAATTTCTGGCAATGAGGTTCAATGAATTCCGGTCCGGTTCAATGGGCCATTTCCTGATTTCATCCACCTGTTTCCTCAGGGCGGAGACAGGTATGTCGTTTTTCTCCAGAATGTCCCGCAAATCGCGATTCACAATGAACTCGACTGTCGTGGAAAGGGCCTTTGGAAGCGGCGCCCGCAGGGCGCGCATCATGTTCATGACGGAATAGTTCGTTTCGTAAATCTGCCGGAATACGGCCTCGACGTTTTCCAGGGTAGTCGCCATGACGATGTTCAGGATCTTCCTCTGTTCATCGCGGAACATGCTCCAGATGGAATATTCCTGAGAGCGGAAATGGCGGTCAATGAGCCGGATGGTCCCCGGGATGTCGCTTTTCAGGAAGGCTTCCTTTATCTGCCCGCGCATGCGGGTGAAGGCTTCTTCGCCGATAAAATCCCTCGCGCCGCCGCTGATATTGTATCCGCCGAGATTGATTACGGCGAAGCTGATCTCCTTCTGATTCCAGGTAAGGTTGGATCTGATTTGTATGCGCCCGGTGGCCAGGCTCAGAAGACCGGTCTCGACCTGCTCGTACGCGCGGCTCACAACGCCGTAGCAGTAGATCTGAAATTTTTCCGGGTATTCCGTGAAGAGAGAAGATATGGCGTAATGAGCCCCGACGCGGTAAAGGTCGAGCCGGGCGGGTTTGACGAAGATCTCGTAAATATGGGCGCCGTTCTGGAAATCCGGGATGTTGGTCGGCACCTTCACGAGCTTCCCCTGAAACGCATTCTCAAAGGAAACGCCGGTTGCCTTTTCCGCAAGGTGGAGGGCGCGGGCTGCGTAGCTCATAACCTGCGTCGTCTCCAGTCCCGACACCTCGTCGAAAAACCAGCCGCAGCTCGTGTACATCAGCATGGCGTGGCGCTGCATTTCGAGCAGGGTGAGAATCCTGTTTTTCTCTTCAGCCGAGAGTTCCGGATCCACTTTTTCGCGAAGAAATTTTTCCACGTTTTCTTCACGCCGGTCCAGGATGACGTCAATATACGCGTCCCTCACTTTCCAGGGGTCGTTGACGTAAAATCCGAGCTCTTTCTCGTAGACGGGGACAAGTTCATCCCGGAGCCAGTCCATTGCTTCCCGCAGGGGCGCCCGCCAGAACTGCTTCCAGTTCACTCCCGTATTGCAGCCGCAGTCGCTTCTCCACCTTTCAATCCCGTGCTCGCAGCTCCAGGACGTGTTTTCGAATATTTCCACCTCATGCCGCGGAGGGAACTTGCCCAGGTACTCGCCGTAAACGGTTATCCGCGCCTGGCCCTTCGCCTCGATATCATAAAGGCAATAGGCCAGCGACATATCGGCAAGCTTGTAATGGTGTCCGTACGTCTCTCCGTCCGTTGCGATGTGAACGATCTGCGGTCCTGCGTTGTCCGCATCCGAAAAAGCGCTCATTATGCGCTTCGCATAATTTTCACCGCTGGTCAGGAGGTTGCCGAAGGCGATATCGCGCGCAATGGCGCCGTCATAAAAGAACAGGGCTATTTTTCTCCCCGAGGGAAGCTGGCACGAATAAACCGATTTCGTATCCACCTTCTCGCCGGATACGTCTCTCCATTCTTCGGTTCCGATCAGCCTGACTCTCTTTGCCTGGCGCGGCGCAAGAACAGTGTATTTGATCCCGTTCTCCGCGAGAATATCGAGCGTCAAAAGGTCGACGGCCGTTTCCGCCAGCCACATTCCCTCCGGGGAGCGTCCGAATCGGGATTGAAAATCTCGGATCCCCCAGATGACCTGGGTTTTCCTGTCCCTGCCGTTCGCGAGGGGCATGATCATATGGTTGTAGACCTGGGCAACGGCAGATCCGTGCCCCGAAAAACGGGTCCGGCTCATCCGGTCGGCCTCGATGATCGCTTCGTGAATTTGCGGGGAGTGCACCTTCATCCAGGAAAGGAGCGTCGGGCCGAAATTGAAGCTCATCCTGGAATAGTTGTTTATGATGTCTATTATCTTCAAATCCGTGTCCAGGATCCGGGAGGCCGTATTCGGCGCATAGCACTCGGCCGTAATCCGTTCGTTCCAGTCATGATAGGGATAAGCGGAATCCTGGGTCTCGATGTCCTCAAGCCATGGATTTTCGCGGGGGGGCTGGTAAAAATGGCCGTGAATGCATACAAATCTCCGGTCGGATCTCATTTTATTATCCTGGTCAGGTTCGGTCCGGTTAAGAAGGAACGGGATTCAGCTGATTTCCATGTATATAGGCCTGAATGTTTTCGATGGTCGTGCCGAGAATGCGCTCGACAGCCTCGCGCGTGTTGAAGGCGTTATGCGGAGTGATATAGACGTTTCGCATCCTGAGCAGGATGTGGTCGGCAAGCAGGGTGCTGAGGTCGTAATTTTTCCGGAAGAAGGATCTCAGAAGCTCCGCCTCCTCTCTGATGGCGGGTTCTTCCGGAAGAACGTCCAGCCCTGCGGCTGAAATCCTGCCGGCCGCGAGCGCGTGGAGAAGCGCTTCGACGTCGATCAGGCTCCCTCTGGCGGTATTTATCAGGACGGCTCCTCTTTTCATAATTTCAAATTCCCGGGAGGCTATAAGGTGCCCTGCCCCGGGCGCGGCCGGCACATGCAGAGAGACGATATCGGAATGCGCCAGAAGATCCTCGAAAGAGGAGTAAGTAAACCCGAGCAGCCGTTCCAGCTCATGATCGGGACGCAGATCGAAGGCGAGCACCCGCATCCGGAAGCCGGAGGCGATTTCGATAACGTTCCGTCCGATGGCTCCCGTCCCGATCACCCCCAGGGTCTTATGCCGGAGATCGAAGCCGCGCAGGCCCTTGAGAGAAAAATCGCCTTTGCGGGTGCGGTCTATCGATTCCGCGAGCCTGTGGCTTATCATCAGGATGAGGCCGAAAACGTGTTCCGCCACCGTGCTCTCGCCGTATCGCGGCACATTGCTGATGGAAACGTCCCGGCGCGTGCATTCCGGGACATCGATATGGTCAAAGCCTGTCGAGCGGGTCGCGATGAAGCGCAGCGAGGGCAGCCGGTCCAGAACCGCCGCGTCGATGCGGGAATAGATGAAAATCGAAATTATCTCCGCTTTTTCGAAGGCGGAGGCGGTTTCCGCATTGAGGACGCCCTCGGAAAAGACAACTTCATGACTGCGGCTTAAGGGTCCGAAAGCCGAGCATTCCCAAGGCTCAACCTCAAAGGCGGCGATTTTCATGCAGCGGATCTCCCGACATCTACCGCGCGCCGGGAAGCAGTCTTTCCGCTTCCCTTTTGTCCCGCGGGCGGACCGGACCGGGCTTGTCGGCGGCGGTTCTGTCCGAGACGATCTCCTGGAGGGTCAAGGCGTTCCGGGCGGCGAAGCCGGATTCGTCGTTGTCGAAATAACAGAATACCTCCTTGCCTTCTCCGGCCCAGCCCATGATGATGTCGGCCCAGTCGGAGAGGGCGTCCCGGCCATAACTCCCCTGGCTCGCCCCTTTGGTGCCGTGCATCCGCAGATATACAAAATTCGCGGTAGCGACGCAGGGGGACGTTCTGTTGGCGACGTGATAAACGCCCAAAGCGGCGTTATGTCCCGACAGAATGTCGTAGGTCTCTTTCACGAACCAGCTGGAATCGCGAAACTCGAAGGCATAAGGGTATCCCTGGGGGAGGGCCTTGAGGAAAGTCCGCAGCCGCTCGGGATTGAAGCGCCATTGGGGAGGAAGCTGGAAAAGAACAGGCCCCAGTTTATCTCCGAGCGTTTCCACTTTTTTTATGAAAGGAGAAAGGATCTGCCTGCCGTCTTTCAATTTTTTGATGTGGGTAATATAGCGGCTCGCCTTCAGGGAAAAAATGAATGAATCAGGCACGCCGTTGCGCCATTGCACCATGGTCCTTTCCTGAGGCATCTGATAGAATGAGTTATTTATCTCGAGCGTATGGAAATGATCGCAGTAGTATTCCAGATAACTGTTCTTCGGCAGGCTATCGGGATAAAAAGCGCCCCTCCAGTGATCATAATGCCAGCCTGACGTGCCGATATGAACGAGATTGGCAGGATTCATTTCTTCACCTCTGGATATGGAATAGGGACAGCCTGGGTCCGGTCAGGCGGAAGCCTTGGGCCAGAGCTCTCTGAGCTCCTTGGGAAGCGTTACCAGGATGTCGTGTATTTCGCCTTCCGAAATTTTTTTGGACAAAACGGAAAATACCGCGCGCGCCACTCTCTCCGGGTCGAGATCCGGGTCTTTCGGCAGCCTGGAAGCCAGACTGTCCAGGAATTCTCTTTTTGTGCGCCACCTCACCGGTTTGTCCCCGGGCTCCCATCCTTCCATGTAAAATCCGCGGATGAGCATTGGGAGCTGCGCCGAAAGATGGATGGCCTCTTCCATCGTCAACCTGTCCCTGAGCGTTTGCAGCGCCGCGCGCAGGGCCAGGTAAGCCCGATGCCGGTCTTCCCAGCCTTCCTCGTCCATCAGGCTCTTGAGCCACATGTTCGTTTTTTGGATCGTCGTATCGAAAGTCTCCATTTCCGTCATGTATATCCTCCTTTGAATTGAACCTGCTCATCCGGCGGTGTTGATATACCGGCTCTTGCGGGGGGGCGGCCTGAAATCAGCTTGAAGAGGCGTTCCGTGTCTTCCTTGCGGCACAGTTCGGATCCCGGCGTCATAACGGCGGAAGCCCCTGCGGCCACCCCGAAGCGCACCGCCTCGGAAAGCGTCTGTCCCCGCGCAAGACTGAGCGCAATCCCTGCCACCATGCTGTCTCCCGCGCCGACCTTGCTCCTGATCGGCACAGTGGGGGCGCGTAATCTTTCCGTCATATCCCTGGTTTTCAGCAGTGCTCCGGCCGCGCCCAGGGAGACAACCACCGCTTCGCTCCATCCCTTCTCGATGAGCGCCGCCGCGGCATCCTCGATGTCGGATTCGTCACCAATATCCCTGCCGGCCAGATCCCGGAGCTCCGTCATATTCGGCTTTATCAGATAAGAGCCGTACCGTACCGCCCGGCGGAGAGCTTCTCCGGACGTATCAATTATCAGCCGGCTCCCCAGGTCCCGGACAATCCCTGCCAGATCGCGAAAGAACTGTTCTTCCACCCCGAAGGTCGGAAAGCTTCCGCTGAAGATGATGAAGCCCGAAGGATGCCCGCAGTCCGTGATCCGGTCCAGTATATTGCGCCACTCGTTTTCCTCTAAATGAGGTCCCGGCATGCCGAACCGGAACTGCTGGCCGGTAGTTTCTTCCAGAACGATCAGGTTCTCCCTGGTCCACCCTGAAATGGAAACCGGATAATGATCCACTCCCTCCGCGGTCAGCATATCCTGGAGAAGACGGCCGAACGGCCCCCCCGAGCTGTAGACAGCTGAAGAGTATCCCTCCAGCTTGCGAATGGCCCGGGAGACGTTTATTCCTCCTCCCCCCGGCTCATCTGCAGGCGCCCGGCAGCGGAGCTTGCGTTCCGGAATGACACGGTCCACGGATGTGCTCCGGTCTATGGTGGGGTTCAAGGTGATTGTAAGGATTTGCTTCATAAGAAAATCGGAGCGCCTGTCCGGAGCCTTCCTCTTCTGCAAAAGTAAAGCGGAGATTAAGCTCCGCATTGCTTTTGCAGGAAGGTGCGCGAAGCCGGGTTTCCGCCATTCTTATGTATTTCCATCCCAGAAGCCATCCGCCGATTCACTGATTTGGCTATTCCAAATTACTGAATCGCCTGAAGCCGAAAGTAATTCTTCCGGGGCAGGATACATTCATTCCGTACGCCTATTTCAGAATACGGAGCACGCCGTCTGCCGGTCAGAAGGCTAATGGCTCCTCCGGGAGGTTTTCCCCCCGGCCGATCCCCGCCGGAAGAGTCCTGTTCCGGTGCCGCGGTAGTGATAACCCCCGGCACCGCAAGGACAGGGAGGTATTGTTTCGCCCTTGCGCACGGGAGTTTCCTTCAGACAGTTGCGGCACACCAGGACCTCGTCTCTCCGGGCGCGTGTTCCCGCCTTGGCCATGGCGCTTTCTCCGGGCCTACATTCCCAGGCGGCTTCTGATCTGGTCGTTTATGATCCTGGAGGCCTGTTCATTGCCGACCGCTCCCACTTTGATCTGGACTTCCGTGTTTCCCGGCGACAGCGGCTGAATCGTGATCTGAAGGGGAGTCCCATCAGTTCCCGTTGCGTTGATCAGTCCACCGGCGACTTTCTGCGTGCTCACAACCGGCATCTTCAGATCTTCGAGCGAAACCAGTGCGGCGTTCCATACCTGATCGAATGAGGCGGCGTATCTGGCGTCAAGAATTCCTCCGCTGTAGCTCACCATGGGAGGAGTGTAGGCAGGCTTGGCTACGGGAGCCTGCGCCCGGTATGCGCAAGCCCCGGCCAGCGCCGCGCAGAGCAGCGCGATGACGATAATCCGCAGTTTCTTCATTGGAGATTCCCCCTTTGTTTTTATTTTGCTGCCGACGTTTTTCTGATGATCATTGTAGAGAGCGGGTAGTGCGAAGGGCCATTCAGAAATTCCTGATTTCCTCGGTTTCATTTGCTGAAAAGAGGGGCAGGAGAAGGATGAGGAGACGATCAGCCGGTGCGTCCGGCCGGTTCACCGCCGAAGAACTTGCGCGCCGCCCTGTCCAGCCTTTCCAGGCAGCGCTGCATGTCTATCCCGGGCCCGAGGACGCCTTCCCAGAGATCTCCGACGCGGTCGATCCGGCCGGGCATGGTCCTCAGGTTGAAAGCCGCGGGATCGAGGCCGGTTCGCACCTCTTTCCACCGGAGGGGTGCGGAGACGGGAGCGCCCGCCCTGGGGCGGACGCTGTAGACCGAAGCCATCGTCTGGCCCCGACGGTTTTGCAGGAAATCAAGATAAACTCTCTTTTCCCGCTTGAGCGGCGGACGCTCCAGGCTTGTGGTCGCGGGCAGTCTTGCGTTCACGAAAGAATTGACGATTTTTGCGAATTCCAGGACCTGCTCCGTCGTGTATTTCCCTCCGGTCGGCACGAAAATGTGCAGTCCGGTAGCGCCCGATGTCTTGCAGAATCCGGGGGCTCCGGCTATGTCCAGGACCTCCTTGGTCTCCAGGGCTGCTTCCACCACCCGGTCGAAAGCGATATCGAGGGGGTCAATGTCCAGAACGAGATAATCGGGATAATCCGGATTCTGAAAGCGGGAATTCCAGGGATTTATTTCTATGCAGCCGAGGTTCGCCATGTATACGAGGGCGGCTTCGTTCTGGCAGAGGATATACCTGGTCTGCTTGTCCTCCGTTTCCGTCCGGATTCCGACGGTCGTGATCCAGGACGGGGCCTTGTCCGTCATGTCCTTCTGGAAAAAGCTCTCTCCGTATATTCCGTCGGGAAAGCGATGGAGACTCTGCGGCCGGTCCTGCAGGTGGGGAAGGATCAGGCGGGCTGCGCGCCGGTAGTAATCGATCAGGTCGCCTTTCGTATACCCGTGCTCCGGCCAGAAAACCTTGTCCAGGTTGGTCAGGCGGATGTCTATCCCGTCGATCTTCACCGACCGGTCCCCCGCCCCGCTGATCCGGAACCGGGGTTCTTTCAGGACGCGTGAGGCGCTGCCCGGTATTTCCCTGGTCACCTCCCGGGGGTCCTTGTCTTCGCGCATGCCCAGATATATCGGGTGTCTCATCAGACCCTCTTCGGTCCACTCCGAAAACCGGACTTCGCATACCAGGACGGGTTCAACCCAGGTGACGGGAGTATTTGTCCTGGGCGCCGTCCTGAACGGACAGCGGTCCGTCTTGTGGGCATCCAGGCGTTTGCGGATTTCCAGCAGATCGCGGTCCGTAAACCCGCCTCCGGAATGCCCTATGTACACGAGGTTTCCGGATTCGTAGACGCCGAGCACGAGAGCCCCCAGGTGCTTGCGACCTTTTCGCGGAGCCGTGTATCCGCCGATCACCGCCTCCTGCCGCAGCGTCGCCTTTATCTTCAGCCAGTCCCTGCCGCGGATGCCGGGACGATACGGGCTCGCGGCGTCTTTCGCCAGGATTCCCTCGACACCGTTTTTGACGACTTCCCGGAAAAGGGAAACGCCGTCTCCTTCCACATCTTCGCTGACGCGGATCCCCGGGATTCCGGGGAGGATCTGTTTCAGGATATGCCTTCTGCGGCGCAGGGGCAGCTGAAGCAGGCTTCGCCCTTCCAGGTGCAGAATGTCGAATACGTAGTAGAAAAGAGATCCTCTCCCCGTTCTGAGATAATTCTGCAGCAGCTGGAAGTCGGCCTTTCCCCGGGAATCGAGAGCCACAAGCTCCCCGTCCAGCGCCGCATCAAAAGGCATGACTTCCAGCGCCTTCGCCGTCTCCGGAAATTTTGCGTTGAATACATTGCCGTTGCGCGAATAGAGAACGGCTTTTCCTCCGGAGACGCGCGCGAAAGCCCGGTAGCCGTCCCACTTGATCTCGAACAGCCATCCGCTGCGGTCGAACGGCTCCTCCACCAGAGTGGCGAGCATGGGACTGATCCGGTCGGGCATGGGGCTGCGGGGCAGGGCGGCAACGCCGAGGGCCGGGAGATCAGGGCGCGCGGCGGCCTGTTCACCGCTTCCGGCGATTTCGTCCATCGTCCGCCCCGTCGCGGCCGAGCGGTCGTCTTCGGCGTACTCCGGTCCGGCGGCGTATTCGTCCTTTTTTTTAATCAGGAGCCATTCGTTTTCCTTGCCGCGCTTCAACTTCACGAGGGCGAATTCGCCATGCAGCTTTTTGCCTTCGAGGACAAAACTGATATGTCCCTTTTTCAATCCCTCCATGATGGCGCGCTCCGAGACGGCGCGGTCCGGGCCGGCACTGGACGCGTAACAGCCCTCGTCCCAGATCATCACCGTGCCGGCCCCGTAATTGCCCTTCGGGATGACCCCTTCGAAGCTCCTGTATTCCAGGGGATGGTCTTCGACCATAACGGCAAGGTGTTTCTCCTCCGGAACGGGGCGGATTCCCTTTGGTACGGCCCAGCTCTTCAGAACCCCGTCGAGTTCAAGACGGAGGTCGTAGTGAAGACGCGAAGCGGCATGTTTCTGTACAACAAAACGGAGGGGCATGGCCCCTCCTTTCGCTGCCGGGCCGCCCTGCGGCTCCGGGGTCTTTTTGAATTTCCTTTTTCTGTGATATTCCCGCAATGGCATGGATTCACTTTGACGTAAGGCGTAAAGTGTAAATCGTAAGGTGAAAAGGCGCCGAGAGCAATGATGCCGATGATCCACGGTCGTCGCCTGACTCCTTACGGTTCACGCCTTACGCCTTACGGTTTACGGGCTCACGCTGCGGAGCGCTTCTTGCGGGCGACCTCAAGACTCTCCCTCAGCTTGGACATGAGATCGGGAACTCCCGTGGGTACAGGCCTCTCTCCCCGCGCTTCCGGTACTTTGCCCTGAGCCTTTTCATTGATGATCCGCATCAGCTCCTCGGCATACGTGTCCTGGTAACGGTCGTGGTGGAAAGGAGCTGAAAGCTGTTCTACAAGCTTGACCGCCATGTCAAGTTCACGCTTGGATACGGCTTCATCGCCGGGAATGGAAAGCTGAGACGAGTCTACAATTTCATCTGCAAACCGGATCTGCTCGAGGATCATCATTCCGTTTTCCGGTTTAAGCAGAACCAGGTGCTCCCTGGTCCGAAGGACGAACCTTCCGACTCCTACCCTGTTCGTCCGCTTCAGCGCTTCCCTGAGGAGGGCGTAGGCCTTGCCGGATTCTTTCGTCGGCTCAAGGTAATACGGCTTCTCCATAAGCTTGGAATCGATCTCCTTCGATTCCACAAAGTCCATTATTTCGATTGTCTGTGTTTTCCGCACGTCCGCCTTTTTGAAATCGTCCTCCTCCAGGATGACGTAATCCCCTTTCCTGTACTGATATCCGCGGACGATTTCCTCGTATGGGATTTCTTCGCCTTCCGCCCGGCAGACCCGCGCATAGCGTATCGGGCTCAGGTCCTTGCGGTGCAGCATGTCGAGATCAGGCCTGTTCTCCCGCACAGCGGTAAAAAGGCGGATGGGTATATTGATGAGACCGAAACTGATGGAACCGGACCAGATCGCCCGCATGGCGGAACCCCCTTCCTCATTTCATGGAAGACATCATGCGCTCTTTTTCTTCCAGGTACTTTTTCCCTATCTCCTTCACTTCCTCTTTTTCGAAAACGCCCTTGGCGGCTTTGAACAGCTCCTTTTCCTCCTCCTCGACATGGTGCTCGACGATTTCCTTCAGGACCGATACCTTGGCCATCCATCTTTCGTCGGCGTGGTTCATTTTCTGGAGTTCCTTCAGCACACCCTTGGCGACGTGGTGTTCCTCATAGCCTTCCAGGGCTTTTTCGCGGGACGAATCATCCTCTTCCAGCATGGGATAGAACAGCTTCTCTTCTCCCTGCATGTGGACCGAGAGCTCCTTGTGAATCTGGCGCATCAGATCGTCGGCTTTCGATTCTTTTTTCGACAGCATCTGGTTCATCAGGCTCTTCACCTGATCGTGCTCTTTCTTGAGAATCTGAAAAATATCCATATGCGTTCTCCTTTGCTTTTTTCAGCCGTTTATTATCTCTCCACCGTTCGGGTGCAGCACCTGCCCCGTCATGTAAGACGAATCCCCGGATGCCAGAAAGACATAACAGGGCGCCGCCTCCTCAGGCTCTCCGGGACGCTGCATGGGTACGGATGATCCGAATTGGGCGACGTGTTCTTCGGGGAAAGTCGAGGGAATCAACGGAGTCCAGATCGGCCCCGGGGCCACGGCGTTGACGCGGATGCCCCTTTTCACCAGGTTTGATGACAGGGATCGGGTGAATGAGACAATGGCGCCTTTGGTGGCCGAGTAATCGAGAAGATGATGGCTGCCGCGGTAAGCGGTGACGGACGTTGAGTTCACGATCGCGCTCCCTTCCTTGAGATAGGACAGCGCAGCCTTGGTCATGAAGAACTGGGAAAAGATATTCGTGCGGAAAGTCCTTTCCAGCTGTTCCGCCGATATTTCCTCGAGATGGTCGCGGGGGTGCTGCTCCGCGGCGTTATTGACAAGTACGTCAAGGCCGCCGAATTCCACCGCCGCCTTTTCGACCGCCTCCCTGCAGAACTCCTCATCCCCGACATCGCCGGAAATCAGCAGGCACCGGCGGTTCTCCTTGCGGACAAGATCCGCCGTATCCTGCGCGTCTTTGTGCTCGTTCAAATACACTATGGCGATGTCGGCTCCTTCCTTCGCGAAAGCGATGGCGACGGCCCTTCCGATGCCGCTGTCCCCCCCCGTGATCAAGGCCGCCTTATCCTGAAGTTTGCCGCTCCCCCGGTATTCGGGTTTCCGGACCTCCGGGCGGGGCGACATTTCGGATTCGCGGCCCGGCTGCCGTTTCTGGTGCTGGGGAGGACGGGTCTGTCTGGTTTTTTTCATAAGGTCCTCGGGGAAAAGCATGCGATAAAAATGCGGAGATCGGAATAGAGCGCGGCCTGATTTTTCTGCGCGAAAAGACTTAATCCGGAATGGTTTATCAGAGGAGGCGGAAGGGTCAGACGTGCTTCAGCTTCATCAAGGCGTTTTCGACGGCCGTCTCCAGTTCCTTCTGGGCGAATTCGACTTCGGGGAGATAGAATTCCCAGTTCTCGCCGGCCGCATCAAATTGGTGGAGTTTACGCAAGGCTATTTCCCGCTTCAGGAAGATGTTCTCGACTTCCGGTTCACATTTCATTCTCCGATCCTCCTTCAGCTCATCGAAGGCGGTCCGGATCTCGTCGATACGATCGCTCCATTCGCTCAGCAGAGCCTCCATCTCGTTGTGGAATTCTTCTTTGTCCGGCATCGGAAAACTCCGGTATTTATTTGGGCTAAGGATAATAATCTTCCGCCGGTTTCTTCCATCCGCGGAATACCTTATTTTAGTCAGCTAAAAACCTTAGAAAAAGGTTCCCGTTCTCAGTTCACGGTTACCCGTTCTTTCGTTTCGCAACTCGGAACCAAAAAATAAAACAGTCACTGCTGCGAACCGAGGATGGAACTGCAAACCGGGAATTGCGGACTGGAACCGCGAACTGTGAACTCAAAACAAGATGGAGGCCGTGATGGGCAGGTGGTCGGAAGCCGTCCGGGACAGAGGAGTCTTATGCACGGAAAATTCCGGCCTGGCCCCATTGCCGCATACCCATATCCTGTCGAGGGCGAAGACGGGAAACCGGGAAGGGAAGGTGCGGCACGATGAAGCCGCGCCGACGCGGGAATGGATCGTCTTGAGGGAATTGCTCATGGGGATCCATTCGTTGAAGTCGCCCATGATCAAGGCGGGGCGTTCCATCCGGCGGTCTATTCTGTCCAGAAGCCGGCGGATCTGGTGTCTGCGTTCGACGGCGCTGCATCCGAGATGGGTTACTACCGTCCGCAGGAGCGCGCCGTTGACGTTCAGATCCACGTCCATTGCTCCCCGGGGTTCCCGGCCGGGAATGCTCAGGTCGATAAGGCGGACGCCCACGACGGGAAATTTCGTCAGGAGGGCATTGCCGTAACAGCCCTTCTTATCTCTGATGCAGGGCCCGGCCACCGCTTTGAGCCTCGTCCGGGCGGCAAGATAGTCGAGCTGCAGCATGCGCTCGGCGGCCAGCCTGGAATCGACTTCCTGAAGGCCGATAACGTCCGGCTGCAATTCCCGAATGACCTCCGCTGTCCGTTCGGGGCTGTACCGGCCGTCAATCCCGAAGCAGCTGTGGATATTGTAAGAGGCCACGGACAGGCGGGAAGGCAGTATTTCAGCTGCTGCGGCGGGAAAGCGGGTCAAATCTCTTTCCTCGCGATGTGTCTTGTCAGCCAGTAACTGCCTGATAGAAACAGCAGGACGATTCCGGCGAGCAGAAGCAGGCTCTGGGGATTAGGATAACGAATGGCGGCGCCCAGCCGGTCTCCGAACAGCGTAAGGGCAAAGACACCCGGCACTTCACCGATCAGCGTACCGAGGAAATAGTCCCGAAAGCGGATGCGGGAGGCTCCGGCAATCAGGTTTATAACCGTAAAAGGCGCTATGGCGGTCACCCGCAGCAAAATCACGGCAAAGAAGCCGTGCCGGACGATGTGGCGGCTGACGCGGTTCGCCCGCTTTCCGGCGATCCTGCGGATCAGATCACGGCCGAGGGTCTGCCCGATCCCGTACGAGAGCGAGGCGCTCGAGAGGCACCCTATTAAAGAATAGAAAAAGGCGTATAGCGGGTCAAAGATCAGGACGGTCGAAATGATGAGAATAGTGATCGGGATTACCAGTCCCGCCAGGGCGTAAACGGCGGGAACAAGAAAGGGGATCAGCGTATTTTCCCTGAACGGAGCTATCAGCGACGATATTACTTCAGGACGAATCCATTCGCCGAGGGGAGACCAGTGCCAGACGGCGGCAAGCGCGCCGAGCGCGGCCAGCAGGGCGACCAGGCTCAGCGGGCGCGTTCCCCGGCGGTCCTTCACTTCCTCCGGCAGCATCCGGGCAAGGACGTAATCGGCGTTCATCGGCTTCTCCGGATCGCAGATGACCTCGTCGCAGATGGCCGATCCCCGGTCTTCATTTTCCGGCTCCAATTCCTTTATTTTCCCGCTCTTGCGGCGTATTGACTCAACCGCCCCGACGAGAGAGCCTTCCGCCTCTTCAGCGGCGGCGACTTCCCCGGCGTCCGTTCCCAGGTGTTCTCCAATGAGCCGCCTCCGGAACAGCACAATGGCCTCGCGAACGCGGCTTTCGCCCCCGGCTTCGATCATCAGGTCGCACTCGGTATCAAGTCCCATGGATCTGTTGCTCATATTTGCCGATCCTATCCGCAGCAGCTCGTCATCGACGATCAGGACCTTGGAATGTATCTCCAGGCCGGGCAGAGCCGGGGAATATACGCGGAGTCTGCCGCTGATATCCGCCTTCCGGAGCATCCGGAGCAACTGGTCCCGGTAAATCCCCATTGTATTCTGCTCCAGCCATCCTGAACACCTGGCCGGAACAATCATGACGATCTCCGGCCCATTTTCGGCCCTCAGGCGGCCTGCAAGGATATTGCCGATCAGCGAGGACGTGAAATACTGGTTTTCTATATAGATGCTTTTTCGGGCGGAGGAGAGCATATCTGTGAAGAGACGCTCCACCTCCCTTACTTCCGGGTAGTCCCCCCATTTCGGGAAAGTCCTCGCAATGGCCGCCTGCACGTTGTCGATATCGGGCCGCACCCCGGGAGGCCATCTGTCCGCAGGAGCGGCGGCCCGGATGGAACAGCCGGTGGCCCTTCTCCACCTTTCACGGAAAATTTCCCCCAGGCATGCGGCGGCTTCGCCTTCCACCATGATCTGTACGTCATGGAAGGGATGGTATGGCGCCCCCCAGGGATCTATTCGGTAGGGGTCTTCCGATCTGTGCTCGGGCGTATCCCATCTCCTTGCCGTAAGGTCGAATCCTCCCGAAAATGCCACCGAATCGTCAACTACCACGATCTTCTGATGATGTGAGGCCCCCAAAGGATGGTTCCCGTCGAAACGGACATGAATTCTCGACCGCGTCCGCCAGTTCAATTTGAACAGGGGCATGAACTCCCGTTCAAAAAGGTAGATCATGGCAAAGTCCCAGGTAAGAATATAGATATGCAAATCGTTCCGCTCCGAAACGAGATTGTTCAGGAACTCGCCGAGCCGGGCCGGATCATGGCTTTCGGGCCGGTCCGGTTTCAGCTCCAGCCTGCTGTCGATATCCCATCCGGCGATCAGGATAGATTGGCGCGCCTGCCTCGCCGCTGCCACCAATGCTTCGAAGTAGGCTTTCGCATCCACTAAAAAAGCGGCGCGCCCGGTATGGACGCGTCGCCAGCAGTTTATTCCTTCAACAGCGATAACTTTTCCCTGAGGCATGGCTTTAGCCTTCAGAAATCGCTCCGTATGGAATCACGCGGCGTAATGGACGTAATGGAACAGATTAAGAGGGTTCAAGTTGATAAATCCGGAAAAAAGAGGAAGTATGAAGAGAAATGGCGCGATCAAAAACGGGTTCAAAAAGAGATGTTCTCGAAGCCTCTTTACAGTTTCAATCCTTACTACGAATAGGCAGGGCTGTCAACCCGCCGAGGCGCGATCAGCGCTTGCCGCCGCACATTTCGCGTGCGGACCGGCCTTTTATTATGATATAGAAAACCCCCCTTTAAAAGGGAAAGTCCCGCCTTCAGTCAGGGAGAAAAGGTGTGCCGGAAATACTGGGCCAGATACAGCTTAACTGGGATTTCGTTTTAGGTTTTTTAAGCATTGTCGTCATCGACCTGATTCTCGCGGGGGACAACGCCGTGGTCATCGCCATGGCAGTGAGGACCCTCCCGCGCGAGGAACGGAAAAAGGGGATTATTTTCGGGGCGGGTGCGGCGGTCATGCTCAGGGTCGTGCTGACCTTTTTTGCCGCGCAGCTTCTTCAGGTCCAGTTTGTCAAGTTTGTCGGTGGCTTGCTGATCATCTGGATCGGAATCAAGCTGTTTATCGAAGGTGTTCCGGACGAAGAGGTGCAGCGGGAGGCAAAGACCTTCTGGCAGGCGATCTGGGTGATAGTCGTCGCTGATATCACAATGTCTGTAGACAATGTCCTGGCGGTTGCCGGAGCTTCCGGGGGAAATCTCTTTCTCCTTATTTTCGGGCTGGGCCTGAGCATTCCTCTTGTAGTCTTTACGAGCAATCTTCTTTCCATGCTGATGGACAAGTACCCCATCATAATTTACATCGGGGCCGCCATCCTGGGAAGGGTCGGCGGGGAGATGATGATAACAGATCCCTTTATCAAGGAAATTTTGCATCCCACTGAGTTCCTGCAATACGGCGTGGAAATATTCTTTACGGTCGGGGTAATCGTTGCCGGCAAGCTTTGGCTGCGCATGCAGCGGCAGCGCCAGGGGAAAATACCGGAAGTATGCGAAAACAATGAAAACCGAGGTGCATAATGGCGGTATTGACCATATCCAGGAAATTCAGAAGCGGCTCTCAGGAAATAGGAAAGATGCTTGCCGATAAGGTGGGCTATACGTATATCGGAAAGGAGAGAATCCTGAGCGATATGCAGAGAGCGGGCGAACGGTGCGGGCAACTCCTGACGGATCTGGATGAAGCCGCCCCTTCCCTCTGGGAAAGATTCGACAACGAATACAGGGGCTTCGTATCACTGATAGAGAGTTACATCTTCGATTATGCCTGGAGGGACCGGGCGATCATCGTAGGCAGAGGCGGCGCCCACCTCCTCTGCGACATACCTTTCGTCCTCCGGGTCCGGTTGAGCGCCCCGCTCGAGTACCGGATCGACCGGACGATGCGCGAAGACCAGGTGGACAAGGAAACAGCGAAGTGGATGGTCCAGACTGTAGACCGCAGGAGGGCGGGATATGTCCAGGCCAATTACGGCGTAGACTGGAACGACCAGCGCTGCTACGACATGATCTTCAATACCGGCGTCCAGTCTCATGAGCTGATAACGGACATTCTGGCCAGCGCTTTAACGGACCGGGACAGAAAGGTAACCCCTGAATGGAAAGAGGTTCTCCTGGGGAGAAAGATTGCCGCCAAGATTCGCGCCTCCGCGTTCCTGGATCCCAAGCTGAATATTCCGACGCTGCAGGTGGAATACGCAAAGGGGAGCCTGATTTTAAAAGGGACCGCCCACAGCCGGGCGGAATACGATAAGGTGGAAAAATTGGCGAAAAAACTGGCCAAGTCGATTCCGGTCTGCAATAACCTTCGTTTCAGGAAATGATCCGGCAATGAGATCATGTTTAAGCATCTTCCTTAAGGATCGGAGTCTCTCCAGCCTGCCCGGAGGAATTCATAAACCTGAACAATTCGCACTTTTTTTGAGAGGAAAAAGCCAGAAAAAACAAGAGCTTGTTTATAGTTCTTGACTGGAGCGCATGTTTGTGCCACTTTGCGGCGCCCGGAGGATCTTAGATGGATAAATTTACATTCGGAGTCACGATGACAGTCATAGGAATGGGCGGCACTCTGCTCAGCATCTGGCTGCTCAGCCTTGTCATAGATCTTTTAAGACGTATATTCCCGTTCCGGGAATCCGAAAATAAGGAGTAGACCGTGATTGATGCGTTACTGATGGGTCTGAACGGCCTTATAGTAGGACTCACCAATCTTACGTTGCCCAATGTAATTATGATTTCCGCCGGCTGCGGCCTTCTGTATCTGGGGATAAAAAAGGATTACGAGCCGCTCTTGCTGGTCCCGATCGGTTTCGGGGCCATCCTCGTCAATATCCCCCTGGCCGGAATGATGGAGCCTGAAGGATTCCTCCGGTATTTTTACGATGCGGGCGTCCTGACCGAAATTTTCCCCTGCCTGATCTTTATCGGGATCGGGGCGATGACCGATTTCGGCCCCCTTCTGGAAAATCCCCGCATCCTGCTTCTCGGGGCGGCGGGCCAGTTCGGCATATTTCTAACCCTTCTGCTTGCCCTCATGCTCGGGTTTTCCTATCTGGATTCCGTGGCGATCGGAGTTATCGGTGCGTGCGACGGCCCCACGGCCATTTACGTTACGTCGAAGTACGCTCCCCATCTCCTGGGGGCGGTCTCCGTGGCGGCTTATTCCTACATGTCCCTCGTACCCCTGATCCAGCCTCCCATCATGCGGCTCCTCACCTCGGACCGGGAACGCAAGATTGTCATGAAGTACGAAGGGAAAAAGGTTTCCAAGACTCTGAAGATAGTATTTCCGATCGCCGCAACGATCGTCACGTGTCTGATAGCGCCGAAGGGAACGCCGCTGATGGGCATGATCATGCTTGGGAATCTTCTCCGGGAATCGGGCGTCGTTTCGCGGCTGACCAAGTCCGCCGAAAATGAGATAGCGAACGTCGTCACCCTCCTGCTCGGACTGACGATCGGGGCGACCATGGAGGGGTCGGCGTTTCTGAAAGGACAGACCCTGCTCGTCCTCGGTCTGGGATTCCTGGCCATCTGCCTGGATACGGTTACCGGAGTCCTGTTCGGGAAACTCATGTGCTTCCTGTCGAGGGGCAAGGTGAATCCCCTGATCGGGGCCGCCGGCATTTCCGCCTATCCCATGGCGGCGAGGGTCGTCCAGGTCGAAGCGCGGAAATACAACAAACACAATCACCTTCTGATGCATGCCATCGGGGCGAATACGGGAGGGCAGATCGGCTCGGTAATGACGGCGGCGATCATGCTTTCGGTGCTGAAGGGGATGGGGCTGGGCTGAAATCAGGTATTGGGTATTGGGTATCGGGTATCAGGTCCGAGGACAGCCCATCTCAGCATATCTCCTTGCGCCCCGCCCAATACCTGACACCCAGCATTCAAAACCCAAAACCCAATACCCAAAACCCGATACCCAATACCCGCCTTAAAGTCCCACCCCGGCGATTTCCGTGGCGCACCTCGGGCATTTTCCATCCCGGATCACGTTTTTAAGGACGGAAAAACCGCTGCGCTGTACGAGCAGCATGCCGCAGTGAGGACACTTTGTGTCATTTCCCTTGCCGGGTACGTTGCCGAGATACACAAACTGCAGGCCGGCCTCCCTGCCGATTTCGTAGGCCCTCTCGAGGACGCCGACGGGAGTGGCATTCCGCTCTTCCATCCTGTATTGAGGATGGAAACGGCTGACGTGCCAGGGAATGCCGCGATCGACGCCGGAGAGAAACTCCGCAATGTCTTTTATCTCCTCCTCGGAATCGTTGAGACCGGGAACGATCAACGTCGTCACTTCGATCCATATTCCTGTTTTTTTCATGAGCCTGATGCTGTCCAGGACGGGCGCGAGGCGCCCTTTGCAGATTTTTTTGTAATAACCGTCGCGAAAAGATTTGAGATCGACATTGGCCGCGTGAAGGAAGCCGTTATAAAGGGAAAGCATCTCCGCGGTCATGTACCCGTTCGTGACGAATACGTTCTTCAGTCCCTCCTTTCCGGCGGATTGCGAGATCTCGTAGGCGAATTCGAAGAAAATTGTGGGTTCGGTATAGGTGTAGGAAATGCTCCGGCAACCGGTCTGCCGGGCCTGGCTGACCACGTCTTCGACGCGCGCCGCGCGGGGCTTCAGTCCCAGGTCGCGCGCCTCTCTGACCTGGGAAATCTGCCAGTTCTGACAGAAATCGCAGCGGAAATTGCACCCGATTGCCGCAATGGAGTAGGAATAAGTGCCGGGATGGAAATGGTACAGAGGTTTTTTTTCGATAGGGTCTATATTATGGGCGATCAATTCGCCGTAGGCATGAGTATAGAGGATGCCTGCCCGGTTTTCCCGTACGCCGCAGATGCCGAAACCCCCGTCGGGTATCTTGCAGCGGTGATTGCATAAAAAGCAGGAGACTTTCTTCCCGTCCGATTTTTTATACAGCAGCGCTTCCTTCAGGACCATGTCGCCCCGCCGGCAGTGGGAAAGCATCAAATCCCCGTTTTTTACAAGGAAAACACAGCCTATTTTTTTTTGCAACGGAAATTCCGGACTGTTTCCGTTCGCGGTGTTGCGGTCCATTGTGACTGGAACAGCAATGGGCAGCGGACCTGCTACAGACCGGAGGAGACGACTCCCTCCGCCCGGATCTCGTGCATGTATTCGGCGATGTTTTCGCAATGGTCCGATATCCGCTCGAGATTTACAAGCATCTCAATGAAAATGGGACCCGCCTCCGCCTGGCATATCCTTCGATGGAATCTCTCCAGGTGTTTCTCCCTTGCCTGCCGGACGATGCGGTCTATGTCCTTTTCCCGATCGGAGATCATGACGATCGCTTCCTCGCCCCATGCGTCCACCAGTTTTTCGGCGTCCTCCATGTTCCTCGCCACCAGCAGGCGGATCTCATGCAGCTCCATCATGCCCATTACGGAAAATTGAATATCTCTCCGGTGCTTCTGGTGGGCCAGCTCGACAAGGTTGACCGAATGGTCCCCTATCCTCTCAATATCGTCCGCCATGGCCGTATACGAAAAGAGCTTTTTGGAATTTTCAGCCGACAGCTCCCGGCAGGAGAGCTTCCAGAGATAATTCACGATCTCTGTGCGCAGATTATCGAGGGCGGGCTCAAGATAGAGTACGTTGCGGCACTTGCCCGAATCGTAGGTTTCGGCGGCCTCCATCGCCTCGTCGGACATCCTTCTTGCAAGTCTGATCGTCCGGGTCATTTCCATCCGCACGCTTTTGAGCGCTTTTTCCGGATCGGTTATGAGCCGGGGATCGAGATACTCGGGCCACAGCGCGATAATCGATTCACGGCCGGGGATGATTCTCTCGATCAGTCTTGCCACCGGACCGAGCACCGGGAGGAAAGCGGCGGCGATGAACACATTGAGAAAAAAGTGCCCCAGGGCGATCTGCTGGGCGGTATTTGCCGAAATGGTTTTCAGCAGGGCGATGAACAGGGGAAAAAACGGCAGGACCAGTCCGACGCCGGCGAGCTTGAAAAAGAAATGGGCGGCGGCCGTCCTTCTGCCGCTGATCCCGGCCGTCAGCCCGGCCAGCAGGACCGTAACTGTCGTCCCTATATTTGCCCCGAACACTATCGGCAGTGCGGTTTCAATCGTCACCAGATCCTGCTGGGCCATGACTGCGAGAATGCTGATCGGCACCGAGGAGGCATGGATGAGAGCGGTTATGGCCAGGCCGACGCCGAACCCGATCAGGGGGTTCGCCGCCTGGCGGAGCAGAATGCCGGCTCCTTGCTCTTTCAGGGGCGCCGCCGCCTGGCCGGTCATTTCCAGGCCGAAGAACATCAGACCGAAATAGAAGAGGAGCTCTCCGGCTCTTTTCCCTTTCTCTTTTCCCGACAGCCAGAAAATGCTTCCCGCTACGATAAACGCGGGAGACAGGGCGGTCACTTTCCAGACAACGAGCTGGACGGTAACCGTCGTTCCGATATCGGCGCCGAGGAGGATCCCGAGCGAGTGGTAGAAACTGATGAGTCCGGCGCTGACGATCCCCACGGTGATGACGGTGGACGCCGTGCTGCTCTGAAGCAGGATGGTGGTTGTGAGCCCTACGAGCAGGCCGCTTAACTGGCGGCCGACCGCATATCTGATGTATTCCCGGATGCGGGCCGTCAGCAGCTGCCTGACTGTTTCGCCCAATCTGACGAGACCGATAAGGAAAAGGGCCATGCCTGTCAGGAAGAGAATTATTTCGGACCACATAATCGCCTCTGGATGGGGCTAAGGGCAAAAGGCTAAGGGCTAAAGACAAAGGATAGCACGGGCATAAGAAACGTCTTTTGCCCTTCGTCTCTGTAAGCGGAATCTCCTGGGCATCCCTTTAGCCTTTCGCCCTTAGCCATAATGTCCAGCTTTTACCCGGTTTCCGCGGATAATTCAATCTCCCGTCCCGGAAATCTTAATCTGAAAAAGGCATTCCGGAATTATCGTGCGGGTTTCTTCTTTCTTGAATCCATGCCGGGTTTCCGTTATGATTTTTAATATAGCAGAAAGGAGATTTATTCATGTCGAAAGTGATGCCGGAAGGAGAGGATCTGAGAAAGGCGGTCAAGTGGATATCATTTCAGCTTGAGGACGGTTCCGGCAAGCCGTTGAACAAGCTTATCGAACAGGCGGTATTCACATTCGACCTCTCGCCGAAGGACGCCGAGTATCTGATGTCCTTTTTCAAAGGGCGAAAATAGGAATACCCGCCCGATCCGGTTTCTTTGAAGCGGCGCGGACAAGGCGTTCGACCGGCCGTTGCTCCCGCCGGATTCCGCCCGTCCAAAGTTATCTCCCCTCCGGAGAGGGACCGGGCGGCTTGAATCCGGCAGCGACCGCAATCCCGTCCGCCTCGGCGGAAGGGATCAGCGAGCGAATCATGTTTTAAGCATCTCCCTCAAGATCGGAGATCTCCTGAGCTTGCTCCGGATTGTCTCCGATTTTTCTCCTCAAAAAAGTGCTTCAGGAGGCAAGTCATGTTCAGCCCGAAACATATCCTTGTGCCTTCGGATTTTTCGGCCCATTCGGATCAGGCATTGAGCCTGGCCAGAGACATTGCCCTTCAGTTTCATTCAAAAATTCATCTTCTTCATGTCATCGATGAGAAAATACAGCAATGCGCCGTCGATTACTGCCTTGACATCGGCACGGTCGAGCGGTTCCGCAGCGAAGCCCGGGACGTTTCCGGCAAGAAACTGCGGGAGGCGCTGGATCGGATCGGCGACGGCATTGAAGTCGCGATTGAGGTGCGCGAGGGATCTCCTCACGAGGAAATCGCCAAAGTGCAGCATGAAAAGGGTATTGATCTTGTCGTAATCGGTTCGCGGGGAAAGTCGGGAATCAGGGGTCATGTCGGCAGCGTTACGGAGAAGGTGATGCGGTTGGCCGGCTGTCCCGTTCTGCTTGTAGGGGCCCGGTCGACCTGAGACCCGGCGGCCCGTCGGAGCGCTGTAGTGAAAAAAGTAATAGTTCCCAATCGCATCTGGTCGATGGCGCATTGCGTCTTCAGGACAGTTATCCCGGCCGCACACGGTTTTCTGACCGGATGGGTCCGGAAGGCGCAAAATATTCCCGATCCGGAATTGCGCCGGCAGGCTTTGATGAGCATCGCCGCCAAGACCTTCCACTGCGAGGGAGGAGCGCTCTACTCGCTTCTGGCCGGCGCGCGGGCGATGGAAGCCGCACGGTTCATCATCGCCTATCAGACCATCAGCGATTACCTTGACAATCTCTGCGACCGGAGCACCTCGACGGACCCTTCCGACTTCAGGGCATTGCATGAATCCATGCTGCACGCCCTCACCCCCGGAGCGCCCGGGGCGAATTATTACCGGAACCGGGAGGAGCAGGCGGACGGGGGGTATCTCCTCGATCTGGTCAGGACCTGCCAGGATGTCCTGGCGCATACGCCGTCGTATGGAACCATCGCCTCTTCCCTCCATGAACTTGCGGGGTATTACTGCGACCTGCAGGTGCACAAGCACGTTCCGGCGGAAGCGAGGGTGCCGCGGCTGAAGCAGTGGTTCGAAAGCCACCGCACGCTCATACCGGAGATGAGCTGGTATGAATTCTCGGCATGCGCAGGATCCACGCTGGGAATTTTCTGCCTCGTATCCTGCGCCCAGCAGGACGGACTGGCCCAGGATCTGATCAATCGCCTGCGCCGGGCCTATTTCCCGTGGATGCAGGGGCTGCATATCCTGATGGACTATCTGGTGGACCAGGAAGAAGACAGCATAGGGGGCGACCTGAATTTCTGTTCATATTACGAAAGCGAGCAGCAGATGCTCGACAGGATATCCTTCTTTTTTGAAAAGGCGAGCCAGGAAGTTTCCTCCCTGCCGAATCCCGGGTTTCACACCATGATCTGCCGCGGCCTCCCCGCCATCTATCTCTCCGACCTCAAAGTCAAGCGGCAAAAGGCGGTCCGGGATCTATCCCGTAAGATCCTCCGCCAGGGAGGGTTTCAGACGTGGTTCTTTTACCTCCACTCCCTGCTGTACCGGAGACTCATTTCACAGGAGAACACACTGCAACAGCCCGCCTGATATTCCAGAGATTCCCCCGGGAATCCGCGATGCTCCTGGATTTCCAGGGACGTTCCCCCTCCTTTACCCCTTTACTTCGGCAGTGCGGTTGGTTATAAAAAACCGATGGCAGAAGAAGAAAAGATACGTATTGTCGACGCTCGCCAGAATAATCTAAAGGGATTCGATCTGGAGATACCGCTCAAGAGCCTGGTCGTAATAACGGGACTAAGCGGAGCGGGCAAATCGTCTCTCGCTTTCGATGTGCTGTATGCCGAGGGACAGCGCCGGTATGTCGAGACTTTCTCGCCGTATGCCCGGCAGTTCATGGAGCGCATGGACCGCCCCCGGGTTAAATCGATCGAAGGCATCCCTCCCTCGCTGGCGATCGCCCAGGGGGATCCGGTCAGGACGTCCCGATCGACCGTGGGAACGATCACGGAAATCACGGACTACATGAAGCTGCTGTATGCCCGGATTTCCATTCTGGAGTGCCCATCATGCGGGCGCCCCGTAATGAAGCACACTCCCCGGACCATCTATGAAGACCTCCTTCGCCTGGAGGAAAAAACCCCGGTGGTAGTTACTTTTCCAGGAGGAGCCGAATCGGGCCCGGATTTCCGGGACAGGCTTCGCCGCGCCGGATTCTACCGGGTCTGGTCGCAGGGGAAAGTCGTGCCGATCGAAGATTCCGGAGACGCCGGCAGCATCGTATTCGACAGGTTTCATTTCAGGGCCTCCGACCGCAAACGGATCGTTGATTCCCTCGAATCCGCCCTGAAACAGGGGAAGGGCAGGCTGGATATCCACCTCCCCGGGGAAAGCCGCCGTTACAGCGCCCGGCTGGAATGCCCTTATTGCGGTCTTCGCTTCCGGGACCCCGCGGCGAATGCATTCTCGTTCAATTCGCCGGCCGGGGCCTGCGATACCTGCCGCGGTTTCGGCCGGGTAATAGACATTGATCCCGATCTCGTAGTTCCCGACAAAAGCAAGACCATAAGCGGCGGGGCCGTGAAGCCCTGGGCGGGCATAGCCCGCGTTGAATTCGAAGACCTCAAGTCATTCTGCCGGCGGCGCCGGATCCCTCTCGATACCGCCTTCGGCGAACTGAAGAAGGAGCACCAGCGGCTGATCTTCGATGGGGACCGGGATTTTTACGGCATAAGGGGATTTTTCCGCTGGCTCGAGACGAAACGGTACAAACTGCATGTCAGGGTCTTTTTGTCGCGCTACAGGGGGTTTGTCACCTGTTCGGAATGCGGGGGAGCGAGATTCAAGCCGGAGACGCTGCTCTGGCGCGTCCGGGGGGAAAACATCGCCCGGTTTTACAGCCTGTCGATAGACGAAGCGGGAGATTTCATCGACGCCCTTTCCGCGGAGCCGCTTGACGATGCCTCCCGGGTCCTCGTGGGGGAAGTCGGCAGGCGGCTGGAATACCTGCGCGGCGTCGGCCTGGGGTATCTTACGCTGGACCGGCAGTCGAGGACCCTCTCCGGCGGGGAAGTCGCCCGGGTCAGCCTGACCAAGGCCCTCGGCTCGTCTCTCGTGGATACCCTCTATGTCCTCGACGAGCCCACCGTAGGCCTGCATCCCAGGGACAGCGGAAGGCTCCTCTCTTCCTTGAGGAAGCTGCGCGACATGGGAAATACCGTCGTCGTCGTCGAGCACGACCCCGAGATCATACTCGGCGCGGACCACGTGATCGACCTGGGGCCGGGCGCGGGCGAAGAGGGCGGGTACGTCCTCAGCAGCGGTCCTCTCTCCAGAATCATGAAAGATGAAAAGTCCGTTACGGGAGGATACCTGTCTGGCCGGTTCCGCATCCCCCTTCCCGGGAAGAGAGTATCCGCCGAGCGGTTTATCGAAATCCGCGGCGCTGCGGAACATAATCTGAAGGGAATCGATGTGAAAATTCCACTGGGCGCCATGACGGCGATCACGGGGGTATCCGGGTCAGGGAAGAGCACCCTGGGAATAGATGTCCTGTATCGCGGGCTTAAAAGGCTGAAGGGCGAGCCGGAGGAGAGGCCGGGAAAATACGGCTCCATCAGGGGCGAGGAACATGTCCGGCAGGTAGTCCTTGTGGACCAGCGTCCCGTGGGCCGTACCCCGCGCGCCGCGCCCGTCACCTTCATGAAGGCGTTTGATCCGATCCGCGCGCTTTTTGCGGAGCAGCCCCTTGCCAGGGAGCGCGGGCTTAAGAGTTCCTCCTTTTCCTTCAATACTCCGGGCGGCAGGTGCGAGGCATGCAGGGGAGAGGGTTTTGAGAAAATAGAAATGCAGTTCCTCTCAGACGTCTTTGTCGTCTGCCCCGCATGCGACGGGAGGCGGTTTTCCGGGGCGGCGCTTGAAGTGGATTACCGCGGCAGGACTATCGACCGCGTCCTTTCCATGACGATCTCCGAAGCGATCGGCTTTTTCTCCGGCATGAAAAAAATAACGGAACCCCTGCGGGTGCTTGCATCCGTCGGGCTGGGCTATCTCAGGCTCGGACAGCCGGTTCATACCCTGTCGGGGGGAGAGGCGCAGCGGCTGAAGCTCGCCCGCTACATCGCGGGTAAAAAGCAGGAGAAGACGCTGTTCATTTTCGACGAGCCCTCGGTCGGACTTCACCCGTGCGACGTTTCCGTGCTGATGCAGGCGTTTGGAGCGCTGGTCAGGGAGGGACATACGGTCCTTTTTATCGAGCATAATCCGGAAATGATCAAATGCGCCGATTACGTCGTGGATCTTGGCCCGGAAGGCGGGGAAGAAGGGGGGAGGGTTGTCGCCTCCGGGACTCCCGAGGAAATAGCCGCCGAAAAGAATTCCCGTACCGGGAGGCATTTGCGGCCGTATCTCGAGAACGCATCGGCCGCGCCGCGGATTCGCCCGCCCGTTGCCGGAAAGACCGCCGCTGTAAACGGCGAAGGTATCGTCATTCGGGGGGCGCGGGAACACAACCTCCGGGAAATATCCGTCACTATTCCGCGGGGCAGGATGGTGGCGGTAGCCGGGGTCAGCGGATCCGGCAAATCGACGCTCGCCTTCGATGTCCTGTTCGCGGAAGGGCAGAGGCGGTACGTGGAGTGCCTGCCGGCGTATATCCGCCAGTATCTCGGGATCATGGAGCGTCCCGACGTGGATGACATTTCGGGAATACCTCCGACCGTGGCGATAGAGCAGCGGACGAGCCGTTCGGGCCGGAAGTCCACGGTCGCCACCCTGACGGAGATCTACCATTACCTGCGACTTCTCTACAGCAAACTGGGCGTGCAGCATTGTCCCGAGTGCGACCGGCCGGCGGCTTCCTACTCGCCCGGGGAAGTCGCGGCCGAGATTTTGAAGCGGTACGGCGGGAAGAAAATAAAAGTGCTCGTCCCGCTCGTTTCCGGGCGCAAGGGCTTTCATCGCGGGCTGCTCGAAAAAGCCCGGAAGCGCGGAATTCGCGAGGTCATCGCCGACGGATCGGTTTTTGCGCTCGACTCTCTTCCGGACCTCGGCCGTTACCGGGAGCACGACATTGACGTGGTGATCGGGGAGGTTTCGCCGGGCCGGAAGAACCGGCTTGAGCTGGAGGAAGCCGTGAAAAAGGCGTTCGAAGCCGGCAAGGGAACGGTCCGCATCATGGCCGGAGGGAGGGCGGAGACTTTCAGCGAGAAGGCGTATTGCGCGAATTGCGGCCGCGGCTTCGAAGAACTCGATCCAAGGCTTTTTTCCTTCAACAGCCGGCGGGGCGCCTGCACCCGCTGCGAGGGGATGGGCGCGATCGGCGATTCGGCCGTATGCCCGCTCTGCGGGGGAAAGAGGCTGCGCCGGGAGGCGCTGGCCGTCCGGGTCGGCGGCTTGAGTATCGGGGAACTGGTTTCATTGCCGGTTGCGGAGGCGGAGCGGGCCCTCTCGTCCCTGCGCTTTCAGAAAAGAGATCTGGCCGTCGCGGAAGGCATCCTGGGAGAACTGTTGCCGAGGCTCGAATTTCTCAGGCAGGTCGGGCTCGATTACCTTTCGCTCGACCGTTCCGGAGACACCCTGTCCGGGGGGGAGGGGCAGAGAATCCGCCTGGCGGGCCAGCTTGGGACCAACCTGCGGGGCGCCTGCTATATACTGGACGAGCCCACAATCGGCCTTCACCCGCGCGACAACAGAAAGCTGCTCTCCGTGCTGGAACTGCTGAAGCGAAAAGGGAACTCCATCGTGGTCGTGGAGCACGATGAAGAGACGATCCGCGCGGCCGACCACATTGTGGACCTCGGCCCGGGGGCCGGTCCGGCGGGAGGAAAAGTGGTCGCCGAGGGCAGTCTCGAGGCCGTCATGTCCTGCCCGGATTCCGTTACGGGCGCATTTCTGAAAAAGAGCCGGGGCCGGATGCCCTCCAGGCTGAGACAGGCCAGGGGCTGGCTCGGGATATACGGGGCAAACCGCCACAACCTGAAAAATTTGAACGTTCGCATACCGCTGGGCACGCTGACGTGCATAACGGGAGTCAGCGGCTCCGGGAAATCGACGCTGGTTAAAGATATAATCTGCGGCGGGCTGGAATCCGTTCTGGCCGGAATTCCAGGGAAAAACGGATTCAGGAGGATTGAGGGATGGAAAGAGCTGAAGCGGGTGTTCGAAGTGGATCACTCCCCGATCGGGCGGACGCCGCGGTCTACGCCCGCCACCTACATCGGGATCTTCGATGAGATACGCCGGCTTTTTTCGATGCTGCCCGATTCGAGGACGAGGGGATACGGACCGGGGCGCTTCTCTTTCAACACAGCGGGCGGCCGCTGCGAAACATGCGCCGGACAGGGGAGAATCCGGGTCGAGATGGATTTCCTTCCCGATGTTTACATAGAATGTGAAACGTGCGGAGGACGGAGGTTTACGGATGAAACGCTCGACGTCCTCTATCGAGGGAAGTCCATTCATGACGTTCTGGAGATGACTTTCGGGGAGGGTCTGGAATTCTTTGCCTCGGTTCCCCGCATCCGCAGGGCGGTGGGCCTTGTCGTGGATATCGGACTGGATTACCTGCGCTTCGGGCAGCCCAGCCCCACTCTCTCCGGGGGGGAGGCGCAACGGATCAAGCTGGGCAGGGAGCTCGCCGCGGGTTCGACGGAACAGAGTCTGATCATCCTCGACGAGCCCACGACCGGTCTTCACATGGCGGACATCGACCGGCTTCTTTCGGCGCTGCAGAGACTCGTGGAAAGAGGGGCATCGGTCCTGGTTATCGAGCACAATCTCAGGGTAATCGGAGAAGCGGATTACATCATCGATTTAGGGCCGGAGGGAGGCCGTCTCGGCGGAAAGATAGTTGCGCAGGGCGCCCCCCCGGATATCCTGAAGTGCGCGGAATCGCATACGGCGAGACATCTAAGGGAGTATTACGGGAAGGGCTAAAGGCAAAAGGCAAAGGGCAAAGGGCAAAGGGGAGTTGGAGGCCACAATTCCCGTGATTTTACCTTGAGCCTCGTGCCTTTAGCCCTTTGCCTCTAGCCCTGTTTTTTATAATATTTCATCGCCTCCGGAATAAGGCCCTGTATGTTCCTGATCCGCGATTCCGGGGCCGGGTGCGTGGACAGGAATTCCGGGGGCCTCGGCCCGCCTTCTTTGTTCATTCTCTCCCAGAGGGGAACCGCCGCGTGAGGATCGTACCCGGCCTTGGCCATGAGAGCGAGACCGATCCGGTCGGCTTCGTTTTCCTGGATACGGCTGTAAGGAAGAATAAAGCCGATATTCGAGCCGATCCCGTAAAGATTGAGAAATATGCTCCGGGTAGCGGCGCTCTGCTGGGAAAGAGCCAGATCGAGACCTATCCCCCCCATCTGGGCGACGAGGGCCTGGCTCATTCTCTCGTTCCCGTGTCTGGCGATGGCGTGCGCCACTTCATGTCCGACGACTACGGCAAGCCCCGTCTCGTCCTGAGTGATGGGAAGAATTCCCGTATATACGCCTACTTTTCCTCCCGGCATACAGAAGGCGTTGACGGTGTTATCGTCCAGCAGGTTGAATTCCCAGCGGAAGTCCTTTACATCCCGGCTTCTCCCCGCATCGCGCATGAAATCCTCGGCCGCGGTCGCGATGTTCTTTCCCACCCGCTGCACCATGGCCGTTTTCACAGGATCCGTGGAAACTTTCGTTTGCTCCAGCAATTCATGATATTGCTGGCTGCTGAGAGACAGCATCTGCGTTTCCGGCACGAGACTGAGCGTTTTCCTCTCCGTAAGGGGAACGGTGGCGCAGGACAGCGCCAGGAGCAGCACGGGAAATATGAAAAGTATCAGCAGCTTCTTGCCCATTATCCCGACCTCGCATTATGATCAGAGACGTTCCGCCATGTATTGTGCGAGATCCGCCACCCGGCACGAATATCCCCATTCATTGTCGTACCAGGCGACCACGCGCGCCATGTCGCGGCGAAGAACATCCGTGAACTGCATGTCTATGATGGACGAGTGGTCGTCGCCTTTGAAATCCGATGAAACCAGCGGCGCGGGCTCGACCGCCATTATTCCCTTCAGTTCTCCTTCCGCCGCTTTCCGGAGAGCGTCTTTCAGCTCTTCGGTTGCGGTCTCTTTTTTCAGCTGAACGGTGAAATCGAGGATGGAAACGGTCGGAGTGGGAACTCTCAGGGAGTAGCCGTCGAACCTGCCCTTCAAGTCCGGTATGATGAGGGCGAGGGCCCTCGCGGCGCCCGTGCTCGTCGGAATAATGTTCTGGGCGGCGGCTCTCGCCCGGCGGAGGTCGCGGTGGGCGACGTCGAGAATTTTCTGGTCGTTCGTGTAGGAATGCACGGTAACCATCAGCCCCTTCTCGATGCCGAACTCACGGTGCACTATCCAGGCCGGCGGCGCCAGGCAGTTCGTGGTGCAGGACGCGTTTGACACGATGTGATGTTTGTCCGGATCGTATGCCCCCTGATTTACTCCGATCGCGATGGTGATGTCCTCTTTTTTGGCGGGCGCCGTGATGATTACCTTCCTGGCTCCTCCTTCAATATGGGCGGCCGCCTTGGGGCCCTCGGTAAACAATCCCGTGCTCTCCACCACTATATCCACGCCCTCATCGTCCCAGGGAATGTCGGCGGGATCGCGCACGGCGAAGCTCTTGATCGGCTTTCCACTGATGACTATCCGGTCCTTTTCGGCCGCGACCTCCCCCGCAAAACGGCCGTAATTGGTGTCGTACCTGAAAAGATGGGCGTTGGTTCCGGTATCGAAAAGATCATTGATCGCCGCAACCTCCAGGGAATCGGGATAGCGCTCCAGGACGGCTTTGAGCACCTGGCGCCCGATCCGGCCGAAACCGTTGATGCCGAGACGAATCATATGAAGTCCCTCACATTAGTTGTCGTCGATGCGGTACTTGGAAGCCGCAAGGAGATCGTAGTTGGTCTTCAGCGCCTGGTAGAGGCGCGCGTTATCAAGGGCGATTGCGCTCAGATTCGCCACGGCTTCCAGGAAGCGCACCTCCTCCGCGGTGAATTTTCGCACTTCTTCGGAATAGACGCGCAATACGCCTATTGTTTTCTTCCCTACGCGCAGCGGCACCACGAGTACGGATTTGATGCCTTCGGTCCGGGCCATTTCTTTATATTGAAAACTGTCGTCGGTCTGGGCGTTTTCCAGCCAGATCGTCTCCCCCGCCATCGCTTTCTGGTCCAGGCCGCTCTCTTTCAGCAGAACCGGTCCCTTGCGGATGTAACTTTCCGAAAGGCCGTACTCCGCGCCCATCAGCAGACGCTTCTTCTTGGCGTCGAGGATGCGGATTGAGGAAGCCTTCACGCCCATCGTGTTGGCGACACACCTGGTGATTTCATCGAGGATCACGGATGTGTCCAGGGAGGCGTTGACGACCCTGGCGATGTTATAAAGAGCGGTAAAAAAATCCATCTTCCTGTTCATGGTTCAAATCCTCTTTTTGGCGCTGGG
>ERZ795058.412-NODE-412-length-67826-cov-26.485694_pt1 | contig 67826 bp, 59 predicted proteins | sample MGYA00375142_ERZ795058 | MGnify/ENA primary metagenome ERZ795058 (study PRJEB30187, sample SAMN05720210) | activated sludge metagenome | isolation source: anaerobic digester from wastewater treatment plant | place: Japan | collected 2015-04-20 ... | reverse complement strand
ATGAAGGTGTCTTCTCGATGCGCTGCCAGCGGGCAAGCCTGTTATAAGTATTACCTGTAAGGTATGGATAATATGCCAATGTAAGGATGTCATCAACAAGCTCTTTGTTCCTGTCGAAGACCTGCATCAAATCCCTCCTCAGGCCAGTCTTCTCTGCCACCTGCTCGAGCAACCACACGTCGCCGTAGAGCCTGTTGGTATCCTCCTGATCATATCTGGGACGTCCCTGACCCCTGATCCCGGAGAGTTTATCAAGTTCACTAAGATCCCAATTTTCCGGATAGATAAACATGGCCCGTTCTTGCGGACTTGCATAGAAGAACCGCTTGCCGGGGTAGAACCTGAGATTCTCATCAACCGTTCCCCAGTGGATTCGTACGTTACGCATCATGCCCGTCGCCTCGTCTACGATAAGCGGCTGGGTGCTTGCGTATCTATGTCCATTTGCCACGTGTATCGACATTTTGTAGTTGGTTCCTTCAATTCTTGGTCTTGCCATAACTTCCTGATTTTATAACAGTATAAAATTACTGCTAATAATCCGAAAATGCAAGAGTTTCATCAATTATTTTTGCTGAATATCAGAATGTTTTCCATTTGAAAAGTATTAACAGTATAAAATAATACAAAACTCAGGGTACTTTGGATTCCAGCAGGAGCATCTCGTTAATCCATGCACCTGCAGTTTTCCCGCTTGCGTCTTTAATGATGGAAGAAAAGTATTTGAGTGTGAGGTGCATTTTTTCGGCATAAAAAGAGACTTGTCTTTCCTCAATAAAGTGTTTGGACAAAAGCATTTTAAACCGGGAAAGAATATGAGCACTTTTGTCGGTAGTGACGGGCTGTCTGGCTTCCTGGTTCTGGTGAACGTCTTCTATCTCGTTGAGAATGATATTAATCAGGCTCCGGATGATAGCGGTCGTGTGCGGCGCTGTGTCATTCGTTTTTTCATGAATCAGATCAAAATAGGACAGAAATTGTTGAAATTGTTTAGCGTTCAACGCTATAACCTGTTGTCCCGATTTCTCAAAGAAATCAAATTTGTCCAGGTAGTTGATATCGGTTTGACCTTCCAGAAATATTTCTTTTCTGAAGAAAAGGATTCTGGCTTCGTAGTTTATCCCCAGATCTTGAAATTTTCTAATGGCCGAAGGAGCTATTGTAAAAATGGCCGGAGCATGTGCTTTATGGACAAACAGATCGCTCTCCAGCTGTAACGATCCCTGGCTCAGCAGACAAATGGCATAAGCAGAAGTACGGTGATAGTCTGCAGAAGCGCAGGCGTTTGCCAGATGAGACATGTAGTACCATTGGCCGGCATGCTGGTCTTTTGACTCAAGTCTTGTATATTCTATGTAAGGTATAGGTTTCATGCGGTTTTGCAAAAATTCTGTATTCAACGTAGCTACAGCCTGTTGGCAGACAATTTCTTTTTATTGTTTCTGTCAACTATCACAAATATAACCATTAGCAATGAAGCGATCAATGCCATTACAGATCCAAAATAAAACGGGGCATTTGAATTGACGTGATCGTAAAGCAGACCTGCAATCAAGCTGGCCGGAAGCAATGTGATCCCAAGTACGGCATGATACAATCCAAATCCGGTGCCTCTCAGTTCTTCACTCACAATATCCGATATTAAGGATTTTTGAGTGCCATCGACCAGGGCACTGTAAAGTCCGTAAAATACGAACAGAAGTAAAAAAACGTTCAGACTGTTGTACCTGCCAAAGAAGAAATATACTATTGAGTAGATCAAAAAACCAAGAATGATAAATAGTTCACGGCCAATTTTATCGGAAATCTTTCCTATGGGTATGGACAAAACCACAGCTACGGTATTGAAGATCATATAGACAAAGGGAACATACGATTTATTGATGCCGGTTTCAGTTGTTTTGACAAGCAATAATGCGTCAGCAGAATTGCCAAGGGTAAAAATAAAGACTATGAACAGGAAGAAATAAAACTTCTTGGGCAGCCTGTTAAAATGGAATTTTATTTGATTTTCATTTTTCGCTGTCTTAGCTTCCTTTACAAAAACAGCTATGATGATAACCCCCAATATGGCAGGGATGGTCGCAATAAGGAAAATATTGGAATAGTTTAATGGAAAAAGGAACAATAACAGGAATGCTATCAGAGGTCCTATGATTGCCCCGCTGTTATCCATCGCTTTATGAAATCCAAAATTCTTGCCTGTTTCCTTCTTTAAGACCGAAGCACTGATAAGGCTGTCCCTGGGTGCAGCCCTTAAACCTTTTCCTGTCCTTTCAACAAACCTCAATAACAGGACCTGGGCCGGGAACCTGACCAAAGCATACAACGGAGTTATCAGGGCCGTGATTCCATAACCAATGATCATTAATGGTTTGTTTTTACCCATCTTATCGCTCCAGTACCCCGAGAAGGCTTTGATCAAAGACGCGGTGCTTTCTGCAATTCCTTCAATCAGGGATATCGAGGTCTTTGACGCTCCCAATGACAGCAGGAAAAGCGGCATCACACTGTACAACATTTTTGTGGATGTGTCTGTGAAAAAACTGGTCAACCCGGTAAAAAAGACATTTCTTTGCAAGCCCAATATTTTCTTTTGTTCCGTAGTTTTCATTGGCTGCATTTTTCAGCGGCAAAATAATTGCCATGAAACCCCGAACCGGTCAATTACCCATCCGAATCGCCGGCTGAAATCGTACCGGTCCAGGGGCATGGCTATAGTGCCGTTTTCAGAGAGTGCGGAAAATAATCTATCAATTTCTTGATCATTCTTACACTCAACATAAAGAGATATTGCCGGTGTAAAGTCCCAATTGTGAACTGCAGGGCTGTCGCTGCACATGAATCTTTGTCCGTTTAATTCAAACTCCCCCAGCATAACGGTCCCCTCTTTGCCGGGACCTTCTTTTCCCCACCTTTGGATTTCAATAATCCGGGAATTTTCGAACAAACCGACGTAAAAGTTCATGGCCAGCCCGGCATCATTATTTTGAAATGTCAAAAAGGGCGCAATCTGTTGCTTGTTACCCTTTTCTGAACAACATAATGCAGCACATAGTAGAAAAACAAGAGGTATCGTTAGCGTCAGTGTTATCGTTTTCATTCTAGTTTTCGTTTTCGTTCTCGTTTTCGTTCTCGTTCTTAATAGTCCTCACATTGGTTTCTTATTTTCGTTAAGTCTTCCAATGATCTTTTCCAGGCGCTTAATTCTTGTTTCCTCCTTTTTTGCATCTAAATACAATGCTGTATAGGTTTTTTTGACCGAGTCGGGCATTTTCATAAAATTGGACAGCGCAAGATCGGCACCGGACAAAGCGTCAATCAGGATCCCAACCTGTTCTTCGCCTATGGACTCTGTTTGCCGGGTATTCCATTGTCCGCTTTTCTTTGCCCGTTCAACCGCGGCCATTCCCGCTGCTGTCATCTTACCGCTTTCTGTCAGGGCATGCACCAATATTTTATTCTTCTCTGACCATTGGCTTCCCTTGCGGCGTGGTGTGAACTTTTTCACATATTTTGCCTGGTCCACGCTCTTTATCTGACCGTCAATCCACCCGAAACACAACGCCTCTTCCAGCGCCTCGTCCGTTTTTATGGTTTTAAGGAGCCCATCCTTGCCAAACACCATCCAGATACCCTGGCTGACAGCATGGTTTTTGACCAGCCATTCCCTGAACTCATCCCGGCTTTCAAAGATCAATTCTTCATACATAGCAATAATTCGTTTGTGTAAATATACAGAAAGAGGTGGAACCTCAGTGCACCATTTTTTCCGGAAAATTTTCAAAGCATTGTAAATCTGTTGTTTAAAAATGTTATTGCAATTTTGGTGCACTGAGGTTCCACCTGTTTAAGGCGGTTCGCCAAAGGCTTTTGGCGCTTATTAAAGGCGCTGCTTTGCAGCACCACTCTGATTTCATCCAGGCTGCTATTTTCTAGTATCACTGCTCACCTAACCGTCCGGTGGCCTTCAAGGCGGTGCGCCAAAGGCTTTTGGCGCTTATTATACGCTGCGAAGCAGCACCTTCTTGAAATTGCACCGTCTTTTAAACTGACCAGGGGCAAAAACCCGGGAAAAGTGCCCGTGGTGGTGGTGTTTTAGGGCCCACCAGGGGCAAAAACCCCACAAAAGTGCCCGTGGTCATGATTTGCTAAAGTGGCGAAATTTGCTAAAAGCCGCATAAAGAGTACTTTACAAAATAAACACTGGATCTGCCAGAAGCACCAGGGGCAAAAACCCGGCAAAAGTGCCCGTGGTGGTGGTGTTTTAGGGCCCACCAGGGGCAAAAACCCCACAAAAGTGCCCGTGGTCATGATTTGCTAAAGTGGCGAAATTTGCTAAAAGCCGCATAAAGAGTACTTTACAAAATAAACACTGGATCTGCCAGAAGCACCAGGGGCAAAAACCCGGCAAAAGTGCCCGTGGTGGGGTGCAGAGGTGGAACCTCAGTGCGCCAAATTTGCTATCAAAATCTTAACTAGCTATATTACAGCTTCTTAAAAAATGCTTCATAATTTTGGCGCGCTGAGGTTCCACCTGTTTCTGGTTCTGCAAAAAGAAAAACTCACAAAAAGCAAATAAATTCGTTTTTTGTGAGTTTTTTTGTGGCGGAGAGAGAGGGATTCGAACCCCCGGAACCCAGATGGGTTCAACGGTTTTCGAGACCGCCCCGTTCGACCGCTCCGGCATCTCTCCGTTCATTTTGGGTGCAATACTGAGAGCTTCCTGACTTTCCGTCTGGCAGTTTGCAGCGCCCGACGTTCTGTAGGGCAGCTTGCAGTGCCCGGCCTGCCGTCTGGCAGCTTGCAGCGCCGTCTGGCAGTTTGCAGCGCCCGACGTTCTGTAGGGCAGCTTGCAGCGCTACGCTACGTTTGCAGTGCCCGGCCTTCAGCAGTGCTCCCGTTTAGGGGTGGCAAAGGTAGGGAATCTTTTTATTTTTTGGAGAAAAATTTGTGCTTGAATATCAACAAATAGAGTGCCCCGATGGTGATGGCAGAGTCTGCCACGTTAAAAATGAACTGGAAGAAGACAAATCGGCGGCCGCCCCAGATGGGAAAATTTTCCGTCAGGACGGTATCTATGAGCGGGAAGTATAGCATATCCACCACTTTGCCGTGCAGGAAGGAGCCGTAGCCTCCACCGGGAGGAAACATGGTGGCCACCTCGGTCACGCCCGATTCACTAAAAATCAGTCCGTAGAAAGCACAGTCGATGATATTCCCGATAGCTCCTACAAATACCATGGAAAGGCCTACGAGTACACCCATGGGGGTGTCGGGCTTTTTGAGCAGCCTGCATATGTACCACATGATGAAAATACTCAGGGCAACGCGAAACAGGCTCAGGATGAGCTTGCCGTTATCGCCCCCGAAGACCATGCCAAAAGCCATGCCTTCGTTTTCTACAAAATACAACTGGAACCATTTACCCAGGACGTTTACACTTTGATGCAGGGTAAAATGGGTTTTTATCCAGATCTTGGAAAACTGATCCAAAACCAGGATAGATGAGATAATTATCGCAAGAATATTTCCCCTGGATAATTTACCTTTTGTCATAGGACCGTATTATTCACGGTTGTTCTTCGCCTCTACCGACAGGGTGGCGTGAGGAACCAGGCGAAGGCGTTCCTTGGGGATGAGCTTACCGGTTTCCCGGCAAATCCCGTATGTTTTGTTTTCGATCCTGACCAGGGCCATTTCCAGTGACTGGATGAATTTATGCTGACGCAAAGCCAGTTGTCCGGCTTCATCCTTGGAAAGTGCCGAGGCTCCTTCTTCCAGCACTTTGAATGTGGGAGAGGTGTCTTCCGTGTCATTACTCTGACTATGGGTGACTATGGCTTTCAGATCCTCATAATCAGCTCTTGCCTGAGCCAGCTTTTCGTTGATCAGGGCTTTGAATTCCTGTAGCTCCTGGTCGGAATAACGGACCTTTTCCTTTACCTCTTCAGTAACCTTTTGATCGGTTTTGCTTTTTTTAGTAGTCATAGTTTAGTCTTTAAGGAAACGCAAATGTAGCATTTAATTATGATTTCTCAATATGAATTAGGAGGGTTCCCCCTTCCCATTCAACAGCATGGGCATGGGCCGGTGTGGCAGCCATGACAATGTTGGTGGCAAGCACCTGGCTGGCAATATAGTGGCTATAATCTTCCAGGGCGTCTGCCACATCTTTCCGCTCTTCGATGACCAGGCGGATCTTGTCTGTGACTGCCAGTCCGGTGTCTTTTCTCAGATTCTGGATCCTGTTTACCAGTTCGCGGGCAGTCCCCTCGCGCAACAGCGCATCGGTGATGGTCACCTCCAGGGCAACGGTCAGGGGTCCTTCTATGGCTATAAGCCATCCGGGCATGTCCTGCGAGGTTATGGTCACGTCTTCCCGCTCCAGCAGGACATCTGCGCCGTCCAGGGATAAGGTGTAGCTTCCGGATTCCACCGCCTTTTCAAAGCGGGCAATGTCGTCCTGGCTGAAGGCATTCAGGGCCGAGGTGATTTCTTTCATCAGTGCACCGCACTTCTTGCCCAATACTTTGTAGTTGGGTTTTATTCCCTTAATTATCAGGCCCTTTGTGTCGTAAATGAACTCCAGCTCCTTGACATTGACTTCGTTTAGGATAATGGATTTTACCTTTTTCAGCTTTTCTTCCATTTCTTTATTCAGCACAGGGATCAGGATCTTGCTCAGGGGCTGCCGGACCTTGATGTTGACCTTGCGGCGCAGGGCCAGTACCATGGAAGTGCAGCGCTGGGCCAGGTCCATGCGTTCCTCCAGTGCTTTGTCAATATGTTCATTCCGTACCTGGGGCATTAGCTCCAGATGCACAGAATCGCCGGCACCCAGATCCAGGTACAAACGTTCCATGTAAACAGGGGCAATGGGTGCTCCCAGCAGGGTAATGGTCCTTAGGCAGGTATACAGGGTCTGGTAGGCAGCGTGTTTGTCATCGTCCAGGTCACCACGCCAGAAACGTTTGCGGTTCAGGCGTACATACCAGTTACTCAGGTGGTCACCGGTAAAGTCCTGAATCAGCCGGCCTGCCGTTGTGATATCATAGTTCTCGTACGCATTAAGAACATTACCGGTCAGGGTGTTGAGCAGTGAAATGATCCAGCGGTCCAGTTCTGAGCGTTCTTCCATAGGAACCCAGGCGGGGCTGTCCTCTGCCGCAAGGGCTGCCGTGAAACCGTCCACGTTGGCATACAGGGCAAAGAAGGAATACGTATTGTACAATGTGCCAAAGAATTTGCGCCGGACTTCATCCACACCGGTTTCATCAAAGCGAAGGTTGTCCCAGGGTTGCGCGTTGGTAAGCATGTACCAGCGCAGCGGGTCTGCCCCGTAAAGGTCCAGCAGCTTGAAAGGATCCACCGTATTGCCCAGGCGTTTGCTCATTTTGTTGCCGTTCTTGTCCAGGATCAGTCCGTTGGAAAGTACGTTCCTGAAACAGACCCTGTCGTTGACCATGGTTGCTATGGCATGCAGGGTGAAAAACCAACCCCGGGTCTGGTCCACCCCCTCGGCAATGAAATCGGCCACCTGTCCAAAAGCCGGGGTTCCCAGCTTCTCCAGGCCTTCCTGTGAAAAAGGCATGGAGCCCGAGTCAAACCACACGTCTATCAGGTCTGGTTCGCGCCGCATGGGTTTTCCGCTTGCCGAGGCAAGGATCCACTGGTCCACAAACGGCCGGTGCAAATCTATCTTTTCGTAATTTTCAGAACTGAAATCCCCTGAAACAAAACCCTTGTCTTTCAATGGATTGGAGCTCATCAGGCCCTTTTCGGCAGATACTTCAAGGGCATCGTACAATTCCTGCAACGAACCTATGCAGCGTTCTTCCTTTCCATCTTCCGTGCGCCAGATGGGCAGCGGCGTGCCCCAGTATCGGCTCCGGGAAAGATTCCAGTCCTGGAGATTCTCCAGCCACTTGCCAAAACGTCCGGTACCGGTGGACTCCGGTTTCCAGTTGATGGTCCGGTTCAGTTCCATCATGCGCTCCCTGACTGCCGTGGTGCGGATGAACCAGGAATCTAGCGGATAGTAAAGTACCGGTTTGTCTGTCCGCCAGCAATGGGGATAATTGTGCACCATCTTTTCTATGCGGAACACCAATCTGTTTTTCTTGAGCCACATGCAAAGTTCCACGTCCAGCGATCCGGCCCCGTTTGCCTGTGCAGTATCCTTGTTCCAATTGGGATCGTAATCGTTTTTCACGTAACGGCCGGCAAAGGGTGCATAAGCGCCGGCATCCATTTCCGAGCTTACAAAAGCGGGATCCAGGTCTTCCAGACGGTAAAATTTGCCTGTCTTATCTACCATGGGGCACACATTGCCATTGCTGTCTTTGAGTATAAGGGCAGGCACACCGTGCTTTTTGGCCACCTTATGGTCATCATCTCCAAAGGTGGGAGCAATGTGTACTATACCCGTTCCTTCCTGGGTCGTGACAAAATCACCGGTGATCACCCTGAAAGCCCCGGCTCCGGGATTCACCCAGGGTATGAGTTGCCTGTATCGTATTCCCTTCAGTTGCTTTCCGGTGTATACAAGACCTGCCTGTTCCCAGGGAATGGCTTTGTCTCCTGGTTTATAGGAGTCCATGGGAAGTGTTCCGTCCTTTTCCCGGAAGAGTGTTTCTCTCAGGTCCCGGGCCATGATGACCGATATGGGCTCCCCGGTGTAGGGGTTGTATGTGCGCAGTTTTATGTATTTGATGGACGGGCCTACACATAAGGCCGTATTGGATGGCAGCGTCCAGGGGGTAGTGGTCCAGGAAAGAAAAAACAACGATTCATCCTCACTGTCAAAAAGAATATTGCTGGCGCTGTCTTTGATTATGCTGAACATAGCGGTACAGGTGGTGTCCTTCACGTCCTTGTAGCAACCCGGCTGGTTGAGCTCGTGGGTACTGAGCCCCGTGCCTGCTGCCGGGGAGTAGGGCTGTATTGAATATCCCTTGTACAACAGGCCTTTGTTGTAAATAACCTTTAGCAGGTACCAGATGGTTTCAATGTAGGAATTATGATACGTAACGTAAGGCCGGCTCATGTCCACCCAATAAGCCATCTTGCGGGTAAGCAGCTCCCATTCGCGGGTATATTTCATGACCTCTTTACGGCAAACCGCGTTGTATTCTTCTATAGACAGCAAAACGCCTATGTCTTCCTTGGTAATGCCCAGCATTTTTTCAACATTCAGTTCTACCGGAAGGCCATGTGTATCCCACCCGGCTCTTCTTTCTACCCGGTAACCCCGCTGGGTTTTGTACCGGCAGACCACGTCCTTGATGGCCCTGGAAATAACGTGGTGGATACCCGGCATGCCATTGGCAGAAGGCGGACCTTCAAAAAAGACAAAAGGAGGGGCATCGGGGCGGTCTTCAACGCTGCGGCGGAAGGTTTGCTCACGGTCCCATTTGCTGGTGATCCCTTCCTGGATCTGCGGCAGGTCAAGATTCTTGTACTCTGGGAACTTCATAAATAATGGCTATAAAAATGGTTTGCAAAGATACGAATCTTACCTATCTTTGATAGCATGTTGGAGAAATTTTCTTTTAACTACATTGATATCATACTTTTAGTGGTATGGATCATAGCCATTGCAGAGGGTATAATCAAAGGGCTTATCAAGCAGGTTTTTGGTATTCTTGCCCTGATCCTGGCCGCATACTGTTCTTTTCATTTTAGCGGATTCGCAGCGGACCGGATTGTGGGTTGGTTCAACTGGAACGGAGAAGGATTACGCATAGTGGCTTTTGTTGTTACTTTCATTGCAGTGCTTATTGTTGTCCTGATTGCCGGGCATCTTCTGGACAAGCTCATGAAAATTGTCCTGCTTGGATGGCTAAACAGCTTGACAGGGGCAATATTCGGATGGATCAAATGGAATGTCCTGCTGGTAATCCTGGTCTACGTATTGAACCTGATTAATGCCTATATCCCCTTCCTGCCGAAAGAGGCTTTTGAATCATCCAGGCTGTTTCAGGTGATAGAGAAATTTTCTTCCATACTGCTTCCCTACCTCCCCTTCCTGGATTAACCCCAAACACTTTTCGGGCCGTTATCATCATTTATCTTTTTTGTCTGGAAATTTCTTTTCCGGGGTGTTAGGTTTGTACCATGAAGACAATCTGCAGACCATCCTATCCTGCTCTTTCCCGGGCTACAGCCGGCGATCAGGTCATCCGCGAAAAAGGGAGCAAGGGGTTTGTCGTTTTTTTCATCGCTATTGTGTTGGCTACGGTTTCGGGAATGATTGTCTTCCTGTCGTTTGTTAGCAAGGAGCTGTCAGAAGAGAGAGAATCTATAACTGAAGGGAATGGGATTATGCGGGACCTGTTTTCCGGTTACAGTATGGAGAAAGAAAAAAAGACGGCTCCTTTTTCTTTTGATCAGAACTATGAAAAGGATATGCATCAGGCAACACCATATAAGTGATTGCGGAGCGGCCTGCCTTGCGTCTGCCTCGGCCTGGTTCGGATTACGCTTTCCTCTGGAGCAGATCCGGCAATGGAGCGGTACGCAGACGCACGGCATTTCCGTGCAGGGAATCCGGGAAGGCGCCAGGGCGCTTGGCCTCAAAGCCGGGGCATACCGCCGCACCGGCAGTTCAGATAGTGCCGGTGACAACCTGTTCAGAAACCTCCCTGTACCTTCTGTTTTTCATATGATCAAAGAGAACGGGCATAGTCATTTTGTTGTGTTTTACGGGCCCTGCAAATCCTTTTTTAGGAAAAAAGCCAGATACAGCATAATGGATCCTGAAGACGGCCGGATACACCGCAAAACGCTGGAAGAAATTCTAAAACAGTGGACCGGCGTGTTGGTGACCCTTTCAAAAGATGAAAATTTCAAAAAAGGCAGTTATATTCCCGGTTTCTTTTATAGGACAAGGGTTCTTATGAAAGGGGAAAAGCACCGGTTCGCAGGCGCGCTGGCTGCTTCGTTGCTCTATACACTTACGGGCATTGCATCTGCCTTGTTTTTGAAGCAGATTGCAGACAAGGTGATTCCGTGGGGAGCGGAAGATTTTTTGCGTCTGCTGGGTTTTTCCATGATATACATAGCCCTCTGCGCCATGGCACTCAATATGTTCAGGGTGCGTTTCCTGCTAAAGACGGGATTCAGTACGGCCTCCAGGCTGGTGGGCGGTTTTTACCGCCATATCCTGTACCTGCCGCAACGGTTCTTTGACCAAAGACAGTCGGGAGAACTGGTGGCCCGTATCAATGACGCTTTCAAAGTCAGCACTTTCCTGAGCACCGGATTGCTGAATGTGGCCCTGAGCGCGTTCACCCTGTTTTTTTCTTTTGTGGTCATGTTCCTATTTAATCCGAAACTGAGCTGGATCTGTATTGCTGCACTGCCATTATACGGGGCCGTTTATTATCTGTTCGACCTGCGTAATAAAGACACGCAAAGGCAGATAATGATTTCCCAGGCAAACCTTGAAACCGTCCTGGTAGACTCTCTGCGGGGCGTTGCCCAGATAAAGTACAGTACCGCCCAGGAACGTATGACAGAGAAGGTGGCAGATAGATTCAAAACGTATGTGGGTCATGCCTGGCGGGGAGGAATGAACCAGTTGCGGGCAGCAACCGGCGGTGATTTCATCACACGCGGCATGGGCCTGGCCATACTGTGGACAGGGGCTGTTTTTGTAACACGCGATTTGATGAGCTTTGGAGAGTTGCTGACATTTTATGCCCTGACCGCCTATTTTTCCTCCCCGGTGAGCGAGATCATCACTTTTAGCCAGAAATACAGGGATGCCAGGATTGCTGCCGAACGGTTGTTCGAGATCATGGAACTGGAAACGGAGGAAGATCCGTTCCCTAAAGAAGCAAGCGTTTCCTGCAATGCAGGAGACCTGGAAATTAAAGACCTGTCGTTCCATTATCCGGGCAGGATGCCCTTGTTCGACAACTTCAGCCACACCTTCCATACAGGCAAGATCACCGGTATTGCAGGAGAGAGCGGCTCGGGCAAAAGCACAATGGGCGCTTTGCTCATGCGTATGTATACCCCGGATGGAGGCACCATTTTGCTGGACGGTAAAGAAGCCGGGAGCATTCCCCTGAGTGCCTGGCGCAGAAAAATTGGGATCGTCCCGCAAAAAGCCGACCTGTTTGAAGGCAACATCCTGGACAATATTGCCCTGGGTGACCCTGCTCCCGATACAGAAAGGGTAGCCACCCTGTGCAGTGAACTGGGCCTGGAAGCATTCCTTTCGTCGCTGCCCCGTGGCATACTCACCCCCATAGGGGAACAGGGAGTCCAGCTTTCCGGGGGACAACGGCAACGCATAGCCCTGGCCAGGACAGCCTACCGCAATCCTGCATGGATCATTCTGGACGAAGCCACCTCTTCGTTAGACAGTACTTCGGAATTGTATGTACTCAACGCTTTACGCAAATGGAGCCGGGAGGGCACCGGGGTTATAATCATAGGACACAGGATGTCCACCCTGTCGGTGGCATCGCATATCCTGCTGCTGCACCAGGGCAGAATTGCAGAGGAAGGATCGCATACATCATTGATCAAAAAGAACGGAAAATACGCTGCCTGGTGCAGGCAGCAGGGATTATAAAGCAAACGCGCGATTGCAGGCGGAATCTCACGCGCCTGAACGGTGAGAAAAAAATTAAAACCTAAAAGTTATGAGTGATTATGAGATGCGGAATTTTGGGTTTGTTACCCTGGATGCTTCTGTCCAGTGTGTAATAACAGGAGGAGATTCCGAGTATGGTGTTCTGGGTGATATTATTCAGGACCTGCTCAACGGTTTGGCTTCAAAAATGGGCAAGGCGGGATTCCTTGTAGCCATGCTGGCCAAAAACATAGACAGCTTTCTTGACGGATTCAGAGACGGATGGAACAAATGAGAACACAGGTTTTTTTGACGGGCTTTGAGTCGCTGAGCGATAAAGCCTGCTGCGCAGTGACCGCAGGGGTATCCTCCCCGGGAGTAGACGCCGAACTGGCCTACAAACTGGGTGAAATACTGGGACAGGCGTTCCGTACGCTTTACGATCTGGGACAAAGTCTGATCGGTAAAATTAAAAAATCGGCCGTTCCGGCCTGATGAAAATGAGACTGACCAGTGGAAAAACCGGTCAGTCTCTTTTCCCAAAAAGATGCGTAAGGTCTTATTCCTGGTTTATCCCGTCTGGCTATACGTTGTTTTCAGCCTGCCCGCATTACTGCTCTCTTCCATCCTATACACAAAGGGAGTTGATTTAATTACAGGCAATTCCTTCGGGGCTATGGGAATGGTCCTGCTGCACATGCGGCGGAAACGAAAAAAAATGACAGAGCTGCCTGCCATGCCCTGGAAAAGGATTTTCCTGGTAACGGGGGTTATGATGATCCCGGCAGCATCGCTCACAGCCTTTTTGACGGGAAAGGCTTTCCCCGCTATGCATCTGACACCCTGGCTGATCAACTGCACCTGGTCGTTTTTCTGGATTTCATGTTGCGAGGAACTGCTTTTCAGGGAATTTTTAATTACAAGGATGAAAAAGGCCGGTCATCCCGGGTGGTTGATCCTGATACTACCCGCGCTCTTGTTTTCCCTCTGCCACAGACCGGAATCGGTTTCCCTGCTTATGCAGCGTGTTGTAATGGGAATTGGTCTGGGTTATTTATATTACAGATTTGGGGATATTTCCCTGTGCATATCGGCACATTGGGTATACAACATTATCCTTTTCACTTTTCAATATTTCCTGCCCCGGGTAACAACGGTGTATTCCGCATCACGGGCAGCGCTAAACCTGCTATTGTGCATGCTTTCGCTTTTAGGCATCGTTGTTGCATATTCTATAAATAAAAGTAAATTTGCACGATATACTTAAGAAGCACTATGAAAAAAAGTACCGGTCTAATCTTGTTCCTGGCTGTGATGCTCCCTTTTTCCCTGAAGGCACAAAAAAAATGGACCCTTGAGGATTGCATCCGTTACGCATGGGAAAACAACCTAACCATAAAACAGCAGGAACTGGGGGTAAAACAATCGGAAAATGTTCATTTTCAGTCAAAAATGTCTTTTGCCCCTTCTGTCAGCGCCCGTGTCAGTGAAAACGTTAACTGGGGACAGTCTGTTGACCTGTCCACCCTGACTATCCTGAATCACGTGAGAAGCTCCAATACCGGTGTGGGACTTTATGCCGATATGGACATTTTTACCGGTTTTCAGAAGCTCAACACCGTTAAACAGGAGCAATCGCGCGTCAATGTTGCCATCCAGGAAGTACAAAAGCTACGCAATGACATTTCCATAGAGATAACCCGCAGTTACCTGAACGTACTGCTTGCCGGTGAAATCCTTGATGCAGCCTTGTTAAGCCGCCAAAGCGTGGAAGAGCAGGTTACCCGTTCCCGCAAGCTGGTAGATGCAGGCAGCCAGCCCCTGAGCGCGCTCCTGGAAATTGAGTCGCAGCTGGCTTCCGAGGAATTGCAGGTGGTGGAAGCCCGGAACAACTTGCGCACCTTTATGCTTACTCTCAGGCAATTGCTTGACCTCCCCATGGAAGAGGACTTTGAAATTGTTACACCATCCGTAGGGGAACTCCAGGAAATGGAGACTGTCTCTGTAGAAGATCTTTATTATAAGTCGCTGGACCTGCCGCAGATCAGGAAAACAGAACATACCCGTGAACAGCGCCAGTACGAGCTGGCCGTAGCACAGGGCGGCCGCTATCCCAGGCTTGCCTTGTCGTTTGGTTATTCTTCGTTCTATTCGGACGCCAACCGGAAAGATGATGACGATAGCACAGAAGATAATAACTCCGGTTCTGTAGGGGATCTTTTTGGCGGATCGTCGGCCGGCTTCTGGGAACAAATGAAAAACAACAACAACCCCTCCATTGGTTTGTCGCTGACCATACCCATTTTTAGCAAGTGGCAGGTCAGCACCAATATAAAAAACGCCAGACTGGGCCTGGAAATGGCCGATCTGGAAATGAAAAACGCCCGGCAGGTACTTCTCAAGGAAGTGCAGCAGGCTGCCAACGATGCCACCTCTACCTACCTCAGGACACAAGCTGCACAAAGAAATGTCACATCCATGGAGGAATCGTTCCGTTACATGCAACAGAAATTTGACATCGGGATGCTTAATGGCACAGACTATATAGTCTCCAAGACCAATTTGTTTAAAGCACAGAGCAATTATATCCAGGCAAAATACGAACACGTGTTCAAGCTCAAGATACTGGATTTTTACAAAGGCATTCCCATTACGTTATAAAAATATCATTTTCATGAAAAAATCTATATTGTGGGTCATCATTAGTGCAGTGGTACTTATTGTTGTCCTGGTCATCATTGGCAGAAGCCGGTCCGGTAAAGGCATAGAGGTTACCGTTGCAAATCCTGTTATAAAGAATATCACCGAGATCATTCCTGCCAACGGGAAAATCCAGCCGGTTACAGAGGTCAAGATCAGCCCCGACGTATCGGGCGAAATTGTTGTTCTTAACGTAGCCGAGGGAGATTATGTAAAAGCCGGACAGATATTGATCCAGATCAAGCAGGACCAGTACAGGTCTGCCCGGGACAGGATGAAAGCAGCCCTGAACCAGAGCCGCGCACAACTGGCTCAACAGGAGGCTCAGTTTAAGCAAGTGGAACTCTCCTATAACCGGAACGTGTCACTATACCAGCAGGGAGCCATATCGCAGGCCGAATATGAAGCATCTTCCTCTGAATATTCAATAGCCGGCGAGCAGTTGAACGCATCTAGGTTCAACGTGCAGAGTGCCGAGGCAGCCCTTGCCGAAGCCGAGGAAAGCCTTTCAAAAACCACCATATTTTCACCCATGAACGGCATTGTTTCCAAGCTGAATGTCGAGCGCGGGGAACGGGTAGTGGGAACCAGCCAGATGGCAGGGACCGAGATGCTGCGCATAGCCAATTTTGAGGAAATGGAAGTGTTGGTAGATGTGAATGAAAACGACATTGTACGCATCAAGCAACGGGACACGGCCATAGTGGAAGTAGATGCCTACCGCGGCCGCAAGTTCACCGGTCTGGTCACCCAGATTGCCAACTCGGCCAAGAATGTTGGTTCTTCGCTGGAACAGGTCACCAATTTTGAAGTCAGGGTTTTCATCCTGCCCGAATCGTACAGTGACCTGTTAACTGCCGGATTTTCCACCCCATTCAGGCCCGGCATGTCGGCCTCGGTATCCATCCAGACAGAAACAAGATACCAGGCTATTGCCATACCCATCCAATCCATTACCACACGCCCTGAATTGCTTCCCGACAGCCTGAAGGAGCAGCTGGGGCCCAATGAACTGGTAGAACAGGTCTTTGTACTGCGTGATGACAACACCGTAGAAACAGTAAGGGTCAAATCCGGATTGCAGGACCATATCCATATAGAAATCCTTGAAGGGCTTACAATCCAGGACAAGGTAGTGACCGGTCCGTATACCGCTATTTCATCTACCCTTGAAAACGGCTCCAGGGTAGAACCCGGCAACGAAAAAGATTCCGGAAAAGAAACAAAAGAAATTAAGGTAAGTGCAACCATCAATACTGTTGATTGAAACAAGTACCCGGGTTTGCTCTGTCTCTCTGACTGCAGGAATTCAGATCATGGCTAGCCGTAAGACAACAGAGCCTAAAGCGCATGCATCTATTCTTGCTGTTTTCATTGACGACCTTTTACATGAATCCGGCATCAGGGTTGGGGATTGCGCTGCCGTTGCGGTTAGCGGCGGTCCCGGATCTTACACCGGGCTGCGTGTGGGTGTATCCACCGCCAAGGGCCTGTGTTTTGGCGCTTCATTACCCCTTTTACATGTAAGTTCGCTGGAGCTGATCGCCCAGTTATACATAGATGCCGCCACCTCTATGGATCCATGGCGCATCTACCCCATGATTGATGCCAGGAGGATGGACGTTTACACGGCTCCTTACTCGGTTAACCGGGATACCGGCACAGATCGCATGGCCCGCCTGGAAGGTCCAATCCAGGCGGTGACCATCACCACCGACTTTTTTATGCAGGACCTGGAACAGGGTCCGGTAGTCTTTACCGGCGACGGGGCCTCTAAGTGCCGTGAAATAATCAATCACCCCAATGCCGTTTTCGCTCCGTTGGAATCCCACGCCAACGGGATGGCCAGGGCAGCCATGAAGGCTTTCCTGGAAAAAAGATTTGAAGACGTGGCCCATTATACGCCTTTTTACCTGAAAGAGTTTCAGGCAGGCCGTCCTAAAAAAGATTTCTGATCTGCCGGATTACATCATCCAGGTTGCCCGTCCTGGATATAATCTCTTCCTCGCTGTTAATGATAAAATAAGAAGGGATTTCTACAATGTTGTAGGTGGCAACGGCAGGCGAATTAACACCCAGTCCGTCACAGACACTGATCCAGGGCAGGGATTGTTCCCTAACGGCCTTTGCCCAGCCCGTCTTATCGGTATCCAGGGCTACCTGGAAAACCTCCAGCCCCTGTGGAGCATAAGTCTGATAGACCTCCATCAGCTCTCGGTTGTCCAGCCTCATGTTCACATTGGCAGCATGCCAGAAGGATAGGATTATTGTTTTCCCTTTAAGGGATGAAAGACATACCCTGAGTCCGTCAATACCGGGAAGGCAAATGTCGGGGAAGCCAATCACATCGGCCCGTTCCAGGGCCTGTTCCATCTGAAAGGACTTTTCCATGCTTTCATAACGGTCCCTGATGACCATTACGTATGGGGAAAGTGGATAGTCCACATATAGAGAATCATACACCCGGCGCAACAAAGGGGCATCCCTGGTATCGGAAAAGACATACAGCGGTCCCGGCAATTCATGAAAGACCAGAGAAGTATTGACGAATGCCCGGGGGTGCTGATACAAAAAACGGATGGCGTCCTGCTTGTAACGGATAAAAAGGGAACCCAGTTTCAGGCTCAGGTCGTCTTTTTCTTTAGATCCTGCATTTTCATACAATACATACAGCGAATCAAACTTCCTGCGGGTCTGATCCAGGCGGGTGTTGAGCTGTTGCAGCAAGAGCGACTCTTCAGATCCTTCAATACTGGCAGGCTTTCCATCTGCTTTTGCTTGTATATGCACCCTGTCGCCTTTTTTCAGGATGAGCGAGGCGATCCTGCGTTCACCCGCATACAGGTAATAATAACCGGGCTGCTCAATGCCTTTGGTCAGGTTATGATAAAATGTACCCTTCTCATCTGTTTTAAGGGTGTCCAGAAGTGTTTCTGATGTAAAGTCCAGTCTTTTTAACAGCACGGCGTCATTTTCAGAAAGGTTTTGCACCGTCCCGCTAATCCGGACCGTATTGGTGCCGGTGCACGAGCAGAAGAATGAGGCAGCAATAAGGAACGCTGCGATAAGAGACTTTATGGTTTTCATAACAGGTTTATTCGAATTTCTGGGCTATCATCAGGCAGATTCTTTGCATCTCCTGCTCCGGGATCCTGCATACCGGCCTGCTCAGGTTCATGTCACCCTCAGAGTCCATGGGGATCAGATGAATATGAGCATGAGGCACTTCCAGCCCTAAAACCCCTACCCCCACACGCTTGCACGGTATGGCAGATTCTATGGCCCTTGCCACCCGTTGGGCAAAGCGGAACAGATCCCCCAGAAGGGCGGGATCCAGATCAAAAATATAGTCTGTTTCCTGTTTAGGGACCACCAGCGTGTGTCCCGGTTTGCGGGGATTTATATCAAGAAAGGCATAAAAACGGTCGTCCTCCGCTACCTTGTAAGAAGGAATTTCACCTGATACTATGCGTGAAAAAATTGTAGCCATATTAAAAGGATATATCCAGAATTTCAAATTCAATGATACCGGACGGAGTCACGACCTGAGCAATCTCTCCTTTTTTCTTTCCCAGCAAACCCTTGCCTATGGGAGACGAAACGGCAAGCTTCTTTTCTTCCAGGTTAGCTTCACTCTCCCCCACCAGGAGGATTTCCATGACCGAACCATTGCTCATATTCCGAATCTTTACCTTATTCATAATCTGTACTATGTTGGTATTGAGACGGGATTCATCCACCACCCTGGCATTGGCAATGGTGGCTTGCAGTTTTTCAATACGCAGTTCCAACAGAGCCTGGGCTTCTTTGGCTGCATCGTACTCTGCATTTTCGCTCAAATCTCCCTTGTCACGGGCTTCAGCAATGGCACGAGCCGCTGCTTCCCGTTCAACAGAAGAAAGCCTGTTCAATTCTTCCTTAAGTTTCTCCAGGCCTTCGGCTGTGACATAATGTATCTTGGTCATAATTTAGTTTTTTTCAATAAAAAGAAGAAAAAGAATCCTGCGGTAGCAGGACTCTTCTTAGTACAAATGTAATACTTCTTTATGAATCAAACAAATTCGTCAAATTTTGGTTTCAGAATTTCTGAAAAAAGAACGGCCTGTTTTGGATTGAACCCATATTTGCGCGTGCTGGTGGGGGCTGTTTTGCTCTCACGCTTGCCGGGGAGTGTGGATGGGTTCATTACAGGTTCTGTGGTTCTGATGGCCTCTTCCGGAAGGTCTTCCTGCAGGATGCAAGGCCTGGAAAGCTGAAATTGAGGTCTTTCTTCTGGCAGGGTGATCATATCCTCATCCGGATAAGGGGGCATCCGGGACTCCAGCTTCCTTTTCTTTGCACGGGCATTAACGATCCCGAACACAATGGCCAGGATACTTAACAGCAGCGTGATGATTGTATCTGATTTCATAATAAAGCTTGTTTGTCCTTGTGCAACTGTTCTTTAAGCGAATCCAGGGAAGGAAAGGCTATCTCCTGCCTGTGGTATTTCAATATCCTTACCCGGATTTCCAGACCGTAAATATTGTCATCAAAATCAAAGATATGCGTTTCTATCGTATGCTCCAAATGATTGGCTACCGTAGGACGAAAACCTATGTTCATCATACCTTTGTACCATATCCCGTTCACTTCTGCCTCTACCTTGTACACACCGTTTGCAGGAAGCTGCTTAAGGGGTTCGTACAATTGCATATTAGCTGTAGGATAACCCAGTGTGCGGCCTATCCGGTTTCCCGATATGACTACCCCATGCAGGCAGTACGAATAACCCAGCCAGCGGTTGGCGGTTTCTACAGATCCTGCAGACAAGGCAGCGCGAATTTTGGTGGAACTGATATGCTCCCCGGTGTCTGACTGGTATTCCGGAACACGTATGATCTGAAGACCGGCCTTCTCTGCTTCCCGGTCCATTTGCTGCGGGTCATTGACCCCGTTGGACCCCAGCCTGTGGTTGTAACCAGCCACAAGCACACCGACCTTGAATTTTTCACAGAGGTAATCCCTGAAAAAAACACAGGAAGGGATGGTGGAAAACTCCTTTGTGAACGATATGATGTGGATCTGATCCACTCCCAGGGCATGGATCATCTCCTTTTTTTCATTCAGCGATGTAAGTAGGCGGAATTTCTGTGCATCCTGCTGCAGAACTGCCCTGGGATGAGGCCAGAAGGTCAGGACAAGGCTCTCTTTTCCCATCTTCCGGGCTGTGTCCACCAGGGATGTCAGGACGGCGCGGTGTCCAAGATGCACACCATCAAAAAAGCCGGTAGCTGCTACAACCATTTTACCAGTGCAAAATCCTGCCTGTGCGGCATTTTTGAATTATAAGCATATATGCGCGAGGCGATATTATAAGAGCCGGCTGTTTGCGGAACCAGCTTGCAAACGTAGGACGCCTCTCCGTTGGAACCTTCTTCCAGTCTGTAAGGAACAATTTCATCAATAACAATATTCCCTTCTTTATCCTGTGCGGTGATGACCATTTCCACCCTGATGTCACTGGTTGTAAGTGCGCCAAGGTACAACCTGACCCTGGATTCATATTCGCCTCCCAAGACAAGAATATCCTTGCTGTCATTGGGATGTGAATAGGAAATCACTTCCAGGGAATTCCACTCCCTTTCCATTCTTCTCTTCCAGTAAGCCATTTCCCGGGCCTGGGAGAAATTGCCGTCCACCATGTCTGTATGACGTTTCTGGAGGGGCTTGTAGAATTTGTCCTCATAATCCTGCATCATGCGGTTGGTCGTGAAATTACCGGCTATGTATGCTACCGTATTTTTTATATGCTGTACCCACTCAACAGGAATCCCCTCATGATTTCTCTTATAGAACATGGGGACAATTTCGCGTTCCAGCATATTGTATATGGTAGCGGCATCCAGTTCATCCTGGTAATCCTGATTCTCGTAGGTTCTTTCTTCGGACAAAGCCCATCCGGCACCCTTGCGGTAACCTTCCACCCACCATCCATCCAGAACACTAAAATGCATGACCCCGTTCATAACCGCCTTTACCCCGCTGGTTCCCGATGCCTCTAAAGGACGTGTTGGCGTGTTCATCCAGACATCGACTCCCTGGATCAGACGCTTGGCAAGCTCCATGTTGTAATTTGGCAGGAACAGGATTTTGCCCAAAAAACGGGGCATGCGCGATATTTCAATAATGCGCCTTATCAGGTCCTGCCCCGCTTTGTCGTGGGGATGTGCTTTTCCTGAAAACAGAAATTGAACGGGACACCGGGCATCGTTGACAAGGGCATCCAGCCGGTCCAGGTTGGTAAAAAGCAGGTGAGCCCTCTTGTAGGTGGCAAAGCGCCGTGCAAAACCAATGGTCAGAATGTCCTTGTTCAGGGCAGCCCTTATGGCCACCACTTCCCTTGGTGAATAAAATTCGGGCGCATTCTGTGTTTGGGTCAGGGCCAGTACCAGCCTTTCTATCAGTTTTTTCCGTAATGCATTGCGGACGCTCCAGATTTCAGCGTCCTGTACGTTGAGGAAACTCAGGAAACAATCCTTATTGTAATGATGCGTCCCAAAATCCTGCCCGAATACGCGTGTATGGACCTCTTTCCATTCCGGAGCTGTCCAGGTTTGGTAATGCACTCCGTTGGTGACATAATCCACATGCGATTCCTGGGGTAAATAGGCAGACCACAGAGGATTGAGTATCTCCCGGCTAACCTGTCCGTGTAATTTGCTGACCCCGTTAATTTCCTGTGACAGGTTGGCTGCCAGAAAACTCATGGAAAATTTTTCATTGGGATTGCACACATCGCTCTTGCCCAAAGCCATGAGCGTTTCCCAGGATGTTTTGAGCCTGGCCGGGTAATGAGAAAAATAAGGCCGGAGCATTTCTTCGGTGAAAGCGTCGTGGCCTGCAGGCACCGGAGTGTGGGTAGTGAAAAGAGACGAGCAGCGAACCACCTCCCTTGCTTCTTCAAAGGAAAGGTTGTCGTTGACAACATATTCCCTGAGCCTCTCCATTCCCGTAAAGGCAGCATGGCCCTCGTTGCAGTGGTAAACATCAGCATCTATTCCAAGGGCCCGCAGGGCCCTTATGCCCCCTACGCCCAGCAACAGCTCCTGCTTAAGTCTGTTTTCCCAGTCACCCCCGTACAACTGGTGGGTGATGCTGCGGTCCTCGGCAAGGTTGTCCTCAAAATCGGTATCCAGAAGGTACAGCGGAGTCCTTCCAACATCCACCCTCCAGATGCGCGCATAGATGTTGCGTCCCGGAAAGGCAATACTGATCATGATCCAGTTGTCATGGCTATCCCGTACGGGAACAGCAGGGATTTTTTGAAAATCAATAATTTCACGCTCACTCACCTGATCTCCCTGTGCCGAAAGGACCTGGCGGAAATACCCGTAACGGTACAAAAGACCAACTCCCGTTAAGTGAACTCCCTTGTCGGATGACTCTTTCAGATAGTCTCCGGCCAGGATTCCAAGGCCTCCGGAATAGATTTTCAGGGTCCAGTCCAGTCCGTATTCCATACTAAAGTAGGCAACCCTGGGACCGGTCAGATTTTCGCGTGATTTCATGTAGTGGTTAAACGATGCCTCTACTTTGTCCAGTTGTTCCAAAAATGCCTTGTTCTTCTCCAGAACTATGTATTTTTTGTAAGGTATTTTATCAAGCAGGACAATCGGATTCTTTTCTACTTCTCTCCACAGATTGGGATCTATGCCTGAAAACACTTTCCTTGCTTGCTGATTCCACGACCACCAGAGGTTTCTGGATAATACTTCCAGGAAGTTAAGACGTTGCGGTAACTGTTTCTGAATGGTTACAGGGGACCAGGATGGCACCGACCTTAACTGAACTGTGCGGCAGGCAATGTTATCTTCCTTTATCACTTGAAATTTTCCCAGGTTCCCGACCAGTTTATCCAGGGCAATAGCGTAGGCTTTCTTATAGTACTTCAATTGGTTTTCCCATAGGGCAATGGTTGATACCTGGCGGGCATTCTCCTTCATTTTCATGTACTCTTCTTCCGGAAGCATGCTCATGTGGCGGATTACCCCGGCCACATCGTTCACCACAGAGCTGTGGTTATTGTCGTTGCGGTATACGATCTCTATCCCGGGATGAGGTCCCTGGTAGTTTTTATTGACCCAGTGGCCAAATCCGGTCAGGGAAGTGGTCACAGTGGGCACATGAAAAGCAAGGCTTTCCAGCGGGGTATAACCCCAGGGCTCGTAGTAAGAAGGAAACACGGTAAGATCCAGGCCAATGAGCAGTTCATAATATGTTTTATTGATCAGCTGGTCATCTCCGTTCAGATAACATGGAATGAAAAAAACATGCACATTGTTCTCCTCCTGGTTGGTCAGCCCTTGTTCGTGCATTACATTCAGGACCGGATCGTATTCCGGGTCGTTCAGGTAATGAGAGGTATAAGGACTGTCATATTCTTTTCTGGGACCGTTATGGTTGGCCGGCACCATGATAAAGGCCAGAATCTGACGGTCTTCGGATCCTCTTTCCCTGTTTAGCAAAGCCAGTGATTCCAGGAAAATATCAATTCCCTTGTTCTTGAATTCATAACGGCCACTGATCCCCACCAGGAAAGCATTGTCATCTACATTGCGGTGCAACATCAGAGAGGCCGTACGCAGCAGGGTTTGCCTGCCTTCTTTCCTCTTGCTTTCAAAAGCATCGTCAGCGGGAGTAATGCTGTTTTCAAACCCGTTGGGTGTGACTATGTCAACTTTTTTTTCCAGAAAATGGCTGCATTCCCGGGCCGTTATATCGCTTACTGTTGTAAAGGCATCGGCATAGTTGGCGGCGGTCTTTTCCAGGGAATGTTTTGCCACAACATTTAATTCACGTGCCTTTTCAACCGGATTGTACGTTTCCAGGTTGTCATACAGAGGCATCATGTTCCCTGCCAGGGAACGACCCAGTACGGTGGCATGGGTGGTGAAGGTGGTGGCAACGGGAATCTTGACCGATTTCAGGTACAAAAGCCCTGTGCCGGTCATCCATTCATGGAATTGTGCTACACTTTTATGATGAGGCGCCAGATTAAAGCGAACAAAACTTTCAACAACAATTCCCGAAGCGTATCCGAACAGTGCCGGTTCTATATAATCCCACTGGCCGCTTATGGAGTCTACTTTGAATTCTTTCCAGAATTGGGTGAATATTTCGTCTTTTCTTGATATATACGTAGAAAAATCCACCAGTATAGCTATGGGATTCCCCGGCACATTCCAGCGTCCCACCCTGATCCTCAACCCTTCCTGCACGGCTTTCTCCCTCCAGGAACGAAGCAGGCGGGGATCTTCCAGGAATTCGGGATTTTGATCGGTATCCCTCCACACATCAGGTCCGATAAGAATATGTCTGTTCTCCATATCGTGAGACATATGGAGCGCTTTGGTGGCAATAACGGTATGTATCCCTCCTACTTTGTTGCATACCTCCCAGCTCACTTCAAACAAATAATCGGGACTCAGGTTCTGTTCACTCTTCATAATCATTGTTTAGGTGTACGAAGCGTAATGTCGCTCAGTACGTTCATATAATTGATAAAAGCCTCGTACGGGGTGTCGTACGGATTGAAATATTTATGTACGTCCCCGTCAGAGAAAAATTTTGTGCACATATAGTAAAAATGATCGCTGGCCTGCAGCCGGCGGAAATCGCGTTGCAGATCAGGATCGTTGCTTTTCCTTACCTGGTCTTCAATTTTGTAAAGGTTCTGAAATGCTTCCGTTTGGAGTTCATTGCCCAGCCAGGCACTGATATCGCGTTCTTCATCTGCCCATGATATGGCATAGGGAACGTTTAGAGGAGCTATGGGCTGGTGTTTTGCTGCCGCCTGTGAAGGGGTCAGGATCTCCAGGTTGGTATGGTTAAGGATCATTCCGGGCATTGCTTTGAGAAAGTCAAAGATGCCGGACGAGGCCGGCTGGTGTTCCCCAAAACTTTCGTAATCCATAAAGATATTGACCATATCGTCTTTTTCAAGCGCCCCGGCAATCCAACCGGCATACTTCTCTGCCGTCAGGGGCCAGTCGGCCCATTTTTTGTCTGAAAAACGGAAAGCAATGTCATCGCTGAGCCTGAAATTCCTGAGCAATAATTTCAATTTGGGATTCAGGGCGTTCACGTACAGATAATCGGGACTTTTCCATCCCATGATGTGACGGGCACCTTCGGTGAGCATGGTAGTAAAACCCATATTGGCAACCATTTCCCCGATGGTATCCGAATAGATAAGCTCTGTGTTCCTGAATGTCTTTGGTTTTTGACCAAAGTTCTTTTCCACAGCCTTAACGTGCACCTTTATCTGATCTTTGAATTTCCTTGGGGATATAAGCGAGGCCAGGGAATGGGAGTAGGTCTCGGCAAGGAATTCCACATGTCCGGTCTGTGCCAGCTCCTGGAAAGACTCCAGGGCCCGGGGTGCAAACTGCTCCATTTGTTCCAGGGCGATACCGCTTATGGAATAGGCTACCTTGAAGGCTCCGTTGAATTCTTTGATCAGATCCAGTATGATCCTGTTGGCAGGAATGTAACACCTGGAGGCAACCCGGGTCATAATGGTCTTGTTGGCAAATTCGTCAAAGTAATCGTGGTTTTTGCCTATGTCAAAAAAACGATACTGACGTAATCTGTAAGGCTGATGGACCTGAAAGTACAAACAGAGTGTCTTTTTCATATGTTTGGTTTTTTATGATTTTTCTTCTTTGAGCGATTCATAGATCTGTTTTACCTTCATCGCGGCATTGTCCCATTTCAGGGCGTTGACCTCTTCCAGGCCGCACCGAACGGTCATTGCCGATAAGGCAGGATAGGTGAGCAGGCCGTAAATGGCATCTGCCAGGGCGTTAACATCCCAAAAATCTACCTTTATGGCGTGATCCAACACTTCTGCAACTCCAGACTGCTTTGAAATGATGGTGGGGACATTGGCCTTCATGGCTTCCAGCGGGGATATGCCAAAAGGTTCAGATACCGAAGGCATGACGTAGACGTCTGAATAGGCAAACATATTCTTGACGTCTTCTCCGCGTAAAAAGCCGGTGAAATGAAAATGAGAAGAGATTCCCAGTTTTGCCACCCGGCGTACAGACCGGTTGAACAAGTCGCCGCTGCCTGCCATGACAAACCGGACATCCTTTATTTTCTGCAAAACTTTGTAAGCTGCTTCTATGAAATATTCCGGACCTTTCTGGAAGGTGATCCTGCCCAGAAACGTTACAATTTTCTCTGGAACACCCTTGGTGATTTCACGGTTTTCTACGGTACTGAAATCCACCGCATTGTGTACTGTAAAAACTTTTGACGGATCAATATGGTAATTGTTTATGACGATATTGCGGGTGAGGTTGCTTACAGCTATCACCCTGTCTGCGGCTTCCATGCCCCGTTTCTCCAGGTCGTAAACCTGCTTGTTGATGTTTTCTCCGGAACGGTCAAATTCAGTGGCATGCACGTGTACCACAAGCGGTTTGCCCGATACGCGCTTGGCAGCGATGCCTGCCATATACGTTAGCCAGTCATGGGCATGGATGACATCAAACTGGTTCTGACGGGCTATGGCAGAAGCCACAAGAGAGTACCGCATCACTTCCTCCATGAGGTTGCTGCCGTATTTGCCGGAAAATTTGAATTTTTGTCCGAATGATATCCTGAACTCGTTCCATTCCTTCTCCCTTTCCAGGTCAACCTGCTCGGTAAATTCATCGGGTCCCAGGTAGGGGATCAGGTTTGATGTCACTTTCAGGAACTGTACCTTTTCAATCAGCTCCCGGGCTTCTTCCCGGTTCTGGAAAGCCGCCACATCGCTGGCATTGATGATGCGGACCGCACTCTGGTCCTCATCCCCCGAGGCAGAAGGCATCACAAACAGTACCTTGACCTGGTGTTTTGCCAGGCCCCTGGTCAAACCGTCACAAGCCGTACCCAGTCCTCCGGATATATGGGGGGGAAATTCCCATCCGAACATTAATACTTTCATAGTCTGTCGAATTTTTCTATGAGGTTCATCACACGAAGTATCTCGGCGATATTACGGGCACTGGAGGTGCAACCATGAGGACGGTGCGGGGGATTGCCGTCGTACAATTGGGCGATGGACCCTATCCCGTGCTCGGTCATATCTTCTTCAAAAACCCTGATGATATCCCGGGCGCAATTAACAAAATTCTTTCCGAACAAACGGAATTGTGCATCTATGTAAGGTCCCAGCAACCACGGCCACACAGATCCCTGGTGGGCAGCCCTTTGGCGCTTGGCGGGGTCTCCTTCGCTATGGCTTTCAAACAGGGGATTCTTGGGGGAAAGTGTTCTAAGGCCCTTTGGGGTAAGCAGTTCACAGCTGCATGCCCTGAGGACGTTGTTGATGACCTCGTCGTGCAGTGGTGTATAGGGCAGAGAACAGGCCAACAGCTGGTTTGGCCTTGTGAAGATGTTCTGTCCCTGGCGGTTCACAAAATCGGCCAGATGGGTGCGGGATTCACACCAGAAAGTGGGAAGAAAATTTTCCCTGATCAGGGTGGGGATCTCCTCGAACTCATTTACAAAATCATGGTCTGCCATCTCTTTGGCCAGGTCCAGTGCAAAGCAGACAGCGTTGTACCACAGGGCACAGACCTCCACTATATAACCGGAACGAAGAACAACCGATCTGTTATCCACTACTGAATCCATCCAGGTCAGGGGCGTGTTCATTTCATCTGTCCAGATAAGACCGTTGGGGTGCATCTTCACCTTGTCTGTACCCTCCCTGTATCTTTTGATAACAGACTTGATCATGTTCCCGTAATCCTTCCACAAGGCTTCCTTATCACCTGTCTGGTCAAGGTAATGCTGCAGCGTCCAGAACAGCCACAGCGGTGCGTCGGCAGTTTCGTACAGCCGATCCTCTTCTTTTACAAGGGTTTCAATAGCCCGGGAAAAAATTTTAGCACCATTGTCTGCGTACAGGGTCAGACCGGGCAATGCTATGGCTGTGTCCCTTGCGCATCTTCCCAGCCAGGGATACCCTGCAATAACCTGTGTCTTTCCTTTTCTGCTTATCAGGAACTGTGAGGCAGAAAGCTTAAGGCAGTTTATGTAAGAATCCCTGCCTGGTCTCTTGTCTAATGCCCGGTTGAAAATTGTTTGCAGGCGGGAAGGTTTGGCCGGTTCTAAAGAGGCCGAAAATATTATGCTCTGGCCTTTTCGTATGGGACATTCAAAATATCCGGGCACAAAAAGATCTTCGTAGCAGTCGTTTCCCCTTTCCTTTTCCTTGATGTATTCAATATTTTTATACCAGTTGGGAAATTTGACAAATTCGTTCATCACACTGAGTTGCATGAACAATCGTGGAAAATTGTCGTAAAGCCGGTATCCCACGCCTTTCTCCACCGTAGTATGGAAAGTATCGGCTGCCAGGTTGGCATAGGTCAGGTCATGGATATTGCGGAAGGCAAGGTATGGTTTGAGCCGCAAAATGGTGGGAGAATGTGCATCTGCCAGGGTATACTTGATAAGCAATTGTTCTTTGTTGTGAAGGAAAAGGATTTCTTTTCTGAAAATCATGCCGCCGATCCTGTAAGTAAGGACAATGTTCTTGTCCATTTCAAAATCAATAATGTACTTGTGGCCGCGCGGGTCATAGATCCCGGGATAACGGTGGATCCCAAGGTTAAATGCCTGGTTGTGCTGTATCAATGTTTCATCCAGCGAGGACAAAAGCACATAACTTTCACCTCCCAGGCTGTCTACGGGAACTACCATGAGTCCATGATATTTCCTGGTATTGCATCCTGTCAGGGTCGTATTGAGGTATCCACCAGCCCTGTTGGTAGAAAGAATTTCCCTGTTCAGCGAATATTCCAGATTCACTAATTCGTGCCTGTTGAACTGTAAATATGCCATATGATTTCCTTAAACCTTAAACTTGCAAGTTACTAAATTAATCTGTAATAAATACCATTGCCGTGCGGGCAGGCAGGTACAGGAAGAGCATATTGGTTCCTCGCTGTTCCAGGGTGAAATGCTCCGCCAGCTTGTCGTTCCTTCCGAATCCTCCGTAAGTGGGATCATCCGTATCGAGTATGCAACGGTATTTTCCCGGCCTGACTTCCAGTCCGTAATCGGTATAAGACCGGTCCGGACTCAGGTTGAAGACAAACAACAACCTTCCCCGTTCAAATGCCAGTACCTGTGACCCAATATCCTGCGCCACAGGAAGCGGAGCGTTATCATACAAATTTTGTGCCTTAGCCATCCCAATCATGTCCCTGTCAAATAATTCCAATCCCTGGTAGCGCAGCAGCGGATTGTCGGCCAGTGACCATTGTCTTCTTGCATAGTGGTAACTCCAGCCATTGCCTTCTCTGGGAAAATCAATCCACTCGGGGTGACCAAACTCGTTTCCCATGAAATTCAGATAGCCGTCCCCGGCGGTAGACATGGAAAGCAAACGGATAATCTTGTGCAGGGCTATTCCTCTGTCCACAACCAGGGAGGAAATATCTTTGCTCATAGAAGTATACATTTCTTTGTCTATAAGCCTGAATATGATTGTCTTGTCACCCACCATTGCCTGGTCGTGACACTCGGCGTAGGATATGGTGTGCTCATCCTGCCTTTTGTTGGTGAGCTCATAAAAAATGTCTCCCACATGCCAGTCCTCATCCCGCAGTTCCTTGATCCATTTGATCCAATGATCTGCCACCCCCATGCTCATGCGGAAATCAAAGCCAATGCCACCCATATCCCAGGGGTAGGCAAGGGTTGGCATACCGCTCACGTCTTCGGCCACGGTAATGGCGCCGGGATTGCATTCGTGGATGAGCCGGTTGGCTAATCCCAGGTAGGTAATGGCATCTTCATCCTGGTTCCCGTCAAAATATTGCCCATAATGGGTGAAATCACGTCCCAGACCGTGATCGTGATACATCATGGATGTTACCCCGTCAAAGCGAAAACCGTCCAGATGGAATTCTTCCATCCAATATTTGATATTGGACAATAGGAAATGAATAACCGCGTCTTTCCCGTAATCAAAACACCGGGACGACCACAACGGGTGTTCACCCCTGGCACCGGCATGGAAATAAAGGTCATACGTACCGTCAAACCGGCTTAATCCTTCAATCTCGTTTTTTACGGCGTGCGAATGTACCAGGTCCATGATTACCGCTATGCCCCGGGCATGGGCCTGATCTATCAGTTTTTTAAAACTTTCCGGTGTACCAAAACGGGAGCTGACGGCAAAAAAACTGGATACCTGGTAACCAAACGAACCGTAATAGGGGTGTTCCTGGATGGCCATCAGCTGGATGGTGTTATAGCCCAAACGCGCAATCCTGGGCAGGACTTTTTCCCTGAACCAGTCAAAATCGGCAATTTCAGGTTCCTGGGCACTCATCCCTATGTGGGCCTCATAGATCAGGGGATGGTCCACGCGGGCGTGATTGCCGTGTTTCCATTTGTATGGTTTGGCCGGATCCCATACCTGGGCACTGAATATCTTGGTTTCAGGGTCCTGGACACAACGCCTGGCGTAGGCAGGAAGACGCTCTCCTGCTCCTCCGGGCCATTCGATAAGCCACTTGTAAAGCTGCCCGTGATGCAGCGCTTCTGGTGGAAGTATCAATTCCCAATTCCCGGAGCCTATGGGTGTAAAGGCATAAGAGGAATCTTTTCCCCAGCCGTTGCACTCCCCAGTTAAATACATTGCGACTGCATTGGGTGCCCACTCCCTGCATACCCAGCCATTTTCTGTCTTGTGTACCCCATAGTACAGGTGGTTGTTTACGGCAAGAGCCAGCCGGTCGTGCGATCCACGTACCTGCGCTGCTTTCTCAAGACGCATCTGATGGCGCCTCCATATGACTGGTTTAAAAGGTTTAAGGTAAGTATCCTTTTCCCATATTTCCTTAATTTCCATACTAAAAATTATATCGTACTATGCAATTCAAACGCCAGGAATACCCTTTGCTGCCGTCAAGGTTCACCCTGTTGCCGAACACTCCTTCAATTCCCAGCTGACCGTGTTCGTAAATGTCCAGGAATGTATTGAGGGCTGCATAATTGGTATGGTGGTAAAGGAATCCGGGAGCCTCTTCAAAGGGCTTCACGTAAACCTGCGAATAAACCAGCCCGGAAAAGCAGCTGTCACTCCAGTGGTGTTCATAGGCAGCATAATAGCCCAGTGCTGTGAATTTGTAGTAGGTGCCATCTCTGTGGATGTACACATCGTAGCCCATCCCTCCCAGATCCTGGATGTAATGACCTATGCCGGCCCCTCCTGTCACCTGGAATTTGACCTCGTCCCGTGGTGTCATGTTTGCATGACCTGAGAAGGCCAGACCGTAACCGCGCTGTTTCTCAAGGAAACGCAGCACGCCTGCCAGCCTCAGATGCCACGCCGGCCTTTCATAACCAAGCGAAACAATCAGATCCGGGAAACGTTGCCCCATAATATGTACATCATTCGTACCTGTGACCAGTGCCCTGAGCATGGTGACTTCAGGATCTTCCAGAGATGCAAAACAACTGATCCCGTTGGTCAGTCTCCATCCGTAACGAAACTGGGGCTGGCGCAATCCGTTCATTCCTCCTGGTCCTGCACCGTCCACGGTGGCCGGGGCAGCCCTTAGGTCCATGATGTTGCTCCAGGTTTGCCCTATGAGAAGGTGTTTGATCTGGACATAGGCGTGTTTAAGAGAAAAAGTATACCCCTCTCCGGAAAAACCTCCTTCAATATAAGCTTCTAACTTACCCAGGGATGTGTCCCCTATGAGTTTGAAAAATAACCTGGAACCACTTGCATCGAGGTTAAACCGGCCGCTGCGCACCCTGGAAGGCTCGGCAGGAATCAGGACTGTTGACATATCTCTGGATAAAAAACCTGTCCCGTCGTAATACGTGTAACAGGCGGCATATCCTCCCATCCCGAAAAGAAATCTTTCACTCTTGTCAATCATAACAAAACGCGGGGGTGCGGGATCATGAAAGATCTCGGAGGTTTTTTCCCTGAGTTGTCTTATCAGAGCGTGGGTGACCGTGTCGGTATCCATGATCCTTGCCCTGTCCTGCGCGTCAAGTTTTTGAAAGGGTGCTGCCATCAATGTCAGGAAAAGCAGGCCGAACAGTCCACCGTCAATCCTTTTCATACGTATTGATAATTGTTTCTGTGTCTTTCTGCACCTTGAGCAGATAATCCCTGCAATAGGTCACCAGTTCCAGGGCTCTTTTAACTTTGGAAGCAATCTGACCCAGATCTGCATCGGGTTTTTCAAGGTCTTCTGCAAGGGACTGTAGTTCCTGGCGTGCCTGCAGGTAAGTGATCCCGGTTTTTTTATTCATACGGCTCAGTTTTCAATATCATTCACAATCGCACCAAAGCAGCCTTTGGAAAGTATGGTCTCTACCCGGTCTCCCTCTTTGAGCGGGGAGGCATCCAATAAGGCCTTGCCCCGGAACAGGGTCAGGGAATATCCCTTTTGCAGCAATGTCAGGGGATTGTTTTGCTTAATACGCTGTTCCAGCAATTCCAGCACATGCCCGTGGTGTTGTATGATCCATCTTACAGCCCCGCCAATGTCCCTGACCAGGTAGTTGAGGCTTTGTTTTTCATCGTCTATTCTTCTTAGCACAGCGCGTTCCAGGTTGTGTGAGATCCTGAACAGACTTTCTTCTTCGGCAGCAAGAAGCCCGTCCAGGTAATCCGCAACGGCTGTGGGTGTCTTCAGGGACAGACTGGCCACCCTGTCGGCAATATGAACATCTTTGTGGTGCCCGATGCCTGTGACCACCGGTATGGGGAACTGGGCAATGTGTGCTGCCAGGTCATAGTTGTCGTAGCAATGCAGGTCTGCCGATGCACCCCCGCCCCGGATCATTACCAGCAAATCAAACTCCTTTCCGGAATCAATCACCTGCTCCATGGCCCGGATAATGCTTGCGGGTGCATCGGTGCCTTGCATAAGAGACGTGAAAAGGGTCAGTTTGAATCCATATTTTGATAAACCGATATGGTCCTGGAAGTCTTGGTATCCGGCAGCCGTCTGTGAAGATATCACCGCCAGTCGCAGTGGAACGGCAGGAAAGGGCAGCTGCCTGTTCATGTCCAGGATGCCTTCCCGCTCCAGCCTTTCCATGGTTTTTCTGCGTTCCAGCTCAAGGCCTCCTATGGTATAGGAAGGATCAGCATCGGTAACCACCAGGCTCAGACCGTACAAGGGATGCATCCTGGGTTCCACGCACAGGAGCACCTGCAACCCGGGACGCAGGTCCATTCCGGTGCTTGTTCTGAAATAGGGATTTAGCATGGAAAAAACACTGGCCCATATAACGGCCTGGGCTTTTGCCAGTAATGTATCTGTTGCCTTTTCTTTCTGTACCAACTCCATATGGCAGTGGCCGTTGCGTACAGAAAGCTGGTTAATTTCTGCGCGGACCCAACATGGTTCCTCAAAGGCCCGGCTAACAGCATCTTCCAGTTTTCTTTGCAGGTCAATGAGATCCATTTTCTCCATAGCACAAATTTACATTAAAATAATCAAAAAAGCCTTACCTTAGCCCTATGGAAATCAAAGAAGCCTCTTTCCTTTCTTCCACCATAAAAGTTGATGAAATCCCCACCCCGGTACTGGAGGAATTCGCCTTCATAGGGAGGTCTAATGTTGGCAAATCTTCCCTGATCAACATGTTATGTAACAGGCGCAAACTGGCACACACATCCTCTACCCCCGGAAAGACGCAGTGCATCAACAGGTTCCTGATAGACAACTCATGGATTATCACAGACCTGCCCGGGTATGGTTTCGCCAAAGTTTCCAAGACAAAAAGGGCTCTTCTCCAGTCCATGACCCAGGGATACATCCGGAGCGCACCCAACATGACAATGCTTTTTGTATTACTGGATTCAAGGCATCCCCTCCAGCAGATAGACCTCGATTTTCTGCTCATGCTTGGCAACTGGCAGATTCCTTTTGCGCTGGTGCTGACCAAATCGGACAAACTGTCAAAGACAGCCCTGGAAAAACAAGCGGCCTCTATCAGGGAATCATTGTCGCATTACTGGGAACCCCTGCCTCGTTTTTTTGTTGTTTCCTCTCTGACCGGTGAAGGCAGAAAAGAACTTCTGGATTATATTGGTTCCATTCGTTCCGAAAACCTATAATTGTGTTTTTTCTTCTTATATTTGCCCCATCTTCTAATCAAAGGGACAATGGATCATCTGCATTTATTCAAAATTTTTTCTTGCCGCGGATCCAGATATCTTGCCGAACGTATAGCCTCTCATCTGGGTCTGCCCCTGGGATTATCGTCTGTAACCACATTCAGTGACGGGGAGTTTCAACCCGCTTTTGATGAAAGTGTCCGGGGGGCGACTGTCTTTATCATCCAATCCACGTTTCCTCCTGTAGATAACTTATTTGAACTGCTCCTGACCATAGATGCTGCCAAAAGGGCTTCGGCCTATAAGGTGATTGCCGTTATGCCCTACTTCGGATGGGCCAGGCAGGACCGTAAGGACAGACCCAGGGTTTCCATTGGCGCCAAGATGGTGGCCAACCTGCTGGAAGCTGTTGGCTGCGATCGGGTAATGACCATGGATCTGCATGCAGACCAGATACAGGGCTTTTTTGATTTTCCAGTGGACCATGTTTATTCGAGTTCTGTTTTTGTCCCTTATATCAAGAATCTGGGTCTGGAAAACCTCTCTGTTGCTGCTCCGGATATGGGCGGTGCAAAGCGCGCCAACGCCTATTCCAGAAAACTGGAATGTCCCCTTATCATATGCCATAAATCCCGTGAACAGGCCAATGTGGTTGGAAGCATGACCGCCATAGGCGAGGTCAGTGACAGGAATATTGTCATACTGGACGATATGATAGACACAGCAGGAACCATATCAAAAGCAGCTGAAATGATGATGGCCAGGGGAGCACGCAGTGTCCGGGCCATAGCTACCCACCCTGTACTTTCCGGACTTGCCTACAACACCATCGCCAATTCTACCCTGGAGGAAGTCATTGTCACCGATACCATACCCCTGTGCTCAGATCCGGGCGTGAACAAAAGCAAGATCAAAGTGTTGTCCATAGCCCGGGAATTTGCCGATATCATAGACAAGGTTTACAACTTTCAATCCATCAGCAGTAAATTCACCTTGTAATGGCCACTTCAGAGAAATTGTACCAGGCATTGACCGGCGGCATAAGGCATTTCTTCATGGACGCCGGAAAGAAGACAGCTGTCCTGGGCCTTTCCGGGGGGCTGGATTCAGCTGTGGTAGCGTGCCTGGCACAGGATGCCCTTGGCAAGGAGCATGTGCACGGGCTGCTGATGCCTGGACCCTATTCTACAGTCCATTCCCTGAACGATGCCCTGGAATTATGCACTCTTAACGGGATCAGCTATCATATCATTCCCATTGATACTATTTTCAATAAGTTTTTACGTGAGTTGTCTCCTGTTTTTGAACATGAACATCAAGATGTAACGGAAGAAAACCTGCAGGCACGAATCAGGGCTGTACTCCTGATGGCATACGCCAACAAAAAAGATAGCCTGGTACTTAATACAAGCAACAAGAGTGAACTGGCCGTGGGTTATGGCACCTTATATGGTGACCTGGCAGGAGCCCTGATGGTCCTGGCCGATCTCTACAAGACAGAAGTGTATGAGCTGGCAGCTTTCCTGAACAGGGACGGTGAAAGGATCCCCGGACACAGCATCAGTAAAGAACCCTCGGCCGAGTTGTACATAAATCAGAAAGACACCGATTCCCTACCGGAATATGCTGTTCTGGACCCTATCCTGCATGCCCTTATAGAAGAAGGAAAAACTGAAGAAGAGCTGGTCCTGTCAGGGATTGACGCACAGCTTCTGTCGGGAATCATTCAAAAAATGAAGCGTTCCGGCTTCAAAACCCACCAGGTCCCTCCCATGCTGACGGTTACAGACCATCCTCTCCTTCCACGCAATAAATGTTTACATTACAACTTATGACGGTTTTTTTTCTGTCGCTGGGACTGATAACCCTGGGTGTACTGGGGCTGAGTCTGTCAATAATTGTCAGGAAAAACGGAAAATTTCCCGAATATTCCGTTGGACATAACAAAAAAATGAGGGAGCGGGGCATACGCTGCCCCAAGGAAGAAGAACGCATGTTGCTGAAAAAAGGAGCCCATGGGAATTGTTGCAATTGTAGGAAGGCCTAATGTTGGAAAATCAACACTTTTCAACAGGCTGGTAGGAAAACGGCAGGCCATTGTTGACCAGACTGCCGGGGTTACCCGTGACCGTCATTACGGAAAAACAGACTGGAATGGCAGGGAATTCTCCATTATCGATACAGGCGGTTATGCCCACAATACGGACGATGTATTTGAAGAGCAGATACGCCGCCAGGTTCTGGTAGCGATCCAGGAATCGGATGTAGTCGTTTTCATGGTCGATGTGCAGACGGGCATAACAGACTACGATCAGGGTATTGCCGGAATACTCAGAAAATCTGAAAAACCGGTTATAGTAGCGGTAAACAAGGTGGATCACGGAGGCCGGATTTTTGATACCTACGAATTTCACGCACTGGGTCTTGGAGAACCCATATCCATTGCAGCGGCAAGCGGTAGCGGGACAGGGGAACTGCTGGACAGGATCCTGGAAGTGCTTCCCGGTGACAGTGCCATGGAGGAAGAACATGATATTCCGCACATTGCCATTGTGGGAAGGCCCAATGTGGGCAAATCTTCCCTTACGAATGCCTTTCTGGGAGAAGAAAGGAATATCGTTACCCCGGTCGCAGGAACGACACGCGATGCCATTTCTGTGAGGTACAACAAGTTCGGTTATGACTTCATGCTTGTCGATACGGCTGGCCTGAGAAAGAAAACAAAAACCAAAGAAGACCTGGAATTTTATTCTTCCATGAGGGCCGTCAGGGCCATAGAATATTCAGATGTATGTATCCTCATGATAGATGCGACTTTGGGAGTAGAATCACAGGATCTGAGCATTTTTCAGCTGATCGTGAAGAATAAAAAAGGCTGTGTGATAGCTGTCAACAAATGGGACCTTCTTGAAAAGGAGACCAACACCCTTAAAGAATACACCCGTGGAATACATGCAAGAATTGCTCCCTTTACAGACATTCCCGTGATATTTACCTCTGTGGTAAAAAAACAACGCATTATTAACGTGCTGGAAGCCGCAGCCAAAGTCTTTGAAAACCGTAACCGCCGTATTTCCACCTCCATGCTTAACCAGGTCATGCTCCCCGAGATCGAAGCTTACCCTCCCCCTGCAATCAAGGGAAAATACGTCAGGATTAAATACATCACTCAATTGCCCACGGCGTGCCCCTCTTTTGCGTTTTTCTGCAACCTGCCGCAATACGTGCGGGAAGATTATAAACGTTTCCTGGAAAACAAGCTGCGCTCTCACTTTGATTTTCAAGGGACACCGGTACAGATTTACATGCGCAGGAAATAAATCAGTCCTTTTCTATACGGACCTGCTGCAGTCTGTGTGTTTCCCTGTCCGATTTGAGAAATAAGGTCACACGAAAGCGCTCGCCACCGGCCAGCAGGGTGCCTATGCAGTAACGCATGGGCAATGAGCCGCTCATATGGACTATGGTAAATGATTTGGGAGTATACCGGGCATAGAAATTTTTCATCAGTTGCCGGGCCTGGCTCCTGCTGCAAACACCGGCCGTTCCCAATACATCGATTTCGATATCATCGGCAAACCACTGGGCAAAAATGGTTGCATCACCTCTCTGCAGATCGTTCCCGATATCATCGAAAATATCTTTTGGCCCCTCCTGCGCTACCAGCAGAGCAGGAACAAAGACAGGAAAGCAAGCGAGTATAATGGGTAAGATAGCCTTTCTGATCATAGCATGTCTTAAAACCACGGCAAGTTACACATAATTTCTTACTTTTGTTTGATGAATATTGTGCTGCTTTGCATGGGCAAGACCCAGGAACCTTACCTGCGTGAAGGCATTCTGGAATATGAGAAAAGGCTGATCCGCCATGTCGGCTTTAAACGTCTTGAATTGCCGGATGTAAAGAACACTTCATCGTTGTCCTGCGATCAGATCAAAGAAAAAGAGGGTCTTTTGCTTTTAAAAAACGTTAAGGATGCAGACCATCTGGTGCTCTTTGACGAGAAAGGCAGCACCTTTACGTCAAAGCAAATGTCGTACCAGATTGAACAACATATGCAAAAAGGCACCAGGACTCTTGTTTTTGCCCTGGGCGGGGCCTTTGGATTTTCTCTTCCTGTAAGACAAAGGGCAGATGCCATATGGTCTCTGTCCAGCCTGACTTTTCCCCACCAATTGGTACGTTTATTGTGTATGGAACAACTTTACCGCTGCTTTACCATTATTAAAGGAGAGGCCTACCACCACCCATGAAAATCCTCAGGCAAATATGGAAACAAAAATTCCTGATACCGCTTATCCTTGCGGCTGTCTGCCTTACCCTGTCCTTTTTTGAGCTCACCAGTCACAACCAACGCATGAAGCGTCTGGTGGGGGTTGAAAATATTCTTCACAGAAAACAACGTAACATAGAAAATATTGCCCTGCGTGAACTGGAACAGGACAAAATGGGGAGCCTCTCGCCCAAGGATGTTGACCATGACATGGTAATATACAAGTATTACAAGGACAGCCTCATATCCTGGGTAAACACCTTTCCCGTGATCAATGACAGTTACAGTCCGGGGGCCATGTATCCCAATCTATCATTTTTCTCAAGGAACACCATCCTCTATCAGCCACTTTCGGGGGTAGACGGCAGGGAACAGTATCTGAACCTTGGAAGTGCCTGGTACGTGGTGAGGGCTTACAGCCGGGAGGATGTAACCATCATAACGGGCATACTGGTCCACACCGACTTTCCTTTCAGCAACAGTTTCGTGGAATCAGAAGTCAACAGGACCCTCCGGCTGCCTGCCCATTGTTCCATCGTACCGCTGAACCTGGACGAAGGATTTATAGTCTTTGGAAAGGATGATGGCGTATTGTTCACCATTCTGAGCAACACGTCCATGCAGACATATTACGAGTCTGTCATTCTAAGATGGGTGGCTATAACTCTGGTCATACTCTCACTGCTGATGTTCTTTTTCAGGAACCGGAAAGTGACTTATGCCCTGTGTGTGATCGCCGTCTTGTGTCTGATCCGTTTTCTGACGTTTGTATTTTCGGCATTCCTGCAACTGGATACCTTGTTTTTTTCACCCCTGCTGTTTGCCGGCGGACACCTGGAGAATTCGCTGGCCGACATGGTTCTCAACATTTTGTGCGTATTTTCAGGGGTATGGGCTATTTACCTTTCCCGTCCGGACCTTGCGCGTATCATGCAAAACATGAAAAAACCCAGGCGCCTGACTATCAATATACTGATAGTTGTTTTCCTGGCCGCTGCCTTTTTGCTGACACACCATACCCTGAAAGCCCTGACCATGGACTCAAACATTGTCATGGAATTGTTCAGGCTGGACGAAATCACTTGGTATACGCCTTTTGCCTATCTGATTGTATCGCTGCTGTTCCTTTCTTTCTTCCTGTTGTTCAGGACCCTGTTGTACGTGAATAAAGTACCGCAAACATCATTTTTTGCAGGACCCCGGTTCACGTACCTGTTCGTTTTCCTGGCTGCAGCATACAGTATGCTAACTGTCTGTCTGTACGGCAGGGATAAGGAATTCAACCTGTTCCAGGTATGGACACAGAAAATGTCAATAGAAAGGGATCTGGACCTGGAGATGCAGCTGCGCAGGGTGGAAGAAAGGATCGCAATAGATCCTATCCTGTCCATCATGATCCAGATGGACCAGGACCATGATCTGATCCTTTCACGCATAAAAGAAACGTATTTTGCCGATTTTCTGCAGAAATACCAGATCCAGATTACCATCTGTGAACCGGGCGATGTGCTGGTAATTGCCGGCATGCCCCGTCCTGTATCGTGTTACCAGTTCTTCCACAGCGAGATCCTGAAGAACGGAACTCCCCTGGCTGAAAATTCACGGTTTTACAATATTGACAGCAAACTGGGGAACATCAGTTATATGGGGGTCTTCACCTATTACAGCTATAGCGGATCTCAGGATCTTTACATTGAGCTGGATTCACGTTATGTTAAAGATGCCCTGGGCTATCCGTCCCTGCTTTCAGACCGGTCGCAGTTTGACAAATTCAAATTGCCCTATGATTATTCCTATGCCAAATACATAGATGGCAAACTGGTTTCCAATAGTGGAAAATATGCGTATCCCAGTCGCATGACCACTGAAACGGAAGATGGTTTCAGCGTGCAAAAAAGCAACAGAAGCATGCACTGTTATTATAAAACAGAAAATAAAGTACTGATCATAACAAGACCTCAGCGGACACCGCTTCCTTATCTTGTATCCCTTTCATACCTGTTTCTTTTTTATGTGCTGGTCTTTTCCGTGGCCTTGGGCCTGCTCAGGGAGAATGATCTGAGAATCAATCTTCCCAGCAGTTCTTTCCGGCGCAAGATCACCTTGTTGCTGGTGGGTTTGCTGTTTGTCGCGCTGGTTCTGATGGCCATTGGAAGCATCGGCTTTGGACTTAAACTTTATGAAGAGACCACTACCCGGCAAATGCAGGACCAGATGGATGCTGCCAGGTCATCACTGGATGATTACATCCGGTTTGCCGACCGCTCTAACGATCCGGCAGCCAATGTGGTAGAATTGCTCAATACCATAAACCGCCTCTCTTCTAACATGAAGATCAATGTAAATCTTTACGATCCACAGGGAAGGCTGCTACGTTCGTCTCAACCGGAAGTGTTTGAGCGTCATCTTCTTGGAGCCAGGATGAACGGGGAAGCCTATCGCCGCCTTCATCAGTATGAGCGGCCCCAGTTCACACAGAAAGAACAAATAGGGTCTTTGAGTTATTATTCTATGTATTCCCCGCTGTACAACACAAACGGAGATCTTGTAGCCTACATCAATATTCCCTACCTGTCTGGCCAGACCGATGTTTCCAGGGATACTTCGTCCATAGTGGCCGCCATTGTTAACCTGTACCTGCTGTTGCTGCTGGGAGCTGTTTTGCTGAGTTACGTTTTTTCCAACCAGATCACCAGGCCGCTGGCAGAGCTGGGAGAAAAGATCAGCCGCCTGGATGTGACCCGTAAACAGGAACACATACATTATACATCGGACGATGAACTGGGTATGCTGGTAAAGGCTTTCAACAAAATGGCCGATGACTTGAACGAGAGCACCCAGCGACTGGCTCAATCGGAAAGGGAACAGGCCTGGAGGGAAATGGCCCGCCAAATAGCCCATGAGATCAAGAACCCGCTAACCCCCATGCGTCTGAGTATCCAGCATTTAATACGTCTTAAACAGGAAGGCGGGCCCAAATGGTTGGATCATTTTGACAAAATTGTGGCTTCTCTTCTGGAACAGATAGAGATATTGTCCAACGCAGCTTCTGAATTTTCAAACTTTTCGAGAATCAATGCAGAGTTGCCTGTAGAGGTGGAACTCAACGAATTGATCAATGAGCAGATTGTGCTGTTTTCCACTTTCGAGAACATCAAGATTCATTTTGAGTCTGAAGTAAATCAGGCAAGGGTCAACGTAAGAAGAACCCAATGGGTAAGCGTGCTTGTCAATCTTTTGTCCAATGCTGTTCAGTCGGTGGAAGAACAGGCGATCGGGGTGATCAGTATCCGTTTGGCAGAAGAAGGAGACAATTATCTGATCAGTATAGCCGACAACGGACCCGGCGTGGCTCCGGAAAACCGCCACAAACTCTTCAAGCCCAATTTCACAACCAAAAGCGGAGGAACAGGGTTGGGCCTGGCTATATGCTGGGGGATCGTGGAACAGTACCGGGGTGAAATATTCTACACCTCATCGGAATGGGGCGGCGCCTGCTTCAATGTGAGATTACCCAAAAAAACCCTTATATAAACAGGGGATCTGCATAAGCCTTCACCTCTTCCTCCCCTATAGTATCTGAAGACAATATGATAAGCCGTTCTATCACGTTCCTCAATTCACGGACATTGCCGGTCCAGTTGAGCTTTTTCAATTCTTCAACAGCTTGCTGTGTGATGGTTCTTTTTGCCATCCCGTATTCCGCGCAGATCTGTTCTATGAAATATTCTGCCAGCAGGGGAATATCTTCCTTGCGCTCTGCCAGAGGCGGTACATGAATCAGAATCACGCTCAGCCTGTGGTACAGGTCTTCCCGGAAGGCGCCTCTCCCGATTTCCTGAACCAGGTCTTTATTGGTAGCTGCCACCACACGTACACTTACACTGATATCCTTGTCTGAACCCACACGGGTGATCCTGTTTTCCTGCAAAACGCGCAATACCTTAGCCTGGGCTGCCAGGGACATATCCCCGATCTCGTCCAGGAAAAGCGTTCCTCCGTCTGCCTGTTCAAATTTTCCCTTATGCTGCCTGATGGCCGAGGTGAAGGAACCTTTTTCGTGACCAAAGAGCTCACTTTCTATCAATTCTCCCGGTATGGCAGCGCAATTCACTTCTACGAAAGGCATCTTGTACCGGTTGCTTTTCTGGTGAAGCCACCGGGCAACCAGCTCCTTTCCGGTACCGTTGGAGCCGGTGATCAGCACCCTGGCATCTGTGGCAGCCACACGCTCGATCATGTTCCAGATTCGGGTGATAGCGGCAGACTTTCCAATCAGCGGGGGGGTTTTATCTTCTTTGCGTTTAAGTTTTTTGTTTTCCTGAACCAGTGTGGATTTGTCATTGGCATTCCTGATGGTGATAAGTATCCGGTTCAGGTCCAGGGGCTTTTCTATGAAATCGTAAGCGCCTTTTTTTATACATTCCACGGCCGTATCAATATCTCCATGGCCCGAAATCATAATAACCGGAACATCCAGATTCATTTCCTGAATCTTTTCCAGCACTTCTATCCCATCTATCCCCGGCATCTTGATATCGCAGAAAATCGTATCTATTTGCACCTTTCCCTGTTCAAGCACAGAGAGTGCCTGTTCACCGTTCTCGGCCAGGGATACTTCATATCCTTCATACTCCAGTATCTCTTTCAGGGTGTTGCGAATACTCTTTTCGTCATCAATGATCAATATTCTCATACTTCCCGCATTTAATCCTGCAAAGATAACCCTAATTTCGCAAATAGGAGATTTTCCTTTACATTTGAAACAGAATATGAAGCAGATGATCATTGCCATAGACGGACATTCTTCAACCGGGAAAAGCACCTTTGCCAAAGCCATTGCCCGGGCCCTGGATTATACGTACCTGGACTCCGGAGCACTATACAGGGCAGTAACTCTTTATGCCCTGGAAGAAGGACTTACAGATGCGCAGGGAAAGCCCGATGCCGACCGGCTGGTGGAACGCCTTGAAGACATCACCCTTTCTTTTTGCAGGAATCCAAAAACAGGTAATGATGAAACATACCTGAATGGAAAAAACGTAGAACAGCGCATCCGGAGCCTGGAGGTTTCACGGAACGTCAGCCCCGTTTCCGGTATCCCCGGCGTCAGGGATTTTGTAGACAATGAACTTAGAAAATGGGCCGGTAAAAAAGGAGTTGTCATAGATGGCAGGGATATTGGCACGGCTGTTTTTCCACAAGCCGAGGTGAAGATCTTCATGACCGCCCCCGCCCCGGTACGGGCACGCAGACGGCTGGAAGAAATGAAGGCAAAAGGAGAAGAGGCCACTTTTGAAGAAGTGCTGGAAAATGTGCTGCGGCGCGATCACCTGGACTCCAGTCGGGAGGTTCATCCCCTTACCAAGGCCCCTGATGCCGTATTGCTCGACAATGGGAACATGACAGTTGCCCAACAAATGGAATGGTTTAAAAAGCTATTGGAAGACAAATGGGATATCAGGTTGAAATAGACAAACGATCGGGGTTCTGTTCCGGGGTGATACGCGCCATACGGTGTGCAGAAGAAGCCCTGAAGGAGAACAAACCCATGTTTTCCCTGGGGGCCATCGTTCACAACAATGAGGAACTGCACCGCCTGGCTGCAAAAGGCCTGCGGGTGATAAAGCACAGTGACCTGCACCATATCCCTGAAGGATCCACCGTCCTTATACGCGCCCACGGCGAGCCGCCTTCCACCTACGAAATGGTTGCCGCAAAGAATATCAGCCTGTTGGAATGTACCTGTCCGGTGGTGCTTCTGTTACAAAAGAAAATCAAGAAAGAACACGCCAGAATCATGCCGGAAAAAGGCCAGATCGTTATCTTTGGCAAACAAGGTCATGCAGAAGTGGACGGGCTGGTGGGACAGGTTGGCGGCGATGCTATTGTGGTTGAAAAGTTGCAAGATCTGGATCATATTAGTTTTTCGGGCGGGCCTGTCTCACTTTTTTCCCAAACCACCCAGAATCCGCAGGAATACGTAAAAATCCGGGAGCGTCTGCTCCACCTCATGCAGGAGCAGGGCATGACCCCGGACAGGTTCAAAGTATTTGACACCATCTGCTCTCAGGTTGACGGAAGGCAGACAGAGCTGGCACGTTTTGCCCGCAGCCGGTCATTGATCCTTTTTGTTGCAGGAAAAGAAAGTTCCAATGGAAAGGTCCTCTTCCGTACCTGTAAGGAAGCCAATCCACGCAGTTATGCCATTGAAAAACCGGAAGATATTTCCCTGGCCTGGTTCAGACCCTCAGATACGGTGGGAATATGCGGGGCCACTTCCACTCCCTTCTGGCTCATGGAGCAGGTGGCTGAAAAAGTACGCAACTTGTAATGAAAGAAAAGTACGCCGATATCCTATTTCCACTGGCCCTGGAAAGCCTGCTGACATACAGGGTCCCGGAAGATCTCTGCCCGCAGCCCGGCCCGGGATGTCAGGTCACGGCGCCTGTGGGGAACCGCATCCATACCGGGGTAGTTTACAGAATCGGGGAGGAACCACCACAGGGAGGACCAAAAGACAGCCTCAGGGATATTATCTCTGTTGTTCCATCCCTGCCCCTGATCCCTGAAAAAACACTTATGTTCTGGGAATGGATTGCCCGGTATTATATGTGCCCTCCGGGTCTGGTGGCTAAAATGGCCCTGGGCCTCTGGAAATTCAAAAGGCGTGCAAAGGGTCCTGCCACGGATCCCAAACCCTTTCCCGATCCGGGCCCGCCCCTCTACCTGGAAGGTATGGGACGGGAAACAGTGTACCGGAAAAATATTGGCATGGCCCTTGACCGTGGCGGACAATGCCTGATAGTATGTCCCGACCGGTTTTCCTGTGAATCGGTGCACCAGTTCATGCTGGACGCATTTGGGGAAAAAGCCATCTGCTTTCATTCTAAAAGGCCTTTAAAAGAGCAAAGTAAAGCACAAAAAGAGTTGTATGCAGGCAATCCCTGCGTGGTAACAGGAATGCACCTTGCCCTCCTGTTGCCCTTCACCCGGCCTGCCCTGGTTGTTGTGGAACGGGAAGAGCATCCCGCCCATAAGAAGTCAGAGTCCGTTCCCTACCTGAACGCAAGGGACACAGCCCTGATGATGGGCCAGCAGTTTCACGCACAGGTGATCCTGGGATCGGCGTTACCCTCTCTGGAAACTTTATACAACATAGAAAAAGGCAAATTCACAGCCCTGGAACACATCCCGGCTGCCCTGCCCATGCCGGAAAAAAACGTGCTGATAGACACCGCTGCCTCTTTGACCACAGGAACCATGAGGGGCGCTTTGGATCTGCGTACCCTGGCAGCGGTGGAAAGCTGTCTGGCAGAACAGAAAAAAATTCTTTTTGCCGAGGCCGGTCCTTCTTTCCCGGAAGACCTTCCACAGGACCCCGGCATACTTGTTTGCAGACCTTTCCAGACCCATCACCACCTTGACAGCTCCATAGGGCTGGTTTGCTTTCTGCATACTGAAAGACTACTTTCAAGAAAGCATTTCCGGGCCACGGAACAGGCCTGCCACATCATGGCGAACGTGCTTCGCTGGGCGGCAGTCCAAACACCCCGGGTACCTGTGATGATTCAATCTTCCTATATGGACCATCCTTTTTACCGGTTCGTCAGGGAAGGCCTTCCTGCGTCCTTTATGGATGATATACTGCAGGAAAGGATCAGGTACGGGTACCCGCCGCACACACGGCAAATACTGATCACCATTTTTCATCACAGAAAGAACCTGGCAGCCGACAGGAGCAGGGCACTCTGCCGTGTGCTGGATTCAGCCAGCCTGCCGGCACGTATTGAAGGACCGTTCGTCCCGCCAGAACGGCGTGAACTGTTGTTTTCATACCGCCTGCAGGTGACAATACAGCGTACTGTGAACGCACAGCCGGTAAAAGAACGGATCTCTTCCCTTATCCGGCAGGCTGCGCTGGCTCCGGCCCGCATCCGGGTTGATGTCGATCCTGCCTGAGATGTATCAGATTTTGCGAATTTTTAGCTTCTGTCCGGGATAGATCCTGGAATTACTCCCCAACCCGTTCAGAGAACGGATATTCTGTACTGTGATTCCCAGTTTGTTGGCAATATCCCAGAGGTTGTCTCCCGATTTAACGGTATAGTACTCAAAAGATCCATCCTGTGAAGTGGTTGCCGTTGCCGAGGTGTAGATCTTGAGGGTGCTGCCGGCATAGATCGTGTTGTTCCTGATGTTGTTCCAGGAACGGAGGTTGGCTGCACTGACCTTGTATTTTTCCGCTATGCCGCCCAGCGTTTCCCCCTTTTGGACCTTGTGGGTAATCAGATTGCCCCTGGGCCGGGCAGGAGCAGCAGAGGATCCGGCGGCAGAAGCTGTTTCACTACGCGGAGCCCCTGTGCCCCTGGTGTAAATAATGAGCCTCTGATTGGGAACGATCCGGTCTGAACGAAGTCCGTTCCAGTACTTGACATCGGCTATTCGCACCCCGTAACGATAAGCTATATGGCTGAGCGTTTCCCCTGACCGCACCCTGTGTGTTATCTGGGTATCGGAAGCGGTAGCCCTTGTGTTCATTATCAAGGGATTAAAATAAACACTGTCTTTGTATGAATAAATGGAATCCTGCAGGGCAGCAAAGTCTCCGCTGCATTCAAAGGGAAGACGCAGGATGTAGGGACGTTCCACCCCGGGGATGATGTCCTTGACATATTGAGGATTCAGGTCCCTGAGCTGGTCTGTTGAAATATTGAGAAACGAAGTGATCTGCTCAAAGTGAAGCATTTTGTTCACCTCAAAAGTATCTACGTGGGCAGGCATCTCTATGGGGAGTGGCCTGATCTGGTGTTCTGCGTAATAACGCATGGTATAGAGGGCTGCAACAAATGCCGGCACGTATCCGCGTGTTTCACGGGGCAGGAATGGATATATGTCCCAGAATTCACGGGACCCCCCGGCACGGCGGATGGCTTTGTTTACATTGCCCACCCCGCAGTTATAGGAAGCAATGGCAAGGATCCAGTCGCCGTATATGCGGTATGAATCCAGCAGGTACCGGGCGGCAGCGTCCCCCGACACTATGGGGTCCAGCCTTTCATCCACATAGGAATTGATGGTCAGGTTGTAATTCAGAGCCGTCCGGTACATGAACTGCCACATCCCGGTGGCCCTTGCCCTGGATACCGCCCTGGGATTGAGGGCCGATTCAATAACGGCCATGGCTTTGAGCTCCAGGGGCATTTTGTAGGAATCCAGGATTTCTTCGAACAGCGGCATGTAATACTGTGCCAGTCCCAGAATGGTTGGTATACGGTCCGGCATTTTCTGGGTGTAATGGATGATGTGGTTCCTGACAATGTTGTTGTATGGCAATTTTATAAAACTGTTCATTCTGGTGAGCCGGTTTATGTACACAGAATCGGGTATGGTGGAAGTCAGAAGGGCTGTGTCCAGGGTTTCAAGAGTCAGGGCATCGGGCATCCGGTTCAACTGGTTCTGGTGATAGTACAAGCTTAGTCTCTGATCGGTCGAGAGGGAATCATAATCAAAATCCGGGTTTGTTTCCGGATTATTAAAATCGCCCTCATTAATCTCATTTTCAAGCAACAATGAATCCGCTGCAGGCAATTCATACTCCATCAACGCCTGTTGCAGCGAATCTGTAAGTTTTAACAGGGAATCTACCTGTTGTGTTAATTGCTTTTTTGTGGGCCTTCTCATTACCTGGCCTGAAGATGCGGTTACTGTCAGTGTCACAAGCAGGATTGACAGGATGAAACATTTGGATTTCATTATGGGAACATGTATTAAAAGGTTAATCTCATTTGTAATCCGGCGCCGGGATATCCGGCAGATGTAAAGTTGGTCACCGGAATAAATCCCGGCTCAATACGCAGGGTCAGGTCATCGCTTATGTCAAAATCCTGGAAATGCGCGAACACATTGGCGTCTATCACATTCAGGGCATAGACGAGAACCGTGGCGATAATGGAATAATCCCGGTACCGGCGGAACGTATCCCGGTACCATTTGATGTTTTCAGGTGTCATCCACCCGTCATATTCAGATGGTTTTGCCATTGCGTGGTTGTACATGAGCTTGTAACGGTTGTATTGTAAACCGTTATATTGCCAGAAATACCCGCAGGCAATAAGACCTCCGTAAATCACGGGAATTTTCCAGTAGTCTCCGTTGTACATCTGTCCAAGTCCCGGAAGGAGCGCAGAATACAGTGTGGCCTTTGCCGGCAGGATTTGTTTTTTATGCTTAAAACCTGCCACTCCGTCCAGCAGGCTGCCCCAGTAAAATAACCCGGCTCCCACATAGCACAGATTCCGGTATAAAGCGTAGGAATCGTTTTCCGTTTCCTTGTATTTGGTATTGAAACGCGTTCCCATATAAATACCGGCACCAATACCGGCATAAACAACGGGTATCTTCCAGTATTGCCGGTTGTATGCCTGGGAATAGCCGGGAAGGACTACGGCTCCGGAAAAAACGCGGCCCAGTTTTAAGGTGTCCTTTCCCGCTAAAGCTGAAAAATAGGTACGCAGCCTGAATGGTTCTTTTGCCTGAACAGTAGTATCCTGTGACGATTTCGTGTCCTGTTGCCCCATGTCCACAGCAAACTGCCCATAGACAAGAGGCCCTGAACACAGCATACACAAAATGACTATCAGGCTACGTTTCACAGCGTAAGAAGCGGCTAAATATTGTTTTTCTCAAGGGCTTCCAGAAATGCCTCCATTTCAGAATCGCTGGAACAGTATATGGTCAGAACGCCTTCACCCCTGGCATTTCTTTTCAGGCTTATGTTATTGTTGAAATACGTCCCGATCCGCTCCAGTACCCTGTAATAGGCATCTGGCAATTCGGTATCCCGTACCTTTGTATCTTTATTATCGGGCCCTGCAGGGCGTACCATGGCTTCTACCTGTCGGACAGACAGTCCTTTCTCCACGATCTTTTTTGCCAGTACCAGCCGGGCTTCCTGGTCTTCCAAAGAGAGCAGGGCACGGGCATGTCCCATGGTCAGGGCGCCTGCCCGTATAAATAACTGGATCTGCGCCGGCAACTGAATCAACCTAAGGTAGTTGGCAACCGTTGCCCGTTTTTTCCCAACACGTTCTGCCAGTTTTTCCTGGGTCAGATCGCACTCTTCTGTCAGGCGCTGAAACCCGTAGGCTATTTCCATGGCGTCCAGGTTTTCACGCTGAATATTTTCAACAAGCGCCATTTCCAGCAACGCGTTGTCTTCTACCTGCCTGATATAGGCGGGAACTTTGTTCAGTCCGGCCATCCTGGCTGCCCTGAGCCTCCTTTCCCCGCTAACAAGCTGGTACCTTCCGGCAGCTAGCTTTCGAAGTGTCAACGGCTGGATAAGTCCCAGGTTCTTTATAGATGCTGCCAGCTCGGCAAGGGCCTCTTCGTTGAATTCCTTTCTGGGCTGTTCAGGGTTGACTTCTATAAGATCAACATCAATCACGGAAGTTCCCTCCACCTGCGGAAGCACCACGGGAGTTCTGGGTTTCCAGTCGTTCAATGAAGGAGTTTCTGATATCAGGGCACCCAATCCTTTGCCCAAAGCGGGTTTCTTAGTCATGTTGATTTTTCTTTAAGAATTCCCTGGCCAGGTTCAGGTAGTTGTTGCTGCCTACAGATGCCGCATCATATAGAACCACCGGCTTCCCATGCGAGGGGGCTTCGCTCAGGCGGACATTGCGCTGAATGACGGTCTGAAAAACCATATCCTGGAAATGGTGCCTGATCTCCTCCACTATCTGATTGTGAGAACGCAGGCGCAAATCGTACATGGTTAGCAAAAAACCTTCAATGGCCAGGGCCGGGTTTAACCGGCTTTGAACAATTTTTATGGTATTGAGCAATTTGCCCAGTCCTTCCAGGGAAAAAAATTCACACTGTACCGGAATGATCACAGAATCTGCAGCCGTCAGGGCATTAACGGTGATCAGACCCAGAGAAGGAGAACAATCTATGAATATGTAATCAAAATGCTGGCGAATTTCATCCAGGCTGGATTTCAGGACACTTTCCCGTTCGGGAACCGACAAAAGTTCAATTTCAGCACCTACCAGGTCTATGTGGGAAGGAATAAGCTTAAGGCCCTGGATCTCGGTCTGGATGATGGTTTTCTCGATCGGCATTTTTCCTATCAGGCACTCGTACAGGGTGTCGCCACTGGGTGCATTGGGATCGAAACAAAGCCCCGAGGTTGTGTTCGCCTGTGGGTCTGCATCTACCAATAAAACATTTTTTTCCATCACAGCCAGTGATGCTGCCAGGTTGATGGCTGTCGTAGTTTTTCCAACTCCTCCCTTCTGGTTTGCGATGGCAATTATTTTTCCCATTAGTGATATCTGTTAGATTTCAATTTGGCAAATATACATTAATTACCATAAATATTCTTACTTTTGAGGTCTCAATTCAATGACCTGTCTTATGTCCCTGGCTAAATGGATGATCATACTTAATCCTGTTGCAGGAGGCGGAAAAACGGCCCTTCTCTGGCCCCATGTTTCAAAGTACCTGCATGAACGTGATTTGAGCTTTGACTGCGTTTTCACAAGACACAAGTATCATGCCGTCACCATAACCATAGAAGCCATCCGTGAAGGTTTCAGGCATTTTATTGTGATTGGGGGCGACGGCACTTTCCACGAAGTTGTCAACGGGATTTTTTATCAGCAGGATGTACCAACACAGGACATGACAGTTGGTATCATACCCATAGGAACAGGCAATGATCTGATAAGCACATACAGGATCCCTTCTGATTATGAGCTTGCCATGGAAACTATCATTCAGGAAAACAGCATACTGACCGACATTGGATGGGTTTCGTTCCAGGATTACGGGATAGAACGGTCACGTTTTTTTGCCAATGCCGCCGGCATGGGTCTTGATGCGGCCGTGATCTGTCGCTACGAAAAAGTTGTGGAACAGACCAAACGCAGGGGGCACTCACTATACCTGAAAAGTCTTCTGCATCAGTTTCTCTTATACCAGTCCAAAGACTTGCGGGTTCTTGTAGACGGGAACGTTTTTTATGAAGGACCGGTTCTCACATTCAGCATTGGAATCGGGACCTACATAGGGAGCGGGATGAAAGCCCTTCCTCTGGCCATTCCCGACGATGGGTTGTTTGACATTACCCTGGTCAGGCCCATGAACAAGGTGGCACTGGCTCTGAGGATAAAGGATTTTATTGCCGGCAATGTATACTCTTACAAAGAGTCCATGCACGGCAGGGGCAGGACAATTGAGGTGCTTCCCAACAGCAAACAAACCACCGGCCTGGAAACGGACGGGGAGCTGATGGGTGCCCCGCCCTATATGTTCAAACTCATTCCCTCCTCTTTGAGGATCATTGCCGGAAAGGATTTTGTGCCTTTTGTCAGAAACGGAACCTGACCTGCACTTTGGATTCCCACATGAACGATTCCCTGTACGTGGCCGACACTTTCAGCCAAAGGTCCACAGCATACAGGGGAGAATACCCCACATTGAGACAGGCCCGGATGCCTTTTCCGTAAAGAACGGGAACGGAATATCCGTACAAAACATCAGGTTCATAGACATAGATACGTGATTCCCATGACTCTGTCCTGAAAAGGGACAGGCGAAAAGATCCGCCAAATGTATCTTTAACGTTTTCATATTCCAACTGGGCATACGCGGCAAGCCCCCATTCCCCTGCATATTCACGGAGCCTGCAGTAAACACCGTCTGCCCGCAATTTCAGCAGCCATAAACCCGGCAACCTGATCCCTGAGCGAAGGCTGAGCGATGGTTTGTCCAGAATGCCTTTGTCCGAGATTGACCTTTGCTGGCGAAGCAAAAGCATATGATCATCTTTATGCACCTGCAAGCGTACATCCCATCCGTAGGAGGGATCATGACAAAGGTACCGCGGGCGGGGAAACAGAAAAAACCATCCGCTCATATCCATTTTCCACCGGCCGGGTAAAACAAGGGTGCCGGTCATCTGCAAACTATATTCGTTGGAAGGAGTAGTATTGCGCCCCACACGGGTACTGTAGGCTGCCGTATAGGATGGCGTGAAGCACCTGAGCAGCATACCCGCCTGGTTCCCGTTATCTCCATAATAAATGATCCCGGCCAACACCGCCGGTGATCCACCCAGGTCAAGAGCCGTTTCAGAAAAAAAACGCCATGAAGGCAGTCTGAATGACAGGTCTGCAGCTATACCGCCAAATGGTACGGTACGGTTTTTATAAACATTGTAATAGGTTATTCTGCCTGCATTGGGATGATCGTAACCATACCCAAGGGCGGTTATACCGGCTTTCCATCTTTCAGCAGACCAGGAGAGGTTCATACCGGCAGACCAGGATCCGAGGGTATTTTTCTTCTCTTCCTCCAAAGGGGTACGATGGTACCCTGTTTCAACTAGAGAGGTGAAACCCTCCTCTGTGATACGTGCATCGAGTGCCCTGAAAGACAGGAAAACGGAAACATCAAGATTTTTCCTGCCAAGCGTTGCACCCAATCCCCTGAAAAAAAGATTTTCATCCCTGGAGCGGTAGGGGGTTATTCCCATTTCTTTGTTACACAGCGATGCGGTAGAAGAAGCTTTGCCGAATTGCGTACCGTTCCACAACAGAAGTCCCTGTCCAAAACGCGCACGAAAATCTCCAATTACCAGGGATTTGAAGGGTTTAATATCCTTTATCACGGCATGAAAAGAAAGAAAATCGACTACCTGCCTTTCTCCGGGATCACTTTCCAGGGTGATTCCCCAGCGCACCCTGTTCCTGAAACGGTACTCATAACGAAGAAACCTGTACCAGGGAACCCCCTGGTAACGTGAATTCGGACGTGCCTGGTATTCCGTTGCCGTGATGGGACTGTATTCTTCACCCCTGGGGAAAAAAGTCCGTGTCTGAGCAAGCAATGAATGTTTTCCATGCCGGAACATTCCCTTTAGCGGCAGCAGCTTGTCATAGGTTGATTCCTGCTCCAGGTGGAAGAAAAGGGAGAGCAGCCGGGTGTCCTGCTCTGTAAAGCCTGGTATGAGAAACACCTCGGGCCATGAAATGAAAGCGCCGTAGCGCTGCCTGTAATCAAGCAGGGATGCTACCTGGTATGGAGTCAGGAATCCGGTCGCCTGCAGATCCTCTTTTGTTGCCTGGTTAAGGTGAATACGCGATTGAAGCATTTCTTCAAGGTCCTGCCCCGTGAAATCCTGTTCCATGGCCAGGTTTTCCAGAATAACATCGCGGTCCTGAGCCTGTAAGCAACAGACTGCCGTGCTGCATAAAAGCAGTAATAAAACATTTCTCATGATCATTCTCTCCGGTTGCGCTCCCCTCTGATGAGCTTTGTTTTACTTTATTTTTTTAGACTTTGAAACGGTATTTGATTTCTTTGATGGATTCATTCGCTTCTTCCACTTTCCGGCCCAGGCCTGATTGAAAGTCATGCATACGTTCTGCAAGGCGGGGATCGGACAGGGCCAGGATGCGGGCAGCAAAGATGGCGGCATTGCGGGCTCCGTCCAGTGCCATGGTAGCTACAGGTACTCCTGCGGGCATCTGCAGAATAGACAGGATGGAATCCAATCCCTCCAGGGATTTTCCGGATTTAACGGGTACCCCTATGACCGGGATGCCCGTGTAAGCGGCAATGACCCCGGGAAGGTGGGCTGCCCCGCCGGCTCCGGCAATGATCACTTTTACCCCACCTTGTGATGCCTGCTGTGCATAGTGCGCAACCTTTTCCGGGGTTCGGTGTGCAGACAGGGCTTTGATCTCAAAGGGAATTTCCATTTGGTCCAGGAAGCGTGCTGCTTCTTCCATTACAGGCATATCCGACATACTGCCCATGATGATGCTTACTTGCGGATTCATTGTCTGACTCTGTTAAAAGTCCAAATTTAATGATTATTTTTGTTCTATGGAACGCATAACCCTACAAGATAAGTCTTTCAGGACATACATCCCGTATCAGGAAATTGACAAGGCCATTGAACAGGTGGCCGCGGCATTGAACAGAGACCTTGGTAACGTTGATAAGCCTGTTTTTATAGGAATTCTAAACGGTTCGTTCATGTTTGCAGCAGACCTGCTTAAAAAGATCACCCTGAACTGTGTGGTCACTTTTGTAAAACTGGCCTCTTACAGCGGCATCTGCAGCACGGGAAAGGTACGGGAGCTGGTGGGCCTGGGCACAGACATAACCGACAGAACGGTTATCGTGGTTGAGGATGTGGTGGATAGTGGAAAAACCATTGAAAAACTGGTAGAAGACCTGAAAAAAAGAAATCCCCGGAAGATCATGATATGCACCCTGCTCTTCAAACCCGATGCCTATCAGGGCAAAATCCCCATAGATTATGCCTGTATCAGGATCCCCAACGATTTTGTTGTAGGTTATGGTTTGGATTACAACGATCTGGGAAGACAACTCAAAGACCTTTACGTAATAGATTAAACTATGCTCAATATTATTATTGCAGGCCCGCCGGGATCCGGCAAGGGAACACTGGCCAAACTGATGATCGATAAATTCGGATTTGTTCATTTGTCTACCGGAGATATGCTCCGCAATGAAATCGGGCTGGGTTCGCCTCTGGGAAAGGAAGTGGAATCCATACTGGCCAGAGGGGACCTGGTATCGGACCAGATTGTGATTTCCCTGATTGCTAACAATGTGAAAGCCAATCCGGGAGCCCGCGGTTTTCTTTTTGACGGTTTTCCAAGAACTTTGCCGCAGGCAGAAGCATTGGATGATTTTTTGGAAAAAACGGGGCACCCGCTTAAACTGATGATCCAGCTGGAAGTTGATGACGCTGTCTGCGAGATGCGCCTGTTGCGCCGCGGGGGCATAGAGAACCGGCCCGATGACATGGATGTGGAAAGGGTACGTCACCGCCTGGCTACCTATTATGCCCAGACAGTGCCCATCATAGACCATTATAAGAAACAGGGTAAATTCATAGCTGTTGATAGTTCAAAAACACCGGAATATACACTCAACCAGGTCAGTGAATGTCTGAAACCAATTTTGTAGACTATATAAAATTGTTTTGCGCCTCGGGCAACGGCGGCGCCGGATCTGTGCATCTGCTGCGTGCCAAGTACGTTCCAAAAGGCGGACCCGACGGAGGCGACGGAGGCCGGGGAGGTCATATCATACTCAAAGTAAATCCGCAATTCTGGACTCTGATCCACCTCAAATACAGAAAGAACGTACGTGCAGAACATGGAAAACCCGGCAGGGGCAACCTGGCACACGGGGCAGACGGCAAGGATGTGATATTGGAAGTTCCGCCGGGGACCGTTGTCAAAAGTGCAGATGACCAGGAAATAATTACAGAACTCACTAAACCCGGAGAAGAATTCATCCTGTGCAAAGGAGGCCGCGGCGGTCTGGGCAACAATCATTTCAAAACGGCCACCCGCCAGACACCGCGTTTCGCCCAGCCCGGTGAAAATGGACAGGAGGGCTGGTTTATCCTGGAACTGAAATTGCTGGCCGATGTGGGTCTGGTCGGATTCCCGAACGCCGGAAAGTCTACCCTTCTGTCAACCGTATCGGCAGCCAGGCCAAAAATCGCCGATTATCCCTTCACCACCCTCGGACCGCAACTGGGTATTGTATCCCTGCCCGACAACCGGTCCTTTGTCATGGCCGATATCCCGGGCATCATCCAGGGAGCACACCAGGGCCGGGGGCTGGGACTGCGGTTTCTCCGGCACATTGAACGCAATTCCATACTGCTGTTCATGGTGCCGGCAGACAGCCCGGATGTTACAGCAGAATACCGGGTATTGCTCAGGGAACTGGAAAAATTCAAACCCCAGCTGCTGGACAAACATCGCATGCTGGCCGTTACAAAGGCTGACCTTCTGGACCAGGCCGCAGAACGGTCACTTCGCCGCCACCTGCCCCGTTCCCTGCCCGTGTTGCTCATCTCTTCCATAACGGGGAAGAATATTCCCCAATTAAAGGAGCAAATATGGAACATATTGTGGAATCAATAATCCAGCTGGACCACAAGCTTTTCTTCATACTGAACGGAGCACACTGCAGTTTTCTGGATCCAGTGATGAAAATCCTTTCCAATATTCCGGTATGGATACCCCTTTACCTGTTCATTGCCGGGGGCTTTTTCCTGGTACTTCCCTGGCGTTACGCCCTTGCGGCCATCCTGGGCTTGTTGTTCACCTTCCTGCTCACAGACCAGGTTTCATCTGCCCTGATCAAAGAGTGGGTGCAACGTTTAAGACCTTCCCACATGCCGGGATGGGAAGGGACTTTCCGGCTGCTCGAGGATAAGGGAGGACTTTATTCCTTTGTATCTTCACATGCCGGCAATTGTTTTGGTCTGGCCTGCTTTTCCAGCCTGGTGTACAGAAAGAAATGGTATACCTCCGGAATATATTTATGGGCGGGACTCGTTTCCTACAGCAGGATTTATGTAGGCAAACATTTTCCTCTGGACGTGCTCTGCGGAGCCCTTATAGGTCTTGCCCTGGGATGGGCTGTTTACAGGTTGTATCAACGGGTCTGTCGTAAAATTGCAGGAAAATGCGCTGTATCATAGATCAGACAACAGACCCGTACTGGAACCTGGCGGTGGAAGAATACCTGCTGACCGGAACCAATGAACCAATATTCCGGCTGTGGAGGAATGCCCGATCCATCATCGTGGGAAGGAACCAGAATACACCAGACCAGATCAATACCGGGTATGTAAGGGAACACGATATCCCGGTAGTTCGCAGGCTGAGCGGCGGGGGCGCCGTTTTTCACGACCTGGGCAATATCAATTACTCTTTTGTGGACCACTACCTGCCCGGATCCGACACCGGAAGTTCCTTTGCCCGTTTTACAAAACCCATTCTGGATGTGCTGCATGCCCTGGGGGTTGGCGCAGCCCTGGAAGGACGCAACGACCTGGTGGTTGACGGCCGCAAGTTTTCGGGAAACGCCATAGCACTGTACAAAAACCGGATTCTCATGCACGGAACCCTGCTCTTCAGCGCTTCCATAGGGGACTTATCCCTGGCCTTGCAGGCTAAAGACAGGGAAAAGGGACGCGGGGTGGCAAGCAATCCCAGGCGGGTATGCAACTTATCTGAATACCTGCCCGAGGGCATGAAAACAGAGGATTTCCTGGATGTGCTGAAAAAACATATAGCCGGCAATCCGGACAAGCAAACCCGGGAACAGCCCCTGGACCCGGATGAGTGCCGGATCATAGAAACACTTTGCAGGAACAAATACAGGACCTATGCCTGGAATTACGGCCGGGAAACGGGACAGGGCACCCTTAGGCGGGAAAGGTTTGCGGGAGGTAATATTGAATACATGCTTACCGTTAAGGATGGGATCATAGAGGAAGTGAAGATCTATGGAGATTACTTTTTCCTTAAACCCACACAGGAAATTGAACAGGCCCTGCGCGGATGTCCCCATAACCGGGAAGCCATCGCCTGCCGTCTGGCAGGTTTCACATTGGATGACTATTTTGGCGACATGCCGCGGGAAGGCCTGCTGGATCTATTTTTCTGACTGCTGCTCCAGTAATTCCAGCATCCTGATAGCGCACTGCGACACCGGGGTTCCTGGCCCGAATACGGCTACAGCACCTGCATCGTACAGTTGCTGGTAATCCTGGCCGGGGATCACCCCTCCCACAATAACCATAATGTCTTCACGTCCCATATCCCTGAGGGCTTTCACTACCTGGGGTACGAGAGTCTTGTGGCCCGCGGCCAGGGAAGACACACCTATAATGTGCACATCGTTTTCTACAGCCTGGCGTGCTGCTTCTTCCGGTGTCTGGAACAGGGGGCCCATGTCAACGTCAAATCCTATGTCGGCATAGCCGGTGGCAATCACCTTGGCTCCGCGGTCGTGTCCGTCCTGGCCCAGCTTGGCCACCATGATGCGGGGCTGGCGGCCTTCCCTGGCAGCAAAGCGGGCTGCCATTTCCCTGGCCCTGGCAAAGTTAAGGTCATCCTTTACTTCCGATAAATAAACTCCCTTGTTCATACGAATTACAGCTTTATAACGTCCTGCTACTTTTTCGCAGGCATCCGAAATCTCACCCAGTGTAGCCCTGTTGCGGGCTGCTTCAACAGCCAGCTCCAGCAGATTCCCCGAATTATCGCCTGCTGCCCGGGTGAGCGCATCCAGAGATGCTTCCACCTTTTTTGAATCCCTGTTCTTTTTGAGTTCCTCCAGGCGGGCTATCTGGGATAGACGGACTTTTGTGTTGTCTACATCCAGGATATCTATGGGGTCTTCCTTCTCCAGACGGTACTTGTTGACCCCTACCAGCACTTTTTCTCCGGAATCGATTCTGGCCTGGGTACGTGCAGCCGCTTCCTCTATCCTGAGTTTGGGAATGCCGGTTTCTATGGCTTTGGCCATTCCACCCAGATCTTCAATTTCCCGGATCAGTTCCCAGGCCTTGTGTGCCATCTGGTGTGTCAGTGACTCGACATAATACGATCCGGCCCAGGGATCAATGCTCCTGCATATTTCGGTCTCGTCCTGCAGGTACAACTGGGTGTTGCGTGCGATCCTGGCCGAAAAATCGGTGGGCAGGGCAATGGCTTCGTCCAGGGCGTTGGTATGCAGGCTCTGGGTATGCCCCAGAGCGGCGGCCATGGCTTCTATGCAGGTGCGGGCCACGTTGTTGAAGGGGTCCTGTTCTGTTAGCGACCAGCCCGAAGTCTGGCAATGCGTCCGCAGCGATAGTGATTTTGGATTTTTGGGATTGAAGGACTGAACAATTTTTGCCCATATCATACGTGCAGCGCGCATTTTGGCGATTTCTTCAAAATGGTTCATGCCAATTGCCCAGAAAAAAGAAATCCTGGGTGCAAAATCATCAATATCCAGACCGGCTTTCACCCCGGTACGAAGGTATTCCAGCCCGTCTGCCAGGGTATAGGCCATTTCAATCTCACTGGTTGCCCCGGCTTCCTGCATATGATAGCCAGAAACGGATATGGAATTGAAGCGCGGCATATTTCTGGCGGCATAGGAGAAAATATCGCCTACAATACGCATGGAAAATTCGGGTGGATAAATGTAAGTGTTTCGTACCATAAACTCTTTCAGGATGTCGTTCTGAATGGTCCCGTTAAGTTCCTCCAGAAGGGCGCCCTGCTCCTGCCCTGCTACAATGTAAAAAGCCATGATGGGCAGCACCGCTCCGTTCATGGTCATGGATACAGACATCTTGTTAAGCGGGATCTGATCAAAAAGCACCTTCATGTCTTCTACCGAGCAGATGCTTACCCCGGCTTTGCCCACATCGCCCGCTACGCGCGGATGGTCTGCATCGTAACCACGGTGGGTGGCAAGGTCAAAAGCCACAGACAGACCTTTCTGCCCTGCAGCCAGGTTCCTGCGGTAAAATGCGTTCGATTCCTCTGCTGTTGAAAACCCGGCATATTGCCTGATTGTCCAGCTTTTCTGTACATACATGGTACTGTAAGGTCCCCTTAAATAGGGAGGAATACCTGCCGCATAATGCAGGTGCTCCATATTGGCTATGTCTTCTGCTGTATAATATTGTTTCATAATCCCAACTCTTTTTGATAATCCAGTAACGTTTCCAGAACATTGCTGCGGATGCTGATAAAATGATCGATCCCCTGATCTATGAGGGCCTTTTTACAGGCAGGTTCCCCGGCCACCGTCAGAATGGTTCCGGGATCCAGAGAACGGGCTATGAGCGGCACGGCTTCTTCGTATTCCTGGTCTGAGGAACAGGCAACCACCATACGAGCCCCGGATTTTCTGGCCGTCTGAATGCCTTCTTCTACCGTGTCAAACCGGTTGTTGTCTATAATCCTGAATCCGGCAATTCCAAAGAAATTTGCCGAGAACTGCGCCCTGGCCCGGCACATGGCCAGGTTTCCGAAGGTAAGCAGGAAAACTGCGGGTACTTCGGGGGCCTGTTCGGTACGCAGGCGCATCTTTTCAAAGCCTGAGGCAGCCCGTACTGCCTCTTTCTCCGGAAATGCAAGTCCGGCCGGTGCTTTTGCCGTGACATCGGGATACTGATTGATTCCCACCAGGATTTCCCTGCGGCCTGCCAGGTTCTGCAGACGGCGTTCCCGTGTGTTGTTCATGGTTTCTCTGAACCTGTCACAGGTTTGGGGATCTGAAAAACCACCCGTTTTGAGGATCTCGTGGTACACTTTGCGGGATTCATTGAGTATGGAATGGGTCAGGTTTTCAATGTAATAAGACCCGGCAGCCGGATCGGTAACCTGGTCAAAATGAGCCTCTTCCCTAAGAATAATCTGAATGTTCCTGGCCAGGCGGTAACCCTGGTCGCTTCCCCCGTTAACGGCTTCGTCAAAGGGCAGCACTTCCATGGAATCCACCCCCGCCAGGGCGGCAGACATGGCCTGGGTTGTGCCACGCAGCAGGTTTACATACATATCGTAAGCTGTCTGGCTCCAGGTACCTGAGGTGGCATGCACGGCAATTTTTGAACCGCTGATCCCGTCCCAGAAAACCCTGGCTGCGCGGAATTTGGCCATCTCCAGAAAGTAATGGGTCCCAATCCCCATATGGAAATGTATGGACCGGGCAGCACTTTCCGGGGACAATCCCTTAGAGGTCAAAAGCCTGATGTATTCGTACCCCATGGCCATTGCATAGGCAAGTTCCTGAACCACGCCCGAACCCTGGTTGTGAACCCGGAATCCCGGAATGCAGATCAGGCGCACCAGGGGATAATCCCGGCAGGATGAAAGCAATCCGGCAAGTACATCTAAGTCTTTTGGCTGGGGCAAATTGCCGGCGAAAAATGCATCTCCGGCGGGATCAAACGCAAAACGGGCCCTGACCTGTTCATAAGGGGTACCCGAGGCACGTACATATTCCAGAAAAGCGTAAAGTGTACCCGGCCTGTTGCAGGATACGCCCTCAAAGACAACTTCAACGGCAGGAAGAAATACCCCTTTTAGCAGGGTGTTCATATCCTGCAACGTGAGTTCCTGCCCCGGAGCCAGTATAAAGCCAACAGATTCAACGCCCCTGTTCAGGGTTTCCAGCACACGTTCATTGACCTGTGAGAGGGCATCCTTGAGCGGGAATCCCTGCCTGATAAGCCAGGAGTTGTCTGTTCTGGTTCCCCTCAGGTAAGGTTTTTGTCCGGGAAGCGAATCCAGATGGGGTATACCTTTCAGGTCTTCCTCCCTGTAGTAAGGCCGTACCCTTAAACCGTCGGTCGTTTTCCAGACCAGTTTCTTTTCGTAATCCGCTCCTTTCAGATCCTGCAGGATCTTTTCCTCCCATTGTTGCGTGGAAACCGGCGGAAACTCTTTGAATAATTTTTCTGTCATTAATATGTATTGTAAATAGATCAGTCAATAACATCAAGAACGGAAGGATCTGCCAGGGAGGGCACGGTTACCCTGAGCAGGGGCTCTTCTTCCATCGTCCGTTTCAGAGTCGATAGGGCTCCCGGATTTCTGGCCCAGGCGCGTCTTGCAATACCGTTGTTCACATCCCAGAAGAGCATGCTTCTTATGCGTCTGTCGGCATCGGAAGTTCCATCAATGACCAGTCCGAAACCTCCGTTGATAACCTCTCCCCAGCCAACACCTCCCCCGTTGTGCAGCGAAACCCAGGTGGCACCCCTGAAAGCATCTCCGATCACATTGTGTACGGCCATGTCTGCTGTTAGTGAGGATCCGTCGTATATGTTAGCGGTTTCCCTGAAGGGTGAGTCGGTTCCCGACACATCGTGATGGTCCCTGCCCAGGACAACGGGCCCCCTGATGCGGCCTTCCCTGATAGCCCGGTTCAGTTCAAGGGCTATGCGTACGCGCCCTTTGGCATCGGCATACAGTATGCGGGCCTGAGATCCTACCACCAGGTTGTTCCTGTGGGCATTTCGTATCCAGTGGAGGTTATCCTCCAGCTGGTTGCAAATATCTGCAGGAGCGTCCCTGAGCATATCTTCCAGCACAGCGGTTGCGATTCTGTCGGATTCAAGCAAGTCCTCTTCCAGGGAAGAAGTGCATACCCACCGGAAAGGACCAAAACCGTAATCAAAGAACAAGGGTCCCATGATGTCCTGCACATAGGAAGGATAGCGGAATTTTCCGTTTTCAAGGGTAATATCGGCTCCTGACCGTGATGCTTCCAGCAGGAAGGCGTTACCGTAATCAAAGAAATACATGCCCCGTGAGGCCAGTGTATTGATGGCCCTGACCTGGCGCCTGAGGCTCAGCCGCACAGCTTCTTCAAAATGTCCCGGATCCCTGGCTATCATTTCCCTGGATTCTTCCAGGGAGTAACCTGCCGGGTAATACCCCCCAGAGAACGGGTTGTGCAGGCTGGTCTGATCGGATCCCAGCTCTACTTCAATCCCTTCCTTTGCCAGATGTTCCCACAGATCCACCACATTACCCTGGTAAGCAAGCGAAACAGACTCGCTGCCCTTCTTTGCCTCAAGCATGCGGGCAGTCAGTGATCCCAGGTCGTGGTACACCTCATCTACCCACCCCTGCTCGTATCTTTTGGAGGTTGCCCAGGGATCTATCTCGGCAATCACCCCAACCACACCGGCTATCCTGGCTGCCTTGGGTTGTGCTCCGGACATCCCTCCCAGACCGCTGGAAACAAACAGCACGGAACCGCTGCTTTTGTGTCTGCGCATCCTGGCGGCGTTGATAATGGTAATGGTCGTGCCATGCACAATGCCCTGCGGCCCGATATACATAAAGGAACCGGCAGTCATTTGTCCGTATTGCGAAACGCCCAGGGCGTTCAGTTTTTCCCAGTGGTCCCTTGAGGAATAATTGGGAATGACCATCCCGTTGGTGACCACCAGACGCGGTGCCTTTTTTGATGAAGGAAAAAGTCCCAGCGGATGGCCAGAATACAGCACAAGGGTTTGCTCATCTGTCATCTGTGACAGGTAATGCATACACAGACGGTACTGGGCCCAGTTTTGAAAAACCGCACCGTTCCCGCCATAAGTGATCAGTTCGTGCGGGTGCTGGGCAACAGCTGCATCCAGGTTGTTGTTGATCATGAGCATGATAGCGGCTGCCTGCGGGCATTTGGCGTGGTAATCTTCCAGCTTGCCGGCCGTTATGGGCTTTTGCGGGCGATACCGGTACATGTAAATCCGGCCATATTGCTTTAGTTCCCGGGCAAATCCGGGAGCCAGCTCTGCATGTTGCGAGGCAGGAAAATAGCGCAGGGCGTTTGCCAGGGCCAGCTTTTTTTCTTCTCGTGAAAGGATGTCTTTTCTTACCGGTGCATGGTTTACACTTTCATCCAAAGGATTATCCGGCGGAATCTGTGAAGGAATGCCTTCATTGATCATAATCAAATAGAAATTTTCAGCATTTAGCCCACAAATATACTGTTTACGCTTTGATTTTCCATTTTTTTGTCTACTTTTGCACCCCGTAACAAAAGGAGGTGTCTGTAAATATGATTATTGTACCAGTAAAGGAAGGCGAAAACATAGAACGTGCATTAAAAAAATTCAAACGTAAGTTTGAGAAAACCGGAATCGTGCGTGAGCTCAGAAGCCGCCAGACTTTTACCAAACCCTCCGTGTCAAGAAGAGATCAGAAAAAGAAAGCCATATACAAACAACGGTTGCAGATTAACGAGGAATAATCCTCGTTTTTTTGTATATTTGTATATGATGGAAAGAAGCGATTTCATAGACTTTCTGGGTGTACAGAAACGCTATTCAGAAAGGACGCTGGCCATTTATAATCACGCGATTACGGATTTCTATAACTTCATGGGTTTTCAGGATGAAGACAATCCCATGAAGCAAGTGGCATTGACCCACCTGAGGGCATATACCGGGTCGCTCCTTGAACAGGGCCTGAGTGCGGCCACCGTATACCAGCGGCTCTCTGCACTAAGTTCCTATTGTAATTACCTGGTTAAAAAAGAAAAAATCCGGGACAATCCCCTCAAACTGCTGGTACGCCCGAAGAAGGGAAGCCGGATCCCCGAATTTTACCCCGAGGAAAGGATCAACAACCTGATTGATAGCAGTGAAACATCCCCAACCCAGGTTTCGATGATGATACATCTGCTTTATGCCACGGGTATCCGCCGGGCAGAGCTTGCAGGAATTCGCATGGAAGATCTTGATTTTTACCGGTCTTTGCTACGTGTAAGGGGAAAGGGAAACAAGGAACGGGACGTACCCCTGGGCCGGGGTTTGGTCCGGGATTTGCAGCAATTCATTGCCAACAGGAACGTGAACTCGCCTTGGCTTTTCTGCCGCAAAAACGGAGAACCTATGGCCCTTACAACAATCAGTAAAATGGTACACAGGGAATTATCCGGAGAGCCAGGATTTACCGGGAAAAAAAGCCCCCATGTACTGAGGCATTCCCTGGCAACTCACCTGTTGAACCGCGGGGCAGACCTGAATAGCATCAAGGAGCTGCTTGGCCATGATTCACTGGCAGCCACCCAGGTTTACACACACAATTCATTTGAGACACTAAAAAAAGTCTATAAAAAAGCACATCCAAGAGCCTGAAAGCCCCTGGAGACAATATTATTAACAATAAAAATGGAGGTATATCATGGACATTAGAGTTGAATCCGTAAAATTCGATGCCGACAGGAAACTGTTGGATTTCATTGACGAAAAAGTGGGTAAACTGGATCGGTTCTTTGATGCCATCATAGGGATCGAGGTTACCCTTTCTCTGGTCCCGGGTCACGACAATAAAAAAGCCACCATTCGTGTCAAGGTCCCCGGAAATGAACTCATTGCGGAACGAACTTGTCCTACCTTTGAAGAAGCTGTCGCTACAGGTGTGGATATATTAAAAGAAAACCTGGTTAAAACCAAACAGAAAATGCGCGGCATCTGATATCCTTACCTTACCGATCCGGAAAAAATATCCAGAATTTCTGCCGTTATGGCCTGTTGCCTGCTTTTGTTGTAAAGCAGTGTCAGGTCGCGGACAAGGTCCTGCGCGTTTTCAGATGCTGCTTTCATGGCTATTGTCCTGGCCGCGTGTTCCGAAGCATTGGCATCCAACACTGCCCTGAATAACTGGAAGCTTAACACCCGGGGCAGCAGGGCATCTATGAGTTCCTGCCGGGAAGGTTCTACAATATATCCTTCGTAGTATTCAGGATCCAGCTCGGCCAGCGGGTATTCCTGCGGAATGATGGGTCCCTGTTTGCCCCCGATTTCGCGTCCAAAGGACGGGTTGGTACTCTTAACCAGTTCAGATTGAAAAGGCAGAAAAGTATCTCTCTGGAGGATCTGTACAGACATATTTTTGAAATGATAATAGATCAGTTCTGCCTTGTCTACCGTACCCCTCATGTACCCGATCTGCAGCCTGCGGGAAATGCGTTCACAGGTCACATCATCCGGATTAGCCACAAGACCCACATAGCGGTCCTCTACCGGGCACCCTGTTTTTCGTGCCACTTCCAGCATTTGCATACCTACCGGATACAGGGTGATATTCTCACGGGGAAGGCCGGCGTACTGGTCCAGCACCTCATGTAGTTTTTTTTCAATATTGGCATTGTAGGCCCCGCATAATCCTGTATCCGATGCTATAAAGATGATAGACACACGGTTAATGGGACGGGCAACGGCAAAAGGAGTCTGCCGGAGGGCATACATTCCCTGGGGATAACCGTGCTCGTACAGATAACGCTCTTCGTGGATAAAGGTCAGCAGCATGTAATTCAGCCTTTCTTCATAAGGAAGCACATCCCCCAGGGCGGTCTGTGCCTTGTGAAGTTTTGCCGAGGAGACCCGTTGCATGGCCTCGGTAATTTTCTGCGTCCTGCGAATGGAGCTGATTCTTCTTCTTATTTCACGTAATGAAGCCATGATCTAACCGGCTACCTGTTCTGCCACACTTTCAATAATAGTAGCTATCTGCTGGTTTATCTCTCCCCTGCCCAGGGGATCCAGTACGGTCTCCTGGTGTCTGGTTTCGAGTATTCTCAGGAATTTTTCTTCAAAAACGGGAATTTTATCCAGGGTAACCCTTTCCAGCAAACCGTGTGTGGCGCAATACAGCAAGGCAATCTGCTTGCCAACAGGCAAGGGATGGTATTGTTTCTGTACCAGGAGTTGTGAGCTCTTCTGCCCCCTGTCCAGAAGTTTGAGTGTCATAGGGTCCATGTCTCCCCCAAAGCGTGAGAAGGATTCAAGCTCCCGGTACTGCGCCTGATCTATCTTCAACGTTCCGGCAATCTGTTTCATGGCCCTGAGCTGGGCATCGCCACCCACCCTGGATACCGATATGCCCACATTGATGGCCGGACGGTACCCCTGGTTGAACAGGTCTGTATCCAGAAATATCTGCCCGTCTGTAATGGAAATTACATTGGTGGGAATATAGGCCGAGACGTCACCTGCCTGTGTTTCAATGATGGGCAGTGCCGTCAGGGAACCGCCCCCCCTTACCTTGCCCCTGAGCGAATCCGGAATATCGTTCATCTGTACAGCGACTTCGTTCTGGTCTATGATCCTGGCCGACCGTTCCAGCAACCTGGAATGCAGGTAAAACACATCTCCCGGATAGGCTTCCCTGCCAGAGGGTCGCCTGAGAATGAGTGATACTTCGCGGTATGAAACGGCCTGCTTGGAAAGATCATCATATACCACCAGCGCATGGCGGCCTGTGTCGCGGTAATATTCACCTATGGCAGCCCCTGCAAAAGGCGCAAAATATTGCAATGCGGCAGGATCCCCCGCAGTAGCCGAAACTACTACGGTATAATCCATGGCGCCGTATTTTTCCAGCGTATTGACTATGCTGGCCACCGTGGATCCTTTTTGTCCTATGGCCACATAGATGCAGTAAACAGGATCGCCGGCCAGAAAATTGCTGCGTTGGTTGATGATCGTATCCAGGGCAATTGCCGTTTTTCCTGTCTGCCTGTCCCCTATGATCAGTTCCCTCTGACCCCTGCCTATGGGAATCATGGCATCTATGGATTTAATCCCTGTCTGTAGGGGCTCCGATACGGGCTGACGGAAAATCACTCCGGGCGCCTTTCTCTCCAGGGGCATTTCCGTCACGGGACCGGGAATCTCTCCCCTTCCGTCCAGGGGGTTGCCCAGGGGATCAATAACCCTGCCCAACATCTTCTCACT